>Ga0183260_10001619_pt1 | contig 18709 bp, 19 predicted proteins | sample AntDrymUQ4972206_2_FD_129768 | JGI IMG/M metagenome (GOLD analysis project Ga0183260, IMG submission 129768) | Polar desert sand microbial communities from Dry Valleys, Antarctica - metaG UQ497 (22.06) (version 2) (version 2) | ecosystem: Environmental > Terrestrial > Soil > Desert | place...
CTCGACCGCCATCCGGTTCAACGAGGTCGCGCCCGCGTAGGCGCCGAAGATCCCGACGACAGGTGCCGCCGAGGTGAAGCCGAAGACCGCGCGCCCGTCATCGCGCGAGACCCCGAGGTGCGCTGCCGGGATCGGGCGACCGACGACGCGGGTCTTCCGGGCGTGCCGGCCGGGAATCTCGTAGGCGAGGAAGATGCGGCGGGCGAACGGCGCCGCCAGGCGGTTCGCAAGCCCGAGGTACGCGTCGGCTTCGGTCAACGCTGCGGGGATCCGGCGAAGCCGGGCAGCGAGCACCATCGGCCCGGCGACGAAGCCGCCCGCTCCCAGGACGACATCCGGCCGGCGGCGCACGAGGATGCGGAGACAGTGCGACGGCGCAGCGGACGCGCGCCAGGCGGCGCGGAGCTGCGCGGCGCTCGGTCGGCGCGGGAGGCCGGAGACCGGGAACGTGTCGAGCTCGAAGCCGGCCTCAGGCACCAGCCGCGACTCGACGCGGTCTGGCGTGCCTGCGAACGTCACGGTCGCTCCGCGGTCGCGCAGTACCTCCGCGACCGCGAGCGCGGGTCGGACGTGACCCGCGGTTCCTCCCGCCGCGATCACGCACACGAGCTCCGACGACGCGCTCATTGACCGCGATGTTAAGGAGCACTCCGACACCGCAGAGGAGCATCACGAGCGAGGAGCCGCCGTACGAGACGAACGGCAGCGGGATTCCGGTGAGGGGCGCCATCCCGAGCACCGCGGCGAGGTTGACAGCCGCCTGCCCGCAGACGAGCGTCGTGAGACCGGCCGCGAGCCGCTTGCCAAACGGGTCGCGGCACTGGAGGGCGACCCGGAACCCGGCCCAGGCGAAGATCGCGAAGCCGGCGATCACGACAGCCGAGCCGACGAGCCCGAGCTCCTCCCCGACCACCGCGAAGATCATGTCGGTGTGGGCCTCCGGAAGGAAGTTCACCTTCTGAATGCCTTGCCCGAGGCCCTCGCCCGTGACGCCGCCCGAGCCCATCCCGATGATCGCCTGCACGTTCTGGAAGCCCGCGCCCTCGGCATCCTTCCAGGGATCGAGGAAGCTGAAAACGCGCTCGCGACGGTACGGCTCGACCCAGATCGCGAGCAGCCCGGCACCGACCGCGAAGCTCCCGGCAAGCGCGAAGAGGCGAAGCGGGATCCCCGAGACGAGCAGGACCCCCGCGACCATGAGGAAGAGCGTGATCGTGGTGCCGAGGTCGGGCTCGATCACGATGATCGCGCCGAACGCGCAGACGACCAGTCCGACCGGCTTCATCAGCTCGGCCATCGTCCGCGGCGCCGGCCGCCGCGCAAGGACGGCGCACACCCACACGCAGACCGCGAGCTTCGCCGCCTCCGCCGGCTGGATGCTGACGGGCCCGAGCACGAACCAGCGATGTGCGCCGTTGATCGCCGGTCCGAGGACGAGCACGGCGGCGCACGCGACGAACGACCCGACGAGAAGCAGAGGAGCCAACGCCCGGAGCGCGTGGTAGTCGACCCGCGTCAGGAGCGCCAGCAGCACGAGGCCCACGAACGCGTAGAGGCCCTGCTTGACGAGGAACTTCATCGGGTCGCCCTCACCGAGCGTCGCCGACGCGGACGTCGCGCTGAACACCATCACGAGCCCGAACGCAACGAGCCCGAGGGTCACGAGGATCAGGAGCCGTTGCTCGAGCTGACCCCGCTCTGATCGCCGCTTCGACCCCACCCCGGGAGCTTCTGCACGAGCCGGCGAAACTCCTGCCCGCGGTGCTCAAAATCCCGAAACTGGTCGTACGAGGCGCAGGCCGGGGACAACAGAACGAGATCGCCAGGTGAGGCGGCCGCTGTCGCGGCCGCCAGGCCCCGCTCCAGGGTTTTGGTGTGATCGTGCGCCACGCCGGCGGCGCAAAGCGCGCGCGCGAGCTCGTCGGCGGCTTCGCCGATCAGGTAGCCGCGGTCGCCCGGCTCGAAGGCAGCCGCGAGCGACTGGTACGGCTCGCCCTTGCCGCGACCGCCCAGGATCACGTGCTTGCGGCGCCCGCGAAACGTCGCGAGAGCTCGGAGCGCGGCGGCGGCGTTCGTTGCCTTCGAGTCGTTCACGTACAGCACGCCGTCGAGTGTCCCGAGCTCCTCGATCCGGTGCTCGACGCCGGGGAAGGTCTCGAGCGCTCGGGCGATCGCCTCGTCGGGGACGCCGATCGCCCGAGCCGCCGCGGTCGCCGCGGCGGCGTTCTCCCGGTTGTGCGCGCCACGGATCCGGGGCTCGGCCGGGAGCGAATCGTCGGCCGCGAACTCGACTCGACGTGCGTTTCCAGGCAGCGCCGCGAAGCCGCGCGGCACGACTGCGACGTCCTCCCGCTGCTGCCGCTCGAAGAGGCGAAGCTTGAGGGCCGCGTAGGCGTCGAAGCTCCCGTGCCGATCGAGGTGATCCGACTCGAGGTTCGTCAGCACGGCGACGCGCGGGCGGATCGTCTCGACGTCTTCGAGCTGGAACGACGAGAGCTCGCACACGATCCAGGCGTCCGGGTCGACCGCACCGACAAGGGACGTCAGCGCCGTCCCGATATTCCCGACCGCCTCGACGGGCAGGCCGCCCGCCTTCAGGATCACGCCGAGGAGCGCGGTTGTCGTCGTCTTCCCGTTCGTCCCGGTGACGCCGACGAACGGATTCTGGAGCATCCGCACGCCGAGCTCGATCTCGGAGATCACCGGGATGCCTCGAGAGCGCGCAGCCACGACCGGCGGCGCCTCACCCGGCACGCCGGGGCTCTTGACGACGAGCCCGACCCCGTCGAGGAACGCGTTGTCCCAGGTGCCGAGCGTTGCGTCCGCACCGAGGTCTCGGGCGTCGAGCCCGGTGTCGGCGTCGTAGCCGACCGGCTCGACGCCGACGCTGCGGAGCGCCAAGACCGCAGCGCGACCGGAGCGAAGCAAACCGACGACGAGGACGCGAGCCGGGAGGCCGTGCACGTTGTCAGGGTACGGACGAGCGACGCGACCGACATGGCGTCGCCGGCACGGGCTCCACGGAACGTCGGAAAGGTCGACCGGAACCCCGTCGGGCAGATCCGAGCCGCTGGCGGCCACGCGTGTTCTCAGAGTTGAAAACGACGGTAGTAGCGATAGTAGAGGAAGAAGCCGATCGCGGCGAGGATGGCGCCGATGATCCAGAACCGCACCATGATCTTGGTGTCCGACCACGCCTTCATCTGGAAGTGGTGGTGGATCGGCGCCATCAGGAAGACGCGTCTGCCGGTGCGCTTGAAGCTCGCGACCTGGATCATCAGCGAGAGCGCCTCGATCAGAAACACACCACCGATGAAGACGAGCAGCACCTCGGTCTCGGTGAGGATCGCGATTGTCGCGATAGCGCCGCCGAGCGCCATCGAGCCGGTGTCGCCCATTTGGAGCTCCGCGGGGAACGAGTTGAACCAGAGGAAGCCAATAACGCCGCCGATCAACGCGGCAGCGACGATCGCGATGTCGAGGTACTCGTCGCTTCGCGCGACAGGCGTCTCTGCCGAGCGGATCCAGTCGATCGAAGCGATCGCGAGGAGCGTGAGCAGCGAGATCACGCACACGCCGGCGGCGAGGCCGTCGATCCCGTCCGTCAGGTTCACTCCGTTCGAGGTGCCGGCGATCACGAGGAAGAGGAATGGGTAGAACGCCCAGCCGAGGTCGATGTTGACGTCGACGAGCGGGAAGTAGATCTCGGTATCCATGTAGCCGATCCGACTCGTCGCGAAGCCGACGCCGGCCGTGATCACGACGAGCACGAGCATCTTCCAGCGGCCCTGTAGCCCGAGCGAGCGGCGACGCGCCGTCTTCAGATAGTCGTCGGAGAAGCCGACGAGCGCGCAGGCGAACGTCGCGAGCATGATCGTCACGCCAGGGATCGTGTAGAGCGAGACGACGAGCGCCGGGACAAGCGCCGCGACGAGGATGAGCAGGCCGCCCATGATCGGGGTGCCCTGCTTGCCTTCGCTGAACACCAGGAGCTCCTCGCGGACGTGCTGGCCAATCGAGCGGCTTCGGAGCCACGCGATGAACTTGGGCCCGACGACGATGGCGATCACCATCCCGCCGAGCCCGGCGATGAGCACCTTCACCATGCTCGAGCGTGTTTCTCGATCAGCGCCGGGATGCCTTCGAGCTCGACCGCGCGCGACGCTTTGACGAGGATCGCGTCGCCCGCTCGCAGGATGTCGAGCAGGCTCGAGACAGCCGCCGCGTCGGCGGCGCGGATCCCTTCGGGCGCGCCAGCGAGATAGGCGGCGGCAGGCTCGCCGACCGCAACGACGACCTCGACGCCGAGCTCGGCGATGAGCGCGCCGATCTCGTCGTGGTAGCGGGCGCTCTCAGCCCCGAGCTCCGCCATCTCGCCGAGGATCGCGACGCGGCGCCGACCCTCCGCCCTCTCGCTCAGGTCGAGCAGGGCAGCGCGCATCGAGATCGGGTTGGCGTTGTAGGCGTCGTTCACGACGAACCCGCCGCCCGGCAGCGGGTGCACCTCCCCACGCCACGCCGAGAGACTGACCCGCAGCAGGCTTCCCTGCACGCGGTCGAGGGGCAGTCCCAGTGCGTCGTACGCCGTGACGGCAGCGAGGACGTTGTGGATCAGGTGGCGATGGCTGAACGGCACCACGAAGGGATGCCGGCGGCCGCCGACCGGGATGAGCCAACGACTCCAGTGCGAGCGTCCAGTCAGTGTCAGGCTCTCGTCGAGCGGGATCCGCTCGAGCGCGCCCGGGTCGAACCGGCGAACGCGGAGATCGTCGCGGAGGTAGGGCTCGAGCAGCGGCTCGTCGGCCGGCACGACGGCAAGCCCGCCGGCCGGCAGCGCCTCGATCGCCTCCGCGTTCGCGCGCGCGACGTCCTCGACAGAGCCGACGAGCTCGAGGTGCTCGGGCCCGATCGAGGTGACGAGCGCGAGCGTCGGTCTGGCGATGCGGCAGAGCTCGGCTACCTGACCGAGCCCACGCATGCCCATCTCGGTCACGAGCACGCGGGTCTCCGGCTCGAGCCGAAGGACGGTGAGTGGGAGACCCAGCTCGTTGTTGCGACTCGCCTCGGCCGCCACGGTGGGCGTCACGGCGGTGCAGAGCGTCCCGAGCACGTCCTTCGTCGTCGTCTTGCCGGTCGAGCCGACCACGGCGACAACCTGCGCGTCCGATAGCTCCCGGACGAGGCTCGCGAGGGCGGCCAGGGCGGCTTCCTGATCCCGTGGCACGAGGGTCGCAGCGCCGGCCGCGAGGGCGTCCTCCACGAATCCCGTCCCGGTGTTGAGGGCGACGAAGAGATCACCCGGGCCTGCGACGCGCGAGTCGTCGTGGATCGCCCGCACGGCGCCGTCCGGCGGCGCCCCGCGCAACTCCCCGAGCCGGAGCGCTTCGATCTCGCGCCAGCGGAGCGGGATCATCGGCGTCGGTGGCGCGTCGGACAACGCTTGTGTTGAAGCAACACAAGCGTTGTCATACCGCCCCCAGCTTCCGCAGTGCTGCTCGGGCTACCTCTCGGTCGTCGAAAGGATGGACTGTCCCCGCGACGTCTTGCCCCTGCTCGTGGCCCTTCCCGGCGATCACGACGACGTCACCCGCGCCGGCCCCACGAAGTGCAGCCTCAATTGCCGCGCGCCGGTCGAGGTCGACCTCGACGTCGGTTCCCGCGCCGAGCAGGATCTCCTCGACGATTCCGATCGACTCCTCCGAGCGCGGGTTGTCGGTCGTCACGATCACGCGGTCGGCGAGCTCCTGCGCGACGCGACCCATCTCGGGTCGCTTCGTGCGGTCGCGGTCGCCCCCCGCGCCGAAGACGACGGTCAGGCGGCCCTCGCCGAGTGACCGCGCGGCCTCGAGCACGGCCGCGAGAGCGTCCGGCTTGTGCGCGTAGTCGACGACGACGGCGAAGGGCTGCCCCTCGTCGATCGCCTCGAACCGGCCCGGCACGCCCGTCATCCGCCTCACGCCCTCGGCGATCGCGTCCTCGTCCAGGTCGAGGAGCAGCGCCGCCGCGACCGCCCCGAGCACGTTCTCGACGTTGAAGACGCCGAGCAGCGACGTCTCGAGCCGCAGACCCGCCGCCGTGAACGACGCGCCGCGCGGCCCGAGCTCGAGCCCGTCGGCGCGCACCTCGGCCTCCGGCCGGAGACCGTACGTGACGAGCGGCGCGCGGTGCGTGCCGGCAAGCTCCTCGGCGAGCCGCCGGCCGTACGGATCGCCGACGTTCACCGCGGCAGGCGGCGGCGCGATGCCGACGAAGAGACGACGCTTCGCCTGGAAGTACTCCTCCATCGACCCGTGCAGGTCGAGGTGCTCCTGCGTCAGGTTCGTGAACACGAGCGCATCGAAGCGCACGCGGTCGAGCCGGCGAAAGTGCGAGCCGTGCGACGAGGCCTCGAGGACGACCGCCTCGTCACCGGCGTCCAGCATCTCGCGAAAGAGTCGCTGGAGCTCGATCGCCTCGGGTGTCGTGTGGGGCGACGGACGCGCCACGCCGCCGACGAGCCATTCGACGGTGCCGACGGCACCGGTCGCGCACCCGGCCGTCTCCAGGATCGAGCGAAGGACGAACGTCGTGGTCGTCTTCCCGTTCGTCCCCGTCACCCCGGCCACCCTGAGGCGTTCGGTGGGCGAGCCGAAGAACGCGTCGGCAGCAACGGCCATCGAGGCGCGGGCCGACTCGACGACGAGCTGCGGGACGACGACGTCGACCGGTCGCTCGACGACGAGTGCGACGGCGCCTGCGGCGACGGCCTCCGCCGCCAGGTCGTGCCCGTCCCGCACCGCGCCGGGGACGCAGAAGAAGAGTGTGCCGTCGGTGACACCCCGCGTGTCGTGGGCGAGGTCGCCGATCTCGACGTCGCGGCGGCCGATCACCTCGCTCGGCGCCATCGCGCGAATCAGCGCAGCGAGCTGCATCGGGGCGATTGTAGGGGCGAGGCTCGCCTCGCCCTCGCCCTACGGGGTGATCACAGACGACGCGAGCAGCGTCGACGACCGCTTGGACTCGGGCGCGTCCGGCGGCACCTCGAGGTACTGGAGCGCGAACCGGGCGATGTCGCGGAAGAGCGGCGCGGCGACGACGCCGCCCCAGATCTGGCCCTTCGGCTCGTCGACCATCACGAGAATCGCGAGGCGCGGCTTACGGGCAGGAACGAGCCCGACGAACGACGCGACGTACTTCGAGGCGTAGACGCCGTTCTCGACCTTGTTCGCGGTACCGGTCTTCCCCGCCACGGTGTAGCCGGGGATCGCAGCCTCGGTGCCGGTGCCCTCGAGGACGACGTCCCGGAACATCGCTGTCATTCGATCGGCGGTGTGCTGAGAGACGATCCTGCGGCCGGCGCCGTGGCGCACCTTCTTCCCGCCGATCTTCGAGATCACGTGAGCGGGCGGCATCACGCCGCCGTTCCCGATCGCCGCGTATGCGCCGACCATCTGCAGCGGCGTCACGGCAATGCCCTGCCCGATTGGCACGGTGCCGATCGTCGAGCCCGACCAGCTGCCGAACGGCAGCACCATCCCTGCACTCTCGCCCGGGAGCTCCGACCCGGTCGTCGCACCGAACCCGAACCGATCGATCCAGGAGGCGAGCTGTGCGCCACCGAGCCGCTGGGCGAGCGTGACCGTGCCGACGTTGGACGACTCGGCGAGGATTCGCCGCACCGACATCCGCTCGGTGCCGCGCGTGTGCGCCTCGCGGATCACGCGGTCGGCCACGTTGATCGTCGGCGCAAGGACGAACGACGAGTCGGGCGCGACGACGTTGTCCTCCAGGGCAGCGGCGACCGTCACGATCTTGAACGTCGAGCCAGGTTCGTAGAGATCGGTCACGGCGCGGTTTCGGCGCGCCTCGGCCGGCGCGTACGTAAAGCCGTTCGCGTCGAAGGTCGGCGCGTTCGCCATCGCGAGGATCGCGCCCGTGCGCGGATCCATCACGACCGCCGTCGCGCCCTTCGCTTGCCAGCGGCGCACGTAGATCGAGAGGAGCTGCTCGGCGCTCGCCTGGAGCTGGTGGTCGAGCGTCAGCACGACGTTCCTGCCGGGACGCTCGGCCCGCGAGGTGACGACGTCGATCGCCTGCCCGGAGGGGTCTCTGACGACGATCTCGTAGCCCGGCTTTCCGGCAAGGGTCTTGTCGAGCGACCGCTCGAGACCGTCGAGACCCTTGTTGTCGGTGCCCGCGAAGCCGAGCAGGTGGGACGCGACGCTCCCCTGCGGGTAGGTGCGCCGCTCCTCGGCGTAGAAGCCGAACCCGGTCACGTGCTGTTCCTGCAGAGCCCTCGCCCTCGTCGGATCGGCCTTCCGCTGGACGAAGACGAAGCGCTTCGTCCGGTCGCGAAGCGTCGGATAGAGCACGTCGGGATCGAGACCGAGCGCTGCTCCGGCCTTCACGGCGGCCTTCGCGGGCGCCACGACGTGGCGCGGGTCGGCGTACACCGTGGTCGCCTGCTCGCCGATCGCGAGCGGCTTACCCGTCCGGTCGTAGATCGTCCCCCGCCCGGCCGGGATCTCGATCGTCTCGCGGTGCTGGCGCGACGCCATCGCCTCGTACCCAGGGCCCTCGACGACCTGGATCCAGGCGGAACGGCCGAGAGCGACGGCGAAGAGCGCTGCGAACCCGAGGACGAGGAACCGAATGCGGCTGTTCGCCCTCCTGTTCGTCACGGCGTCTCGAGGTCGAGATTCGTCGTCTGGTTCAGATCGTGCTCGACGAGGCCGAGCTTCGTCATGGCGTCGTGCACGATCCGCTCGTTCGCGGAAGCGCTCGAGAGCTGAGCCCGCGTGGTGGCGATCTCCGCCTTGAGCTCGGCGCGCGTCCGACGCAGCTCGTCGAGCTCGACGTTGAGCCGCAGTGCGAGGACGTTGATCGCGACGACACCCGCAAGCAGCGCGGCAATCGCGACGATCCAGAAGACACCGCCGGAGAGGACGCCGCGGGCGTCGCGGCGTGTGCCCGCCGACCGTCGCGCCGGGCGGGGCCGGCGGACCGGTGTCTCGACGATCGTCGACATCAGGCAGCCCTCGCGGCGACCCGGAGACGCGCCGACGCGGCGCGGGGATTCGTGTCCGTCTCGGCCGCGCCCGGTCGCACGGGCTTGCGCGTCAGGAGCCGCAGGGTCGGCTCTCGACCGCAGACACAGACGGGGAAGTCGGGTGGGCAGGTGCAGCCCTTTGCCTGAGCGGCGAAGAACCGCTTGACGATGCGGTCCTCGAGCGAGTGGAACGAGATGACCGCGAGCCGTCCGTCCGGACGCATCATCTCGAGCGCCGCGGGCAGCGCCTCCTCGAGCTGACCGAGCTCGTCGTTCACCGCGATCCGGAGCGCCTGGAAGACGCGCTTGGCGGGATGGCCCTCGCCGAAGCGCGCGGGTGTCGGGATCGCGAGCTTGATCGTGTCGACGAGCTCCCCGGTACGCGTGAACGGCTGCCGGGTGCGGCGGCGCACGATCGCGCGCGCGATCGGCGCGGCGAAGCGCTCCTCTCCGTAGCGGCGGAAGATCGAGACGAGCTCTGGCTCGTCCCACGTGTTCACGATCGCCGCCGCGCTCTGCTCCGACGACGGATCCATGCGCATGTCGAGCGGCGCGTCCGTGGCGTACGAGAAACCCCGCTCGGGCCTGTCGACCTGCATCGAGGAGATGCCGAGGTCGAGCAGGATCGCGTCGGCCTTGATGCCGTTCGTCGCGAGCTGCGTCAGCACGACCGCGAAATCGCCCCGCAGGAAGCGCACGTCCACGCCTGCGGCGGCCTTGAAGCGGTCGAAGTACGAGCGTGCGGCAGGATCGCGGTCGATCGCAACGAGCTTGCCTCGACCGTGCAAGTCGCCTGCGAGGAGGCTCGCGTGCCCGCCCGCGCCGAAGGTCGCGTCGACGACGGTCTCGCCCGGCCGTACCGCGAGGTGCTCGCGCACCTCGGCGGCCAGGACAGGAATGTGATCAGAGTCCGAGATCGGCAAGATGTTCGGCTGCATCTTCGGCGCTCCCCCCTTCGACGGCGTCCATGTGCTGCTTCCACGCATGCGGGTTCCAAAGCTCCAAGTGGTCGTTCATCCCGGTCACGACGACGTCGCGCTCGAGGCTGGCGTAGTCGGTGAGCACGGCGGGCAGCAGGATGCGCCCCTGGCCGTCCACGGTCGCCTCCGAGGCGCCTGCGAAGAAGAAGCGCTGCAGCTCGCGCGCCCGGCGTGAGAGGGGGTCGAGCCCGCCGATTCGCGCCTGGATGCCGGCCGCCCAGGCCTCGTGCGGATAGACCGAGAGGACGCCGTCGAGACCGCGCGCGAGCACGACGGACGACCCGAGCTGCTTGCGAAAGCGCGAAGGCAGCGTGAGCCGGCTCTTGTCGTCGATCGTGTGCTCGTACGTCCCGATGAACATCGTCCGAAGAGGTGGTCGCTCGTGGCCATGATCCCCACGGAGCCCCACTTTACGCCACCATGACCCACAATGCAAGCCTCAATCGAGAATGACGACGGATTCCCGACCCCAATCGGGGCTCCGGTGCGGGTCGAGCGGGCCACGGCAGCACCCCGCTCGACCCCAATCGGGGCTCCGGTGCGGGTCGCGGGCCACAAGCACCCGGTGCCCTCCTAGCGCGTCGGCCTCGACAATCGCTCGTCGAGCGCGCGCCAGAGCTCGTCCGCCGCCTGCGCGGGGGTGAGAGCGGTGGTGTCCAGCACGAGGTCAGCACGCCGCGTCATCCAGTCACGGGCTGCCGCGTAGCGCTCGAGATGGTTCAGACGCCACTCGCGGGCACCGGGCTCGAGCCGGTCGACGTCGATTCGCTCGCGCATCACGTCCTCGTCCGCCTCGACGACCACGTGGAGCACCTCGTGGCCGAGTGCGCTGAGGCCGGCCACCAGCTCGACCCAGAAGTCCTCGATCAGCACCGTCTGGATCGCCACGAGATGGTGGCCCGTCTCCCGGATCAGCGCGTCGGCGACGACCGGGACCAACCGTCGCCACGACTCCAGCTGCTGGAAGTCGGTGAACTCCTGATCCGAGAGCTGTCCGCGCAGCAGGTAGCCGACGCACTCGGGGTCGTAGAGCCGCAGCCGCGGGTCGCGCTCGACGGCCAGGGTTCCGACGCTCGTCTTTCCCGCTCCGAAGGTGCCGTTGACCCAGACGATCACCGCAGGTGACCGTAGCGCGGCGGGCGGGCCAGCCTCACCATCCGGTAAAGCTCAGCGCGGCTGTCGGACGCCGAGCCGCTCGAGCCGCGGCAGCACCTCCTGCGCGAAGTACTCGAGCTCGCCGACGTAGTCGACGAAGCTCAAGGTCATCCCGCCGAAACCGGCGTCGTGGAAGCGCTCGATCTCGGCGGCGACGTCGTCCGGCGAGCCGATCAAGGGGCAGACGCCGTGACCGCCTGCGAAGCGGCTGCGGAACATCTCGAGCATCTCGGTCGTGAACGACTGCGCATGGAGCCCCTGGAGGCGCATCAGGTTGTCGACGGCGTCCCAGTCCGCGTGCTCCTCCGCGTACCAGCGGTGGAACTCCTCGGCCTCCTTGCGGGTCGGGCGGCAGACGCAGTACGAGGGCGTGAAGACGCCCACCTCGCGGTCGTACGTCTCCCGCGCGTTCTGCTTCACCGTGCGGACGACCTCTTCACCGTCGTCGGGGCCGCCGACGACGGTGAAGACGACGTTCGAGTTGCGAGCAGCGAAGTCGCGGCCCTGGGTCGACGAGCCGGCGTTCAAGATCGGCAGGAGCCCGTCGTACGGCTTCGGCATCGACTCCGCGCCCTCGAGCTGCCAGAAGCGCCCGTCGATGTCATATTGGCCCGGCTCGGTCCAGAGGCGCTTCACGATCTCCCACCACTCCTGGGCGTAGGCGTACCGGTCGTCGTGATCCTGCGGCAGGTCGACGCCCATCGCGTTGTACTCCGGCTTGTTCCAGCCGGCGACGATGTTGAGACCCGCTCGCCCCTTGCCGACCTGGTCGACCGTCGCCATCGCCTTGGCGGAGACGAGCGGATGGTTGAACGCCGTGTGGATCGTCGCGAAGATGACGAGCCGGTCGGTCTTCGCGAGCAGCCCCGCGGCGAGTGCGACCGGGTCGAGCACCCCTTCGTGGAAGTTCGTCAGGCCGCCGTACCCGATCCAGCGGGCGATCGGAAGCATGAAGTCGATCCCGACCCGGTCGGCGAGCTGCGCGAGCCGGAGGTTGTCGTCCCACGTCGCCGGCCAGCGTTCCTCGATCGTCGTGACGGCGAGACCCGAGGTGCAGTTGGCGGAGAACAGGCCAAGCTTGAGGTCGGCACCGTCGAGCAGGCTCTTGGTCATCGGTCATCCTCCGGAGCTCGTGGGGCGGGGAACGGGATCATGTCCCCGCCGTGGCTGAGAAGCGGCAGTCGATCGGTCACGCGTGCGGCGACGACGCGGCCGACGAGGATCACGGCGCGACCGGCCTCGTGGCTTGCGACGGTCTCGCACTCGACGGTTGCCGCCACGCCGCCGAGCAACGGCGCCCCGACCACTCCGGGGTGAACGTCGAGCCCGGCGAACTTCTCGCCGCCACGCTGCGCGAACTGTCGCGCGAGCTGCTCCTGATCGCTCGCGAGGACGTGCAGCGCGTACCCCGCCGCGCCGAGCCAGACATCGATCGCGCTCGAGCGCCGGTCGACGCTCCAGAGGACGAGGGGCGGGTCGTCGGTTACCGGCGCGAGGCTCACCATCACGAGGCCGGCAGACCGTCCGTCCGGCAGTCCCGCGGTCACGACGACGACACCGGTGGGCCACACCCCGCGCACGTCCCGGAACGTCTCCGGCTCGACCGAGGGCAGGTCGGGGCCGCTCGAGGCCGACATCGGACGATCTTGCGCATCTCTGCCGATCCGTGCCATCCGGGAGGGTGCGGTTCCCTATTCGCTCTGCGCGATGAGCGGCACGGGACGCGGCGAGACGCCGCGTCCCGTCAGGGCGGCGGCGCCGCAACGGGCGGCAAAGCCGATCGCGTCGCCACCGGCGAGGCCCGAGCCGAGGGCGTAGGTGAGCCCCGCGGCGAAGCTGTCGCCTGCGCCGTAGGCGTCGACGATCTCTCCGGGAGGCTCGCTGGCCGTGAAGGGGCCGCCGGGTCGGGCCCAGCCGCCGAGCGCGCCCGAGGTCGTGACGACGAGCCGGGGCGCCGGCTCGAGCTCGCCGTTCAGGTACCGCTCCGCGTCGTCCTCCCCGCTCCCTACGAGGGCGTCGAGCTCGACGCCGGCACGGCGCAGCACCTCGAGCTCGCGCGAGGTCGCGGTCAGCACCGGCGCGCGCCGCGCGTGGACGAGGGCATCGACGTCGCCTGCGACGAAGAACACGGCGTCGCACTCTGCGAGCTCGTGCCACGGGAGCCGGTCGTCGTGGCCGCGCGGGCGGAGCTTCGGCCCCACCGTGGTGATCGTGCGCTCGCCGTTGGCCTCGAGATGCGTGAACGCCCAGCGCTGGGGCCGTTCCTCGTGGGCGGCATGCACCGTCACGCCGCGCGACTCGAGCTCGTCGCGCGCACGGGCGCCGAGCTTGTCACCGCCGAGCGCCGTGTAGAGGTGACTTTCGTCTGCGAGTAAGGCGAGCTGCACCGCGGCGACGGCGCCGGCCCCACCTGCCTGTTCCCAGTCGTCGTGCGAGTGGGCGATCTCTCCAGTGTCGGGCATCCGCTCGACGCGCGCGAAGCGCACCCATTCGACGTGGCCGACGACCGCGACCCGCATCGGCAGAGCGTAGAGGCTCGAGCGTCGTCTCACACGATCGCCGCCGCGAGCGTTTCCCACCATGATGGCTCCCGTGGCGACGATCCCGCCGTTCGAGACGTTCTACGCCGAGCACGCAGGCGAGGTGCTCGGGTTTCTCCGCCGCCGCGTCGGGCGTGAGCGGGCGGACGACGCCTTCCAGGAGACGTTCCTGCGCGCGCTGCGTGCCTACGAGCGCCTGCGCCACGGCGAGCACCTGCGCGCCTGGGTGCTGACGATCGCGACTCGAGTCGCGATCGACGCACACCGGCGGGCGGGGGAGCCGACCGACGAGCTTCCGGATCTCCCCCACCACGACGGACCGACCGCCTACGACGAGCTCGCGTTCCTCACCGATGCGCTTCCGGCCAAGGAGCGCGCCGCCGTCGTCCTGCGCTACGGCTACGACCTCGACTACGACCAGATCGCCCGGGCGCTCGACTCGAGCCCCGACGCCGCCCGGCAGGCTGCCTCGTCGGGCGTCCGGCGACTCCGAAGGAGGCTGACATGAGCGTGCCCACCGACCTCGACGAGCGCTTCCGCGCCAGTGCCGCCCGCAGCGGGCTGCTTGCGGCATCGTACGACGTGATCGAGAGCGAGCTCGGCCCGCTCTTCGCAGCGGTGACCGACCGCGGGCTCGCCCGGATCACGTTCGACCCCGAGCCCGAGCGCGAGCTCGAGCGCGTCGCCCGGATCGCGGGCCCGCGGGTGCTCAGGGCGCCCCGGGCGCTCGCCGCCACCCGGCGCGAGCTCGACGACTACTTCGCCGGCCGCCGGACCGCGTTCGACCTCGAGCTCGACCTCCGGGGACTGCCCGACTTCACCCTGCGCGTCCTCGGGGAGCTCGCCCGCGTGCCCTACGGTCAGACCTCGACCTATCGCGAACTGGCCGGCCGGGCAGGGAACCCGCGAGCGTCCCGCGCCGTCGGCACGGTGATGAACCGCAACCCGATCCCGATCGTCCTCCCGTGCCACCGCATCGTCGGGTCGAACGGCTCGCTCGTCGGCTACGGTGGCGGCCTCGAGCGCAAGGAGCGGCTGCTTCGGTTGGAGGGCGCCATGCTGTAGGGTCGTGCTGCGCACGACAGGCGCCTCAATCCAGCAGTCGATAACCAACTCCCCAGTCGTTGACGACGACGTCGTGGGCGCCGGCCGCCTCGAGCTTGCGCCGCAGGCGGGAGGCGTGGGAGTCGACCGTGCGCGTGCGGATCCCGTTCGTCCGGATCCCCCAGACGTCGCGCAGCAGCTCCGCCTTCGTGAACACGCGGCGTGGCTCGCTCGCGAGCTTCGCCGCCAGCTCGAACTCACGCGCGGAGACGCGAACCGGCCGCTCGCCGACGCGAATCTGGCGCGCACCGTGATCGACGACGACCGGCCCTGCCTCGACCACGTCGGCCTGCCCGAGCGTCACCCGGCGAAGCAACGCCCGGACGCGTGCGAGGAGCTCGAGGTAGACGTCGCGAGGGACGACGTCGTCGGCCCCGCTCTCGAGGGCCCTGACACGCGCCACGGCATCGGCGCCCGGCTCGGTGAGGACGATCACGGGCACGTTGCGATCCCAGCTCCGGCCCGGCTCGCCCGAGCGCAGGACGCGGCAGAGGCCCGGCTCACCCGCAATCACGAGGTCGGGCGCGTGCCGCTCGACGAGGTCGAGCGCGCGAGCCGTCCACCCCGCTCCGAACACCACGAAGCCGTCGTCGCGGAGATGGCGCTCGAGCGCCTCCCGCGAGTCGGGCTCGTGCTCTGCGAGTAGCACCGCGTTCCGCGTCATCACGGCCGACGGTAGAGGTGGCCGCCGCCCGGCGCCAGATGTCCTTTGTGCTGTCTCTGTGCCGATCTCTGCACACCCGTCCAGGGCGGCCACGGCCGGCCGCTTGCCGCACGGTCAGCGGCCAGGCACCCTAGGTGGTGTGTGGACTGCTCCACTGGCGGCGGGTCTCGGAGCGCTTGCCCTCGCGGCCTCGTGGAGCTCGGGCACGCCGCTGCCGGAGCCACGGACCGAGGTCGCTGCGGCTGCGCTAGGTCAGCGGATCGTCGTCGCCGGCGGCTTCCTCGAGAGCGGCGCGAACTCGCGGCGGGTGGATGCGTACGACACCGCACGCGATCGATGGGAGCGCCTTCCCGACCTGCCGGTATCGGTCGACCACGCTGCGGCCGCCTCCTGGCGCGGGCGCGTGGTGATCGTCGGCGGCTACGGCGCCGACCGGGCACCGCTGCGAGCGGCGTTCCTCTTCGACGGGACGCGTTGGCGTACCCTGCCGCGTCCGCCGGAGGAGCGCGCGGCGGCGGCCGCCGCCGCCACGAGCGACGGACGCGTCTGGGTCGTCGGCGGTCGGACGAGGTCAGGTCTCGCCGAGACGACCCTGCAGCTCGACCTCCGAACGTTCCGCTGGCGGACTGTCCGCGGCCCCCGACCGCGCGAGCATCTGTCGGCGACGGCGCTCGGTGGTCGCGTCTACGCGATCGGCGGCCGGCTTGCGGGGTACGACACGAACCTCTCGACGGTCGAGGCCTACGACCCACGCCGCAACCGCTGGACGCGCGCGCCCGACCTGCCCGACGCCCGGGGCGGTACCGGCGCGACGGCGATCGCGGGCCGCATCGTCTCGGTCGGAGGCGAGTCGCCGGACGGAACGACGAAGACGGTCTACGCGCTCCGCCGGCCGGGAACACGCTGGCAGCAGCTGCCCGACTTGCCGACGCCGCGGCACGGTCTCGGCGTCGTCGCGCTCGGCGGTCGTGTCTGGGTGATCGCGGGTGGACCGAAGCCAGGGCTGACGGTGAGCGGCGCCGTCGAGTCACTGCGCCTGCCGTAGACGCGGGCGTGTCCCGGGCGTGGCTTCGGCCGCGCCCGTGCATGTGCAAGCTCACATGCAGAGGCGCGGCTGAAGCCCCGCCTCGGAGCCCTATAGCCGACCGCTCTTGACGACACCCCAGAGCAGCCACAGCCCGAAGGCCCCGGAGAGCACGAAGCCGACGACCGAGACGATGTGCAGCCCGACGATCTGCGGGCCATCCTCTGCGAGCACCCCGATCAGGGACGAGCCGACGAGCCCGCCAAGGATCACGAGCGCGACCGCAATCCGATTGACCGACACGTCGATCCGGTGGGCGAGGTCGTCGACGCCCGGGTTCGAGATCTTCAGCGAGAGCTCGCCGTCGCGCATCTCGTTCAACACATCGTGCACCTGCCGCGGCACCTCGAGCGCGATCTCCGAGAGCTCCTGCAGCTCGCGCCGAGCCTGCAGCGCGAGCCGCCGCGGCGAGAATCGCTCCGCGACGAGTTGCCTCGCGTACGGGCGTGCGACCTCGAAAACGTTGAACTCGGGGTAGACCTCGACGGCGACCGACCCCAGGGTCGCGATCGCCTTGTCGAGGATCACGAAGCGCGTCGGGAGGCGCAGGTTCATCGAGTAGATGAGGTCGAGCCCCTCGCGGATCGCCTCGATCGGGTCGATGTCCGAGAGGCGCGTCCCGTAGTAGCGGTAGTAGAGCTCCTCGAGACGCCCGCGCAGCTCGTCCTCGCGCTCGCGCGGATACCGCACCCCGAGGTCGGCGAGGCGGCGCGGCAGACCGGCGACGTTCTCGGTCGCCGCGTCGACGAAGAGGCGCGTCAGCCGCGCCATGTCGGTGTCGGTCAGGCGGCCCGTGAGCCCGAAGTCGACGAGCCCGAGGCGCCCGTCATCGAGCTGCAGGATGTTCGCCGGGTGCGGGTCGCCGTGGAAGAACGCGTGGCGGAAGATCATCGTCATCCAGGCATCGGTCATCGTGTAGGCGAGATCGCGACGCTCCTCGGGCGACCAGCCGGAGAAGTCGAGGTCGCGGACGTGCGTGCCCTCGAGCCGGTCGAGCGTGAGCAGCCGGCCCGTCGTGTACCGCCACCACACCCGCGGGACGGCGATCCGCGCGTCGCCCGCGAAGTTCCGTCGGAAGGTCTCGGCGTTCCTCGCCTCCTGCTGGTAGTCGAGCTCGAGCCGGATCGACCGCCCGAACTCGTCGACGAGCTCGCCCGCGTCGATGAAGTCGAGCTGGCGCACCCGCTCGCGCACCACCTTGGCGGCGGAGGCCATCAGCTTGAGATCCGACTCGATCTGCCGCTGAGCGGTGGGTCGCTGAACCTTGACCACCACCTCGGCGTCGTTCGGAAGCGTGGCTCGGTGCACCTGCCCGATGGACGCCGCTGCGATCGGCCGTTCGTCGAAGTCGACGAACGCCTGCTCGATCGTCAGCCCGAGCTCGGCTCGGACGACGCGCTCGACGTCCTCGATCGGGAACGGCGAGACGTCGTCCTGAAGCTTGCGCAGCTCGACGATCATGTCGGGCGGTACGAGATCGGGCCGGGTCGAGAGAAGCTGACCGAACTTGACGAACGTCGGCCCCAGCTCGTCCAGCATCTCGCGCAGGTGGCGGCCGCGGTCGGCGTCGGGTTGCGCGTCGCTGGTGCGCCGCCGGTCGAGGAGGTAGCCGAAGCCATGTCGAGTCGCGACCCGGCCGATCTCGGTCACCCGCGCGAAGCTCCGCTGCGGCGCGGTCTCCACGTCAGCCCGTCTGGTCGCGCTCGAGCAGCCGGAGACGGTGCTCGAGCTGTGCGACGCGCAGCGCGAGGTCCTCGACCTCCTCGCGGCGGGCGAGTCCGGCGCGCGCGAGCCCACGCTCGACGGCCTCGTCGCGACGGCTTCCAAGCCGGTCGGCCTCGGCACGCCAGGAGGCGACCGTGTCGCGGACGGCGACCCGCATCGCGTCGCGATCGACGCCTACACGCCGCGCAAGGTCGTCGGCGACCTCGTCCGCCGCCTCGAGACCCATGCTTGCCCAACCGATCCCTGCGAGCAGAAGCTCGGAGATGGGACGCGGGCCGTTCTCGGGCGCAGTGCTCATGGTCGCAGTGTAGGGGCGAGGCTTGCCTCGCCTCGCTCTACCGCGGGCGACCGTGCGGCCGGTTGCTCCGCCTCTGGCGGCGACGCTCGCGCTTCGCAACATCGCCCGGTGACTCCGCCGCGACGACCGGC
>Ga0183260_10001620_pt1 | contig 18706 bp, 17 predicted proteins | sample AntDrymUQ4972206_2_FD_129768 | JGI IMG/M metagenome (GOLD analysis project Ga0183260, IMG submission 129768) | Polar desert sand microbial communities from Dry Valleys, Antarctica - metaG UQ497 (22.06) (version 2) (version 2) | ecosystem: Environmental > Terrestrial > Soil > Desert | place...
ATGGAGCGGGTGAGGGGAATCGAACCCCCGTCACTAGCTTGGGAAGCTAGAGCTCTGCCATTGAGCTACACCCGCGGAGGGCCCGATTATAGGAGGGGCCCGATCGGGTCATCGAGGATGACGATTCCTCGTCGTCTGAGCATCCCACCGCCCCCCGTCTGCGCCTCTCTGGGCGGGCGCGAACTAGCACTCCTCGCCTCGCTAGACTGCGCCGCACATCACTAGGTCAGCGGAGGCGCCTTGATCCTGTCCGACCATGACATCCGCTCGGAGATCGACTCCGGGCGCATCGGAATCGAGCCGTTCGACGAGAGCGCCGTGCAGCCCTCGTCGGTCGACCTGCACGTCGACCGGTTCTTCCGCACTTTCCACAACCATCGCTATCAGGTGATCGACGTCAAGCAGCCGATGGAGGAGCTGACGGAGCTGGTGGAGGTGAACGAGGACGAGCCTTTCATCCTTCATCCGGGCGAGTTCGTGCTGGGATCTACGTGCGAGTACGTGCGCCTGCCGAATGACCTCGTGGCGCGTCTCGAGGGGAAGAGCTCGCTCGGGCGATTGGGCCTGCTGATCCATTCCACCGCGGGCTACGTCGATCCCGGGTTCGAAGGACACCTGACACTCGAGCTCTCGAACGTGGCCAATTTGCCGATCACCCTCTACCCCAACATGAAGATCGGGCAGATCAGCTTCTTCAAGCTCACGTCCGCCGCGGAGAACCCCTACGGATCGAGCGCGATCGGTTCGAAGTACCAGGGCCAGCGAGGTCCCACGCCCTCGCGCTACTACGAGAACTTCAAGGACTAGTCGAGGTCCTGCCAGCCCAGGAAGCGCTCGGTCACCGCGCGATCCCCCAGCACCTCGAGACGGTCGAGCGGGATCCGGCGCCAGAGGGCGAGCAGAAGGTCCGACGCGTTACCCCTAAGAGCTGCGTCGCCCTTCTCGTGGCCTCTCGTCACTTCGATGCCGTCCGCCTGCAGGCGGACGAGCCACTCGCCCTCGCCGTCGGTGCGATGGAGATGGATCGTCTCGCCCGCCCCGTTCGGGGTCACGTCCTGCGCCGGGCCGAACACTTCGAGCCATTCGTCGACGCCATCCACGGCGAGCTGGCCGTCGATGGGATCCGCGTCTCCCACGGCGTCCTGTGCATCCCACCGGTGCACGGCGGTCTCCTGGGGCATCCGTCGCTGGATGAAGCCGATCTCCTTGCGCGCCGACCAGCTCCACACCGGCTCGTCGGGAGCCGACCCCGAGAGCGTGTCGACGAGTTTCTCCAGTCCGTCCTGGTACCAGGCCGCGATGCCGGGATCGTCGTCGGGGGCCGGTTCGGGCCGCGACTCCGATGGATCCGCCAACCGGCGCGCGGCGATGTCGCCCCAGAAGCGATGGACGCCGCCGGTATGGACGAGAAGCTCACGCTCGGTCCAGTCCGGACAGGCGGGCACCCGCCGGTCGAGGTCTGACCGCGCCGCCTCGAGCAAGGCCGCTCCGTCCGACCGCAGTAGGTCCATGTAGCGATCGAGGGCGAGTGGGGCCACGGTCAGTCCGTGGTCTGAGGGTCGGTGGGGCCGGTGGCCGTTCCTGACATCTCTTCGGTCTCCTTCGTCGCGGGGTACTCCTCGCCGTTGCCGCCGGCCGAGGATTCGGGATGGAACTCGATCGACTCCAGCAGGAGCTGCGCGATGTCGCGCACGGCCATCTCGGAATCGGCGTGCCGCTCGGTGACTCCGTCGGAGAGCATGATGTTGCAGAAGGGGCAACCCACCGCCAGAGTGTCGGAGGCCGAGGCGAGAGCCTCGTCGGTCCGCTCCATGTTGACCTTCTTGCCCATCCGTTCTTCCATCCACATGCGGCCCCCGCCTGCGCCACAACAGAACGTCGAGTGCTTGTGTCTGTGGAGCTCCTCGTACTCCGTTCCGGGGATCGCTTCGATCACCTCGCGGGCCCCCTTCCACACGTCGTTGTGACGCGCGTTGTAGCAGGGGTCGTGATAGGTGACGGTCTTCTGCATCGAAGCGGTCGGCTTCAACCGTCCTTCCTTCACGAGCTCGGCCAGGTACTCAGTGTGGTGGACAACGTCGAAGACCCCGCCGAACTGCGGGTACTCGTTGAAGATTGTATTGAAGCAGTGGGGACAGATAGTGACGATCTTCTTCGGCTTGTGTTCGTTCAGAGCCTCGATGTTCTGCTCGGCGAGCATCTGGTAGATGTACTCGGCCCCCATGCGTCGCGCCGGGTCACCGGTGCAGGACTCGTCGGGCCCGAGCACCGCGAACTTTACGCCGGCTATCTGCATGAGACGAGCGAAGTCGTACACGACCTTCTTGTTGCGGTCGTCGAACGCGCCCGCGCAACCGACCCAGAAGAGCACCTCGGCATCCGGCGCTTCGGAGATGTGCGGGATCTCGAGGGCCTCCTGACGCGACGAGCCCTTCATCCATTCGAGCCGGGCCTGAGGAGGCTGACCCCACGGGTTGCCCGTCGTCTCGAGACTCTGTAAGGCGCTCTGCATCTCCCGGGGGAACCGTGATTCGCCCATGACGAGGTTCCGGCGCATGTCCACGATCGTGTCGATGTGTTCGATGTTCACCGGGCACGCCTGGACGCAAGCGCCGCAGGTCGTGCAGTCCCAGATCACCTCGTCCTCGACGACTTCTGGGTTAAGTGCGGGCAGCTCTGCAAGAGCGGTTTGGAAAGCTTCGTCGCTCTCGCGTTTCGCTTTCAAGAGCTGAGGTCCGCGCTCGAACAACTGGTCGCGCAGATCCATGATGAGTAGCTTCGGTGACAGAGGTTTGCCGGTGTTCCACGCCGGACACTGCGACTGACAACGTCCGCATTCGGTGCAGGTGAAGGTGTCGAGCAGCTGCTTCCAGGTGAGGTCCGACACGGTCGCCGCGCCGAACGTGTCGTCCTCCGACATCTGCTCGATGTCGAGGTGCATCGGCTTGAGCGCGCCCTTCGGGCGTTCCGACGTGAACAGCACGTTGAAGCCCGAAGTGATGATGTGCAGGTGCTTCGAATACGTGATGTAGACGAGGAAGGCCAGGATGATCAACGAGTGCCACCATGAGAAGACCGTGTCGATCGCTTCGCGCGTCTGGAGTGACATCCCCTCGAAGAGCTGAGCGAACGTATTCGATACCGGCGTCCACCTCGTGTCGTAGGGGAAATGACCCAGCGATATCTCCGCGGCGCGAGTGAACAGGATCGTGAGCATGATCCCGGCGATCGCGAAGAGGATGTAGTCGGCCTCTCGGAGATGTGAACCACGGAAGCGACCGGGACGCTGGATCTTCCGGATGGTGAACGCCATCCCGATCCCGACCAGGACCGCGACGACGAAGCCGTCCTGCAGAGCGCCGAGCGGTCCCCAAGTGCCTATCAGGGGAAGATGGAAGCCCTCCTGGTAGACCGCGCCGAACGCCTCGACGATCGTCGTGAAGAGGATCACGAAGCCCCAGAAGATGAAGAAGTGCATGACGCCCGGGATGCTCCACTGGAGGAGCTTGCGCTGGCCGAAGACGACCACGAGCTGGTCCTTGAGCTTTCGGCTCCAGTTCCGTGGCATCCGGTCGTCGGGCTCGCCCAGCCCGAGGAATCCCACCAGGTCGCGCGACCTGAGGGCGAAGGCGGCGAGGGACGCCAGGATCAGCGTCGTCATGAGGACCTTCTCGAGCACCGCTTCAGCCTCCTCGGTCGACCCGCCCAGAGGCGTCACCGCCCAGGGGGAGCGCAGTATAGGTCCCGTCGGGGCGGGGCACGGGGCGCCCGGTCGGTCGGGGGCAGGGAACCCTTCCCGGCCGTCCCGCGGGCGGGAATGGACCGGCGGGGGGAATTGTTGATAGAGAGACACTCAACTACGATGCGTGCTATAGCATCAGAGACTCACAGCGTAAGCAAGGCAAATTGAAGCAGCCCCCAGCGGGGCAACGAATCCACAGGAGGAACAGACATGGCTAAGGCAGTTGGGATCGATCTCGGAACCACCAACTCCGTCGTAGCGACCCTCGAGGGGGGTGAGCCGACGGTCATCCCGAATGCGGAGGGCCAGAGGACGACCCCTTCGGTCGTCGCGTTCTCGAAGTCGGGCGAGGTCCTGACGGGCGAGGTCGCGAAGCGCCAGGCGATCACCAACCCGGATCGGACGATCCGCTCGATCAAGCGCCACATGGGTCAGGACCACAAGGTCGAGATCGACGGGAAGAACTACTCCCCCCAGGAGATCTCCGCGCGCATCCTGCAGAAGCTCAAGAGCGATGCCGAGGCTTATCTCGGGGACACCGTGACGGAAGCGGTCATCACGGTTCCGGCGTATTTCGACGATGCGCAGCGCCAGGCCACCAAGGAGGCCGGCAAGATCGCTGGCCTCGAGGTCTCACGCATCATCAACGAGCCCACCGCCGCGGCCCTGGCATACGGCTTGGACAAGACCGAGGGCGAGCAGACGATCCTGGTGTTCGACCTGGGTGGCGGAACGTTCGACGTTTCGGTACTCGAGTTGGGCGATGGGGTCTTCGAAGTGAAGTCCACCTCGGGTAACACCAATCTCGGCGGCGACGACTGGGACCAGCGCGTCATCGACTATCTCGTGAAGACCTTCAAGGACAACCACGGTGTCGATCTGTCGAACGACAAGATGGCTCTCCAGCGCCTGAAGGAGGCTGCTGAGAAGGCCAAGGTCGAGCTCAGCTCGACGCAGAACACGACGATCAACCTGCCGTTCGTCACCGCGACCGAGCAAGGTCCGCTTCACCTCGAGCAGACGCTGTCGCGCGCCGAGTTCGAGCGCATGACCGACGATCTTCTGGGCGCCACGAAGGGCCCCTTCAATCAGGCGGTCAAGGACGCGGGCATCTCGGTGTCGGACATCGACCACGTGATCCTCGTGGGTGGCTCGACCCGCATGCCGATGGTGCGCGACCTCGTGAAGGAACTCACCGGAGGCAAGGACCCCCACCAGGGCGTCAATCCGGACGAGGTCGTTGCGATGGGCGCCGCCATCCAGGCGGGTGTACTGCGTGGCGAAGTGAAGGACGTCCTTCTTCTCGATGTCACCCCACTGTCGTTGGGTGTCGAGACCAAGGGCTCGATCTTCACCAAGCTCATCGAGCGGAACACGACCATCCCGACGAAGCGCTCCGAGATCTTCACGACCGCGGAAGACAATCAGCCCTCGGTGCAGATCCATGTGCTGCAGGGTGAGGCCGACATGGCCTACCGCAACAAGTCGCTCGGGCGGTTCGAGCTCGTTGGACTGCCGCCGGCCCATCGGGGTCTTCCTCAGATCGAGGTGACCTTCGACATCGACGCTAACGGCATCGTGAACGTGTCCGCCAAGGACCTGGGCACCGGACAGGTGCAGTCGATGACCATCACCGGTGGAACCAAGCTCGCCGACGACGAGATCCAGCGCATGATGAAGGACGCCGAGGAGCACGCCGACGAGGACCGTCGCAAGCGCGAGGAAGTCGAGGCTCGCAACCAGGCCGACAACGTCGTTTACCAGTCGGAGAAGTCGCTGAAGGAGCATGGCGACAAGCTCGACGAGTCCGACCGTCAGCACGTCGAGTCGTCGCTGGCAGCCGCCAAAGAGGCTCTGAATGGTCAGGACCTCGACCGCATCAAGCAGACGAGCGAGGAGCTTCTGAATGCATCGCAGAAGTTCGCTGAGGTTCTCTACCGCCAGGCTCAGCAGGAGCAGACCGGGGCCGCGGGCTCCGGCTCTGCGCCGGAAGGCGACGACGGGGTCGTTGACGCCGAGGTAGTGGACGAGGGCGAAGAGAGAAGCGCCTAAGCCATGGAAGAGCCACGTAAGCCACGGATAGTGGACAAACGCCGAAGCGCACGGACCGCCCCCGAACCGGGGGCGGTCGCGCCGGCGGACGATGTCGAAGTGGTCGAAGTGATCGACGAGGGCCGCAACGGCGACACCGGAGAAGTTGTGGCGGATGTCGAAACGCGGGCCGTAGAGGCGATTGAGGAAGAGATGAATACGACCGCAGAACCCGATACCTATCTGGACGATCTCCGCCGGCTTCAGGCGGATTTCGAGAACTACCGGAAGCGCATGATGCGCGAGCAAAGTGCGCTAGCGGATCGTGCTTCCGCCCGGGTCATCGAACGGATGCTTCCGATCCTCGACAATTTCGAGGCCGCCATAGCGCATGGTGAGGGCGGCACCGGGGTCGAGATGGTCTACAAGGAGCTGCGCCGCGCACTCGAAGAAGAGGGCCTGAAGGAGATCGAGGCTCACAGCGAGGCGTTCGACCCACGCATCCACGAAGCATTCGAAGCCCATGAGGACGACTCCGTAACCGAACCGACCGTGGCGAGCGTGATGCGCCGCGGTTACTACCTGGGCGATCGTGTGCTCCGCCCGGCGATGGTGTCGGTTGCGCGTCCGCCCGAGGCCGCGTCAGCCGACGCCGGCGAGAACGCGGCGGGGGCGTGATCCATGGCGCAGCGTGACTGGGCCGAGAAGGATTACTACAAGGTGCTGGGTGTCTCCAAGGACGCGTCCAAGGACGACATCAAGCGCGCATACCGAAAGCTGGCCCAGAAGTACCACCCGGACGCGAACAAGGGCAACGCTCAGGCCGAGACCCGCTTCAAGGAGATCTCCGAGGCGCATGCCGTGCTGTCGAATCCCGAGAAGCGCGTGGAGTACGACGAGATGCGTCGCTTGTTCGAAGCCGGTGGTGACCGGATCTATGGATACGGGCCCGAAGGTGGCGGCGGCGTGCGGGTCAACATCGGCGATCTCTTCGGCAATCAGGGATCGGGCTCGGTGTTCGAGGATCTGCTCGGCGGAGTGGGATTCCGCACACAGCGTCGGGGCGAGGATCTCGAATCGGAGGTCACCCTCTCCTTCGACGAGGCCATCGCGGGTTCCACGTTGACTCTCGAGAACGGCAGTCGCGTCCGCGTTCCCCCAGGCGTGGGGGATGGGGCCCGCATCCGCGTGGCGGGTAAGGGAGGCCGCGGTGTGCAGGGAGGACCCGCTGGGGACTTGTATGTGCGGGTTCACGCCACACCTCACCCCATCTTTGGCCGAGGCAAGAACGGCAACCTTGAGATCTCCGTACCGGTGACCTTCACCGAGGCCGCGTTGGGCACCAAGGCCGAGGTGCCGACCCTCGAGGGAAGCGTCACCGTGAAGGTTCCATCCGGGACCCCGTCGGGGAAGGTCCTCAGGGTCAAGGGCCGGGGCGCACCTCGTCCCCGTGGCGGGAATGGCGACCTCCTGGTGACCATCGAGGTCCAGGTTCCGCAGAAGCTCTCCCGCAAGGAGAAGGCATTGCTCGAAGAGTTCGCCGCGATGCATGACGAGTCGCCGCGCGAGCACCTGAAGCGCTACATGAGTGACCGGTCGGCGAGAGCCTCTTAGGGGGTGAGCATGGACGACAAGAAGACCTATTCGGAGAGTCAGGCCATCTACGTTATCTCCGTTGCTGCCGAGCTGGCCGGCGTACATCCACAGACCCTGCGCGTGTACGAACGGAAGGGACTGCTGCAGCCTCAACGGACCGCGGGCAACACGCGCCGGTACTCGGACCGCGACATAGGAGTGCTCCGACAGATCCAGGAGCTCACCCAGGAGGGGGTGAACCTCGCCGGTGTCATGCGCATCATGGAGCTCGAGCTAGAGATCGGCGCGTTGAATGAGCGTTACGAGAAGGCGATGTCACAGCTCGAAGCGACGCTCGCGCGACTTGAGGAGTTCGCCTCCGAACGCGAGCGTATGGCTCTCGTTCCCCTCAAGGACGTTCGAAGAGTCCGGCGCGCGATGAAATCCGACGCGCTAGAAGAGGCGGGCCGGAGAAGGACGTTCCCGTCGCCGCCGGTCGACCTGACCTAGGTCGCTCGGGCATCGCATGACGACCGAGCGAGTCGCGACTCCTCATGGATCTGTTTCGCTCGCGTTGGATGGACCCAATGACGCGCCTGCCGTTGTCATCCTGGCCCCCGGGGCAGGCGCGGGCATGCATCACGAGTTCATGGTCGCGATGTCGGAGGAGTTGGCGGGTTATGGGCTGTCCGTAGGCCGGTTCAACTTCGTCTATTCGGAAGAGGGGCGAAAGAGCCCCGACCGTGCCCCCGTCCTCGAGGGCACCTACCGAGCCGTGGCAGACCACGTCCGGGGATCCATTCCGGGGCGACCATTGTTCCTCGGCGGTAAGTCGATGGGCGGCCGTATCGCCTCCCAGATCGTGGCGGCAGACGTCGACTGCGACGGCTTGGTCTATCTCGGCTATCCGCTGCACCCACCCGGACGACCCGACCGGATGAGGGATGAGCACCTGTATCGGATCGACCGTCCGATGCTGTTCGTCGAGGGGACCCGCGATCCCTTCTGCCCCATAGCTACGCTGGAGGACGTGCGCCGGCGCATCCCCGACTCCACATTGGTGTTGATCGACGACGGCGACCACACGTTCAAGGTTCGGAAGGCTTCTGGGCGAAGCACGCGCGCTGCGTGGGGCGAGGTCGCCTCGGCTGCCGCAGGGTGGATCCTCGCCCACACCCGTTAAGACCGTGATCCGGCTATGCCGGTGGTTGAGGAGCCGGGGCTGTGGGTTGCGAGGCGCCGAAGCCGAGTGTCTGCAACGCTTCGATACGGTCGTCGAGTGGCGGGTGAGTGTCGAACATGCGGTTGAGCCAGGCGCCCGATCTGTTCGACCGCCGGCCCTTTGGCCCCTCGTTCGCCGAGCGTGCGATCGGCGATTCGATCCACAGATGCGCGGTTGCCTTGCTCGCCGTGCGCACGACGGTTTGGTCGTCACGGAGCTTCAGCAATGCGTTGATCAGACCCGGCGGGTAGCGCGTGAAGTTGATGGCGTCGGCATCGGCCAGAAACTCGCGTTGCCGTGAGATCGCGAATTTAAGCATCTGCGCGAAGAAGGGGGCCAGGATCATGAGCCCGATCCCGAGGAGTGCGATCGGTGCCCCCAGTCCGCCTCCACGATCGTCACGGTTCGAACCCCCGCCCCACCACATCGCCCGCAGGAAGAAGTCGGCCAGGAGCACCACCACACCCACGAGAGTTACGGCCAGTGTCATCACGAGCGTGTCTCGATTCTGGACGTGTGACAGCTCGTGTGCAATGACGCCCTCGAGCTCGTCCCGCTTCATCTTGGCGAGCAGCCCCGTCGTTACCGCCACCGCCGCGTGCTCGGGGTTGCGACCCGTAGCGAACGCGTTCGGTGCATCGTCCTGAACGACGAAGACGCGTGGCTTCGGGATGCCTGCTGCGATGCTCAGGCCCTCGACGATGTTGTGGAGCTGCAGGTATTCGTGCGGGTCCGCCGGTTGAGCCCGGCTCATGGACAGGGCGATGCGATCGGACGCGAAGTACGACCCCCAACTCATGGCGATCGCGATCGCCACCGCGATCCCGAGCGGCCAGAACCCGGTATCGGTGTAGAGCCCGAAGAACCATCCGATCGCGCTGACAAGCAGCACGAACACGAAGATGAGCGCCCATGACTTGCGGACGTTCGAGGAGATCCGTTCGTACATCCGATTACCGGCTTCGGTCTATGCGGGTGGAGCTGACGAGGTCGGCCCCCCGGCTGGGGGTGGCGTCGGCTGGGTGCCGCCGCCCTGACCGAAGTCGACGCGCACCGCCGCCCGCGACTGCTCCTCCGCCTCGAAGTACGGCTTGGCTTCGAAGTTGAAGGCCCCGGCGATGAGGTTCGAGGGAAATTGTTCGAGAGCGTTGTCGTAGACAAGGACGCGCTCGTTATAGAACTGCCGCGCGAAAGCGATGCGGCCCTCGGTCCCCGTCAGCTCTTCCTGCAGAGCCAAGAAGTTCTGGTTCGCTTTCAGATCGGGATACGCCTCTGCCACCGCGAAAAGCGACCGCAGTGTCTGAGTGAGCATGTTCTCCGCTTGCGCCTGATCTTCGATCCCCCGTGCATCCATCGCCTGCTGGCGGGCTCGGGTGACCGACTCCAACGTCTCGCGCTCGTGGGCTGCATAGCCCTTGACCGTTTCCACCAGGTTGGGGATCAAGTCGTAGCGTCGTTTGAGCTGGACGTCGATCTGTGACCAGGCTGCTTCGATCTGATTCCGAAGTCGTACCAGCTTGTTGTAGGTCACCATGAGGAGCAGCACCAGGAGTACAACCACTCCCAGCACGATCCATCCGATCAAACCCATCTGAATCCTCCTTGTCGTCTACCCCTACCATCCGACACTCTGCGGCCGTAGGCAAACGCCTCCCACCGTTACACTGGGGCGATGAGAATCTCGATCGAATATTGCGCTCAATGAGGCTACGCACCTAGAGCCGTCGGTCTGGCGGAACGCCTGTTGGAAGAGTTCGAAAACCAGATCTCGGAGCTCGTCACGATCCCCTCCAGCGGAGGTGTCTTCGAGGTCGAGGTCGATGGCGACCTCGTCTTCTCGAAGAAAGCGACAAAGCGACATGCCGAGTACGACGAGGTGCTCGGAACGATCAGGAAGCGCGGCTCCTAGCCCGTCTGGAGCATCTCTCCGACATCGAAGGCGAGGTCCAGGGACTGGGTCGCATTCAGACGCGGATCGCATAACGCGCGGTAGCGCTCCCGAAGGTGCTCGTCGTCGAGGATGTCGTCGCCCCCTCCCAGGCATTCGGTGACATCCTCATCGGTGAGCTCCAGGTGCACGCCACCCGGCACCGTTCCCTCCTGGTGATTCACGGCGAAGAAGGCCTTGATCTCGCCCAGGATGTCGCCGAAGCGGCGTGTCTTCAGACCGGAGCCGGTGACAAACGTGTTGGCGTGCATCGGATCGCAGATCCACACCACGTCGTGCCCCGAGGCCTTGACGCCCGCCAACAGGGGAGGAAGAGCCTCCTCGATGGCACCGACTCCCATCCGGCTTATGAATGTCAGCCGCCCCGGTTCGTTGTCCGGGTTCAACCGTTCGCACAGCGTGGTCAACTCGTCGACCGTTGCTATCGGACCCACCTTGCAAGCGATCGGATTCCGCACTCCGGCCAGAAACTCCACGTGGGCCCCGTCCGGCTGTCTCGTGCGTTCGCCGACCCACAGCATGTGCGCGGAACAGCAGTACCATTCGTCCGAGAGCGAATCGCGCCGGGTCAGCGCCTCCTCGTACTCGAGCAGCAGGGCCTCGTGCGACACGAATAGATCGACCTCGTGCAGAGTCGAATCCGCCTCGAGGTTCACACCGCATGCGGCCATGAAGCGCATCGCTCCATCGATCTGCGCAGCCATCGCTTCGTAGCGCCGACCTTGACTGCTGGCTGCGACGAATTCCTGGTTCCAGACGTGGATCTGTCTGAGGTCGGCGAATCCGCCCTTCGTGAAAGCGCGGATGAGATTCAGCGTCGCGGCCGACTGGTGATACGCGCGAACGAGTCGGCCGGGATCCGCGCGCCGCGAGATTTCGTCGAAGGCAGCGTCGTTGACCGCGTGGCCTCGGAATGAGGGCAGTTCACGGCCATCGACGGCCTCGTTCGGAGTGGACCTCGGCTTCGCGAATTGACCTGCGATGCGCCCGACCTTGATCACCGGTAGCCCTGACGCGTAGGTCAGCACCACCGCCATCTGAAGGATGATCTTCAGCTTGTCCCGGATCGAATCGGCGGAGAAGTTCCCGAATGCCTCGGCGCAATCCCCCGCTTGCAAGACGAATGCATCCCCACGCCCCGCTCTCGCTAGGGCTGTTTTCAGCGACCTCGCTTCGCCGGCGAACACCAGAGGGGGGAGGGCTCGCAAAGCGTTGAGGGCTTCCTTCAGCTCGCGCTCGTCCGGCCACTCCGGCTGTTGCGCGGCCGGGTGACTGCGCCAGGATGAGGGGGACCACTCGGGATAGGTCAATGGGATGCCCGGTTTGCTTTCGCGTGGGACGATGCTGCCTGATGGCCGAAGGACTCGTCAACATAGAGCAGATCGAGGATGCCAGGAAACGGCTCGAAGGCGTCGCTGTCCAGACGCCGCTCGATAGATCGAGAGCCTTGTCTCACCACATCGACGGCTCGGTGTTCGTCAAGTGCGAGAATCTCCAGCGAACCGGTTCTTTCAAGATCCGCGGCGCCTATAACCGGATCAGCCGCCTCGGGCCCGAGGCGCGCTCCACCGGAGTGGTCGCAGCCTCGGCTGGGAACCATGCTCAGGGGGTCGCCCTCGCGGCATCGCTCTCGAAGATCCCATCGACGGTGTTCATGCCCGCCGGCGCCGCTCTCCCCAAGGTAGAAGCCACACGCCGCTACGGCGCGGAGGTTCACCTTACGGGCAAGGACTTCGGAGCCGCGTTCGAGGCCGCGGTGGAGCATGCCCAGAAGACGGGGGCGGAGTTCGTACACCCCTTCGATCATCCCCACATCATCGCCGGTCAGGGGACGGTGGGATGCGAGATCGTCGAGCAGATGCCTGAGGAGGTCGGGACCGTGGTGGTTCCCGTGGGGGGCGGGGGCCTTATCTCCGGCATCTCGGTCGCCGTGAAATCGCTGCGTCCTTCTGCTCGGATCATCGGCGTCCAGGCCACCGGAGCGGCTGCTTTCCCCGTGTCGCTCGAAGCCGGGAAACCGGTCGCGCTGGAAGACATGTCGACCATCGCGGATGGGATCGCAGCCAACTGCCCCGGCGACATGACCTACGCTCACGTCGAGGAGCTCGTCGACGAAGTGGTGTGCGTGACGGACGAGTCCATCGCCCAGGGCCTGGTCTACTCGGCCGAGCGCATGAAGCTGGTACTCGAGCCGTCGGGAGCGTCGGGGGTAGCGGCGGTCCTCGAGCAGCTGGGCGATCTGCGCCCTCCGATCGTCGTAGTGCTGTCCGGCGGCAACATCGATCCCATGCTGTTGCTGCGCGTGATCAGGTTCGGGCTGAGCGCCTCCGGCCGCTACTTCGCCTTCCGCACCCGCATCAACGACGAGCCCGGGGCCCTCGCTGCCCTCCTGGCCCGCATAGCCGAGCTCGGCGCCAACGTCGTCGGCGTCGAGCACCACCGCGAGGGGGCCAGGGTGCAGCTCGACGAGGTCGACGTGGCGTTGCAGGTCGAGACCAAAGGGTCCCCCCACATCGCCGAGCTCGTCTCGGAACTCGGCGAGGCCGGCTACGTCGTGGAGCGCCTCTAAGCCTCCGGCGCCCCCGGTCCAGGAAGGCTGTTCGGACGACCGCCTCCGGGAGCCGCCGTGCGAACCGGGCTCCAAACCGTTTTTTAGTCGCCCTCCCGCACGTCGTCTCCCACCCGGCTCTTCGCCGTGCCCCCCGTGGCCAGGAAGGTTGCTTGGACGACCGCCTCCGGGAGCCGCCGTGTGAACCGGGCTCCAACCCGTTCTGAGTCGCCCTCCCGCACGTCGTCTCCCTCCCGGCTCCTCGCCGCGAACTGACACGGGGGCGGGAATTTGGCGGTTGCTAGATCGGGGCGTCGGGTGTTAACTGTGTCGTTCTTGTTAAGTATTGGGGCTTATGGGGTTTATGGGGGTGGAGCTATGAAGGTTCGACGCTATCGGGGGCGGCACCTCAGGATGAGGTCGCGCAAGAGAGGGCGTGCTGTTGTCGGCACGGCTGCTGCGGTGTGGTTCTCGGGGAGTTCAGCCCAGGCAGCGGAGCACGTCGTGGCCCCGGGAGAGACGCTGTCCTCGATCGCGGGCCGGTACGGGACCTCGGTCAGCGCCCTGGCCTCGACGAACCGCCTCGCCAATCCGAACTTCATCGTGGCCGGGCAGCGCCTGAGGGTCCCCAGCAGCGTGGCCGTCTCGTCGGTCCATGTGGTGCGACGTGGCGAGAATCTGTCCTCGATCGCAGCCCGCTACGGAACCTCGACCGCCGCTCTGGCTCGGGCGAACAAGATCCGAGACCCGAACTTCATCGTCGCCGGGACGAAGCTCAGGGTGCCGGCCGGTGGATCGTTCGTCACCGCGACGACCGCCGCTCCTGCGAGCGTTCCCGTCACCGACGTCGGGGCCGAGATCCACGAGCAGGCAGTCGCACACGGCGTCGACCCGGCCTTGGCCAAGGCCGTGGCGTGGCAGGAGAGTGGATGGCAACAGGGCGCGGTTTCGAGCGTCGGCGCGGTTGGAGTGATGCAAGTCATGCCGGACACCGCCAGGTACGTGAACGCGTCGCTGGGCGGTCATGGCCTCGCCGTGCGATCGACGGAGGGCAACATCCATCTTGGTGTGATGTACCTGCGCCAGATGCTCGACACGATGCCGAGCGAGAGGAAGGCGCTGGCCGCCTACTACTCGGGTCCCGGTGCAGTGGGCTCTTCTCTGAACGCCGGTCAGCGCGCTTACGCCTCGAACGTCCAAGCGCTGAAGGGTCGTTTCCGCTAGACGCCGGCTCGTTCCGAGGGTGTGGCGGCTATCCCGGCTGCCGATGCGACCAAGCCGGCGATGCCCGCGCCGGCGACGAGCGCGAGGCCAAGACCGGGGCCGACTTCGCCGCTCACGTTCATCTCGTTAGCCAGTTCCGCGACGCCGCGGTAGTCGGCGAAGGCGATCGCGCCGATCACGACGGAAGCGATCAGGGCGAGCCATGCCCAACCCGCGCGCTTGCGTACGAACAGAAGGAACGCGCCGACGACCACGACTATCCCGGCCGTGAGAACGGCCCAACCGTCTCCTTGTTCGATCCCGGAGAACGGTTCCGTATCCGGACGCTCAACCTGCTGGCTCTCGAAGTCCGACCCTGGGACGAGTTCGGGCGCGTTCGAGATCGTGATCCAGTCCAGCAAGGAGCCGGCGATCGCGGCTATCCCGGCAGCGAGGAGCAGCGCGGCTGCCGCGGCTCGCGCTCTTTCGAAGGGATCGCCGCGCACGGACGGGTCTGACATCGCGGTTAGCCTACCGTCGTGGCTGCTAAGAACCGTTGCCTGCTTGCGATCCACGCCCACCCGGACGACGAATCGTCGAAGGGCGCCGGCACGATGGCGAAGTACTCCTCGGAAGGCGTGCGCGTCGTGCTGCTCTGTGCTACGCGAGGCGAGGAAGGCGACATCCTCAACCCGAGGATGGACAAGCCGGGGATCAAAGAGAAGATGCCCGAGCTACGCGAGGCTGAGCTCGAAACGGCAGGCGACATCCTCGGGGTAGAGAAGATCTATCAACTCGGCTATCGCGACTCGGGCATGCCGGAGAACGACAGCAACAACCATCCGAACGCATTCTGGAACGCCGATCCGGAGGAAGCGGTCGGGCGCATGGTCGCCATCATCCGGGCAGAACGTCCCGAGATCGTGCTCAGCTACGACGAGGCGCGCGGATACGATCACCCCGACCACGTCCGGGTGTGGGAATGGGGACGCCGGGCCTTCCAGGAGGCCGGGAACCCCGAGAGATTCCCCGACGCCGGAGAGCCGTGGCAGCCATCTCGGCTGTTCTTCTTCGCAACGTTCAGCAAGCAACGGATGCAGATACTGCACGAGGCGGCGAAGAGTCGAGGGATCGACAGTCCGTTCGGCGGGTGGCTCGAGAACTGGGATGAGATCGGGTTCGAGGATCCCCGGATCGACACCCGCGTCGACGTGAGCGACTTCATCGAGCTGCGGAGTAAAGCGCTCTTGGCTCACGCCACACAGATCGACCCGGAGAGCTTCTGGTTCGCGGTCCCAGATGACCTGCAGAAAGAGGTCTACCCGTGGGAGGACTACACGCTGGACCAGTCCGCCACGGACTCCTCTCCGCCGAAGGATGACCTCTTCGAGGGGATCTAGCCCAATCGGGCGGTGCGTCGCTCCAGCGCCTGTTCAACGCACGCGTTGATCTCGTCGCCCATCAGCTCCTCGTGCTCCAGTAGGGCGTCGCGCAGTGCTTCGACGAGGTCGCGGTTCTGCTGCAGCAGGTAGACGACCTGATCCTTCTGACGGCGGAGCACGTCGTCGACCTCTTTCTTCGCCTTCTCGTTCGAGAGGACCCGGGCGACGATGTTGGTGCCGGAGTATGGGCCTTCGTGGATCGCTTCGTACGACACGAGCGACTCGCCCATCCCGTACGAGCCGACCATCTGCGCGACCACTTCGGTGGCCGCCATGAGGTCTGAAGATGGGCCGGTTCCGGACTCCCCGAAGAAGATCTCCTCGCACGCCATCCCGGCGAGCATGATCTTCAGGCGCGCTTCGAGCTCGCTCTGGGTGCGCGTGAAGCGCTCCTCGGCGTCAGAGTGAGCCAGAAGCCCGAGCGCCTGCCGGCGCTTGATGATCGAAAGGACCTCGAGCTTGCGTTCTCCTGCGGTGCACATGAAGGCAGCGACGGCGTGACCCGCCTCGTGCGTCGCGATCAGGACTCGCTCGTTGGCGGTGTAAGCGACGGGTTGCGCGATGCCAATCTCCTCCGACAGCCGTGCCCGCTGGACGTCGCGCCAGCTGAGCTCCCGGCGGTCTTCGCGGATGGCCCACACCAACGCTTCGTCGAGTATGTGCTCGAGCATCGCTGGGGTGTAACCGAGGGTCATCGCAGAGAGCTCTTCGCGGATGTCTTCCCGGTCCATGTCGGCGGAGTGTGCGCGACGTTCGAGGAAGTAGTCGACGAGCTCGCGCCGCCCGGCCTTGGAGGGGAGATCGAAGTTCAAGGTGCGGTCGAAACGGCCGGGTCGCATGAGGGCGGGATCCAGGGAGTCGGCTCTGTTCGTGGCGCCGATGATGAGGACGTTCGAGTATGGGACGATCTTCTTGTGGAAGCGGCGGCCTTCGGGAAGAAGCTTGTTGGCCCCGTCGATGAGCAGGTTCTTGACCCGCTGCCAGAAGGGCGGCGTGTCGAATGATTGGAGCTGCACGAGGAACTCGTTGACCATGCCCCCGCCCGAGCTGGGGGATCCGAACCGGCTGACCCTCTGCTCGCTGAAGCCATCCATGCCCCCCCGTGCGCTTCCCACTGCATCCATCTCTTCGATGAAGCCGATCGCGCCTCCCTCTTTGCGAGCCGCCTTGCGCAACGACTTGAAGAACGACCGGATGCGGAACGAGGTCATCCCGAAGAACATGCTGTGGAACGCAGGCGCTGAGACGAACAGGAACGGAACGCCGGCCTCAGCCGCCATCGCTTTGGCCATGTGGGTTTTGCCGGTACCGGGTTTGCCTTCGAACAAGATGCCTCGACGGGGGTTTCCGCCGAGGTCGTCACGGAACGTCTTGTATGTCAAGAAGATCTGGAGCGTGCGCGTTACTTCTTCGAGCAGGATGTCGATCCCGCGCACGTCGGCGAAGCGGATCCCGATCTCCTCCGGACTGAAGCGGATGTGAGGTGACCGGCCGTTGATGACCAGCGGGCCGAGCACCCCGACCCCGATGATGAAGATCATTGCTATCGGGAAGAGCCACAGGACCGCATCCGCTCCCAGCGACGGCAGACCGAACTGGAGGGGGTCCCCTTCGATGAGGCGCTTCAGGAAGTAAGCGAGGAAGGCGGTGCTGAAAACGAGGATCCAGGCGAGGCGACGCTGACGGTTCCGTTCCCTTGTCCTGGCGACATCCGCGCGGTGGCGCTCCGCAACGCTGCGGAAGGTCTCCCCACCACCGATCGCCGAAGCGCTGCTGACCTTGTGCTGGTCCACCTGTTCTCCTGTCGGCCTAAGGAAGATCATCATGATTCATGGGTGAAGAAAGACACGCGGGTGCCCCCTATTGAGTCGGCGTGCCGGGGGGTACTTCTTTAGCTGAAGTCGGAAGGGGCGCGATCGCGACCAGGAGGAACGGTACGGCCAGAGCCCGGGCCGTCCCCTGGATCAAGCCCACCAGCGTCCAGGCGGCATGGTCGGGAACCGCTTCTGCCAGTTGGAGGCCGGCTCGCTCAAACAGCCATCCGATCGCCAGCGCCAGCAGTGCAGCAGCAGCGACGGAAGGCAGAGCCCCCAGCACCGTCCTGGCCGAGCCCCGGCCCCTCCGGACGACGGATCTCACGGCGTCCGGGATCGTGGGCACGCCACCTCGGGCATCGACTTCCAGTACCCGGCCCGTTGCCCGTGCCAGCAGCGGGAGAAGAACAGCCAGCTCGAGGGCGGACAGCCCCAGGTACGCCAGACGGGCAGTGCGGAGCTTATCCGGCCCCACGCCCTTGACCTGCCTGTAGTCGGGGAACTCTTCGATACTCGAGTGGAGCTCCGCCACCTCGATCACATCGCGGAACACGTAGCTGTAGCCCACGTGGAGCGGAACGGTGAAGAGGGCGACCATCAAGAACAGGGTCGAGAAGTTGCGGAAGGCAGCGCTGAACGCCCGTTCGAGCATCGGCCGAGTGTAGACAGGACGGGGCCGGCCGGCCTGCGTGCGTGGGATGGACCGGAGGGGACCGGCGCGGGGGCTCCGTTCCTCCGTAATAATCCCTACGTGAGTATCGGCGGGCGCGATTGAAGATCCTGCTTTGGCATGGCTACCTCCTGACGGGTTCAGGATCCAATCTGTACACATCGAATATCGCTCGGGTATGGCGAGCCGCCGGCCACGACGTCCTCTTGATGTGCCAGCAGGGCGACCTGACCGATCTTCCGTATATCGATGCCGCAGGCCTGTTCTCCGCCGATAACTCCACGATCGACCTTGACGGAACGGGGGCCGAACGCTCGGCGGGTCGGTGCGCAGTGGCCAGGCCCAACATCGGCGACATCCTCCCGGTGTACGTCTATGACGAATACGAAGGGTTCACCGCGAAGCGTTTCGTCGATCTGACCGATGACGAGTTGACTCACTACACCTCCGCGAACGTCACGGCGATGAAGACCGCCATCGAGCTGCATCGCCCCGACGCGATCATCACGGG
>Ga0183260_10001621_pt1 | contig 18702 bp, 21 predicted proteins | sample AntDrymUQ4972206_2_FD_129768 | JGI IMG/M metagenome (GOLD analysis project Ga0183260, IMG submission 129768) | Polar desert sand microbial communities from Dry Valleys, Antarctica - metaG UQ497 (22.06) (version 2) (version 2) | ecosystem: Environmental > Terrestrial > Soil > Desert | place...
CACCATGGCGCTCTCGGCGATCGAGGGATACCCCGTGAAACCGAGCTCGGCCGACACCTCTCCCTCGTGCACCTGGCCGTCGCGCGAGAGTGTCCGCTCCTCGCAGTGCAACGCGAGCGGGCGTCCCGCGACGGCGGAGTACTGCAGCCCCCGGCGCAGCAGACCGGCGCTCTCCACCGGGTGTCCGTCGTCGCTGAACCCCAGAGCTCCCGCCTCCGCCAGCTCGACCTGCTCGGTCAGCTCTCCTCCCCGTTGCCCTTTCGAGATCGCGGCCAGGAAGCCGACCGGGATCTCGGCCTCCCGGCGAGCGCTCTCCGCGAGCGCGCCGAGCACCGTGGCCGAGTCGACCACCGGCTCGGTGTTCGGCATCGCGAGGATCGCGCAGTACCCTCCGGCTGCGGCCGCCCGGGTTCCGGAGGCGAGGGTCTCCTCGTCCTCGCGCCCGGGGGTCCGCAGGTGGACGTGTGGATCGACGAAGCCCGGCGTGAGCAGCAGCCCGGAGGCCTCGACGACTCGGTGGCCGTTCCGGTCCGGCCGCGAGCCCGCCGGCTCGAGCCGGGAGATGACACCCCTCGTGACGGTGACGTCGAAGCTGCCGTCGAGCGACTCGCTCGGGTCGAGGCAGCGCGCGCCTCGGATGAGGAGATCGGCCTTCGGGCCTCCCTTGCAGAAGAGCATCTACGCGACCGCCTCGAGCTCGGTCACCTTCGCTTCGACGGGCCCGTGCACCAGAAGGTCGTAGAGGACGGCCATGCGGACGACCAGACCGGCGCGCACCTGCTCGGTGACGAGGGCCGAGGCGGCGTCGGCCACCCGCCCGTCGAGCTCGACGCCCCGATTCATCGGCCCCGGGTGCATGAGGCGCTGGCCCGGGCGCAGGCGCTCGGGTGTGAGGCTCCAGAGCGCCGAGTACTCACGCAGGCTCGGCACGTAGTTCGCGCCCTCCTGCATCCGCTCGCTCTGCATGCGGAGCGCATAGACAACGTCGGCATCCGCGATCGCGCCGATGTCCCAGGAGCACTCGCAGCCGAGTGCCTCGATGCCGCGCGGCAGTAGCGTCGGCGGGGCGACCAGCAGCACCTCGGCGCCAACCAGCCGGAGCGCCTGGATCAGCGAGCGGGCGACGCGCGAGTGGAGCACGTCTCCCACGATCGCGACCTGGAGGCCCTCGAGGCGACCGAGCGCCTCCTGCATCGCATAGAGATCGAGGAGCGCCTGGGTCGGATGCTGGTTCTTGCCGTCGCCCGCGTTCACCACGTGCGCGCGCGTGTGCCGGACGACGAGGTGCGGGGCGCCGATCCGCGGATGCCGGACGACGATCACGTCGGGCTCGTAGGCGCCGAGCGTGAGCGCCGTATCCTTCAGGGACTCGCCCTTGTCCACGGCCGAGCCGGTGGCCTTGATCGACATCGTGTCCGCCGAGAGGCGCTTCGCTGCGAGCTCGAAGCTCGAGGACGTGCGCGTCGACGACTCGTAGAAGAGGTTCACGACCGTTCGACCGCGCAGCGTCGGCAGCTTCTTCATCTCCCGCTCGAGCGAGCGGGCGAAGCTGCGCGCGGTCGTGAGCAGGCGCTGGACGTCGTCGGCCGAGAGATCGCCGATCGCAAGGAGATGGCGCCGGTCGGGGCCGGCCGGAGGCACCAGCTCGTCGGCGACGAGATGCATTTCCGTCATGGGAGAGCCTCCTTGCTCGAGTCGGGCAGCAGCAGCACGCGGTCGACCTCGTCGACCTCGACGAGGTGCACCTGCACGCGCTCTCCTGACGAGGTCGGGAGGTTCTTGCCGACGTAATCGGGGCGGATCGGAAGCTCCCGGTGGCCGCGGTCGGCCAGGCAGGCGAGCTGCACGCGCGCGGGGCGACCGTAGGCGAAGAGCGCCTCGATCGCGGCACGCGCGGTACGGCCCGTGGAGAGAACGTCGTCGACGAGGATGCACGTCCTTCCTTCCAGGGGCAGGTCGAGCTTCGTCGAGCGCACCACCGGCTGGGGTCGTAGCGGGGCCTCCCCCCCGCGCACGTGGACGTCGTCCCGGTGGAAGGTGATGTCGAGCGTGCCCAAGCTCGGCTCGACGCCGGCACGCTCCGCGATCAACCGGCGCAGCCGCTGGGCGAGCGGAACGCCTCGCGTGTGGATGCCGACGAGTGAGACGTCGGCGAGACGCGGGTTGCGCTCGATGATCTCGTGTGCGATCCGCGAGAGCGTGCGGGCAAGGGCGTCGCCGTCGAGCAGCGTCCTCGCCTCGTGGACGGGGGCGATCACACCAATCTCCTTCTCGGCCTCGCTGGACCGGGTTAAAGGTCTGAGCTTCGCCGAACGAGGCTAGAGGCACGGCCGGACGGTGTTCACCAACGCGCACGCCGTAGCATCTCGCCCCGTGTCGCGGCCCGATCGTCTGCTCATGCTCGTCGCCCGCGTTCCGGCCTGGGGCGTCCTGGCCCTGCTCGTGCTGGTGTCGGCGATCCTGCGCTTCTGGGCGGGGAAGGCGATCCCCGTGCCCTGGATCGCCCCCGACGAGCTCGTGTACGGGCTGCTCGGACAGGGCCTCTACCGGGACGGCGAGCTGACCGTGCTCGGCGGCCCCACCGCCTTCTACAGCCTCGTCTACCCCGCGCTGGTCGGACTCCCGCTCAGCCTGGGCGATCTCGAGCGCGGCTACACGCTGCTGAAGGGGATTCAGGCCCTGGTCATGTCGCTCACCGCCGTGCCCGTGTACTTCTGGGCTCGCCGGCTGAGCTCGAACGGATGGGCGTTCGTCGCCGCCGCCCTGACCCTCGCACTGCCCGGACTCGCTTACTCCGGCCTGATCATGACCGAAGTCGCGTTCTACCCCGTCATGACCCTCGCGGCGTGGGCACTCGCGACCGCGCTCGCACGCCCCACCCGACGGAACCAGGTCGTGCTCGTCGCCGCGATCGCGACGGCCACGGCCACCCGGCTGCAGGCAGTCGTCCTCGTGCCCGTCCTCCTCACCGCCCTGGCGGTGAAGTGCGGCTTCGACCGCAGCTGGCGGACGGCGCGCCGCTTCGGCGCCGTCCTGGCCGGGCTCGCGCTCCTCGCCGCAGCCTGGAGCGCCTGGCAGCTCCGCGGCGGCGGTTCCTGGTCGAAGCTGTTCGGCGGCTATCAAACCGCGGGCGAGACGTCCTACGAGCTAGGCGAAGCGGCCAAGTACATCGCCTACCATGCGGGTAGCGCGCTGCTTCTGACCGGGATCGTGCCGTTGTGTGCGCTCGCTCTGCTCGTGCTCGACGCTGCGACCGGGCGGGAGGAGCGCGAGGAGGTCAGAGCTTACCTCGCGGTCGCGGCCTCGCTCGTCGTCTGGCTGGTCGTCGAGGTGGGCGTGTTCGCCTCCCGCCACGTGCTCGGGCTCGCCGAGCGCGACCTCCTCTCGCTTGCTCCCATCACCTTCGTCGGCTTTGCGCTCTGGCTCGCGCGCGGTGGCCCGAGGCGTCGGCTGAGCACATCGATCGTGGCGCTGCTAGCCGCACTCCCGGTGCTCGCGCTCCCCGTGAAGGACTTCATCGCCGAGTCCACGCTGCACAACGCGTTCACGCTGATCCCTCTGTACCGCCTGCAGGTCCGGGAGCCAGGGGTCAACCTCGAGCTCGTCGTCTTCGGTGGGGCGACGGCGATCATCGCAGCGTTCGCCCTGCTGCCCCGCCGCTCGCTCATCCTCCTGCCGCTCGCCCTCCTCCTGGCCGGTGGCGCCGCCTCGCTGGCAGCCGGCCGCTACGTGCGAGAGGCTGCCGAGCTGCAGCAGCGGAAGATCGTCGGCCCGGACCGGCGCTGGGTCGACCGGGTCGTCGACGAGCCGGTCGCCTACCTGTACAACGGCGACTTCTACTGGAACGCGGTCTGGGAGATCGGCTTCTGGAATCGCAGCATCGAGCGGGTGTACGACCTGCCGCGGACGACCGTGCCGGGACCGATGCCGCAAACGCGGGTGCACGTGCGGCCCGACGGGCGAGTGGTTCTCCCCGACGGAAGCGCCCCCGCCGAGCGGTACGTCGTCGCGTCGACCGTGTTCAACCTCTTCGGGTCGCCGGTGCACCGCATCTATCAGGAGGACATCGAGCAGGCCGGGCTCATCCTCTGGCGCCTCGAGCCTCCCTTCCGGCTCTCCACGGTGATGAGCGGCGTCCGCCCGAACAGCGAGATCCGCGGGAGCGCGCGGCTGATCGTCTACGCCTGCGGACGCGGTTCCTTCAGCATCACGCTCGTCGGCATCGAGCCGCTACGGGCCGAGCTGAAACAGAACGGAAAGCTGGTCCGGATCGGACCGCGGGGCGCAACGACCGTTCGTCTGGAGCCCGGGGAAGAATGGTCCGGCACCGTACCGGCGAAGCCGGCCGGGGTGCCCGGCAGGTCGACCTGCACGTTCGAAGTGTTCGCGAGCAGCCTCCTCTTCACCACGCGGTTCCAGTTCGACCGTGCCTAGGGGCCTGTCCGGGAAGTCGCCGCGCGCTACTCGCCGGTAACGAGATCGTCCGGCTCGGTCATGGCCTCGATCACCTCCTGGGCCCGCTCGAGCGAGGACTCGGGGACGAGAATCCTCTGTGGCGCGTCCTCGGTGGCGCTCGCGTGCTGGTCGACTGCGGTCTCGAGCGAGGACTCGATCCCGGCCTGGCGCAGGATCGCCTGCAGCTCCTCGGCCTCCGCGACGTCCCCCGCGACCGCCAGCTGAACCATTCGCGTCATGACGACTCTCCTCGCGCTCTTTCGTGCCCCGAAAGGGCGAATTCCCGCTCGCGCTCGGGGCGCCGGTGCAGCACCCCACCTTTCACGAGCTGCGGCTCGCCCCGCTCACGGTACGGCACGGCGATCGTATCGAAGTCCTTCGGCACGACCGTGTTCGGAAACACCTCGCGCGCCTCGCGGGCGAGCTCCGGCCCGAAGTACCGGCTGGAGAGGTGGGTCAGCGCCAGCAGCTCGACGTCGGCAGCGCGCGCAAGCTCGGCCGCCTGGAGCGCGGTGGTGTGCGCCGTCTCGCGGGCCCGGTCACGCTCCTCGTCGGCGAAGGTGGCTTCGTGGACGAGCAGGTCGGCCTCCGCCGCAGCCTCCTGCACGGACGGAGAGGGGGCGGTGTCGCAACCGATCACGACCTTTCGCCCGGGCCGCTCGGGCCCCAGCACGAGCTCGGGCCCGACCGTCCGACCGTCGCCGACGGCAACCGCCTCGCCTCGCTGCAGCGCGCCGCGCTCGGGCCCGGGGGGAACGCCGAGCGCGTCGGCCGCGGCGACATCGAAGCGTCCGGGGCGGGCCTCTTCCACCAGTGCGTAGCCGATCGCCGATACGCCGTGCGCGACGCGAAAGGCTTCGAGCCGGTACTCCCCCCGCGCGAGCACGTCGCCCGGCTGCAGCTCCTCGAGCTCGAGTGGGTAGCCGAGGCGGCCGAAGATCCGCCGCAGGGCCGCAAACACGTCCCCGAGGCCGGATGGCCCGTAGATGGTCAGGGGTACCTCGCGCCCGCGGAGGGAGAACGTCTTCAACATCCCGGGAAGCCCGAGGTAATGGTCCGCGTGGTAGTGCGTGAGGAAGATCTCCTTCAGGTCGATCAGACCCACCGTCGACCTGAGCAGCTGCCGCTGAGTTCCCTCGGCGCAGTCGAAGAGCAGCCGCTCGCTGCCTCGCCTCAGGAGCAACGCCGTGGGCGCGCGCTGGGCCGTCGGCATCGAGCCGGCTGTCCCGAGGAAGACCAGGTCGAGATCCATGCGCCGATTCTAGGGGCCTGTAGCGGTTCCCCGGCTGCCGCCCGGCCACGCGAGAGTCTCTCCGCCTACGGCGGGAGCATGAGCCGCTCGCCCGGCTGCAGCACCGAGGTGGTCAGGCGGTTCCGCCGCTGGATCCGCCAGACGCCCTCCCGGGGATCCCCCGCGTAACGCTCGACCGAGATCGCCCAGAGCGTGTCCCCGGGCTGGACGACGTACGGCGTCTCGCCGCGCGAGGCGTCGGACCCACGGCTGACCACGGCCCAGACGACGAGCGAGACGAGCAGCACTGCGAGGAAGCGGACGAACATATGTTCGCTAGGCTAGCGCGAACGTGCGTTCGTGTCAAGGGAGAGCGACGAGCGTCGGTCGCGAGATCGCCGACCGTCTCACCTCGAGCACGAGCATGGTTCGCTGCGGTGCGCGCCGGCGCTCGGTGGGGCTTCCGGGATTGAGGATCCAGGCCGCGCCCTCGCGCACGCGCTCCGGCTCGTGCGTGTGCCCGTAGACGACGGCGCGGCAGTCCGGAAACGCAGCGACCAGGCGTGCCGCTCGCCCGGCCCGTGGCCCGCCGTCGTGCACCATGCCGATCCGTGCTCCGCCGGCCTCGACGATCTGCCGGGCCGGCAGTCGCGCGCGCAGCGCCGGCTCGTCCATGTTCCCGTGGACGGCCTCGACCCTTCCCAGCTCCTCCAGCTCGTCGAGCACGCCCGCACGGACGAAATCCCCGACGTGCAGGATCAGGTCAGCTCGCTCGAGCAGGCGAACACACTCGGCGGGCAGCCGCCGGGCGCCACGCGGCATGTGCGTATCCGAGATCACGGCCACGCGCATCGGTCGCCTCAGGCCAACTCTCGAGCGGCGCCCAGCACCGCCTCGAGGAGCGGCCCGGCGCCGAAGCGCACCGGGTCGGCGGCCGGTAGCCCGGTCTCGGCGGCGGCTGCTCGCACCGCCGCCTGCGCCGCCTCGTCCTCCGGGAGATCCCGTGTGTTCAGCGCGATCGCGGCAACCCGAGCGCGCCGCGCCGGCAGGGAAGCGCGCTCGTGCAACTCCACCAGCTCCGGGAGGGGCGGCAGGGGATGGCCGGGGAAGCCCTCCGCCTCGCGAGCACCCGCCAGATGGCAGAGGACGAGCAGCTGCGGCGCGCTGCCGTGCAGGAGCCCGAGCGTGACGCCCGAGTAGGCCGGGTGCACGAGCGAGCCCTGCCCCTCGACGAAGAGAATCTCTCCACCCCGCTTCGCGCCCTCCACGACGAGCCGCTCGGCCGCACCGGCAAGGAAGTCGGAGACGACGGCGTCCACGGCGATGCCCCAGCCTGCGATCGCGATGCCAGTCTGCCCGGTGGGCACGAAGACCGAGCGCAACCCACGGCGCCTTGCCTCCCGGTCGAGCTCGACCGCGACCGTCTTCTTCCCGATCGCACAGTCCGACCCCACCGTGAGCACGACCGTGGCATCGAGGCGCATGTTCGCGCCCGTCGGGACGCTGAGATCGGGCGGCGGCTTGCGGAGATCGCGCAGCTCGACGCCGTGCCGTCGCGCGAGCTCCGACAGCTCGTCGTCCTCGCCCAGGAACTCGTGCAGCCCGTTCTCGATGTCGAGACCTTCGCTGATGCAACTCCGCAGCAACCGGCGCCACTCGGGCGGAAAGCGCCCACCCTGCGTCGCAACGCCCACGAGCGCCGTCGTCGGGTCGAAGCGGAGGGCGTCACTCACCGTCGCCACGATCGGGATGCCGAGGTAGGTCTCGCCCGCCCGTGTCGAGTCGAGGACGGCGACGACAGGCTCGCGGCCGTAGTGGATGACGCCGCGCGCAGTCTTCCCGTAATGCGGGTCGGCCGAGCGACCCTCAGCGAGGATCAGGTATCGCTTCTCTGACCCCAAGGCCGGGTTCCTCCGAGGGTAGTTGCACCCCGTCGACGAGCTCGACGCCGGGCCACGGGTCATCCCGAAGCAGCAGGTTGCCGTCGAGGTCGACGTGATCGCAGAGGCATGCCATCTGTGCGGCTGCGGCGATCCCGAGGCCCGATTCGAGCATGCAACCGAGCATGACGCCGAGACCGAGCGCCCGGCCTGCATGGGCCATCCGGACGCCTTCGCGGATCCCGCCCGACTTGGCGAGCTTGATGTTGATTCCGTGCGCCCGCTCCGCGCACGCCGGCACGTCGGCGAGCGTGTGGCAGTCCTCGTCGACGTAGATCGGCAGCGGCGATCGGCGCTTCAGCTCGCTGCCGGCCGCGTCGCCTGCCGGCAGGGGTTGCTCGCAGTACTCCACGCCCAGCTCGGCGAGCTGAGGCAGTGCCTCGAGCGCCTCGTCGAGCGACCAGAACTCGTTCACGTCCACCTGCAGGGGGACGTCGCAGGCCGCGTGCACGGCACGCACGCGCTCGACGTCGAGCCCGTCACCCCCGCCGAGCTTCAGCTTCAGCCGGCGAAACCTCCCGCTCGCGCGCTCGCCGCGCCGCGCCATCTCGTCGGGGTCGCCCAGCCACACGGTCCAGGAGGTCGGTGGGCCCGATCGACGAAGCCCGAGCAGGCGCCAGACCGGCACCCCGAGGAGCTTCCCGCAGAGGTCGTGGAGCGCTGCGTCGATGCCGGCCTTCGCGGCCTGCTCGCCCGGGCGCTCTCGCAGCCGCTCGCCGATCTCCTCGAGCGCGAACGGATCCTCGCCCAGCAGGTCCGCACTCTCCTCGGCGAACGCCTTCGCGCTCGCCGCCGACTCGCCGTAACGCTCGATGGGAGCAGCTTCCCCGTGGCCGGCCACGCCGGCATGGCGAACCTCGACCTGGACGACCTCCGCGGCGTCCTGCGCCCCCCGGGAGATCACGAAGGTCTCCCCCAGCTCGAAACTCCGGATCCAGGCCGAGAGCTCCATGACGCTCACCCTACTCGTCGGTTGCGACTCGAATCAGACCCGGCTACCCTCCCCGCGTCCTGGACGCTACAGAGAGGACTCTATGACGATCCTGAAGCAGCGGCGCATCCACGCGCTGACGTTTCTCGCCTGCATCACGGCCGTTTTCGCCGGCCTCGCGTCGCCCGCCTCGGCCGGGGCCGAGACGGCGGCCACCGTTGCGCTCGGCTGCACGTGGGAAGACACCCAGTTCACGAGCCTCGGGCTGCTGACGGAAGTCAGCGCCGCGCGCGGCTCGGGCGGGGCGTTCTCGCAGCGCGAGAAGCCGCAGCTCGTCGCAGACACCGAGATCTCGGCAGACGACCTGAAGTCGCTCAAGCCCTCAGGCGGCGTGATCGAGGTCTACTTCCACGTGATCACGACCACCTCGGGCAGAGGCTACGTCTCGCCCGCGACGGTCCAGGAGCAAATCCGCGTGTTGAATCAGACGTTCGCGAGCACCGGCTTCACCTTCGTGCTCGTCGACACCGACTACACCGCGAACAACGCCTGGTTCGCGCAGGCCACGTTCGAGGACGAGGTCGCGATGAAGAGCGCCCTCAGGGAGGGCGACCACACCGACCTCAACATCTATACGACCAGCGGAGGCGGGTACCTCGGCTGGGCCTACTACCCGAAGACCGTGCACTCGAAGTACGCGGTGCTCGACGGTGTCGTGCTCCACTACGGCTCGCTGCCGGGCGGCTACATCCCGAACTACAACCTCGGCTACACCGCGACGCACGAGGTCGGCCACTGGCTCGGCCTCGCACACACGTTCGAGTTCGGCTGCCAGGGTCACGGCGACTTCGTCAAGGACACGCCGGACCAGGCAGTGCCGACCGAGGGCTGCCCCGTCTACGGGACGCAGGACACCTGTCCGGGCGAGGGCGTCGACCCGGTCAACAACTACATGGACTACTCCTACGACATCTGCTACACGCAGTTCACCCCGGGCCAGGCAGAGCGCATGCAGAAGATGTGGGCGCACTGGCGTGTCAAGCGCGCGGCCTAGCTCACCGTTCGCCGGGGGAGCCCGCTGGGCTCCCCCGGCTACACTCCGCCCTACGCGCCCGTAGCTCAGGGGATAGAGCGCGCGCCTCCGGAGCGCGAGGTCGCAGGTTCGATTCCTGCCGGGCGCACCTCCCTTCGGACCAACGCGTGCTCCTCCACCTCATCGCCGACTACGGACACGGGGACCTGGCTTTCGCCGAGGTCGTGCAGCGCATCAAGGCGTTGCTGCCGGACGCTGAGCCGGTCCTGACACCGGTCCCGCCGTTCGCCACGCTCGCCGCCGGGTTCTGCGTGGCGCAGCTCGGGCTCAACGAGGCGCCGGCGGGGACGATCGTCTACCACAACGTCGCCCCACGGGCCGACGACGCGGAGGCACGTGAGGACAACGAGGGCGAGCGCCTCGCGTTCGCCCGCCTTCCGACCGGCGTACGCGTGGTCGGTGTCAACGCCGGCTACGCCTTCTCGTTCGTCCGGGACGCGGCCGAGCAGCTCCGCTTCGCGGCGGTCGCCGCTGAGGGCTCGCAGTTCCGTTTCCGCGACCTCTTTCCCGAGGCCGCCGCCGCGATCGCCCTCGGCCAGCCCGACGCGCTCGCCGACGAGCTCGAGTCCACGACCATTCCAGCAGTCCCCTCGAACCGCATCGCCTATGTCGACGGCTACGGGAACCTGAAGACGACCGTGCTCGCGGGCGCAGTTCGAGCCCCCTCGGGAGCGAAGCTCGCGGTCACGATCGGCAAGACCGAGCTCGAGGCGAGGGCGAGCGACGGCTCCTTCGCCGTGGAGGAGGGCGGGCTCGCATTCGCCCCAGGCTCGAGCGGCTGGAGCGCCGGCGGCGAGAGGGTTGCCTGGATGGAGCTCTTCCTGCGCGGCGGCAGTGCGTGGGAGGCCTTCGGCCGACCGGCCGTGGAATCCCGGCTCTCCTGGGCGTAACAGGCCGCCGACCGGCCGCTCGCTAGGCTCAGAGCTTGCGCCCCTTCGCCGCCTACCTGCGCAGCCTCAACCCGCGGCTGCCCCGATCCGTACAGACCCTGCAACTTGGCGCGTTCCTGAACGCGTTCGGCAACGGCATCGCCTATCCATTCCTGTTCATCTACCTGCACAACGTCCGCGGCTTCTCGCTCGGGACGACGGGTCTGATCGTCGGGACGAACGCCGCGGTCTCGCTCGTCGCCGGCCCCCTCGCGGGTGCCCTCGTCGACCGCGTGGGCGGCCGGAAGACCCTCGTCGCCTCGCTCCTCCTGCTGACGGTCGGGTTCGGCAGCTACCCGCTCGTGACCGTGCCGTGGCAGGGCTTCGTCGCGAGTGCGGTCGCCGGCGTCGGAAACGGCGCCTTCTGGCCGAGCCAGTCCTCACTCCTGGCCGGGCTGACACCACCCGACCGCACGCACTCGGCCTGGGCGATGCAACGCATCGTGATGAACCTCGGAATCGGTTTCGGCGGCCTCGCCGGCGGGCTCGTCGCGAGCGTGAGCGAGCCGAGGACCTTCACGATCCTGTTCCTCGCCGACGCCGCCACCTTCGTGCTCTACATCGGCGCCCTTGCGTTCGTGCCCGAGCCGAGGCGTGAGCGCCGCGAGCGCGGTGCGGCCGGCGGCGGCTACGCCGAGGTGCTGCGGAACCGTGTCTTCCTCTTCCTGATCACCCTCAACTTCGTCCTGATCGCGGCCGGGCTGGCCCTGCTCGAGGTGTTCCCGGCCTACGCCAAGAACGAGGTGGGCGTGAGCGAGCGGGGCATCGGCGTGATCTTCCTCGTCAACACGCTTGTGATCGGGCTCGCGCAGTTGCCCATCTCCCGTCTCTCGGAGGGGCGCCGCCGCGTTCCGATCCTCGCTGCGGTCGGAGTCGTGTCTGCGCTCGCCTGGGCGCTCGTGCCCGCGGTCGGCAGCGCGGTGAGCGGAACGCAGGCAGCGATTCTCCTCTGCCTCGTGGTCTCGGTCTTCGCAATCGGCGAATGCCTGCACGGCGCGGTCTACGCACCGCTCGTCGTCGACCTCGCCGACCGCCGCCTGATCGGCCGCTACATGGCCGCCTCCGCGTTCTCGTGGAGCATCGGCTTCGCGGTCGGACCGGCCGCCGCCGGCTTCATCCTGGCAGCCTCCCCCCACGGGCTCTGGCTGCTCGCCGCCGGCGTGTTGCTCGCGATGGGCATCGGCTCCCTATGGCTCGAGCGAGCCCTTCCCGAGCATGCCGTGCGAACGCCACGCGCAGGTCAGCCGGAAAGCGTTCCCGCTACGATGCCGAAACCGGTGATGCGAATGGATGACCCCCTCAGTACGAATGCCGAGCCTGCCCCGCCTCAAGCGAGCACGACCGGCGCCGAGCGCGGGTCGAACGGCGCTCGAGCTCGAACCACGCCTCGCCGAGCTCAGCGCTAACGATCTCACCTGGATCCATCTCGACGCGCCGACCGCCGTCGAGGCAGCCGCGCTCCGCGAGCGCTTCGGCTGGCATCCGCTCGATCTCGAGGACGTGCTCTCCAAGCGACAGCGCCCGAAGATCGACGACTACCCGGGGTACCTCTTCGTCGTTCTCCACTTTCCGGTCTACGACAAGGCGATCCAGCGGCTGAACGCCGCCGAGCTGGACATCTTCCTCGGCCCGGACTACCTGGTCACCCTGCCGAACGTCGAGCTCCTGCCGGTGACCCGGCTCTTCGGTCGCTGCGAGGAGGACGCGGAGTTGCGGGAGCGGCTCTTCGAAAAGGGCTCGGGGCGCCTGCTGTACGAGGCTCTCGACGACCTCTTCGACTACTGCTTCCCCATCCTCGACAAGATCGCGCACAAGCTCGACTCGATCGAGGATGACATGTTCGAAGGCCGTTCCGACGAGGTCGTTCGCGACATCTCGAACGTGAAGCAGGAGATCATCTCCTACCGCAAGATCATCAAGCCGCAGCGCTCGACGCTCCGTCTCCTCGAGCGCCACACCGAACGCTTCCTCCCCGAGAACCTCGAGCTCTACTTCGACGACGTCGTCGACGCGTCCGAGCGGGTCTGGGATCTCCTCGACAACTACAAGGAGGTCGTCGAGGCCCTGGAGGACACGAACGAATCGGTGATCTCGCATCGCCAGAACGACGTCCTTCGCCTCCTCACGATCATCAGCGTGACCATGCTGCCGCTCTCCGTGATCGCAAGCGTGTTCGGCATGAACGTGCTCTACCCCGGCGAGGGCTCGAGCGAGGCCTTCTGGGTGATCCTGGCGGCGATGCTCGTCACGCTGGTGGGGATGGTGGCGTTCTTCCGCTTCAAGCGCTGGCTCTAGCCCACCGTCCTCCCTTGGTCCGAGCCGCCGTTGCAGGGGAGGCGGGTTGACCCGCCTCCCCCTCATCCCGCTCGAGCCGACCCTCAGGTCAGCGTCCGCGCCCGCGATCGCCTGGGCCAGGCGGCCCTGGCGGCGGTGGCGGTGGCTGGACTCCGCCCGCGGGCGGAGTCGGCGTCGTGCCGCCGGGCGGCAGAGTGCCGGTCGAGCCCACGACGACCTGCCCGCGGATCTCGCCGCCGGGGAAATCCCCGGGCCCGGTGTCGACCGGGACGACTCCGTCGTTCGTGTGCACGTTGACATACGCGTTCCCGGCTTCCAGCTGCGCCACGAGTGCCGACATCGGCTGGCCCGCGAGCGGGCCCTCGAGCGCGGTCGCCCGGCCGGCCGCCAGCAGCCCACCAGCGGCGGGGCCAGGTCCACCCCCGAACACGCCCGGCGGACTCACCATGAACATCGTCAGCACGATGGGGCCGTTGACGCCGCGCGGCCCGAGATGAATATGCGCCCCGACGACGTTGCGGATGTTCTGCACCTCCACCCGGTAGCTCAATCCGACGCCGTCGAAGCTGAAGCTCGCAGAGCCGGTGGCCGGGGTCGCGCGCACCGGCACCTCCTCCGCCCCGCTCAGCGTCGCCGAGAACGTCTGATCCAGCGCGACCGCGCTGCCGACGGCCAGCAACGCGACCGCCGCCGCTCCCACGAGCGCAATTCGGATCCTCTTCACTATCGCCTCCTCCTCCTTGGGTACCCGAAGGCCCTTCGCGGACCTGTACTGACAGGATGGCGGAACCGGTTTTTCCCGGCGGTGCGGCCGAAGTAAACGAGCGAAGCCAGCCCTGCCACAGCCACGACTGACCAGACGAGCGCGTAGCTCCACCAGGCCCAGCGCCGCTCCTCCCCCGCCGTCCGCACGCCCGGCGGCGGACGGCCCGTCAGCCGGAGGGCGTCGAGCTGGAAGGCGTCGCCCGGCGCCGCCTGCTCGAGCACGGCCAGGACGTTCACGTCGACGCGGTCGGCGCGCCCGAACATGCCCCGGAGCCTGACCTTCTGCCAGCGGCGGCCGAGAGTCACGACTCTGACGGCGGAGCCGCGAAGAGCCTCCTCCGCTCGGGTGCCGCCACGCTCGTTCAGCTGGAGCCGGAGCCGTTTCCCGGCCGCCTTACCGCCGCCTCGGACCCACAGCTCGCCCGTCAACCGTCCGCGCAGGATGCCTGTGATGCCGCCCGCAAGGCCGCGCTCCTTCAGCCGCTCGCGCGGGACGCTCGCGATCGCGCCGGCCTCTCCCCGCGCGGACGCCGTGACCGCGAGCGAGGCCGAGCCGAAGCGGGCCGCGGCACTCGACCGGCTGAGCTGCGCGCTCCCCAACGGCCGCCAGTCGGAGATGCCGTGCTCGAAGTCGCCGTTTGGGAGCAGGTTTTCGGCCGGCGGCGCGGCGGTAGCGCTGCCCGGTGCGGCCAGGACGGCCACGGAGGCGAGGAGGATGCGTCCGCAGACACGCACTCTCCCAGGGTAGAGGGGACCCGAAGAGCGTCTACCCTCGTTACCGTGACCCGACCGCTGTGGGCGCCCTGGCGCCTCGAGTACATCGAGCATGCCGACGAGGAGAAGGGCTGCGTCTTCTGCCGGGCCCGGGATGGCGAAGACTCCGCCGGGCTCGTCGTGCGCCGGTCAGGCCTCGCGTTCGTCCTGCTGAACAAGTTCCCCTACTCGCCAGGGCATCTCCTCGTGGCCCCGCTTCGCCATGTTGGCGAGTTCACCGAGCTCGACGACGACGAGGCCCTCGGGCTCCACCGGCTGGCCGCCCAGGCGGTAGAGCGACTCAGAGAGGAATACGGGCCGCAGGGCTTCAACCTCGGCTGGAACCTCGGCCGGGCAGCGGGTGCCGGCATCGTCGATCACGTCCATCTGCACGTCGTGCCGCGCTGGGCGGGGGATACGAACTTCATGCCCGTCCTGGCCGACGTGAAGGTCCTGCCGGAGCACCTCGCGGAGACGCGCCGCCGGCTCGCCGAAGCCTGGTCGGACGAACAGTGAAGCAGGCGGTGACGATCCGTGAGGCGGGGCCCGGCCAGGCTGCCACGCTGCTCGCGCTGCAGCGCGAGGCGTCCGTCACCGGCTTGGCTCACATCTTCCCGCCCGAGCGCTACCCGTACCCCGACGAGGCGGTCCTCCAGCGCTGGCAGACGTTCGAGGGCCGGGTTCTCCTCGCCGAGCTGGCCAGTCGCCCGGTCGGGATCGCGGCGGTCGAGGGCTGCTGGCTCTCGGGCCTCTACGTCCTACCCGACCACTGGGGGGCCGGCGTGGCGGCCGTGCTCCACGATCGCGCCGTCGAGAAGATCGCCCACGCGGCGCACCCCGAGGCCCGGCTCTGGGTGCTGGTCGAGAACCGGCGAGCGCGTCGCTTCTACGAACGGCGCGGGTGGGTCGAGAACGGAGCGACGAGGGTCGTCCCGTACCCGCCGAACCCTCTGGACGTCGGTTACTCGCTCGCGCTGCCGCCCTCGGTCGCGTAACTCGGCGGCCGAAGCCGGCTACGCGCCTTCGGTCACCTCGTAGATCTCGCCGGCGACGAGGCCGTGCGCCTCGCGGTGGACGGTGTGCGCAGCCTCCGGGCTGGGCGCTTCGACCAGGCAGAAGACCTTGCCCGCCTGCTCGTCCACCCAGTAGCTCTTGTAGTCGACGCCGTGCCCGGCCTGCACCTGCAAGTCCTTCATGTGAGCCTCGGCGACATCCTTGGCGGAAACCCCGCCCTCAACGGTGTGAACATCCATGTACAGCGGCATCGTGCGCCCTCCGATCGTCGTGTAGACGTGATCCTACGACGCCCGCAACAACCGCGCAGAGCACTTCGCTCGAAGCGGACGACGGGGCTCGAACCCGTGACCCTCAGCTTGGGAAGCTGATGCTCTACCAACTGAGCTACGTCCGCGCTCGTTGCTCAGGATACCGCCTGCTCGCCCGGCGCTAGCCCTTTCGCGCGCAGCTCGTCGAGTGCCTTCGGCGTCTTTCCCAGCTCTCGGATTCCCATGCCGCTCAACACCTCGGGCGTCTTGCTGAACTGGATCTCCCGGTAGTCGACCAGCTCCACGCGGTTTCCCCACGGATCCAGGAAGCCGAGGCCTCGTCCGGGCAGGAGCGGGACGCCCTCGCGCTCGAGTGCCGCCCGCGCGGCCTCCTTGTCGGCCACGACCAGGCCGAAGTGCCGCTCGTCGTCCGCGCCCTGCCGCCGGCCGGCGGCGATTGCGACGAACTGGTCGCCCAGGTCGATGAAGGCCATCCCCGGCACGCGGCCGCGCAGCTCGAACGCGAACAGCCGTCCGTAGAAGGCAAGCGCCTCGTCGACGTCGCCGACCTCGAGTGCGACGTGGTTGATCCCCACGAGTCTGACGGCCATGGTCTCTGCTCTCCCCCACGGGGATAATGACGACCGACGAAAGGAGAGAACATGGGAGCACAGGATCTGGCCAGCACGGCCATGGAGCTCGTCGCCGAGAACAAGGGCATCCTCGCGGCAGACGAGAGCGGTGGCACGATTACGAAGCGTTTCGACGCGATCGGCGTCGAGTCGACCGAGGAGAACCGACGCGCCTACCGGGATCTGCTCTTCACGACGGAGGGCCTCGCGGAGTACATCAGCGGAGTCATCCTCTACGACGAGACGATCCGTCAGGCGTCAGCCGACGGAACCTCGTTCCCGGAGCTGTTGCAGAGCCGGGGGATCATCCCGGGGATCAAGGTCGACACGGGTGCGAAGCCGCTCGCGAACGCCGAGGGCGAGCAGATCACCGAGGGTCTCGACGGCCTGCGTGGCCGGCTCGAGGAGTACCGCGGACTCGGCGCCCGCTTCGCCAAGTGGCGCGCGGTGATCTCGATCGGAGACGGCCGTCCGAGCGATTACTGCATCTGGACGAACGCGCACGCGCTCGGACGCTACGCAGCGCTCAGCCAGGAGGCCGGCCTCGTCCCCATCGTCGAGCCCGAGGTTCTGATGGACGGCGGGCACGCGATCGACGAGGCGTACCGCGTCACCTCCCGCACGCTGCACGCCGTCTTCACCGAGCTGCACGACCAGCGCGTCGAGCTCGAGGGGATCCTGCTGAAGCCGAACATGGTCCTCTCCGGCTACGGCGCCGGGGAGCGGGGCGATGCCGATACGGTCGCTGCTCAGACGCTCCGCTGCTTCCGGCGCGCCGTTCCGGCCGCGGTGCCCGGCATCGTCTTCCTCTCCGGCGGTCAGTCGGACGAGGACGCGACGGCCCATCTGAGCGCGATGAACGCGATGGGGCCGCACCCGTGGGAGCTGAGCTTCTCGTATGGCCGCGCCCTGCAGGCGCCCGCGCTCAGGGCCTGGGGCGGCGAGACCGCGAACGTCGATGCGGCCCAGAAGGCGCTCTACCGGCGGGCGAAGTTCAACGGCGCCGCCCGCTCAGGCTCCTACGCCTCCGAGATGGAGGCAGCGGCGGTCTCCTAACGGTACTCGACGGCGGAGAACTTGGAGAGCTTCTCCAGGGCATGGTGCGCCTCGATCCGGCGCACCGTGCCCGAGCGTGAGCGCATCACGATCGAGTCGGTGACGGCGCCGTTCTTGAGATGGCGGACGCCCCGGAGCAGCGCGCCGGTCGTGACGCCCGTCGCGGCCACGAAGACGTCCTCACCGGAGACGAGATCGTCGGTCGTGAGCACGCGCGTGAGGTCGTAGCCGGCGTCCACCAGCTCCCTTCGCTCGTCATCGTTCCGCGGCCAGAGCTTTCCCTGCAGCGCGCCGCCGACGCACTTGAGCGCTGCCGCCGAGATGACACCCTCCGGCGTTCCGCCGATCCCCATCAGCAGATCGACCCCTGTCCCCTCCTGCGCGGCGGCGATGGCGGGTGCCACGTCGCCGTCGAGGATGAGATTCACCTTGGCCCCCACCTCACGGAGCTCCGCGATCAGCGCCTGGTGCCGGTCCCGCTCGAGCACGACGACAGTGACGTCACGGGGGTCGATGCCCTTGGCCTTCGCGACCCGCCTCACGTTCTCGGCAGGCGGCGCGTCGAGCTCGACCACATCGGCCGCCTCGGGGCCGCAGGCGATCTTGTCCATGTAGAACGCCGCGCCCGGGAAGAACATCGTCCCGCGCTCCGCGACCGCGATCACCGCGATCGCATTCGGCTGTCCGAGCGACGTCAGCCGCGTCCCCTCGAGCGGGTCGACCGCGACGTCCACCTCCGGGCCCTCGCCGCCCCCGACCGCCTCGCCGTTGTAGAGCATCGGCGCCTTGTCCTTTTCTCCCTCGCCGATCACGACCGACCCGGCCATCGAGACGGTGTCCAGCATCAGCCGCATGGCGTCGACTGCGGCCCGGTCGGCGCTCTCCTTGTCCCCTCGGCCGACCCACCGCGCCGCCGCCATGGCCGCGGCCTCGGTGACGCGCACGAGCTCGAGGGCGAGGTTGCGATCGGGTGCGCCTCCCGGCGACCCCTGCTCGGACCGCGCCGGGCCTGCGGTGCGCGTCACCGCGCCAGTCTACTTCGCCGCGGCTCTCCCTCCGCGCCTGCTCAGACAGCCTCCGTGTAACGACCGAGCACGAGGTCCCAGCCGGACTCATAGCTCTGGCGGGGCCCCTCCCCCTCAGCTCCGAAAGCCTCCCAGCCAAGGTGCTCGAGCTCGACCCTGGTGCCATCGCCCTCCGGACTGAAGCGCACACGCACCTCGGTCGCAGGGCGGGTGATCGTCCAGCTGAAGGCCACGTACCCCGGTGGCTCCCACTCGAGTACCTCGCCCCAGTCCGCCTCCCCTCCGTCCGCATGCCGCTCGTACAGGCGGCCGCCGCGCCGACCCTCGAGCAC
>Ga0183260_10001622_pt1 | contig 18695 bp, 17 predicted proteins | sample AntDrymUQ4972206_2_FD_129768 | JGI IMG/M metagenome (GOLD analysis project Ga0183260, IMG submission 129768) | Polar desert sand microbial communities from Dry Valleys, Antarctica - metaG UQ497 (22.06) (version 2) (version 2) | ecosystem: Environmental > Terrestrial > Soil > Desert | place...
GACGCCCAGGCGCCGGACTACCGCGACTCCGTCGTGCCACCGGATGTCCGGGCCCGCGTGTCGGTCGAGGCCGGAGTGGCACAGGGCTGGCGCGAGGTGGTCGGCGACGCCGGTCGCATCGTCGGCCTCGAACACTTCGGCGCGTCGGCGGACTACGCCACGATCTACCGCGAGTTCGGCATCACCGCGGACGCGGTGGCCCAGGCAGCCCGCGACAGCATCGCCGCCGCCCGAGAGCTCGGCGGCGGACCGGTCCCTGTGCACACCCGCGTCTCGGGCCCGGTCGGCCCGGGCGACAACCCCGACGCACCCAACCACGGCAACGACACAGGGTCCTAGGAGGCCACGATGAACGACCGACTCACGGCTCTGTCCGCGGCAGGTGTCTCCGTCTGGCTGGACGACATCTCGCGGCAGCGCCTGCACTCCGGCGGACTGAAGCGGCTGGTCGACGACAGCTCGGTGGTGGGCGTCACGTCGAACCCGACGATCTTCGCCAAGGCGGTGTCCGAGCGTGACGACTACACCGAACAGATCGACGACCTCAAGCTGCGCGGGGTGTCGCTCGAGGAGGCCGTCCGGGCCATCACCACGTATGACATCCGCTGGGCCGCCGACGTGCTGCTCCCAGTCTACGATCGCACCGGAGGCGTCGACGGCCGGGTCTCGATCGAGGTCGACCCCCGGCTGGCGCACGAGTGTGAACGCACCGTTGCCGAGGCGCGGGCGCTGTGGTGGCTGGTCGACCGGCCAAACACGCTGATCAAGATCCCGTCCACCATGGACGGGCTGCCTGCGATCACCGGTGCGATTTCCGAGGGCATCAGCGTCAACGTCACCCTGATCTTCGGCCTCGACCGGTACGACGCGGTCATGGACGCCTACCTGTCCGGCCTGGAACGGGCACAGCAGGAGGGGATCGACCTCAGCACGATCCACTCCGTCGCGTCGTTCTTCGTCAGCCGGGTCGACACCGAGGTGGACCGCCGCCTCGACGAGATCGGCACCGACGAGGCCAAGGGTCTCCGCAGCAAGGCCGCCATCGCGAACGCCCGGGTCGCCCACGAGCGCTACAGCCGCGTGATCGCGTCCGGCCGGTGGCAGTCACTGGCCAAGGCCGGCGCGAACCCGCAACGGCCGCTGTGGGCCTCGACGTCGGTCAAGGACCCCGACCTCCCCGACACGATGTACGTCACCGAGCTGGTCACCGACGGCACCGTCAACACGATGCCCGAGGCGACCATCGAGGCCACCGGTGACCACGCGGAGATCCGCGGTGACACGGTGTCCACCCGGTACGACGACGGCCATGAGGTGCTCGACGCGCTGGCGAAGGTCGGCATCGACTACGACGACGTCATCGACACACTGGAGCGCGAGGGCGTCGAGAAGTTCGAGAAGTCCTGGCTAGAGCTGCTCGAGACGGTACGCGCCGAGCTGTCCTGACCCGCCCGTCGAAGGAGAGTGCGCGATGAGCGAACCGGTGCGAGTACGCATCGCCGGTGCCGACGTCGACGACATCGTCCAGCCGCTGGTCGAGGCCGAGGTCGCCAGCGGCATCGCAGCCCAGGACCCAGCCCTGTGGGGGCCCGCGGCCGAAGCCGACGCGGAGAACCGACTCGGCTGGGTCGCCGCCAGCGAGGTGTCGCGGCCGCTGGTGGCCGAGATCGAGGCGCTGCGCGCGGAGCTCCGCGACGAGGGCATCGACCGTGTCGTGCTGTGCGGCATGGGTGGCTCGTCGCTGGCACCGGAGGTCATCACCCGGACCGCAGGAGCCGACCTGGTGCTCCTCGACTCGACCGAACCCACCGTCGTGGCACACGCGCTCGAGGCGGACCTGGGGCGGACCGTCGTCGTCGTGTCCAGCAAGTCCGGCTCGACCCTGGAGACCGACAGCCAACGGCGGGCGTTCCTTGCCGCGTTTGCCAGCGCCGGTGTGGACGGGGCGTCCCGCATGGTGGCGGTCACCGACCCGGGCTCGGAGCTGGCGAAGCTGGGCGAGTCGGAGGGTTACCGCCGGGTGTTTCTCGCCGACCCGTCTGTCGGCGGTCGCTACAGCGCGTTGACCGCGTTCGGGCTCGTACCGTCCGGGCTTGCAGGGGCGGACATCGGCGCCCTGCTGGACCAGGCGGAGTCGCTTCGGTCGCGGTTGGCGCAGGACAGCGCGGACAACCCCGCCCTGGTCCTGGGAGCCGTGCTCGGTGGCTTCCCAGGTCGCGACAAGGTGATCATCGTCGACGCCGGGTCGGGGATCACCGGGTTCGGCGCCTGGGTCGAGCAGCTGCTCGCCGAGAGCACCGGCAAGGAGGGCACGGGGGTACTGCCGGTGCCGGTCGAGGGCCTCGACGCGCCCGACTTCACCGCGGCGGCGCCCGACGAGGTGCGAGTGGTGCTCGAGGGCGCCGCGTCAGCGGCGGGCCTCGACGCTTCAGTGCCCACTGCAGGGGTCGCCGGCTCGCTGGGCGAACAGCTGCTGTTGTGGGAGACCGCGACGGCAGTGGCGGGCCGGCTGTTGGGCATCAACCCGTTCGACCAGCCCGACGTCGAGAGCGCCAAGGAGGCCGCCCGTGGCCTTTTGGACGAGCAGCCACAACCATCACCCGCCGCCTTCACTGACGGTGTGGTGGAGGTGCGCGGGACGGACGGGCTGTTGGCCGGTGTCGACGACGTCGCCGGCGCGGTCGACTCGCTTCTCGATCAGCTGCCGGAGCGCGGCTACGTGGCGGTAATGGCCTACGTCAACGCCGAGCGCGACGCCACCCTCTCCGGCGTCCGGGCCGCTCTCGCAGCCCGGACTGGGAGGCCGGTGACATTCGGGTGGGGACCGCGTTTCTTGCACTCGACCGGCCAGTATCACAAGGGCGGGTCGCCCGTCGGCGTCTTCGTGCAGATCACGACGGCTGCCCCCGAGGACATGCCGATCCCCGACCGGCCATTCAGTTTCGGGGAGCTGATCGCTGCGCAGGCGGCCGGTGACGCCGAGGTGCTGGCCGAGCATGGCCGGCCGGTGCTGAGGCTGCACCTGACCGACGTCGAGGCCGGCGTACGTCAGCTCACGGAGGTGCTGCGATGAGCGTCCGGCTCATCGTGCCTGCGGACCTCAACCCGCTGCGTGACCCGCAGGACCGTCGGTTGCCCCGGATCGCGGGACCGTGCAGCATCGTCATCTTCGGCGTGACCGGCGACTTGTCGCGCAAGAAGCTGATGCCCGCTGTCTACGACCTGGCGAACCGGGGGCTGCTGCCACCCGGCTTCTCGCTGGTGGGTTTCGCCCGGCGCGACTGGGCACACCAGGACTTTGCTCAGATCGTCCACGACGCGGTGAAGGAGCACGCGCGGACACCTTTCCGTGAGGAGGTATGGGGCCAGTTGTCCGAGGGGTTCCGGTTCGTGCCCGGTGACTTCAGTGACGACGACGCGTTCGAGAACCTCCGCCGGACCATCGACGAGCTCGACGAGGTGCGCGGCACGGGGGGGAACCACGCGTTCTACCTCTCGATCCCGCCGCGCTTCTTCCCCGACGTCATCGGCCAGCTCAAGCAACACGAGCTGGCCGAAGCCGAGGGTGAGGCGTGGCGCCGCGTGGTGGTGGAGAAGCCCTTCGGGCACGACCTCACCAGCGCGCGGGAGCTCAACGACGTCATCTCGCAGGTGTTCCCGCCGGAGGCCGTCTTCCGCATCGATCACTACCTCGGCAAGGAGACGGTGCAGAACATCCTGGCCTTCCGCTTCGCCAACTCGATGTTCGAACCGGTGTGGAACGCGAACTACGTGGACCACGTGCAGATCACCATGGCCGAGGACATCGGCATCGGCGGCCGGGCCGGTTACTACGACGGCATCGGGGCCGCCCGCGACGTCATCCAGAACCACCTGCTGCAGCTGATGGCGCTGATCGCCATGGAGGACCCGATCTCCTTCGACGCCAAGAGCCTGCGGAGCGAGAAGCAAAAGGTGCTGGCGGCGGTCGCCCTGCCGGAGGACCTCGGGCGCCACACCGCGCGCGGACAGTACGCCGCCGGTTGGGCAGGGGGCGTCAAGGTCGGTGGTTATCTTGACGAGAAGGACATCTCATCGACCTCGAAGACCGAGACGTACGCCGCGATCCGGCTCGAGGTCGGCACCCGCCGCTGGGGAGGGGTGCCGTTCTACCTGCGCACCGGCAAGCGGCTCGGACGCCGGGTCACCGAGGTCGCCGTGCAGTTCAAGCGGGCGCCGCACCTGCCCTTCACCCACACGCAGACCGAGGACCTCGGCCACAACGCCCTCGTCATGCGCATCCAGCCCGACGAGGGCACCACGATGCGGTTCGGCGCCAAGGTCCCCGGCACCGCGATGGAGATCCGTGACGTCAACATGGACTTCGCGTACGGGGGCGCGTTCGTCGAGTCGAGCCCGGAGGCGTACGAGCGACTGATCCTCGACGTGCTGCTCGGCGATCCACCGTTGTTCCCCCAGCACGAGGAGGTCGAGCTGTCCTGGCAGATCCTCGACCCGATCATGGAGTACTGGGCACAGCAGGGGCAGCCCGAGGCGTACCCCTCGGGGACCTGGGGACCGCAGTCAGCGTGGGACATGCTGGTCCGCGATGGGCGCACCTGGCGAAGGCCCTGAGGGGATGACATGAACATCGACCTGACCGAGACCAACGCCGGTGCGGTGGCGTCGGCGCTGGTGCGAGCGCGCCGCTCAGCCGGCAGCCCGGCCATGGGCATGGTGCTCACGCTGGTGGTGGTCACCGATGAGGCCGGCCGCTACGACGCGATGAAGACCGCGAGCAGCGTCTCCGCCGAGCACCCGTCCCGGGTACTCGGCGTGATCCGGCGTGCCGCCCGGGGGCCGGCCCGGCTCGATGCGTCGATCAAGATCGGCAACAACGTGTCCGGCGAAGCCGTGCTGCTGCGGACCAGTGGCGAGCTGGTCCATCACGCCGAGTCGATCGTGCTGCCGCTGCTGCTGCCGGACTCCCCTGTCGTGGTGTGGTGGCCGCAGCACGCGCCTGACGACCTCGCCGCCGATCCGCTCGGGTCGCTCGCCCAGCGGCGCATCAGTGACTCGGCAGCGGTTGGCCGCGGCCGGCGCGGGGCCCTGATCGCGCAGGCTAGGCACTACGCTCCCGGCAACACCGACCTGGCCTGGACCCGGCTGACCCCATGGCGAGCGCTCCTGGCGGCGGCACTCGACCAGCATCCGGTCAAGATCACCGGGGCTGCCGTAGTGGCGGAGCGCGCCAACCCCAGCGCCGACCTGATGGCGGCCTGGCTGCAGGTGTGCCTCGGGGTGGACGTCGAGCGCCGCGCCTCTCGCGGCCCCGGCATCACCGACGTGAGGCTGCAGACGCGCCACGGTGACATTGCGGTGAGCCGGCCGTCCGGGCGGTCCGCGACGTTCACGATCCCGGGTGAGGCCGACCGTCCGGTCGCGTTGAAACGACGCGAGGTCGACGAGCTGCTGGCCGAGGAGCTACGCCGGCTCGACGAGGACAACGTGTTCGCCACGATGATGCGGTGCGTCGCCGCCTGGTCGAACGGGCGGGGCAACGGCTCGGCCACCAAGCGCGCGAAGCCGGTGCGTACTCCGGAGAAGAAGGAGAAGAAGAAGAAAGCCAGCAACAAGGCGCGTTCGTGACCTCCCCGCAGGTTTTGACCCACCACAGCGTGGAGCTGTTGGCGCCGGCGGTCGCGGCCCGGCTGATCACCCGGCTCGTCGACGTGCAGAGCAGCGGACGCATCCCCTCGATCGTGCTCACGGGTGGCTCGGTTGCCGACCACGTGCACCGAGCGATCGCTGCGTCGGCCGCGCGTGATGCGGTGGACTGGGGTCGGGTGGAGCTCTGGTGGGGTGACGAGCGTTACGTCCATCCGGACGACGGGGACCGCAACGACTTGCAGGCCCGCCACCTGCTGCTCGACTCGCTGGCCGTGGACCCGGACCGGGTCCACGCGATGCCGGCGGACGGCGGTCACTACGACGTCGACGCCGCGGCAGAGGCGTACGCCGCCGAGCTCGCCGCCGCGGCGTCGCCCGAGGACCACGGTGATGTGCCGACCTTCGACCTGGTGATGTTGGGCATGGGACCCGACGGCCATGTTGCCTCGCTCTTTCCGGAGCGGCCGGCGCTGTACGAGGAGGAGCGCTCGGTCGTCGGCGTCCACGGCTCCCCCAAACCGCCGCCGTTGCGTATCTCGATGACGCTGCCCGCGCTCAACGGAGCCCGGGAGGTGTGGTTCCTGGTCACCGGCGAGGCAAAGGCACGTGCGGTCCGGCTGGCGCTCGGTGGCGCCGGCGCCATGCAGCTGCCCGCCGCCGGAGTGCGGGGCAGCAGCCGGACGCTGTGGTTCCTCGACGACGCCGCCGCGAGGGAGCTACCACCGGGCCTCAGCAGGCTCGCATCACCCTAGGCAGACGGGCGGCGGCTCCAACGACACCCCGGCGCACTTCCAATGGCCGAGGAGCACTTCCAATGGGTTCCAACCTATTGGGAGTGTCGCTATCCCATGTGAACATGGGATAGCGACGCCGGCGGACGGCCCCCGTGCCGGCGCATCAGAAGATGACTTCGCCGCGCTTGCGGCGGTCACGCAGCGTCTGCAGCGCCTCTTCGAGAATCTCGGCCGCCTCGGCGTCGGAGCGTCGCTCTTTGACGTACGCCAGGTGGGTCTTGTACGGCTCGATCTTGGGTGGGGGTGGCGGGTTCGCCTCGTCCCGACTGGCCGGGAGGCCACAGCTTGGGCAGTCCCAGCTGTCCGGTACTTGCGCCTCTATGGCGAAGCTGGGGCGCGTCTCGTGTCCGTGAGCGCAGAAGTACGAGACCCGTCGCCGGGGAGCTGCGTCGCCGCGTTCGGCCTCACCCATCGGACCCGCACCGACCCGGCTGCCCCGGATGGCACTACCACCAGCCACGCTTGCTCCCTTTTCCCTGCTCGCACGTGGGCGAGACGACCAGCGGTAAGTGTAGACGTCGTTCGCTCAGGCCCCCGCCTTGAGCAGCAGCCCCAGCGCGAAGATGCACAGCAGCCACACCACGCCGATGCCCACCGTGATGCGGTCGAGGTTGCGCTCCGCCACCGATGAGCCGCCCAGCCCGGTCGAGACACCGCCCCCGAACATGTCCGAGAGGCCGCCACCGCGGCCCTTGTGCAACAGCACCAGCCCGATGAGCACGCCGCTGGTCAGCAGGAGCAGAAGCGAGAAGACGAGTACCAACGTAGCGTCAGACCTTTGCTGTGTTGACCGGTCACAGGACCGGCATGTCGTAGAACCGGCAGATGGCACCGAACTCGTCGGCGTGCAGACTGGCCCCTCCGACCAACGCGCCGTCGACATCGTCTTGCGCCATGATGCCCGCCACGCTTGCCGCTTTGACCGAGCCTCCGTACAGGATACGCGTTGTGCGCGCCGCTGCGGGAGACCATGAGTCGGCGACCCGGCTCCGGATGGCCTGGCACATCTCCTGCGCGTCGTCGGGTGATGCGACCTCGCCGGTGCCGATGGCCCACACCGGCTCGTACGCGACGACCGCCCGCGCCACCTGCTCCTCGGAGAAACGGGCGAGCGAGCCATCGACTTGCGCCAGCGTGTGCGCGATATGGCCCCCGGCCTGGCGTTCGGCCAGGCGCTCACCGACACAGACGATCGGCACCATCCCGGCCGCCCACGTACGCACGGCCTTGGCGTTGACGGTGGCGTCGTCCTCGCCGTGGTGCTCGCGGCGCTCGGAGTGACCGACCACGGCGTACGAGCACCCCAGCTTGGCCAGCATGGCGGCGGAGATCTCGCCGGTGTACGGCCCGCCGTCGTGCACCGACACGTCCTGCGCGCCGTACCGGATGTCGAGGCGGTCCCCGTCGACGAGTGTCTGCACGCTGCGTAGGTCGGTGAAGGGCGGTATCACGACCACCTCGCTGCGGGTGGCGTCGTGCCGCTTGTCCGCCAGCGACCAGGCCAGCTTCTGCAGCAGGACGACGGCTTCCTGGTGGTTGAGGTTGCTCTTCCAGTTACCCGCCATCAGCGGCGTACGCGGTGTCACTGCCATGCTCAGATGCTCCTGTGGTTCGCGGGTCAGTCGTCGAGGACAGCCAGGCCGGGCAGGGTCTTGCCTTCGAGGTACTCGAGGCTTGCCCCACCGCCGGTGGAGATGTGTCCGAACGCGGCGTCGTCGAAACCGAGGGTCCTGACGGCCGCGGCGGAGTCACCGCCGCCCACGACCGACAGCCCCGACACCGTGGTGAGCGCCTGCGCCACAGCCCGGGTTCCGGAGGCGAAAGCCGGCAGCTCAAACACCCCCATCGGGCCGTTCCAGAAGACGGTCGCCGCCGCCGCAGCCGCCGTGGCAAACACCCGAGCAGACTCCGGTCCGATGTCGAGACCGATCTGGTCAGGCGGTATCGCGTCGACCGACACGACGCTGGTCGGCACGTCGCCGGACACCTCCGCCGCGACGACAACGTCGGTCGGCAACAGCAACCGGACATCGCGGCGCTCCGCCTCGTCGAGGTAGCCCCGAACAGTGTCGAGCTGATCCGCCTCGAGCAGACTGCGCCCGACGCCATGCCCCTGGGCCGCCAAGAAGGTGAACATCATGCCGCCGCCGACGAGCAGGGTGTCGGCCCGGCCGAGCAGGCTGTCGATGACGCCGAGCTTGTCCGACACCTTGGAGCCGCCGAGCACCACCACGTACGGATGAGCCACGTCGGTGGTCAGCCGCTGCAGCACGGCGACCTCGCTGCGCACGAGGTCGCCGGCCGCGTTCGGCAACCGCTGGGCGACGTCATAGACACTGGCCTGCTTGCGGTGCACGACGCCGAACCCGTCGGAGACGTACGCGTCGGCGAGCCCGGACAACGCGTCGGCGAACGCTCCGCGCTCCGCATCGTCGGCGCTGGTCTCACCGGCGTTGAAGCGTACGTTCTCCAGCATGGCGATAGCGCCGTCGCCCAGGCCGGCCACCGTGGCGGTCGCGGACTCGCCGACGGTGTCGGACGCCAGCGGCACGGGGGTGCCGACCAGCTCGCCCAGCCGGTTCGCGACAGGGGCCAGGCTGTAGGAAGGGTCAGGAGCACCCTGAGGCCGGCCGAGGTGGGCGATCACGACCACCCGCGCACCGGCGTCGCGCAGCCGCTGCAACGTCCCGACGCTGGCGCGGATCCGCCCGTCGTCGCTGATGCGGTCGCCGTCCAGGGGCACATTGAGGTCGCTGCGCACCAGGACGCGGCGGCCGCGCAGCTCACCGAGGTCCTCGATCGTCCTCACGTGCGCCTCATCCTCGCCGATGGCTCCGGTCGAGCGGGGGCGGTGTGAGACCGGCTACTTCCAAGAGCTGAGGGGCACTCCCAATGGGTTCGAACCCATTGGGAGTGTCGCTTTCCCAGGTGAACATGGGATAGGGACAACCTCGATCGCTCGCGTCAGAGGGTGCGGCCGAGGAGGACGACGAGGTCGACCAGGCGGTTGCTGTAACCCCACTCGTTGTCGTACCAGCCGACGACCTTGACGGTGTCGCCGATCACCTTGGTCAGACCGGCGTCGAAGATGCACGAGGCAGGGTCGGTGACGATGTCGGAGGAGACGATCGGATCCTCGGTGTAACGCAGGATGCCGGTCAGTGCGCCCTCGGCGGCGGCCCGCACCAGCGAGTTGACCTCGTCGACGCTGGTCTCACGCGACGCAACGAAGGTCAGGTCCGTCGCGGACCCCGTCGGGACTGGCACTCGCAGCGCGTACCCGTCCAGCTTCCCCTTGAGCTCCGGCAGCACGAGACCGATCGCCTTGGCGGCGCCGGTGGACGTGGGGACGAGGTTGATGCCGGCCGCCCGCGCCCGGCGCAGGTCCTTGTGCGGACCGTCCTGCAGGTTCTGGTCCGCGGTGTATGCGTGGATCGTCGTCATCAGGCCTCGTTCGATGCCGAGACCGTCGTTGAGCACCTTTGCCATCGGGGCGAGGCAGTTGGTCGTGCACGACGCGTTGGAGATGATGGTGTGCGACGACGGGTCGTACGTCTCGTCGTTGACACCCATCACGACGGTGACGTCCTCGTTGCTCGCCGGCGCCGAGATGATCACCTTCGCAGCGCCCGCCTCGACGTGGGCGCGGGCCTTGGTGGCGTCGGTAAACAGTCCGGTGGACTCCACCACCACGTCGGCGCCGAGTTCCTTCCACGGCAGGTCGGCCGGGTTGCGCTCTTCGAGGGCGGCCATCCGACGGCCGCCGACAGTGATGGCGTCCCCGGTCACATCGACGCCCTCGGCCAGCCGGCCCAGGATCGAGTCGTACTTCAACAGGTGTGCCAGGCTGGCGTTGTCGGTGAGGTCGTTGACGCCCACGACCTCGATGTCGGCGCCCGAGGCGAGGACGGCGCGGTAGAAGTTGCGGCCGATGCGGCCGAAGCCGTTGATGCCGACGCGGACGGTCACGATCGAGCTCCTCCGGGGTGACAGGGCAGACGGGCAGTGAGCCTATCGGCTCCCCCGACCACTGTCCCCCGACGGCCGCTGTCGGTGGACGCGTCAGGTCCGCAGCCCCGCGCTGACACCGGCTCAGGAGCTGACGACGACGATCGCGAAGCCGTCATACCCCTTGACCCCCACCGTCTGGATGGCGGTACCGGTCACGGCCGGATCGGACCCGATCGACGCCAGTAGCTGGCGCGTTCCTTGGACTCCGGCATCGTCGCTGTCGGAATCCGCCACGGCCCCGTCGCGTACGACGTTGTCGACGATGATCAGGCTCCCAGGGCGGGTGAGCTGCAGCGCCCAGGCGAAGTAATGGGGGTTGTTGGGCTTGTCCGCGTCGATGAAGACCAGGTCGAACGGCGTCGCGGGATCCGTTGCGAGCGACGGCAGCAGGTCCATGGCCGGTCCGACCCGGACGTCGACGATGTCCCCCAGCCCGGCTCGGTCGACGTTGGCCCGGGCGACCTCGGCGTGGCGGACCTCCGATTCGAGCGTTACCAGCCGCCCGCCGTCGGGCAGGGCCCGCGCCAGCCAGATCGTGCTGTAGCCACCGAGCGTTCCCACCTCCAAGATGGTGCGCGCACCCTGCAGCCGGGCGAGGAGATGCAGGAGGGCGCCTTGGGGCGCGCTCACCTGGATGTCGGGCAGCCCCGCCGCGGCGCTCTCAGCCGAGATGTCGTCGAGGACGGGGTCGGCGGGCAGCAAGGTGTCGGTGAGGTACGCATCCACGACCGCCCACCGATCCGCGCTCATCACTCGCCGCCGACAACCGTCAGCCCTCGGCCAGCATGTCCGGCGACAGGCTGGCCTCGGTGTCGGGGATCCCGAGGTCCGCGGCGCGCTTGTCGGCCATCGCCAGCAGCCGGCGGATGCGGCCGGCGATCGCGTCCTTCGTCAACGGCGGGTCGTGCAGGTGGCCGAGCTCCTCGAGACTCGCCTGCTTGTGCTCGACCCGCAGGTCGCCCGCCATCCGCAGGTGGTCGGGCACCTCGGCGTCGAGGATCTCCAGCGCACGCTCGACCCGAGCTCCGGCCGCGACCGCCGCTCGGGCGGACCGGCGCAGGTTGGCGTCGTCGAAGTTCGCGAGCCGGTTCGCCGTGGCGCGCACCTCGCGCCGCATCCGGCGCTCCTCCCACGCCATCAGCGACTCATGGGCGCCGAGACGCGTAAGCAACGCGCCGATGGCCTCACCGTCGCGGATCACGACCCGGTCGACACCACGCACCTCGCGTGCCTTGGCATGGATCGAGAGCCGCCGGGCGGCGCCCACCAACGCCAGGGCAGCCTCCGGGCCCGGGCAGGTCACCTCCAGCGCCGACGAGCGACCCGGCTCGGTCAGGGAGCCGTGCGCCAGGAACGCCCCCCGCCAGGCGGCGACGGAGTCACAGGCGGCGCCCGAGACGACCTGGGGCGGGAGGCCACGCACCGGCCGGCCGCGGCCGTCGATGAGCCCGGTCTGGCGGGCCAGCGCCTCCCCGTCCTTGACCACCCGCACCACGTAGCGGGTCCCAGACTTCAGGCCGCTGCCGGAGACCACGACAATCTCGCTGTCCTGCCCGTACACCTCAGTGAGGGCCTTGCGCAGGCGACGGGCCGCCGCGCCGGTGTCAAGCTCGGCTTCGACGACGATGCGACCCCCGACGATGTGCAGCCCACCGGCGAACCGCAGCATCGTGGAGACCTCGGCCTTGCGGTCGCATGACTTGGTCACCGGAGTGGCCGCGAGTTCGGCTTTCACCTGTGCTGTCATGGCCATGCGATCGATCCTGCCCCGTCTCGTCCGGAGTTCTGCGAGGCGCCGTCGCCTCGTGCCGGCGCACACTCTATGCCCGTGACATGACCGTGACGTACGCCGGCGACACGCCCCCGGTCGGCTCAGACCAGGATCTGCCGGTAGGCGGTCGCCAGGCGCGCCGGGTCGTGCCGCGCGGCCCCGTCGTCGGCGGCGACGTCCGCCATCACGAGGCGTGCCCCGAGCGCCGCCGCAGTTGTTTCGAGGGCCGCGGCGTCGGCCACGTGACTGGCGTCGGCGAGGACGACGTCGATGCGCAGCTCCGGTGCGTGTTCCGCCAGCACCTCGAGATGGGCGTCGGGCGAGAAACCTTCCGTCTCACCCGGCTGCGGTGCGAGGTTCAGCACCACCAGTCGCCGCGCCCGAGTCCGGTGCAGGGCAGCGAAAAGGCCTGGTACCAGCAGGTGTGGGATGACGCTGGTGAACCAGGATCCTGGCCCGAGCACCACCCAGTCTGCCGCGTTCACCGCGGCGACCGCCTCAGGACAAGCGGGCGGGTCGGATGGGTCGAGCGACACCCCCAGGACCTCGCCGGAGGTCGTCGCCACTTCGACCTGGCCGCGCACCTCGCGGGGCGGTGAGTCGTCGGTCCGAGAGCGGACCAGAGCGGTGATGTCGAGCGGGACCGCGCTCATCGGCAGCACCCGCCCGTGCGCCCCCAGCAATCGGGCCACCCAGTCGAGCCCGTCGACGGGCTCACCGAGCAGCTCCCAGAGCGCAACGATGAGCAGGTTGCCGACAGCGTGGTCGTGCAGCTGGCCGGCGCTGCGGAAGCGGTGCTGCAGCACCCTGGCCCAGGTGCGCCCCCAGTCGTCATCACCGCACAGAGCCGCCAGGGCTTCCCGCAGGTCACCGGGGGGCAGGACGCCCAGCTCATCGCGCAGCCGTCCGGACGAACCGCCGTTGTCGGCGACCGTGACCACCGCGGTCAGCTCAGCGGTGACACGACGCAGCGCCGCCAGTGACGCGGCGAGACCGTGCCCGCCGCCCAGGGCTACCGTGCGGACTCGGGACAGCCCGTCAGCTCCCTGCCGGGCGGTCACTCGCGGCCCAGGTCGCGGTGCATGACCAGGGTCGCCACCCCGTGGCCGCGCAGTCGCTCCCCCAGCGCCTCCGCCATCGTGACGCTGCGGTGCTTGCCTCCGGTGCAGCCGATCGCGATCGTCAGGAACCGCTTGCCCTCGCGGACGAAGCCACCGGTGAGCGTCTGCAGCAGCTGCTCGTAGCTGTCGAGGAAGGCGACCGCGTCGGGGTGCTCACGGACATAGCAGCGCACGGCCTCGTCGAGCCCGCTCAGCGGACGCAGCTCCGGCACCCAGAACGGGTTGGGGAGGAACCGCATGTCGGCGACCAGGTCGGCGTCGACGGGGATGCCGTACTTGAACCCGAACGACACCACGGTCGCCCGCAAGGTGCGGCTGCTCGGGTCACCGAAGGCGGTGGTGATCTTGGCGCCGAGCTGGTGCACGTTGATGCTCGTGGTGTCGATCAGCACGTCGGCGTCACCGCGCAGCTCGGCGAGCACCTCACGTTCCTGATGGATGCCGTCGAGCAGGCGGCCGCCCTGCTGCAGTGGATGCGGGCGGCGGGCGGCCTCCTGCCGCCGTACCAGTACGTCGTCGGACGCTTCGAGGAACAGGACCGACGGCGTCAGGCCGGACTTCCGCAACCGGTCCAGGGCGCCGGTGAGCTCGGTGAAGAACCAGCGGGACCGGGCGTCGACGACGACCGCCAGGCGGGTGCTCTCCCCGTCGTCAGCGCGCCCCACGAGGTGGACGACGGAGCTGAGCAGCTGGGGCGGCAGGTTGTCGACGACGAACCAACCGAGGTCCTCCAGCGCCTTGGCCGCGGTGCTGCGACCGGCGCCGGTCATCCCGGTCACCAGGACCAGGTCACCCACGGCAGCGCCGGTGCCATCGACGTCGAGAGCGACGTCTTCGACGTCTTCGCTCACGGGGCCGCTCCCACAGCGTGCTCGGACGGCTCGTCGTCGAGGATCTCACCGGTGGCGGTGTTGACCGCGGCTGCGGTGCCGCTGCGCGGGATGGAGGCCGCCAGCGCTGTCACGATCGCCTCGGCGGTGCGGTGCCCCACCCCGGGGACGGCGGCGAGGTCGTCAGCGGTGGCTGCTCGCAGCCGCTTGAGCGACCCGAAGTGCCTGAGCAGCGTCCGGCGACGCACCTCGCCGAGTCCAGGCACCTCGTCGAGGATGCTCTCGACCATCGACTTCGAGCGACGGCCTCGATGGTGGGTGATCGCAAAGCGATGTGCCTCGTCTCGGATGCGCTGCAACAGGTAGAGGCCTTCGCTGGTGCGCGCCAAGATGACCGGGTCGGGCCCGCCCGGCAGCCAGACCTCCTCAAGCCGCTTCGCCAGCCCGCAGACCGGTACGTCGTCGATGCCGAGCGCTGTGAGCGCCTGCGCCGCCGCCGCAACCTGCGCCGGGCCTCCGTCGACCACGACGAGCCCGGGCGCGTACGCGAACTTGTGCGGCCGCCCGGTTTCCGGGTCGACGAGCAGCGGCCGCTCGGTCGAGATGTCGTCGGCGGCCCCGACGTTGCGCGCCCGGTCGTCGAGCATGCGGCGGAAACGTCGGGTGATCACCTCGCGCATCGCGGCGACGTCGTTCTGACCATCGACGCCCCGGATCACGAAGCGGCGGTACTCGCCCTTCCGGGGCAACCCGTCCTCGAAGACCACCATGGAGGCCACAACCTCCGTGCCGTGCAAGTTGGACACGTCGTAGCACTCGATCCGCAGCGGAGCCTCCTTCAGACCCAGCGCGTCCTGGATCTCCTCCAACGCCCGGTTCCGCGTCGTGAGGTCACTGGCCCGTCGAGTCTTGTGGGTCGCCAGTGACTGGCCGGCGTTGCGAGCGACGGTCTCCAGCAGAGACCGTTTGTCGCCACGCTGCGGGATGCGGATCGACACCCGCCCGCCGCGCCGCTCCTCGAGCCAGGTGGCCAACGCCTCGGCGTCCTCCGGCAGCGCCGGCACCAGCACCTCTCGGGGGATCACATCGCGGCTCTCGTCGTCGTACAGCTTCAGCAGCGCCCGCTCCACCAGGTCACCGGTCCCGGCGTCGTCCGTCTTGTCGGCCACCCAGCCCCGCTGGCCGCGGATGCGCCCGCCTCGGACGGAGAAGATCTGCACGGCCACCTCGAGCGGGTCCTCGGCCACCGCCAGCACGTCGGCGTCAGTGCCGTCTGTCAGCACGACCGCGTTCTTGGCCATGGCCCGGTCGAGGGCGCCGAGGTCGTCGCGGATCCGGGCGGCCCGCTCGAACTCCAGCTCGCGCGACGCCGCCCGCATCTCGCGCTCGAGGCGCTTGACGTACGTCGTGGTCTGACCGGCCATGAAGTCGCAGAAGTCGTCGACGATCTCCTGGTGCTCCTCGGCGTCGACCCGGCCGACGCAGGGGGCGCTGCACTTGCCGATGTAGCCGAGCAGGCACGGCCGCCCGATCTGCGCGGACCGTTTGAAGACACCGGCGGAGCAGGAGCGCATCGGGAAGACGCGCAGCAGCAGGTCGACGGTCTCCCGGATCGCCCAGGCGTGGCTGTAGGGGCCGAAATAGCGCACGCCTTTGCGTTTGGGTCCTCGGCCGACCATGACGCGGGGAAACTCCTCGTCGAGGGTGACGGCCAGCCACGGGTAGGACTTGTCGTCGCGGTACTTGACGTTGAACCGGGGGTCGAACTGCTTGATCCAGGTGTACTCCAGCTGCAGTGCCTCGACCTCGTTGGAGACAACCGTCCAGTCCACCTTCGCGGCGGTCGTCACCATCGTCTGGGTGCGGGAGTGCAGGTGGGAGACGTCCTGGAAGTACGAGGACAGCCGGCTGCGCAGAGACGTGGCCTTGCCGACGTAGATGACCGTGCCGTGCGCGTCGCGGAAGCGGTAGACGCCCGGCGCGTCCGGGATGGCGCCAGGCGCCGGCCGGTAGGTCGCAGGATCCGCCACGGTCTCCAGCCTACGAGCCGGCGAGGACAGCCGGGCGCCAGCGCACCGGTTTGTGCCGGAGCGGACGACGGATGCGGCACACTCGACCCGTGCGAATGGATTGCCGTCCAGGACATCGGTGAGCCGGACATGCTCCTCCCCCGTGCCGGCGCCCCGCTGCCCTCGGACCTCTACGACCTGCCGCTGACGACGTCGGCTGACGCCGCCGCCGACTACAACCGCGGGGTCCAGGCGCTGCTGTCGGTGCAACGCGGTGCATTCGCCATGATCGCGGCGGCGGTCGACCGCGATCCCGGCTTCGCCCTCGGCCATGCGGCGCTGGCGCTGCTGGGACACGAATACTGCGCGCCGGTCGATCTGCCCGCACGGGTGGTCAGCGCCCGCCGACACGCCGCCCGGGCGACAGACCGGGAGCGATCTCACGTGCACGCTGTGCTCTCACACCTTGAGGGGGACAGCGGGCCTCTGCTGCGACACCTCGACGCCCATCCCCGGGACGCGCTGCTGCTGAGCGTCGCGATCCCGACCATCGCGTTCGCGGGCGTCACCACCGTTCCGTCACAGGCCTGGCAGGTGGTGGAGCGGTGCCGGCCCGCGTACGGCAGCGACTGGTGGTATCGCGGGCTGCTGGCGTTCGTACGGCAGGAACAGCGGCGGTTCGACGAGGCGTACGACCTCGCGTGCCTGTCCCTGCGCGAGGAACCCGGTGCCGGCCACTCCGTCCACGCCCGCGCCCACGTGCACTACGAGACCGGTGACCACGCCGCAGGCCTGGCCTGGCTCGACGGCTGGATCGCGAGCCGCGGCGCATCGGTCGAGAACTGCACCCACTTCGCGTGGCACGCCGCGTTGCACGAGCTGGCCCAGTGCGACCTGGCGGCGGTCCGCCAGCGCTTCGACTCCCAGCTTGCCCCACCCGCCGTCAGCGGCTGCCGGGCAATCGTCGACGCCGCGCCCCTGCTATGGAAGTGGGCGCTGACCCCCGGTGCTAGCGCGGTGCCTGAGGCGGACCGGCTGCTGGCCGAGGCTCCCGTGCAGGACCTGGAGACCCCGCGGACACCGTTCATGGCGATGCACGCCGCCATCTCGGCGTGCGCCGCCGGGGACACCGACCTGCTTCGACGGCTCCACCGCTGGTGCCTGGGCTCACCGGACCCGACGCTGGTCGAGGTGGTCGCTCCGCTGGCCGCCGCCCTGCTCCTGATGGTCGAGGGTCAGGCTTCGCAGTCCGCCGACGGGCTGGCTCGTCTGGGCGCGTCGCTGTGGCGCTGTGGAGGCAGCGATGCGCAGCGGGAGGTCGTGGAGGACACGCGCATCGGCGCGCTGCTGGCGGCCGGCCGTCACGACGAGGCCCGGCGGCTCCTGGACCGTCGACTGGACCGTCGCCGCTGCCGCCGGGACGAGATGTGGCGGGAGTCGGCGGCACGTCCGCTCAGGCGACGACCAGATCCGAGCCGTCGACACTGACCTCCATCGCAGGAAGCGGGTTCGGCGCCGGGCCACCGACCACCGAGCCGTCCTCGATCGAATACATGCTGCCGTGGCAGTTGCAGTTGATCGTCTCGGTCACAGCCGCGACGGGGCATCCGCTGTGAGTACAGATAGACGAGAACGCCTTGAAGTCACCCTTCGTCGGCTGAGTCACGACCACCTGCGGGTCTTCATAGATCGTGCCGCCGCCGACGGGGACGTCCGCGGCCGGGCCGACGACCGTGCCGCCACCGCCACCACCGCCGGTGCCGCCGTCACCCTTGGTGGCACCTCCCGGCGTGTCGCTCGAGCCGCTGGCTGCGGGGGTCTCAGTCTCCGACCCGCAGCCGGCGAGGACGGCGGCGCCCCCGAACACCGCGGCGCCGCGCAGGACCGTGCGACGGCCGACAGCCGCTCGGGCGGTGGCGGAGGGGCGGCGCTCGGTGTCAGACATCGAATACCTCGACTCAGGTCGGCAGGCTGGTCACTCGCATTGTGCCGGTAACTGGTGACGGTTCACCTACCGGCGCCGGTTTGCACAGCAGATTCTCAGCCGGCCCCGCCCCCGCGCTTCTCGAGCCTGGCGCTTTCGCGACGACACGCCGGGCGTGCCTGCAGGGGCGTCAGTCCACACGGGTGGTGGCCAGCTTGCGCCGGGTCGGGCGCGAAGCCCGCGCCGCCGCTCGGCCAGGGAGGACCCGCTTGAGAAACGCTCCGGTGTGACTGTCCGCGCAGCGTGCGACCTGCTCGGGAGTCCCCTCAGCGATGACCAGGCCACCTCGGGTGCCGCCTTCTGGGCCCATGTCGATGATCCAGTCGGCAGTCTTGATGACGTCGAGGTTGTGCTCGATGACGATCACCGTGTTGCCCGCGTCGACCAACCGGCCGAGGACCCCCAACAGCTTGCGGATGTCCTCGAAGTGCAGCCCGGTGGTCGGCTCGTCGAGAACGTACAGCGTCCGGCCGGTCGAGCGTTTCTGCAGCTCGGCGGACAGCTTGACCCGCTGCGCCTCGCCACC
>Ga0183260_10001623_pt1 | contig 18692 bp, 18 predicted proteins | sample AntDrymUQ4972206_2_FD_129768 | JGI IMG/M metagenome (GOLD analysis project Ga0183260, IMG submission 129768) | Polar desert sand microbial communities from Dry Valleys, Antarctica - metaG UQ497 (22.06) (version 2) (version 2) | ecosystem: Environmental > Terrestrial > Soil > Desert | place...
ACGTCGCCGTTGCGGTCGAGGATCTCGCCGCGCGGCGCCTGGACGCCGATCTCGCGCACCTGGTTGTTCTGGGCCTCCTCGAGATAGCGGTCACCCGACAGCACCTGGAGGTACCAGAGGCGAAAGAAGATCAGCGCGAACATCGCCAACGCGACGCCGCCGAGGATCGCGACGCGCAGCGTGAACTGCGAGGTCGAGGGAGAGTTTCGGTCGGGAAGGTACATCTGGTCTATCGGGCGCCCTGCATGATTACGCGGTGCGGAACGGAATCGGAAGCCGGCCGCGGCGCGGAGTGTCCTCGACGAGCGCCGGGCTCAGCACGCGCCGCACCAGAGGGTAGACGGGGAACGCCAGAAGCAGGCCGAAGATCGCCTGCATGACCAGCTCGCGCAGCACCAGCAGGCTGACGGGGCTCTCGACGCCGAGCATCAGCTGCACGGCGGCGAAGCCGGCCGAGGCGAGCAGCGTCAGCGAACCGGCCAGCGCCGGAGCGATCAGCGGGCTGGTCACGTCGAAGCTCTCGCGGTAGCGGCCCGCGAGGTACCCCGCGGTCAGCAGCACGAGCGACGAGACGCCGAGCGTCTGCAGCAAGGCCGAGTCGAGCAGAAACCCGACCGCAAAGCCGCAGACGGCTCCGACGACCGCCCCGCCGAGAAGCCCGAGGCAGACGACGACGACGGGTAGCACGTTCGGCGACGCCCCCAGCAGCGAGATCCGCGAGAAGAAGGCAAGCTGGACGACGACGGCTACGAGCATCAGCAGCGCCAGGCGCAGGACGATCTTCGGCGTGATGATCATCCCTCGGCCCCGATATCGGCGGATGCCCCATCAGCGGCGCCAGCAGTCGTCAGGACCTGGACGAAGTCGAGGTCGCGCACGTCCGCGAACGGCTCGACGTGGACGCGGGCGTAGGTCTCCTGCTCGCCGATCGTCGCCTCGGTGACGCGACCGACCGGGATCCCGTAGGGAAACGCCGAGCTCAACCTGCCGCTCGTCCACCCCGCCGTCACCACGGTCTGGCCCTCGCGGACCTGGCTTTCGTTCTCGATGAAGTCGAGCAGCAGGTCCTGGGGGTCTCCAACCTCGGGCTTGACGACGCCGGACGGCCCGTCCGGCACCGCCGTCGCCGAGACCGCGCTGCGGTGATCGGTTATCAGCGTCACCTGGGCGGTACCGGCGGTCGTTTCGGTCACGCGGCCGACAAGCCCGTCTCCGGTGACCACCGGGTCGTCGACCGCGAGCTGAGAGCTCGATCCGCGATCCAGGGTCACCGTCGAGTACCAGACCGTCGGCGAGCGCCCGATCACGCGCGCCGTGACGGACTCGAAGCCGGCGATGCCACCCCCCTCGCCCAGCTTGAGCAGTCCGCGCAGCTGCTCGTTCTCCTTTGTCGCGGCCTCGGCGGCGACAATGCGCTCGCGCAGGTCCTGAACCTCGGTCTTCAAGGACTCGTTCTCACCCCGGGCATCGAAGGTGTCGTCGAACCATCCAACGAGGTCGCGCGCGGGCTTGAGCGCTCGGTCGGCGCCCTCCTCGATCGGCGCCAGGATCGTGGCGAGTCCGCGCTGGATCGCGTGCAGAGGACCGCTCGACCCCTCGCTGAAGTGAGACGACAGCAAGACCAGCGAGACGATCACCAGCAGCACGAGCACCGCGCGGCGGCGGCGGACCTGCTTGCGATACACGGTGCGCTATCCCGCCGAGGCCGCAAAGCGGCGCCGGCTCGATTTGCGGCTCGCGCGGTGGATCGTGTCGAACTCCTCCAGCGAGCGGCCCGAGCCTACGGCAACGCAGGTGAGCGGCGAATCGGCAAGTTGTGCGGGCATCTGGGTCTCCTCGCGCAGCCGCTGCTCCATCCCCTGCAGCAGCGCCCCGCCTCCGGCCAGCGTGACCCCGCGGTCGATGATGTCGGCGGCGAGCTCGGGTGGCGTGCGATCGAGAGTCTCACGGACCGCGCTGATGATCTGCCCCAACGGCTCCTCGAGCGCTCCGCGAACCTCCTCCGAGCCCAGCATGACCGTCTTCGGCAAACCGCTGACCATGTCGCGCCCGCGAATCTCGTACTTGACCTCCTCGCCGATCTTCGTGGCGGATCCGATCTCGAGCTTGACCTCTTCGGCAGTCTGCATCCCGATCATGAGCTTGTGGTTCTGTTTGCAGTGCGCGATCAGGGCATCGTCCATCTCGTCGCCTCCGACCCGAATCGACTGGGATACGACGATCCCGCCGAGCGAGATCACCGCCACTTCGCTGGTCCCGCCGCCGATGTCGACGACCATGCTCCCGGTCGGCTCGGACACGGGAAGCCCCGCCCCGATCGCCGCAGCCATCGGCTCCTCGATCAGATAGGCCTGCCGGGCGCCGGCCGATAGACAGGCTTCCTCGACGGCGCGCTTCTCGACCCCCGTCACGCCCGACGGCACGCAGACGACCACTCGCGGGTGCGCCCAGCGATTCTGGTGCACCTTCTCGATGAAGTGGCGCAGCATGCGCTCGGTGATGTCGAAGTCCGCGATCACGCCATCCTTGAGCGGTCTAATCGCCGAGATCGTGCCCGGCGTGCGCCCCAGCATGCGCTTCGCCTCGACGCCGACGGCGTGGACCTCGCCGCTGTGCGAGTCCACCGCGACGACCGAGGGCTCGGAGAGCACGATTCCGCGCCCACGTACGTAGACGAGCGTATTGGCGGTCCCGAGGTCGACGGCCATGTCGCGGCCGCCGAAGCCGGTTAGGTAGCTGAACAGGCCCATGTGGGTTGGGAAATGGCGTTTGTGGCCCGCTTGGCGGGCGGTGAGTCCCGCCGCGGTCGGTCATCGTCCACCGACTTGGAGCGCTGGCGGGCGAGTCGAGCCAGTCTAGCGAAGCTCAGTGCACGCGAAATTGCCGTTTCTGGGCCCTGAGCCAATCCGGTCGCGGCCCCTCGGCGCAAGTAAGGGAGCAGGCTCGGACGTGCGTGAGATATTCACTGCCATAGGGGTCAATTTCGCACCCCACGTCCTCGCCCCGCAACGAAGAGACCCTCCGGAAGCAGGTCGAGCACCAGACCGACTGGCAGCCCGACGACGTTCGAGAAGTCGCCCTCCATGCGGTCGATCAGGATCGAGCCGAGGCCCTGGATCGCGTAGGCGCCGGCGCGGTCGCGCCACTCGCCCGAGGCCACATAGAGATCGAGGGTCGCCGGCTCGAGGCGGTTGAAGGTCACCTCGGAGGCCACCACTCCCGCGAGCTCATCCCCCCGCTCACCGGCCCCGAGCACCACCAACCCCCCGAGGACCGTGTGGGCTCGCCCCGACAACGCCTCCAGATGCGAGCGGGCGCTCACCTCATCGGCTGCCTTACCCAGCACCCGTCCGTCCAGGACCACTTCGGTATCTGCGGCGAGCACGACCGCGCCCTCGGGCGCCGAGCTCACGACCGCCCGTGCCTTGCGCCGCGCGTTCTCGAGCACAACCTCGCGTGGCTCTCCCTCACCCAGCTCCTCGACTTCGGGCACCACGACCTCGAACTCGACTCCCAGCGCGGTCAGGATCTCCCGGCGCCGTGGCGAGGCCGAGGCGAGGATCAGAGGTCCGGAAACCAGATCCCGATCTCGCGCTCGGCCGACTCGTCGGAGTCCGAGCCGTGCACGAGGTTGAACGTCACCTCGGTCGCGAAGTCACCGCGGATCGAGCCCGTCGCGGCCTCGAGTGGGTTCGTGGCGCCGATCAGCTGGCGCGCAGCGACCACCGCGTCGTTGCCCTCGAGAACCATCGCGACGAGCGGGCCACCGGTGATAAACGACACCAGCTCGCCGAAGAAGGGCTTCTCGGCGTGCTCAGCGTAGTGGGTGTTTGCGATCTCCTCGTCGGCCCGCATCAGCTTCATCGCCACCGGGTGCAGGCCCTTGCGCTCGAAGCGCGAGACCACCTCACCGGTCAGCCCACGCTCGAAGGCATCGGGCTTGACGAGGATCAGGGTTCGCGACACGGAGGAGAGCTCGCCCTAGGAGGCGGCAGCCGGACGCGGCGGGAGATCGTCGCCCGACTCACCCTCGAAGCGGTGCTCCTGGGTCGCTTCGTCGACGCCGGACTTCGCCTTGGCACTTCTGGCGGGGCGGCTTCGGCTGCTCGCCGGGCTGCCGGAGCTGACCTTGCCCCGGGCGGGCTCCGAGGCGCGCTTGGTTCGCTTCGGCGCCGGCCGCGCCGCGGGCTTGCGGCCCTCCGGCGCTGCGCTCGGGCGGGCGGGCGGCGGCTTGGACTGCGCGCCGCTGGAGCGCTCGGGCGCTCGCTTGGCCGCGCGGGGCCGGCGCTCGGGCGCCCGCTTCTTCGCGGGGGGCGGCTGCTCGCGCCGTGTCGGGGTCTCGCAGTAGGGACACATCGCCCAGCGTGGGTCGATCGGCTTGTCGCAAGAGGGGCAGGGATCCTTGACCCGGGCCTGGCAGTTGGGACAGCGCAAAAAGCCCTTCTCGATCGGGTACTCGCACTTCGGGCACGACTGCTCGGTGAGCTGCTTGACGCGCAGCTCCGCGGCGCGGATCTCGAGCTCGCGCTCGCGCCGGTCCTCGACGAACTCCGGCGGGCGCAGGATCGTGTAGATGATCGTGCCGATGAAGGGAAACAGCGATGCGCCGACCGAACACATGACCAGGATCTGATCCTCCATCCGCCGCCGCGCGTCGAAGAACGTCCAGGCCACGAGCGACAACCACACCACGACCAGGAAAAGGATCAGCAGGTTGACGGTCAGGTTGAGCGCGTCGTTCTCGATCCCGAAGAGGGCTAGGGTCATGGTTGGGGCCCCGAACCGGGTCGTTTACGGACTGCCCGAGGCGGCCGCAGTGTACTTAGTCGTCCCTGCACCAATGACCCGAAGTGCCGTCGCGGGCCGCGAATTGCGCCCTCCCCTCGATCGCGCCGGCGATCACAGAAAAGCGCGCCCGAACAGGTAGCCGAGACCGAAGAAGACGAGGATCACGACAGCCACAACGGCCGCCACGAGGCCCATCATCGCGAGGAGCTCTGAGCGTGCCTCTCGGTCCATTCCCGCAGAAGGTAGTGCGAACCGGCGCACAGCGCCACCCCGTCGCGATCCAGCGCGAGCCGGCGGGCTCGCGCAATCGCCTCGCCCGGGTCGATCTCGACCTCGGCCGACAACCCGGCCTCGGCGCAGGCCGCAGCGAGGACCGCCGCCGGGACGCTCGCTGCATCCGGCCTGCCGAGGCCGCCCAGCCGGTCAGCCGCGATCTCGGTGCAGACAGCGTGCGCCAGCCCCGGCGCGAGCGCGCCGACGATGCCCTCGACGTCCTTTCCCTGCAGCACGGCCAGGCAGGCGACCACCGGCCGGCCGCCGCTGGCCTCGGGCAGCGACTCGGCCAGAGCGCGGGCGCCGTCGGGATTGTGCGCGGCGTCGAGGAGCATCGGCGGATCGGTGCCGGCTTCCTCAAGCCGGCCTCGAAGCTCGATCGTCGCCGCCACGCCCCGGACCGCCTCGGGATCGAGGCGCCCGAGCATCGCCTCGGCCGCCGCGAGCGCGACGGCGAAGTTGCGACGCTGGTAGGCCCCCTTGACCCGCAACTCGAGCGCCGCGCCCGGCTGTGCGCTGACCACCAGCGAATGGCGCTCGGCGGCAACCCGGCGCGCCTGCGCCTCGATCCGGGGCGATAGCTCGCCGAGGACGAGCGTCGAGTGATCACGCAATACGGCGAGCTTCTCAGCCGCGATCTCCTCCACGGTGTCGCCCAGCCATTCGGTGTGCTCGAGGCCGACGGAGGTCAAGGCGGTGACGCCCGACGGGATGACGTTGGTCGCGTCGAGGCGTCCCCCGAGCCCAGCCTCGATGACCCCAACCTTCACGTCAGCGGACGCCAGCGCGACGAACGCCGCCGCGGTCGCGGCCTCGAACTGGGTCACGGACTCGCCCTCGTCAAGCGTCCGGTTCACGGCGCCGAGCGACTCCGCGACCCGCTCGACCGCGCGCGCGAAGCCCTCGGCGTCGATCTCCGCATCGCCGATCAGCACCCGCTGCGACCAGCGCTCGACGTGCGGCGAGACGTAGGCGCCGGAGCGCACGCCGTGGGCCTCGAGCAGCCGCGTCGTCATCTCGGCGACCGACGACTTGCCGTTCGTGCCGACGACGTGGATCGAGGCGAAGCGGTGCTGGGGCATCCCCAGGGCCGAGGTCAGACGCCTGATCCGCTCCAGGCCCAGGCGCCAGCCGATCGGCTCGAGCGACGCCAGGTAGCGCTCGGCTTCGGCGGGGGTCCAGCCGCCGGCGGCCCGCACCCCGAACCCTTAGTCGTCGGCGCCGAGCTCCTCGAGCTCGGCGCGATAGGCGGCGAGCTTGGCGCGCTCCTCCTCGACGACCTCGGCGGGAGCCTTGGCGGTGAAGCCGTCGTTGGCGAGCTTTCGCTGTGCGCGCTCGACCTCGGAGCGCAGCACGCCGCGCCGTTCGTCAATTCGCCGCCGCACCTGGTCGGAGTCGATCTCCTCCGAGGCCAGCAGCTCGACCGATTGAACCGTCGCCAGGGCGGCGTCGCCGTCGGCCGGGGCGCCGTCGAACGAGATCCGAGCCAGGCGGCCGACCAGCTCGTGGGGAGCGACGTCGTCGGCGACGCGCCCCGTCAGGACGGCGCCGGCGGCGACGCCCGCGAGATCGCGCCAGCGCCGCAGGCTGCGGGTCAGCTCGATCGCGGCTTCGATCTCGGCCTCGGCGTCCTCGTCGACGAGCACCGGGTCGGCCACAGGGAACTCGGAGACGACGAGCGCTCGCTCGCCGCCGGGCATGTAGCTCCAGATCTCCTCGGTCACGAACGGCATGATCGGATGCGCAAGCGCAAGCACGCGTTCGAGGACATGCAGCAGGTTCGCGCACGCCTCTAACTCGCCGTCGTAAAGGCGCGGCTTGACGATCTCCAGATACCAGTCGCAGAGCTCCGACCAGAAGAAGCGGTAGAGCTCGCCCGCGGCGTGCGAGAAGTCGTAGGCGTCGAGGTTGGCGCTCACCGTCTCGGTAGCGCGCTGCAGACGCGACAGGATCCAGCGGTCCTCGGCCAGGATTGGCCGCGCCGCCGGCTCGGCGTCGCCGGCGTTGAGCAGGATCAGCCGCGAGGCGTTCCACATCTTGTTGGCGAGATCGAGCCCCTGCTGGATGCGCTGCTTCGAGTACGGGACGTCCTGGCTCGAGGACATGACCAGGAGGCCGAAGCGCAGCGCGTCGGCGCCGCTGCGCTCGATCTCCTCGACCGGGTCGATCCCCGTGCCGAGGCTCTTCGACATCCGCCGCCGGTCGGGCGCCTGGATCACCGAGTGGACGTAGACGTCGCGAAACGGAACGTCTCCGGGAAACTCGAGGCCCATCATGATCATCCGCGCGACCCAGAGGTAGATGATGTCGCGCGCCGTGGTGAGAAAGCTCGTCGGATAGAACGCGCGCAGCTCAGGGGTGTCGTCGGGCCAGCCGAGCGTCGCGAACGGCCACAGCGCGGAGGAAAACCAGGTGTCGAGCACGTCCTCGTCCCGGCGCAGGCCGGCGTGTCCGTTGGGGCATTCGTCGGGGGGCGTCTCGGAGACCATGACCTCGCCGCACTCGTCGCAGTAGTAGACCGGCAGCCGGTGGCCCCACCAGAGCTGGCGCGACACGCACCAGGGGCGGATGTTTCGCATCCAGTCGAGGTAGACGCGCTTCCACTGCTCCGGGGTGATCCTCACCTCGTCGCGCTCGACGACCTCGATCGCGGGCTGCGCGAGCTCGTCCATGCGGCAGAACCACTGCAGCGAGATAAGCGGCTCGATGCGCTCGCCGGAGCGGTGAGAGAACGGGACCGAGTGCGTGAACTCGTGCTCGGCGCGGATCCGCCCCTCCTTGCGCAGCGCCGCGACGACGGCCTGCTGAGCCTCAGCCACCGTGAGGCCGGAAAACCGCTCTCCAGCTACCTCGGTCATGCGCCCGTCCTCGCCGATCGCGCTCACGGCGTCGGGGCCGTGGCGGCGCGCGATCTCGAAGTCGTTTACGTCATGGCCCGGGGTGACCTTGAGCGCCCCGGTCCCGAACTCGGGATCGATGTAGTCGTCGGCGACGACCTCGAGCCGGCGATCGACCAGTGGCAGGACCGCGTGGCGCCCGACCAGCTCTCGGTAGCGCTCGTCCTGCGGGTGCACCGCGACCGCGGTGTCGGCGAGCATCGTCTCAGGGCGCACCGTCGCCACCGTGATCACCTCGCCGGAGCCCTCGATCGGATAGTCGATCTCGTACAGCGTGTCGGTGACCTCGCGGTTTTCGACCTCGAGGTCCGAGATCGCCGACCGCAGCCCCGGGTCCCAGTTGACCATGTAGTTGTCGCGGTAGATGTAGCCCTTGTCGTGGAGGCCGACGAAGGCGCGGTAGACCGCCCGGACGTAGTCCTCGTCGAGGGTGAAGCGCTCGCGCTCGTAGTCGCACGACGCCCCGAGGCGCTTGTACTGCTCGACGATCTGCGAGCCGTACTCCGCCTTCCACTCCCAGACGCGCTCGGTAAACGCCTCACGGCCGAGCTCGGTGCGCGAGGTCCCCTCGCCGGCGAGCTGCTTTTCGACCACGGCCTGGGTTCCGATTCCGGCGTGGTCGGTGCCGAGGACCCACAGCGCGTTGCGCCCCTGCATGCGCCGCATCCGCACTATCGCGTCCTGAATCGCGCCGTTTAACGCATGACCCATGTGCAGCGACCCGGTGACGTTCGGCGGTGGGATCGCGACCGAGAAGTTGTCCTGCGCCGCGCCCTCGGCCGCGGGATGAAAATAGCCGCCCTCCAGCCACGAGGCGAGCACCCGCCGCTCGACCTCCGCGGGGTCGTAGCGGGTCGTCTGCTCGAGCCTTGCCCGGCGCTCCGCGTCCACGGCGCCGATCTTAGTTAGCGTGCCTGCACGCTTTGCGCGCGCGGCGGCTCGCCTACGTCTACGCCGACTCCTCCTCGAGCTCGGCGACGTCGCCGGGCTCGTCGGGCGCCGCTTCGGTGACCAGCGTCGGCTTGCGGCCGCCCTCGATCGTTTCCTTGGTGACGACGCACTTGCGCACGTCGCGGCGCGACGGCAGCTCGAACTGCACGTCGAGGAGCGTCTCCTCGAGGATCGAGCGCAGGCCGCGAGCCCCCGTCTCACGCTCGAGCGCCTTGTCGGATATCGCGCTCAGCGAGTCCTCGGCGAACACCAGCTCGATGTCGTCGAACTCGAAGAAGCGCATGAACTGGCGCGTCAGGGCGTTCTTGGGCTCGGTCAGGATCGTGATCAGGTCGTCGCGGCTGAGCTGATGGATCGCGGCCACGACGGGCAGACGGCCGATGAACTCGGGGATCAGTCCGTACTCCATCAGGTCCTCAGGCAGCACCTGCTCGAAGAGGTCGCCGGTGTCCTCGAGCCGCGGCGAGGAGATCGCGGCGCCGAAGCCGACGCCCTTGTGTCCGATCCGCTTCTCGATCACCTTGTCGAGCTGCGCGAACGAGCCGCCGCAGATGAAGAGGATGTTCTTCGTGTCGATCGTGAGGAACTCCTGGTGAGGGTGCTTGCGCCCGCCCTGCGGCGGCACCGAGGCGGTGGTTCCCTCGAGGATCTTCAGCAGCGCCTGCTGGACCCCCTCACCGGAGACGTCACGCGTGATCGACGGGTTGTCGGCCTTGCGGGCGATCTTGTCGACCTCGTCGATGTAGATGATCCCCGTCTCGGCCTTCTTGACGTCGAAGTCGGCGGCCTGGATCAGCTTCAAGAGGATGTTCTCGACGTCCTCGCCGACGTAGCCGGCCTCGGTGAGCGCCGTGGCGTCGGCGATCGCGAACGGAACATTGAGGATCCGCGCCAGCGTCTGGGCGAGCAGCGTCTTGCCGCAGCCCGTCGGGCCGAGCAGCAGGATGTTGGACTTCTCGAGCTCGATGGCATCGTTGCCGGAGGCGTCGGCGTCCTCCTGGCTCATCTGGACGCGCTTGTAGTGGTTGTAGACCGCGACCGAGAGCGCACGCTTGGCGGTCTCCTGGCCGACGACGTACTCGTTGAGGACGTCGTGGATCTCGATCGGCTTCGGCAGGTTCTCGAGCTCGAAGCTCGGCGGGATCGTGAGCTCCTCGTCGATGATCTCGTTGCAGAGATCGATGCACTCGTCGCAGATGTAGACCCCGGGCCCGGCGATCAGCTTCTTGACCTGGCGCTGCGACTTGCCGCAGAAGCTGCACAGGAGCTGTTCGTTGGAGTCGGTCGGGCGGGCCAAGGCGTCTCTCCTTCTCGGGACCTGGGCCGGAGCGTTGCGTCTTTCAGCTTAAACGGGACGCCGCGCCGGCTTGATGCGTAGGTGTTACTTCATCGACGGGCGCATCCCTGCCTCGAGGGATCGCGACCGGCTAGTGAGACGCGCGCGCTAGTGGTGGTCGATCACGCGGTCGACGAGGTTGTACTCCTTCGCCTCCTCCGCGCTCATGAAGTAGTCGCGCTCGGTGTCCTTGGCGACCTTCTCGATCGACTGACCGGTGTGCTTGGCGATGATCTCGTCGAGGCGGCCGCGCACGTCGATGATCTCCTTGGCGTGGATCTCGATGTCCGCCGCGGGGCCCTGAAAGCCGCCCGACACCTGATGGATCAGGATCTTGCAGTTAGGCAGCGCCATGCGCTTGCCGGCGGCGCCGCCGCCGAGCAGCAGGGCCCCCATGCTCATCGCCACGCCGACGCAGATCGTCTGCACGTCGGGCTTGATGAACTGCATCGTGTCGTAGATCGCGAGGCCCGCGTACACCGACCCGCCGGGCGAGTTGACGTAGATGCTGATGTCCTTGTCGGGGTCCTCGGACTCGAGATGCAGCAGCTGGGCGACGATCAGGTTGGCGATCTCCTCGGTCACCGGCGTGCCCAGAAAGACGATGCGCTCGTTGAGCAGCCGCGAGTAGATGTCGAACGCCCGCTCGCCGCGGGAGGTCTGCTCGACGACCATTGGGACCAGGGGGCTCATGGCGCGTGAGTCTAGCGAGCAGGGTCGGCCGGCAAGTCTATGTTGAGAGGAGAGATCAGACGGCTGCGGAGGGCAGCCGCGACCTCCTGGGGATGGTCGGTGACCTGATGCCAGCTGAAGCGCAGGACCTCGTAACCCGCGGCCGCCAGCTGCGCAGCACGGCGGCGGTCGTGCTCGAAGGTCGTGCGACCGCGGTGAGCCTCCCAGCCATCGGTCTCGACGATCAGGCACCGATGACTCCACAGGAAGTCGACCTCGTAGCCGAGAACCCGGACGTTTACCTCGGGCCGTGGCAGACGGCGGCGGGCACAGAGGCGCAAGAACCGGCGCTCGAGCTCGTTGCGACTTCGCTCGATCGGCTTCGGATTCGGAAGATTTACCTTGTACCCGAAGAACTCGGCCTGGCGGTGCGCGCGGCTTAGCTCGTCGGCAGTTGCGCAGTCCCGCAAATCCGCAAGCGTCCTGGCCGGCATCGTGACGGGAATGCCGAGTCTCCCTGGTGGTCTCCGGCTGGGTAAGGGTGGCGGTGCGGTGGAGGCGGATGCCAGGACGCTGGCGTCTGCCTGAGTTGCCCGCCACGATCACGTGCACCGTGTGGGGACGCGGCGTAAGAAGGCGCCACAGCTCCGCGGCGGAGCGATGGCTGATGGCGGCGCCGGGCCCGCAGGCGAGCACCGCGGCCATCCAGCGGCCTTCGTTACTCAAGCGGGAGTGACCGACGGCGTAGACGCCGCGGTGCATCCGGTGCAGGCGGCCCCTGCGCGCGCGCTGGCGCGCCGTCGCGGCGTTGATTCCGAGCGCCTGAAGCTGCTCGACCGTGACGACTCCATGCTGGCGTCCCGCCAGCCGGGCAAGCCGGTGTTCGACCTCGCTCGCACGTTGCGTGACCATGTGTCACGGAAAGTGCGAAAGGCCCCAGGCCGCCCCCTTACCCAGCGGCCGTTCGGCTTCGCGGTGGCGCGCCACCACGCGGACGAGCGCCTGGCGCTACTTCTCGGCCGGCCCGTCGCCGGGGGTCCATAGCTCGCCCTTGTCGTCGGGCTCCTTGTCGGGCGTCCAGATCTGCTCGCGGGCCGCCGCCTGCTCGAGTGGTATCGGCTTCGCCGAGTCGACGATCACGTCGGCGGCCTTGCGCAGCCGCAGGTCCTCGTAAAGCAGCGCATCGCGACCCGCTGAGCGCATGCGCTCGAGCAGCACCTCGGGCTCGACGCCCTCGTGCTCGGCGGCGTGGCGCAGCGAGTCGACCAGCTCGGCGTCGGCGATCTCGACCCCCTCGGCGTCGGCGACCGCGACGAGCACCGCCTCACGCTTTATCTGCTGCTCGGCGTCAGGCTTGGCGTCGGCTATCACCTCGTCGCGCGACCGGTTCTGCATCTGCAGATAGCTCTCCGGCGCCACCCCCCGTGCCTGCAGAGAACGTTCGATGCGCTCCCACATCTCGGTCGCCCGCGCCGTCATGACGTCGTCGGGAACGTCCACCGTCGCCTCGGCAACCACGGCATCGACGGCGGCCTCGCGAAACTGCTCGCCGGCCTGGTTGTCGAGCGCCGCGCGCAGCTTGTCTGAGATGTCGGCGCGCAGCTCGTCGAGCGTCTCGAACTCCGACGCCTCCGCGGCGAACTCGTCGTCGAGCTCCGGCAGCTCCTTTTCGCGCACCTCCTTGACGGTGATCTCGAAGCTCCCGTTCTTTCCCGCAAGATGCTCGGGCTCATACTCATCGGGAAAGCGGATCTCGGCCGTGCGCTCCTCGCCCGCCTTTGAGCCGGCAAGCGCCTCGTCGAAGCCCTCGAGCAGGCCTTCGGCACCGAGCTCGAGCAGGAAGTCACGCGCGTCGGCGCCTTCGATCGCCTCGCCCTCGCTGCTGCCCCGGTAGTCGACGAGCAGGTAGTCGCCGGCGACGGCCTCGCGCTCGACCGGCTTGAGGCTCGCAAAGCCCTCGCGCAGCCGCTCGAGCTCGGCATTGACGGCGTCGCCGGGAACCTCTGGCTCTGCGCGACCGACCTCGAGCCCCTTGTAGTCGCCGATCTGCGCCGGGGGCCGAACCGCGACCTCGATCGAAAAGCGCAGCGGCTCACCCTCGTCGGGCATCGCCGGCACGTCGAGCTTGGGCTCGCCGACGGGATTGACCCCCGTGTCGAGCAGCGCGCGCTCATACCACTCGGGCAGCGAGGCGCGCAGCGTCTCCTCGAGGACCGCCTCGCGGCCGATCCGCTGGATCACCATCTCAGCTGGCACCTTGCCCTTGCGAAACCCGGGGAGCTTCATGTCCTGGGCAAGCGCGCGCGCCGTGCGCTGCATGCGCTTGGACAGGTCGCCTGCATCGACCTCGGCGTCGATGCGCACGCGCGAGTCGGCGAGCTCTGAGACCGAGGCGTTCACTGGCCGAGCAGCCTAGCCGTCGTGACTGGGGCCTCCGAGGCGCCGCTTGGCCGCGTGCCACCCCAGGGAGCCGAGGTCGAGGGCAAACGCCACCCCGCGGCCCACCGGGCCGGTCACGATCCAGGCCAGGAAGCGATCGCGCGCGGACATCGTCTAGTCGCCTTCAGCCGCGTAGCCGAGGATCGAGCGGTCGATCAGCCATTCGACCGGCGCACGGTCGTCGGTGTAGACGCTGCCGCCCGGCAGCCGCTGGTCGATGCGGGCCGCCTGCTGTGCGGCGAGGCTCTTGAGCTCGCCCCCGAGCCCGCCCGCAGCTTTGCGAAGGTGCTGCGCCGAGGCGGGCGCCTCGGAGCCGAGCAGGAGGGTGTTGGTCGGTTCGATCGGGTCGCGGATCACGGTCGGAAAGGCCTCGGACATCGTGCGGCCCAGCACCTGCTCAAGGTCGTCGTTGCCCTCGGGATGGCCTGCGTTGACGATAACCACTCCGCCAGGGGCGAGCCGGTCGCGGACGAGCTCGAAGAACTCACGCGTCGCGAGATAGAAAGGGATGTAGGGCTGGCGGTAGGCATCGACCATGATCACGTCGAAACCGCCGTCGGAGCGCTCGAGCCAGGGTCGCGCGTCCTCGTGATGGGTGATCAGGTTGGGGTTGTCGAGGTCGAAGAAGCGCTGTCCGATCTCGGTCAGCTCACCGTCGATCTCGACGCCGTCGACCCTCGCCTCCGGAAAGTAGTGGCCGTAGGCGCGCGCCGTCGTCCCGGCGGCGTTGCCGAGAATCGCGATGCTGCGCGGCGGCTCATCGAGCGCCGCGAGCGGATAGGTCAGGTAGCCGTCCCAGACGTCGCCGGTCAGATAGCTGTCCGGGCGCAGGATCGAGTGGACGGCCTGGCCCTCGTTGAGCTCGAGCAGGCGGTCGCCGTCCGGCTCCTCGACGACCCGCACGTACTGGTACTCGGTCTCGGCCTCGTAGATCACCTCGCCGTCGTTGGTGGCCTTGACGGTCCCGACGGGCAGCGCTACCACGGCCGCGAGCCCCACCGGGATGGCGGCGTAGCGCCATCCGAGGCCGGCCGCGGCGACGAGCGCGATCACGACGGCGAAGCACAGAAAGGTGCGCTGGGTTCCGATCAGCGGGATCAGCAGCAGCGCCGACAGCCAAGTCCCGACCAGCGAGCCGGCTGTCGAGATCGCGTAGAGGCGGCCCGCGACGCTGCCCGCATGCTCGACGTCGGGCACGGCGAGCCGGATCGCATACGGCGAGCAGGCGCCGAGCAGGATCACCGGCACGGCGATCAGGAACAGCACGCCGACGAGCGATCCGACGAAGGCGCCGGCGGAGATCTCGGCGAGCGCGTCCACCGAGACCTCGAAGAACGGCTGGGCGACGAACGGAATCACGGCGATCAGGACCGCCGCGGCGAGCACCGTCAGGCAGAGGCCGCGCTGATGGGGATGGCGGTCGCCGAATCGGCCTCCGAGCCAGTAGCCGATCGATAGCGCGACGAGCACGACCCCGATCGTGTTCGCCCAGACGATCGTCGACGCGCCGAAGAACGGCGCCATCAGCCGTGCCGCCGCGATCTCGGCACCGAGCGAAGCCGACCCGACCACGAAGACGAGGAGATACAGGTACCGGTTCTTAGAGCGCGGCTCTGCCGCGACCGGCGTGTGTTGTTGGTGCTCTTTAGAGCGCGGCTCTGCCGCGACCGGCGTGTGTTGTTGGTGATCCTCCGTCATGAGCGGCGCAGGCGCTCCTCGAGCCGGCCGCCCTGCCCCGCCTCGACCGCGCGACCGGCGCGCGCCTCGTCAAGCGCCACTCCCCGCGACTCGGCGAGGTCGAGCAAGCGCTGGCGCTCCTCGGTCTCGCGCGCCCAGCGAAAGAAGACCCAGGCGAACAGCCCCAGGGTCACGAATCCGCTCTCGATCATCATCAACATTCCTGCGGCTCCCTGGTCGGCCAGCGGGGTGATGTCCCAGGTGGCCTGGCCAGGCGCGTAGTCGGGATAGAGGTTGGTACCCGACCACGCAAGTACGTTGCCGAGCACCGCGCCGATCAGCCGCACCGCGACGATGTAGACCAGTCGCGCGGCGTTGCCGAACCAGGCGGGCTTGGGAAGCGGCCCGAGCAGCGCCATCCACATCATCACCCCGGCGCCGACGAAGCAGGCGTGCTCGAAGGCGTGCAGCGGCCCGCTGTCGAGCGCCCCCTGATACAGGGCCGGGACGTGCCAGAGCAGCAGGCTTGCGGCCCACAGCGGCAGCGCGACAAGTGGATGTGCCAGCACCCGCAGCCAGCTCAGCGAGCGGATCGCGAGCAGAGGCTGCAGCAGCGGACCGGTGACCCCGAGCACGAGCAGCAGGGCCGCGAGATCGCCGAGCACGAGATGCTGGGCCATGTGGGCGGCGATCAGCTCCTCGCCGAGGTGGGCGGCCGGGGAAACGAGGGAAGCAAGAATCAGGGCGCAGCCGACAGCGAACGAGAGCTGCCGCCACACCGCCACGGGCCTGTCCTGCTGCGCGAGCGTTCGGGCCCGCAGCCCATAGGCGACCGCGACTGCGAGCAGGGGAACTATCTGCAGCGGCTCATAGGTTCCCGAGCCGACGTGGGCGAGCAGCGGCATTGCGATCAGCGTAACGACGTGGCCTCGCGCGTTACCTAAGCATGCCGCGCGGGTACTCTCACTAACCGATGTCTCACGAAACGATGCAATCGTCCGCGGCGCGCGAAGAGATCGAGCTCCACGGCCACCGGGTCTGCTTTCGGCAGGCGGGCGAGGGGCCGCCGTTGGTCCTGATCCACGGGATCACCGGGACCTGGCGCCAGTGGGAGCGCGTTTTCGGCCCGCTCTGTGAGCGCTACACCGTGATCGCGCCCGACCTGCTCGGCCACGGGGAGTCCGCGAAGCCGCGCGGCGACTACTCGCTCGGCGCGTTCGCGAGCGGGATCCGCGACCTGCTCTTGGCGCTCGGCCATGACTCCGCGACCGTCGTCGGCCATTCGCTCGGCGGCGGGATCGCGATGCAGTTCGCCTATCAGCACCCGGAGCGCTGCGAACGCCTCGTGCTCGTCTCAAGCGGCGGGCTCGGCAACGACGTCCACCTGCTGCTGCGCGCGGCGACGCTTCCCGGTGCCGAGCTCGTGCTGCCCGTTCTCAACAACGACCGCCTGCGCGGCGCCGGACGCTGGGTAAACGACTCGCTCGACCGCATCGGGCTCTCCCTGGGCACCGACATCACCGAGGTCGCACGCGGCGCGAGCTCGATGCCCGACGGTGAGGCCCGCCACGCCTTCCTCGCCACGCTTCGCGCCGTGATCGACGAGCGCGGCCAGCGGATCGACGCGCGGGACCGGCTCTACCTCGCCGAGGCGATGCCGACCCTGATCTTGTGGGGCGATCGCGACCCGGTGATCCCGGTCGCCCACGGCATCGCGGCGCACGCTGAGATGCCGGGCAGCCAGCTCGAGATCTTCGACGGCGTCGGCCACTTCCCCCAGCTGCAGCAGCCACAAGAGTTTGTCGCCGTGCTGAGCGAGTTCATCGATGCCACGGTTGGAGCGCGACTCGAGGCCGAGGACCTGCGCGAGCTCGTCCGCGCCGGTGCCGCGGCGTAGCCAGCCCCGTCGGCTCGCGACCCCCCGTCCCGCCCGTCTATAGCCAGTCGATCCGCCTAAAGAAGCGGTACAGGGCCAGGACGCAGGCCGCCATCACGAGCAGCGCCAGCGGATAGCCGAAGGGTGAGCCCAGCTCGGGCATGTGCTCGAAGTTCATCCCGTAGACGCTGGCGATGAAGGTCGGCACCGCGATGATCGCCGCCCAGGCGGAGATCGCTCGCACGACCTCGTTCTGGCGCACGCTGAGCAGTGCCAGGTTGGCCTCGAGGATGCTGGTCAGAAGCTCGCGCTGCGACATCACGGTCTCGTCGACGCGCCGGGCATGGTCGGCGACGTCGCGAAAGAAGGTCTGCAGCTCTGGATCGATCTGCGGGAAGGCGCCGCGCTCGAGGGCCTCGAGCGGACCGAGCAGCGGGGCGACGGCGCGATGGAATTCGATCACCTCGCGCTTGAGGAAGTAGATGCGCTGGGTCGAATCCCCGTGCTGCCTGAAGATGTTGTCCTCGACCTCCTCGAGGTCGTTTTCGAGGCCGTCGACCACCGGCCGGTAGTCGTCGACGACCTTGTCCAGGATCGCCCAGACCGCCGACGCCGCTCCCATCTCGATGAGATCGGGGCGCTCCTCGAGCCGGCGCCGAGCCGAGTTCAGCTCGCTTGCGTCTCCGTGGCGCACCGCGATCACGTACCCCGTTCCGATGAAGAGGTGGATCTCGCCGAACTCGACCTCCTCCTTGGCGTCGTCGTAGCGCGCCGTGCGCAGGACGACGAAGAAGCCGTCGCCCGCGTAGTCTTCGAGCTTGGGTCGCTGGTGCGCGCGGGTGGCGTCCTCGACCGCCAGCTCGGGAAGGTCGAATGCCCGCTTGACGATTGCCATCTCCTCGGCGTCGGGCTCGTGCAGGCCGAGCCACACGAACTCCCCTCCCCCGCGCGCCATCTTGGCCGCGTCCTCGGGGTCGAGGGGGTGGTCGTGCTGGCGCTTTCCACCGCTGTAGTGAGCGCAGTCGACGATCATCGGGAGCACCGGAGGAGAAACCCCTCCGGGTGCTCAGTTCCCGCTTCGCCGCGCGGCTCCTGCAGCGGGCGGACACCCCTGCGGCTGCGTCAGCCGCCTTCGCGGATCCGCGCGGCGCGCTGGTACTCGAACGCCTCGAGCTCGTGCTGGAAGGTCGATAGGAAGGGCAGCTGCGGCGCGACGCGTCCCGCCATCGCGGCGTCCTGCTCCCAGAGCTCGACGCGTAAGTCGAGCGGGGGCGTGAACCGACACGCGATCGCCTCGCCCTCCTCGGCGTAGATCTCTCGCATGTCGCGCAGATTCGAGAGCTTGTCGGCGATGTAGATCGCCGTCGCATCGGTGCCGCACTCTTCGACCTGCTCGCGGTGCTCGTGCTTTCGCTCCTCCCAATCGGCGATGTCCTCGTCGTCCGACAGCGCGTCGACCAGCTCGGCCACGCCCTCCCCGAAGCGCTCGTTGAGCTCCCCGGCCCCCATCTCGGTGTCCTCGACGACGTCGTGAAGCAGCGCCGCGGCGATCACCTGATCGCTGAAGCCCGCATCGTGAAGCAGCTCGGCGACGGCGATCGGATGGGTGATGTAGGCGGAGCCGTTGTCCTTGCGGCGCTGACCCTGGTGGGCGTCCGCCGCGAGCTCATAGGCTTGCGCGACGAGGTCCGACCGGGCCGCAAACCTCGGCTTGTCCCCGGTCTTCAAACTCGTCCCTTGCGCCACCGTTTCCGAAGCATATTCGCCATCGAGCGGCAAGGAA
>Ga0183260_10001624_pt1 | contig 18681 bp, 12 predicted proteins | sample AntDrymUQ4972206_2_FD_129768 | JGI IMG/M metagenome (GOLD analysis project Ga0183260, IMG submission 129768) | Polar desert sand microbial communities from Dry Valleys, Antarctica - metaG UQ497 (22.06) (version 2) (version 2) | ecosystem: Environmental > Terrestrial > Soil > Desert | place...
ACGATCTACGCCGAAGGTCAACGCCGCTACGTCGAATCGCTGTCGTCCTACGCGCGGCAGTTTCTCGAACGTATGGACAAGCCGGACGTGGACGAAGTGCGCGGCATCCCGCCCGCCATCGCCATCCGGCAAAAGAACTCCACGCGCAACCCGCGCTCGACCGTCGGCACGCAGACTGAAGTTTACGACTACCTGCGCCTCCTGTACGCGCGCGTCGGCATTACCATCTGCCGCGTCTGCGGGCGTGAGGTACACAAGGACTCGCCCGATTCCGCCGCCGGGGAGACGCTCGCCGCGCTCGCCGAAGACACGCGCTTCTACGTTCTCTTCCCCGCCGAAGCGGGCTTGCGCGTCGAATCAATCAACCTGAACGGCACGGGCAAAAAGAGCGGCAAGAAGGGACGCACGGCGAAGAAGAGCAAGGCGGGAGCAGAAGAAGCGGCGACGGCGGGCGCACTGAGTCGCCAGACCGTGACGGCGCATGTCATGAGTTTGATGCAACGCGGCTTCACGCGTCTCTACGCGAATGGTGAGACTATCGAACTGCGTTCGCCCGACGACTACACGCGCGGGGATTTCAACGAAGTCTATGTGCTCGTAGATCGTCTCGTTGCGCGCGCGGACGTGCGCAGCCGTCTCGTTGATTCGCTCCAGACATGCTTCATCGAGGGGCACGGAAACGCCTTCGTGCAGACGGCTGACAGCGCGCCGCGCACGCTGAAGTTCTCCGAACGCTTCGAGTGCCGCTACGACGGCACCGTTTACGCTCAACCGGAACCGCGCCTCTTCAGTTTCAACAATCCGTTCGGCGCGTGCCCCACCTGTCAGGGCTTCGGCAATACCATCGGCCTCGATATTGACCTCGTCATTCCAAATCCTCTGCTCAGCATAGACGAAGGAGCAGTTGAACCCTGGACGAGGCCGCAGCACGAGTGGGCGCTCGTGGAACTCAAACGCTTCTGCCGTTCTGAAAGCATTCCGACCGATGTGCCTTACGCCGAACTGCCACGCGCGCAAACTAAGGCCATCGTCGAAGGCAAAGGACACTGGGGCGGCATCCACGGCTTTTTCGCGTGGCTGGAGACGAAGAAGTACAAACTGCACGTCCGCGTCTTTCTCGCCAAGTATCGCGGCTACACGCGCTGCCCCGAATGCAACGGCGGCAGGCTCCGGCAAGAGGCGCGCGACGTGCGCGTCGGCGAGCGGACGCTGCCGGAAATCTGCAAACTTCCCATTAAAGAAACCGCCGTCTTCTTCGAGACGCTCACGCTCTCGGATGAGCACGCGGCCATCGCCGACAAGGTTCTTTTTGAAGTGCGCCGCCGTCTGAAATTCCTCGTGGATGTCGGCCTCGATTACTTGACGCTCGACCGTCTCGCCTCCACCCTCTCCGGCGGCGAAGCGCAGCGCATCCAACTCGCCACCAATCTCGGCTCGGCTCTCGTCGGCGCGCTCTACGTTTTGGATGAACCAAGCATCGGCCTCCACCCGCGCGACAGCGAGCGACTGATCAAGTTGCTGCATAATTTGCGCGACATCGGCAACACCGTCCTCGTCGTCGAACACGACCCCGACATGATGCGCGCCGCCGACCACATCCTCGATGTCGGCCCGGCGGCGGGCGAACTCGGCGGGCGCATCGTCTTTGAAGGCGACTTCGCCGGATTGTTGAAAGATTCCGCGACGCTGACGGGCAAATATCTGCGCGGCGAGGTCGAGATCAAAGAGCCGAAGACGCGGCGCGCGGTGAAGAAAAAGAAAATCTCCGTGCGCGGCGCGAGCGAGCATAATTTGAAAGGCGTCGATGTGGACATTCCGCTTGAGATGTTCGTCTGTATCACGGGCGTTTCGGGGTCGGGCAAGTCAACGCTCGTCCACGATGTTTTGTTTGCCGGACTCAAGAAGGGGCGCGGCGAATGGCAGGGACACGTCGGCGCGTTTCAAAAGTTGGATGGCGGGGGGCAGATCGAAGACGTGGTGCTCGTTGACCAGTCGCCCATCGGGCGCACGCCGCGCTCGAATCCCGTCACCTACATCAAAGTTTACGACGGCATCCGCGAAGTCTTCGCCGCGACGCGCGACGCGCAAGGAACAGGCTTCGACGCTTCGCATTTTTCCTTCAACGTCCCCGGCGGGCGCTGCGACGTGTGCGAGGGCGACGGCACGGTGACGGTGGAGATGCAGTTTCTCGCCGACGTTGAACTTGTCTGCGAAGGATGTAAGGGCACGCGTTTCAAATCGCAGATTCTCGACGTGCGCTACCGTATGAAGAATATCTACGACGTTCTCAACATGACGGTGCGCGAGGCGATGACGTTCTTCCGCGACATCAACAGAATTGCGAACCGCCTGCGGGTGCTCGACGACGTGGGCCTCGGCTACCTGCGTCTGGGTCAATCGGCGACGACGCTTTCGGGCGGCGAGGCGCAACGCGTCAAGCTCGCCGCGCACCTCTCGAAACGCACTGGCGCGAAGACGCTCTACATCTTCGACGAGCCGACCACAGGTTTGCACTTCGACGACATCAACAAACTGCTCGCCGCGTTCCGCACCTTGCTCGCGGCGGGCGGCTCGCTCCTCGTCATCGAGCACAATCTTGATGTTATCAAAACCGCCGACCACGTTATTGACCTCGGCCCTGAAGGCGGCGAAGCAGGCGGGTATCTCGTCGCGACCGGCACGCCCGAAGAGTTGATGCAGACGAAGGAATCGCACACCGGCCGTTTCCTAAGCGAATATCTGGCGCGCGCAAACGGCCACCATGCCGACAGGAAGGAACGCATTCATGAGCTTGAAGCAACGCATCACGACTGACCTTATCGCCGCGATGAAGGCGAAAGATGCGGAGCGCACTTCCGTCTTGCGAATGGTCAAGGCCGCTGTGATGAACCGCGAGATCGAGAAGGGCGGCGAGTTGACCGAAGAAGAACTGACGAAGGCTTTTCAGTCACTCGTCAAGCAGCGGCGCGATTCCGTCGAGCAGTTCGAGAAGGCCGGTCGTGAGGAATTGGCGGCGAAGGAGCGCGCCGAAATCACGGTCATCGAAGAGTATCTGCCGCAGGCCGCGTCGCGCGAGGAGGTTGAGCGGGCGGTCGCGGAGGCCATCATAGAAACCGGCGCGACTTCGATGAAAGAAATGGGCGTGGTGATGAAAGCGGCGCAAGCGAAGCTCGCCGGGCGCAACGCCGACGGGCGCACGGTGAGCGAAATCGTCAAAGCGAAACTGAGTTAAACGAAGCGGGTGCAAATAAAAGTTGAGAATGCTCAATCAGACGCACCCGCCGCGCGAGCGGCGAGATGAGTTTAGCCGTGTGCTTTAGCGCATGGGAACGGGCGACCGCGCGATTCCCGTCGCGTTAGCGACGATTGAAACACAGCGCATCAGTCGTCGCTGACGCGACGGGGCGATGATATTCATTGCCGACCGTGCGTTGAAACGCACGGCTAAACTCACGCCACCGCTGACGCGGTGAAAACTGATTTCGATTTATGCACACGCTTCAGTTAAGCTGCCTGTTAAGTTTTCTGTAATCCTGACGGTATATGATTGCGTGTCGCTATCACACGCAAGCTTGCAGCCGGAACGGAGCCTTAATCTAATGAAACTATCGCGTCCGAAAGTGCTGGCGATGATTCTGGCCGGCGGACAAGGCGGCAGGCTGGAAGTGTTGACCGAGAAGCGGGCGAAGCCGGTGCTGCCATTCGCCGGCACGTATCGCTTGATAGACTTCGCGCTCAGCAACTGCATGCATAGCCACGTCTCGGACGTGTGGGTAATCGAGCAGTATCAACCGCACTCGCTGAACGAGCATCTGTCGAACGGTAGGCCGTGGGACTTGGATCGCACCTACGGCGGTTTGCAGGTATTGCCGCCCTACACCGGCAGGGACGACGAAGGCGGCTTCGCCGAAGGTAATGCCGACGCCATCTACCGCCACAAAGAATTTCTGCGCGAGTTTGACCCGGACATTCTGCTGGTCTTGAGCGCCGATCATGTCTACAAGCTCGATTACGGCGAGGTCATCGCCTGCCACCAGGAGATTCAGGCCGATGTGACAATGGTCACGACCCGCGTTCCGCTCGCGGACGCGAGACGCTTCGGCACCGTCAAGGTTGACCCGCAGGGTCGCATCACCGACTTCGCTTACAAGCCGGAGCAACCGGAAAGCGACATCGTGACGACCGAAGTCTTTGTTTACGACGCGCGTAAATTGCTCGACACACTCGGCGAGTTAGCTGACGAGGGTGGGAGCGCGTCCGAGTCCGGTGGTAACAAACAGAACGGGTCATCTCTGAAAGACTTCGGGCACGAGTTGCTGCCCCGAATGGTGCGGGACGGTCAGGCGCACGCTTTCCCGCTCGAAGGCTACTGGAAAGATGTCGGAACAGTTGAGAGCTACTGGGAAGCGCACATGGAATTGCTGGGGTCGGAGCCGCCGCTGATGCTGGACGACCCGGCGTGGCCGATTCTGACCGTCGGGGCGCAGCGAATGCCCGCCCGCATCCACGAATCCGCCAATGTCGTTAACAGTCTCATCTCGCCGGGCTGCGTGATTTACGGCGAAATCATCAACTCGATTCTTGCGCCCGGCGTTGTCGTCGAACAGGGTGCCGTCGTGCGCGATTCAATTCTTCTCCACGAGGCGAGGGTCGGAAGCGGCGCGCAGGTTCATACGGCTGTACTCGACGCGAAAACCCAAGTGGACGAGACGGCTGTGGTTGGAAGTCGCGGAAAGTTACCGAAAGGCCGGTCTCTGATTCAGCGTTCCGCCGAGGAAATTGTTCTTATTGGCATGGAAGCGCGGATTTCTGCCGGCGCGCTCGTTCCGCCGGGTACACGCGTTAAGCCGGGGGCGGTGAAAAGGAAAACTCAAAAACCGACAAAGATTAAGCAGCCCGGCCAGCCTCGTCCGAAGACAAAGGCTGCAGCCCGTTAAAGGGTTGTTGATTAGATGATCCGTTATCGGCTTACCGTCACGAAACGACCTTTACAACACCGTCGCATAACTCCGGGCGTTTAATCCGGCCGTAACTACCGGTTAGATCGCACGACTCCGTAAATGCCGCCGATTGAGTCTTGAGTAAAAGTTGACTGCAAAAAGCAGCGTCAGCGCGAGCGTCATAAATCCCGTCCCCTGTCAAAGTTAATGCCCATTACAGAGCACGAATCGGGAAGCGATTCCAGAAGACGAATCCTTCAGGCCATTGATGTCATTCATCTTCGGGCGTCAACTTGCTTCCGACCAGTTGTTTCCGTATAATTCACGGCTTGCTCGAAGCGCGGCGGTTTCGTCCGGTGGGTTCGCGCCCACTTTTTCTTTTGCGCGGAAGAACATTTTTTGAGGTGACAGACCTTTGGTGACGGCTTCGGCTGAAGAGCGGGTACGGGAGATTGCGACGCGCGCCGCGGCTGAGCGCGGGTTGGAGGTCGTCCACGTCGAATTCGCGTCCAGCGGTCGCACGATTGTCGTCCGCATCTTTATTGAAAAGCCCGAAGGCGTGACCCACGAGGATTGTTCTGAGGTCAGCCTCTATGTCAGCACAGTCCTCGACGTGGAGGACTTTATTCATTCGGCGTATACGTTAGAGGTTTCTTCGCCGGGGCTGGAGCGAGCGCTTCATAAGCGTGAGGATTACGAGCGTTTCGCCGGACAGTTGGCGAAGATCAAATCGCGTGAGGTGATTGGCGGCCAGCGCAACTTTCGCGGGCGCATCGTCGGCGTTGAGGATGACACGGTGATTTTCGACGACAAGACGAGCGGGCGACTTCGCGTCCCCCTCGCGGGCATCGTCAAGGCCAACATCGAGATTGATATTGAGGAAGAATTTCGCCTCGCCGAGGAGCGCGAGAAACAGCAAAAGCAGGTGTCAGATGCTTGATTTTAGATGTCAGTTATCTGAACATTTGGTATCTGAACCTCTAGCTAACATCTGGCATCTAACATCTGACATCTTAAACTTTTTATGAGTGCATCAATTCCCCAAAGCATAGACGCTCTGTGCAAAGAGCACGGCATTGACCGCGACCTCGTCATCGAGGCGATGAAGGAGGCCGTGCGTGCAGCGGCGCGCAAACAATTCAAATCCGGCGAAGAGGTGCAGGTCGAGTGGAGCGCGGACGCGGGACTCGAGCTTTTCGCTGCAAAAGTGGTCGTTGAAGAGGTCGCTAATCCCGGCAGAGAATTGTCGCTCGACGAAGCCCGCGAGTTGGCGGGCGACGAGGTTGAGGTCGGCGACGAGTTGCAACTCCCGATGCCGATGGAAGAAATGGGGCGTATCGCGGCGCAGACCGCGAAGCAGATTCTCTTCCAAAAAGTGCGCGACGCCGTGCGCGCCAACGTCTATGAACAATACATTGATAAGGTCGGCGATTTGCTCAACGGCTACGTCAAGCGGTTCGAGCGCGGCGACATGATTGTTGATCTCGGCACGGTCGAGGCCGTCCTGCTGCGCTCGCAACAATCACGCGGCGAGCAGTGGAGCCAGGGCGAAAGAATTCGCGTCGTTATCAACGACGTGTCGAAGGAAGCGAAGGGACCGCAGGTCGAAGTCTCGCGCACCAGCCCGGAACTTTTGCGCCGCCTCTTCGAGATGGAAGTGCCGGAGATTTACGACGAGACGGTGGTCATCAAATCAGCGGTGCGTGAGCCGGGCGAGCGCGCCAAAATCGCCGTCGCTTCCAATGAGCGCGACGTTGACCCGGTCGGCGCGTGCGTCGGCATGAAGGGGTCGCGCGTGCAGGCCATCATCCGCGAGTTGCGGGGCGAAAAGATTGACATCATCGAGTGGTCGGACGAGCCATCGGTCTTCGCCGCGAACGCGCTCTCACCTGCGAAGGTCAATCAAGTACGCATCACAGACATCGAGCGGCGGCAGATGGAAGTCATCGTTAATGAAGACCAGCTTAGTCTAGCCATCGGGAAGCGCGGGCAGAACGTGCGGCTCGCCACGAAACTTGTCGGATGGAACATCGACATTCGCAGCGAAGATGAAGTCAAGCGCGAGGTCGCCGAACAAATGGGCGCGCTGATCGCTTCCGGGGGGGCGGTGCCGCTCGATGCGCTCGAAGGTATCACGGCCGCGACTACCTCAGCCCTCGCCGAGCATGGCATCAATGACATTGACGCGCTCGCGGCGACAACACTTGACGATCTCACCGAGTTTCTTGACATCAGCCTCGACGAAGCGCAGGCAATTCTTTCTTCCGCACAGGCGGTCGTCGCCGCCCGCGACGCGAGCAAGGATGGAGACACCACGACCGCCGAGGAAGCCGCCAGCGACTTCGTTGAGGAAGCAGCCCTTGACTCGGCGGAGATGCAGGTGGAACAACATGCCGCCTCTGTAGAGTTTGATCCGAGCGTTGATCCGGGCGAAGTCGAACCCTCTAACGCGATGACGGATGAGGGTTACGACGAGGCCGTCCGAGGTGGCACGCCGTTTCTGGCCGAGCCGGAAATTCTCGCCGAAGATTCAACCGACCGGGTGGCACTGACTGAGGCCGACCCCGTGTCGCCCGACGAGTTGTTGCTGCAGGGAGCGGGACGCGACCTTCAACCCGACACGATGACTCCTGCGCCGGACATCACGTCCGCCGAAGCGGCGGTGATTGAAGCAAGCGGCGCGGCAGTTGACGCCGAGCGCCCCGTTGAAGAAGACGAGTCGTCGTTTTCGCCAATCGCCGATTTAGGGGGTGAAGCCACCGCGCCCGAAACAGCGGCGGCGGGAGTCGTCATGTCTTCCACACCGGAAAACGCCGGTGAGCCGGCGACAGATCAAAGCGCTGTAAACGATGAGAAGCCTGACAATGCTTCCGACAGCGCAGAATAACGGCGGCGCGTGCGTCGGAGTGGGTTCATCCACGACCGGCGCACGCGACTGCCCGCCCCGCCCGAACGCCTTTCCGGCTCCGTTCGCTTTGACCTGAAGCGAGCGCCGCGCCGCAAAAGGAGTTTGAGGCGATTCTTCCTCTTTAACTCTTTGAAGCGCGCGACGCCGTTTTAACCAAAGCGTCGAAGAAGGAGTGCATGACCATCGCGTCCAAGATTCGTATCTACGATTTAGCGAAAGAACTCAAGCAGGAATCAAAGCGCATTCTCGAAGAGGTGCGCCGCGAGGGCGTTGATGTCAATGTGCCCTCGAACACGATCTCGAAAGAACTGGCCGACAAGATTCGTGGCAGGTATTTCCCGAAGAAAGAAACGGTGGCACCGCGTTCGGTGCGTATCGTCAAAAAAGCCGCGCGCAATGTCGAAGAGGAACCGGCGGTGGCTGAAGCCGATTCGCCCAGCATCGCCGCAACTGGGATGATGGCGGACGCTCACGTTGCCGTCGAAGCCGACGGGCAGGTCATGGAGGCGGAAGAGTTTCGTCCCGCGCCGCAGGGAGAGCCGGGTGCCAAACCGTTTGCCGCGCGGCTCGTCAAAAAGCTCGCACCCGCCGCGCGCGCCGAGCAACCTTTACCAACCCACCCGGACTCAATCGAGACGGCTCAGAGTCAAGAATCGGCGATGGTGCAGCCACAGGCGGAAGACGCTACTGCACCCGCTCTCGACATCGCGCATCCATCTGAGGAGACACCACCAATTTCGTTTCATCAACCGAGTATTACCGCCGCGCCGGCGGAAGCAGCACCGCCTCCGGCAGCGCCGCGTCACGAGGTTACGACCGTAACGCCGCCGGCCCGACAGGTTAGAGCGCTACGACCGACCAGTGCGGCACTCAGCGCCGGCATTCGTCACGGGGAGCGTGCCCCCGCTCCCCTCGCGCCACCGCCTGCCACGCCGACACCCCGCGAGCGCGATGCGCGCAGCGGAAATCGCGATGATCGAGGCGGGCGCGGCGAACGAGGACGCGAGGGGCGCGATGGCGGACGGAGCGCCGCGCCGCGTGGAACGCCGGGCGAAACTGCAACTCCACAAACCACATACATCCCGCCGGCTGATGCACGCCGCCCCGGTCGCGGCGGACGCCCGAGTTCGCGGCGCGGTGGCGGGGCTAACGTCCGGCGCGGCGTGGACGCGCGAGGCGGACGCTTCGAGCGCGACTTTATCACGCCGTCGGTGCCGCGCACGCTTGAAGAGCGTATCGCCGGGTCGCTTAACATGGGAGCCGGCGGGGCGACCGCGACGCTTAAACCCGTCCGACTTATCGAAGGCTCGACCGTCAAGGAGTTTGCCGAAAAACTCGGCATTAAACCGAAGGACGTCGTGGCGCTGTTGCTGCAACGTGGCGTTTTCGCCACCATCAATCAGTCTTTGAACGACGACGTGGCAGTTGATCTCGGCCGGCGTTTCGGCTATGACGTGGCCTTCGTCGGATTTGAAGAGATGGTCGCCGAAGAAGAGTTTGAAGACCTCATTGCCGCTGACGCGGACGATGTGGAAACGGAGCGTGCGCCCGTCGTCACGGTGATGGGGCACGTTGACCACGGCAAGACTTCGTTGCTCGACGCCATCCGCACAACAAACGTCGCGGGCGGTGAGGCCGGCGGCATCACACAGCACATTGGTGCCTATAGCGTCCAAGTGCCTAGCCCGGGTAGCCCGGAGGAGAAGCGCCGCGTCGTCTTCCTCGACACGCCCGGCCACGAGGCGTTCACGATGATGCGCGCGCGCGGCGCGAAGGCGACCGACGTGGTGGTGCTGGTCGTCGCGGCGGACGACGGCGTGATGCCGCAGACGATTGAGGCCATCGAACATGCGCGCGCCGCAAACGTGCCGATTGTCGTGGCGATTAATAAGATTGACCGTCCCGAAGCCAACCCCGACCGCGTCCGGCAGGAACTCGCCAATCAGGGTTTGCAGCCCGTCGAGTGGGGCGGCGAGACGGAAATGGTGCTCGTCTCGGCAAAGCGACGCGAAAATCTCGAGACGCTTCTCGAAACCATTCTCCTGACTGCGGACATCCTCAACCTTCGTGCCAGCGCGACGCGCCTTGCGTCGGGCGTCGTGCTCGAAGCGAAACTGGATCGCGGTCGCGGCGCGGTCGCCACGGCGCTCGTGCAGCAGGGGACGTTGCGCGTCGGTGACCCGTTCATTGTCGGCCAGATTTTCGGCAAGGTGCGCGCGATGTTTAATGATCGCGGCGAGGCCGTCAGCGAAGTCGGACCGGCGACGCCCGTCGAAGTCCTCGGACTCCAGGGCGTGCCGCAGGCCGGCGAGTCGTTTCAGGTCGTCGCGGACATCACACGGGCGCAGACCATTTCACAGCACCGCCAGATGCTCTCGCGCCAGAACACGCTATTGCAAACCACGAAGCGCGGCATCGAGGCGCTCGGCGAGCAGGAAATCAAAGAACTGCTGGTGATTATCAAGGCCGACGTGCAGGGGTCGGTCGAGGTGCTGAAGAGCACTTTGCACAAACTCTCGACTGAGCAGGTGAAGGTCAAAGTGATTCGTTCGGGCGTCGGCGCGATTACCGAGTCGGATGTATTGCTCGCTTCCGCGACACAGGCCGGAGTGTCGGGCAGCGCCGTCGTGATTATCGGTTTCAACGTGCGCCCCGAAGTACGCGCCGCCGAACTCGCCAAACAGGAGAGTGTTGACGTCCGTCTCCACTCGATCATCTACAAGGTCGAAGAAGAGATTCGCGCCGCGATGATCGGCATGCTCGAAGCGATTGAGAAAGAACGCATTCTCGGCAAGGCCGACGTGCGTGAAATCTTCCGCGTCCCGCGCGCCGGCACGGTCGCCGGCTCAATGGTGATTGATGGCGTGATTCGTCGTAACGCCCGCGCCCGCCTGATCCGCGACGGCATCGTTGCATGGGAGGGCGGCATCGCATCCTTACGTCGCTTCAAGGACGACGTCTCCGAGGTGCGTCAGGGCTTTGACTGCGGCATCGGCCTTGAGAACTTCAACGACGTCAAGGTCGGCGACCAGATCGAGGCTTACGTCGTCGAGAAGGTTGCGGCCACCGAACTCTAGGAGGGATGAGGGCGGAGGGATGAGGGATGAATCGCAGGGATGGACGAGTCTAAATTGTTCATCCCTCATCCCTCCGCCCTCATCCCTTTGCGATGCGAAGGCCAGAGAAAGTCGCCGAGATGGTGCGCGAAGAAGTCGTACAAATCGTCGGGTACGAATTGGAAGACCCGCGCGTTGCGTCGGTCACGGTCACGGACGTGCGTATGACGGACAATCTGCGCGACGCGCGCGTGTACGTCACGGTGCTTGGCACCGAAGAGGAAAAGATCGCGGCGCTTCAAGCGCTCAAAAAGGCGGCGACTTACGTGCGCCGGCAACTCGGCACCGTCCTCGGTCTGCGCTACACCCCGGAAGTTCACTTCATCCGTGACACGGTGGAAGAAAGCGCGTCGCGCGTCGAAGAATTACTTTACGAGATCGAGAAGAACAGTCCCCGTGCGGCCGACGACGTGAAAGAGAGAGGAGACATGACGAATAATGAATGATGAATGATGAATGATGAATAAAAAGGCTTATGTCTTTCATTCATCATTCATCATTCATCATTCATCATTCGTTTTGAATAGAATGCTCAGTCAAGTAGTTGAGTTGATTGAATCGAAGCGCCGCTTCGCAATCACCTCGCACATCCGCCCCGACGGCGATGGGTTAGGCTCGTCGCTCGGACTTTACTGGCTCCTTCGCGCGCTCGACAAAGACCCGGAAGTTATCATGCGCGACCCAGTTCCCTTCTCCTACCGAAAGCTTCCCGGCGCCGCCGATGTACGGGTGACGAACGCGGTTGATTGTTCCTACGACGCTGTGTTCGTTATCGAGTGCTCCGACATCACGCGCCCCGGCTTGCTTAATCTCGACAAGCAGACGGTCGTGAACATTGATCATCACTCGACCACCGCGATGTTCGGCACAATCAACTGGATTGACTCGACCGCCTCGGCCGTCGGCGAGATGGTCTACAACCTATGCAAAGCCATCGGCGTGCGCCCGACGAAAGAAATCGCCGAGTGCGTCTACACTGCAGTGCTCACCGACACAGGCTCTTTTCACTACTCGAACACCTCCGAGCGGACGTTCAAAGTCGCTTCGGAGTTGGTGCGCGCGGGTGTCAAGCCGGCGAAGATTTCGCAAGCCGTCTTCAGTAATTACCCATGGAGTAAAGTCGAGTTGCTCAGCCGGGTGCTCGCCACCGCGCGGCGCGACGCGACGGGGCGCATCGCGTATCTGCGTCAGACGCTGGAGATGCTCCAAAACGCGAGCGCTTCCGACGAAGACGCCGACGGATTCGTCAACTATCCGTTGAGTTGCGGACAAGTCGAAGCGGTCGCTTTTCTGAAGGAGAGCGCGCCCGGCGTTTACCGCACGAGCCTGCGCTCGAAGGGCGACATCAATGTCGCACGCATCGCCGAGAAGTTCGGCGGCGGCGGACACCGCAACGCCGCCGGATGCACGCTCTACGGCGATTGGGACGAGGCCGAACGGATCATCGTTGCGCTGCTTCAGGAAGCCGTCGAACGCTATGGCGCAAACGGCGATGGTCATTCCTTCAGCGAGAGTGGCCGGCTGACGCAACCCGAAGCAGTGGTCTGAAAGAGATATTAGATGCTGGATGTTAGATGTCAGTAGGAAATGCCGATGACTGACATCTAACATCCAGCATCTAATATCTCTTCATCTTCCGTGTTACTCTCTGCACCCGTCATGTCGTGGTTTCGTAAAAAGAATCAAAGAATCGAGGCCGTCCCGGCGGACGAGCGGCGGGTTAAGACGGAGGGACAGTTCGTCAAATGCCCCGAGTGCGAAGCGGCGCTCTTCAAACGTGACTTGGAAGAATCCCTCCAAGTCTGCCCTCACTGCAGTCATCACTTCCGGCTCGACGCGCGCTCGCGTCTCGCAATACTCTACGACGAAGCGAAGTACGAGGAGCTTGACGCCGAAGTCGTCTCATCCGACCCGCTGAATTTCGTCGACACGAAGCCGTATCCGCAGCGCCTCGAACAGGCGCGACGCGCTTCCGGCCTCCCCGAAGCGGTCATTAACGCGCGCGGAAAAATCGGCGGCTACGCCGTTCTCACCGCTGCGATGGATTTCACTTTCATGGGCGGCTCGATGGGTTCCGCCGTCGGCGAGAAAATCACGCGCCTAATCGAGCGCGCCATCGCCGAACGCGCGGCGGTGATTACGGTTAGCCAGTCGGGCGGCGCGCGGATGCAGGAGGGCACGCTCGCTTTAATGCAGATGGCTAAAGTAAGCGCGGCGCTCGCCCTGCTCGGCGAAGCGCACCTGCCGTTTATCTCGGTGCTGACCGACCCGACGACCGGCGGCGTGACGGCGAGTTTCGCTTCGCTCGGCGACATCATCATCGCCGAACCGAAAGCGTTGATCGGTTTCGCCGGGCCGCGCGTTATCGAGCAGACGATTCGCCAGAAGCTGCCGAAGGATTTCCAGCGCGCGGAGTTTCTTCTCGATCATGGCATGATTGACGCGGTCGTTGACCGGCGCGAGATGCGCGACTTTCTCATTAAGAGCCTGAACTTCATGGTCAATCCGGAGGCTCAGACGCGAGCGATACAGGGCGAGACGACGGGCACCAACGGCTCCGGTTCAACGGCCTTAGAAGTCAAGAGTCTGGAGTCTGAAGTCTAGAGTCCAGAGTGATTACTAGAGTCATCTAATGACTCCAGACTTCAGACTCACGACTCCAGATTTTCTTATGACTTTCGCCGAAGCGATTCACTACCTTCAAGGTCTCGGCCACGAGACGCTCACCATCAAGCTCGGACTCACTAATACGGAGCGTCTGCTCGATGCGCTCGGCAATCCGCAGCGAAGTTTCGACGGCGTGCAGATTGCCGGCACCAACGGCAAAGGCTCGACCTCGGCGATGCTCGACGCAATCTGCCGCGCCGCAGGGATAAACACCGGACTTTATACTTCGCCGCATCTCATCTCTTACACCGAACGTATCCGCACGGGCGGGTGGGAAATTTCTGAGGAGGATTTCGCCGCGTGCGTCGGCGAAGTCCGCACCGCCGCGCTTCGCATCAAAACCGAGTCCGGTGCGCTGCCGACCTTCTTCGAGCAATTGACCGCTGCCGCGCTCGTCGCTTTTCGCGCGGCGGAGGTGCGGCTCGCAATTCTCGAGACCGGACTCGGCGGACGACTCGACTCGACGACTGCGGCGCACGCCGAAACAATTGCGATCACGCCGGTCAGTTTCGATCACGAGGAATACCTCGGCGACACGCTCGCGGCAATCGCGGCGGAGAAGGCCGCCGTCATTCGTCCCGGCGTGGCCGCGATCATTGCCTCCTCGCAGCCCGACGAGGCTCGGGAAGTGATTACCGCTCGCTGCCGTGAATGCGATGTGACACCTCGCTTCACCACGCGCGACCTCAAGGTGGTCGGAACTTGCCGAGACGGACGGTTACTTGTTGACTTCGCCACATCGCAGGACGTCTACCAGAACGTCCGCTTATCTTTGCGCGGGCGGCATCAGATGGAGAACGCCTCAATCGCCATCGAGATTGCGGAGCATCTGCGCGACAAAGGATTTACGATTTCCCGCGAAGCGACCGTCGAAGGATTGGAAACCGCCGTGCATCCCGGACGCCTTGAATTGCTCCCCATCACTCCGCCAATTCTTCTCGACGGCGCGCATAACGTCGCCGGTGCGCGGGCGTTGCGCGCCTACCTCGAAGAGTTTATCCGCTCGCCTATTACGCTCGTCTTCGGCGCGATGCGCGACAAAGATTTGGCCACAATCAGCGCCCTCCTTTTTCCCGCCGCCCGAAAAATAATTCTGACACGGCCGGATAGTCCCCGCGCCGCAGACCGGGACACACTCGAGCGCGCCGTGCCGCTGTCTGTTCCTTCGAGCGCGATCAGTTTTGCGCCGACAGTAATCGAAGCCATCGCGCGGGCGCGAGAAGCGACGCCGACGGACGGACTCATCTGCATCACAGGCTCGTTGTACTTAATCGGGGAGGCGAAGGAAGTGATGAGTAATGAGTAATGAGTGATGAATTAGAAGACAGGAGACAGAAGACAGAACAAAGGATACAGAATGAATAAGGCCGGGAGCCACTTTATCTTCTGTCTCCTGTCTTCTAATTCATCACTTCTAAAAATTTATGGATGCATCGAACAAAGAGACGCCTGAAGTTTTAGCAAGCGAGAGAATTTATCGCGGGCGCATTTTCGAGGTCGCGGTTGACACGATCCACGAAGGCGACAAGACATACACGCGCGAGATCGTGCGCCACGACGGGGGTGCGAGCGTGGTCGCCTTGTTTGATGACGATACGGTGGCGCTCGTGCGGCAGTATCGCCACCCTGCGAGGCGCTACCTTTTGGAACTTCCGGCGGGAAAATTGGAAGCGGGCGAACCCCCGGAAGCGTGCGCGGCTCGTGAGTTGGAAGAAGAACTCGGCGTCACGGCGAAAAACCTTGAGATGCTTTCCGAGTTTTTCCCGACGCCGGGGTTTTGTGGAGAGAAGTTATGGTTATATCTCGCAACTGATCTGACCGCGACCGCACAGAAGCTCGAAGACGATGAAATCATCGAGGTCGTGCGCCTGCCCTTTGACCGCGCGCTTGAAATGATCGCGACGCGCGAAATTGAAGACGCTAAGACAATCATCGGGCTTCTACTGGTCTCTTCCCGTATGAAGCACACCGTTATGCCTTCCGAACACCTAAAGACTGTCTAACGAGACGCTAAACATCAGCCTCTCAACCATTTCCCACCGCGCACATAAGGCCATATTAGCCAGCACAATTGTGCCACACCAAAATGGGCGCATAGTCCGATGTGCCTCTTTCCGATTTATCGTAAATCTATATCTGTCAAATTTATGGGATTGATAGTGCGGACAAATGCGCTTAGCCCTCACCGGGCGTTTCAAACACCGGACAGTTCATTTGAACCGAGTATGCCGGAGCCAAAGGCCACTCAGCATTCGACTCGCAGAGTTTTAGGCATAATACTAAGGAGAATCCACATGTTCAGAAACAAACTTCCTCTCGCGTTAGCGAGCTTCGTCGCGCTGAGTTTTGCAGCGCTGACGACGCAGGCTGATCCGCTCGTTGTCACTCCGACCAACAGTGCGGCTACGCTCGCCAACACGTTGCCCGCCGTCAGCAGCGGCATCTTCATCAACAGTTCCAGCTACACCGGCGCGGCGGCGGCCTCCGGCACGTTCACCGGCGGCACCGGCATCCTCGGCTTCGAGAGCGGCATCGTCATGACGAGCGGCGCGGCGACCACTGTGATCGGCCCGAATAACCAGGGCGGCGTAGGCGTTCGGAACGGCTTGCCGGGCAGCCCTTTAATATCTGGTACAAACTTCGACGCATCGGTTCTCACAATCAACTTTACGCCGGCGGGCAATAACATCTCGTTCAGTTACGTCTTCAGCTCGGAGGAATACAACGAGTTCGTCGGCACCGATTTCAACGACGCATTCGTGTTCCTCGTCAACGGCACTAATTACGCGCTGATCCCCGGCACCAGCACCCCGGTCGAGATCAATACCGTCAACCTCAACTCGAACTCGTCCTTCTATATTAATAACGTGAGCGGGGCGCTCAACACGCAGATGGACGGCCTAACCGTCGTACTGAGCTTTACGGCACCGGTTAATAACGGCGTGGTGAACACGCTGCAACTCGCCATCGCAGATCGCGGTGATGATCAGGTTGATTCGGCGGTCTTCCTTCAGGGCGGCAGCCTTCGGGTGTGCGGCGGCACAGGTCAGCCCCCGTGCAACGGCGGCCCGCCACCGTCAGCGGTTCCTGAGCCGGCGACAATGATCCTGCTCGGCACGGGTTTGGCGGGTGTGATAGCCGGAGTCCGCCGCCGTCAGGCGCGTCGCGACGAATAACTTGGGTCTATAAAGCATCTCTCCCCCGATTGAGCGGCTCGCCAAGTCCCGAACGATTGGCGGGCCGCTCGATTTTTAACGCTAAGTCGAAGTCTCACTGTTGACCACCCCCGGCGACCTCTCTTACACTCCGATGTATTGTGACCACACCCTTCGAGCCGTCTCCTCAAAACTCTTACGCAACATTCGCCGCAGACGAAACGCCCTCAGTTTCCATGAGGGACCCCGATAATCCACCGTGGGGCGTGGGTGCGGCGGCGCTGGCGTGGCTGGCGAGCGTCGCGCTGTTGTTCACGATGCAACTGCTCGCCGTCGCACCGTATATTTTCTACCGATACCGGCAGGCCGACTTCGTAAGAATCAGCGAGGCAGTTACGAACGATCCGAACGTGATCGTCGTCTCCATCATCTCGGTGATTCCCGCACATCTGTTGACGCTCGCCGTGGTGTGGGCAGTTGTCACGCAGTTCGGTAAACACCCTTTCTGGCGCACGCTCGGATGGGCGTGGAGCGAGAACTTCGGCTTCTGGGCCAGCGCCGGCGCGGCGCTTATGCTGCTGCTGACCAGTATGGCCTTCGCCTACTTTTTGGGCGGCGAGAAAACGCCCTTCGAGCAGATGATTGAAAGCTCCGACGCCGCGCGTCTGGCGACCGCATTTATCGCCGTCGCCGGTGCCCCGCTCGTCGAGGAGCTGATCTATCGCGGCATGCTCTATTCCGCGCTGCAGAGGACAATCGGCGTCGTCTGGGCGGTGCTCGTCGTGACACTCCTCTTTACTCTCGTCCACGTCGGGCAGTACCACAATAACTATGCGGCCATTGCCACTGTCGGCACGCTCTCATTCTTTCTAACGTGCGTTCGCGCCGGCACCGGACGCTTGCTGCCCTGCTTCATCATTCACCTGATCTATAACTCGGTGCTGGTCTCCGCGCTCATTTATCAATTCCTGAGTGGTAAGTGATGAGTGAAGGTCAGGAGTCAGAAGACAGCACACAGAAGACACAATGAGTGGGGCGGCGAGCCTCTTTATCTTCTGTCTCCTGTATTCTGTGTTCTGTGTTCTTATTCACCACTCATCACTCATCACCAACTTATGTCTTACGAAGTTGTCGTTATCGGCGCAGGGGTTGGCGGATTGACGGCTGCCGCGCTTCTGGCGGCGCGCGGCGTGAAGGTCTGTCTGATTGAAAGGGGGTCAAGCGCGGGCGGCTGTGTGCGCGCGCTTGAGCGATCCGGCCACCAATTCGAGCCGGGCGCGGGACTGTATGCGTCTTGGCAAAGTGACGGCATCCATGAGCGGGTCTTTGCGGAGTTACCCGTCGCCCCGCCTGAAGTCCGGGAGGCCGCGCCGTCTTACTCTGTCCGTCTGCCCGACTCAACCGACATCAGCGTCGACGGCTCCGACGCGGATTTTGAGGCGCGCTTAAAAGAATTTTTCCCCGAATGCGCGGATCGTGCCGTGAGTTTTTACCGTAACGCGACTCTCGTTGGCGACGCCGTGTGTCGCGCGGCGCGCAATGTGCCCGATCTACCTCACGCGACGAGATTGCAGCGGCTGAAGTTGCTCACGGCTGAAGCGCGCGTCGCGCCGCGCATTCTTGCGGGTCTGAAGCAGACGGCGGCGCATTACCTTCAGGACACCTCGCCGCGCTTTCGTCGTTTCGTTGACGCGCAACTGCAAATCTTCGCGCAACGCACGAGCGATGAGTGTGCCTACCTTTACGCAGCAGTCGCTTTGTCCGTCGCGCGTCGCGGGATGCACGCGATTCGCGGCGGGGCCTCGGCCTTAGCCGAATTGCTGATTGAAGCGGTTATCAAGAGCGGCGGCACGGTGCGCTTCGACACGCCCGCGTTGCGGCTCGCGTATGACTCA
>Ga0183260_10001626_pt1 | contig 18675 bp, 24 predicted proteins | sample AntDrymUQ4972206_2_FD_129768 | JGI IMG/M metagenome (GOLD analysis project Ga0183260, IMG submission 129768) | Polar desert sand microbial communities from Dry Valleys, Antarctica - metaG UQ497 (22.06) (version 2) (version 2) | ecosystem: Environmental > Terrestrial > Soil > Desert | place...
GACGAGGTCGTCGTGATCGCCAAGGGCCGCTCCGTCGCCCAGGCCCCGCTCAGCGAGCTGCTGGCCACCGGCCGCGGCGGCACGCGGGTGGCCGGGCCGGACGTCGAACGGCTCGCGGAGGTCCTGCGCCGCGACGGCGCCGCGGTCGAGCCGGCCGGCGAGGGCGCGATCGTGGTGCACGACCGCAGCGGCGAGCAGGTCGGGCGGCTGATCGCCGAGCACCGCGTGGTGGTCTCCGAGCTGGGCGCGGTCTCGTCCTCGCTCGAGGAGATCTTCTTCGAGCTCACGGGCGAGGAGACGGCCGCGTGAGCCGCCAGATCGCCGCCGAGCTGCTGAAGCTGCGCACCACGCGGACGGGCGTCGCCCTGATCGGGTCCGTGGTCGCCATCGTCGTACTGATCAGCACGCTGGCCACCTTGACCGGCGACTTCGATTCGGACGAGTTCAACACCATCGACCTGCTGGGCATCTCCGGCTTCGCCCAGCCGTTCGCGCTCGTGCTCGGCATCCTCGCGGTCACCACCGAGTTCCGCCACGGCACCATCACCCCGACGCTGATCGCGGCGCCCAGCCGGACGCGGCTGCTGGCGGCCAAGCTGGCCGCACACGGACTCGCCGGGGTGCTGCTGGGCGTCGTGGCGGTCGCCGTCTGCTCGGCCATCGTGCTGCTCGGGCTGTCCGCGCGCGGCATCGAGTCCGGGGTCGATAGCGGCGACGTGAGGCGCGTGATCGCCGGGCAGGTCATCGCCGCCGGCCTGTGGGCGTCGCTGGGCGTCGGGGTCGGCGCGCTGATCGGCAACCAGGTCGGCGCGATCGTGGGGGCGCTCGGCTGGACCCTCCTGGTCGAGAACCTGCTGACGATCGTGCCCGGCTTCGGGGAGCAGGTGCAGAAGTACGGGATCAACGGCGCGTCGAACGGCCTCGGCAACCTCGAGAGCCAGAACACCGGCGAGGTGCTGGGCCAGGTGGGCGGCGGGCTGCTGCTGGCCGCGTACGCGGTCGCGTTCCTCATAGCGGGGCTGCTCGTGCTGCGCTCGCGCGACGTGACCTCCTAGCAGGACCTGGGACCGCGACTTCCGTGCGGCACGCGGGTTCGAGAGCCGTGGCCCGGATCGCCTGCCTTCTCGCCGCGGCGCTGTGCGCCGTGGCGGTCCCCTCGGCCGCCCAGGCCGCCGGGCCGGCCGAGACCAAGCGCGTCCTCGCGCAGCAGATGGCGCAGGCGGGCGCCTACTCGGGCGCGTACGTGGTCGATCTCGACACGGGCCGCGCGCTGTACGCCGAGGACTCCGACGTCGCGCGCATCCCGGCCTCGGTGGAGAAGCTCTACACGTCGGCCACCGCGCTGCTGCGCTACGGGCCCGAGGGGACGCTCTCCACGTCGGTGCTCGCGCGCGCCGCGCCCGACGAGCTGGGCGTCGTGACGGGCGACGTCTACCTGCGCGGCGCCGGCGACCCGAGCTTCGGCGCGAGGGCGGCCGGCCTGCTGGCCGACACGCTGATCGCGGGAACCGGCATCACGGAGATCGGCGGGCGCGTGGTCGGCGACGAGTCGGCGTTCGACGGCCTGCGCGGCCCGCCGTCGGAGGGGTTCAGGACGTCGCTGTACGTGGGGCCGCTGAGCGCGCTCACCTTCAACCGCGGCTTCACCGGCCGCCGGAGCCCGCTCTTCCAGGCCAGTCCGCCCACTTCCGCGGCGCGGGCCTTCACCGGCGCCCTGCGCCGCCGAGGCGTGCGCGTGCGGCGCAGCGGGCGCGCCGGCGTCGCTCCGAGCACGGCGCTGTCGCTGGCCAGCCTCAGCTCCCCGGCGATCCGGAACCTGATCGCCGCGATGAACGTCCCGTCGGACAACTTCATCGCCGAGACGCTGATCAAGGTGCTGGGAGCGACCTTCGGCGGCGGCGGGAGCACCGCCGCGGGCGCCTCGGTGGTCCGCGCCACGGTGGCCAGGCTGGGGGTGCGCACGCGCGCCGTCGACGGCTCGGGCCTCTCGCGCTCGAACCGCACCTCGCCGCGCGCCGTCGTCTCGCTGCTGACGGCGATGGACGAGAGCGACCTCGCCACGCCGTTCGCGGCCTCGTTGCCCGTCGCGGGGCGCACGGGCACGCTGCACGACCGCATGCGCGGCACGGCGGCGCGCGACGCGTGCCGCGCCAAGACCGGCACGCTGTCCAACGTCTCCGCCCTCGCCGGGTACTGCGAGACGCGCGGGGGCGGCCGCGTGGCCTTCGCCTTCCTCATGAACAACGTGTGGCCGAGCGGCGCGAAGCGCCTGCAGGACCGGATGGCCGCCGCGCTGGCCCGCTGCTCCTGCTGAGGGCGTTCCCTCGAGACGGTGCGGTGGATGGTGGGTCTACTGCGGCTGGGTAGGGGAGGTGGTTCTGCGGGCGCGGGGGGCGGCTTCGGTCGGGGACAACGTCGTGCGCGGGTGGTCCGGCGAGCTCGCTCCCGACGTTGACCGCGATTATCGGGGTCAACGTCGTGCAGACCCGATCGGCCGATGCCCCTCCCGACGTTGACCGCGATTATCGGGGTCAACGTCGTAAGACCTCCGTGAGCGACCGCCCCTCACGACGTTGTCGGCGTGGAGCGCCCCGAACGTCGTGCCGCGCTCACGGAACCGATGCCGCACGACGTCGAGGGCGCCGCCGCGCGCGACGCGAAGCGCCACTCGCCCTCAACCCTCTCCCCTACAAGCGCCGTTAGAGGCCCCGGCCGCGACGACCACGCGGAGGAGCCGACCCGACCCGGTTCACCCGTGCTTGTCGCTCCACCGCTTCTTGGCACGGTCGATCGACTCCAGCGCCTCCTCGCGGGGGTACCACCCGTCGACCTTGACGACCTTCCAGTCGGGCGTCTTGTAGATCGAGAAGAAGTGCGAGATCTCGTCGCGGAGGGTCATCGGCAGGTCGTCGAGGCGGTCGATGTGGCTCCAGTTGGGGTCCGTGAACGGGACGCAGAGGATCTTGTTGTCCTCCGCGTTCTCGTCGCGCATGCGGAACAGCGCCACCGGCTTGACCTCGATGTGGCAGCCGGGGAACGTCGCCTCGGAGACGACGATCATCACGTCCAGCGGGTCGCCGTCGGCCGCCAGGGTCTCCTTGAAGAACCCGTAGTCGGTCGGGTAGCCGAGCGAGGCGAACAGGAGCCGGTCGAGCTTGATCGCTCCCAGCTCCTCGTCCCACTCGTACTTGTTAGAGGAGCCCTTCGGGATCTCGACGATCGCGACGAGCGGCTCTTCCGCGTCCGGCATGGGCCGGAGCGTACCCGCTGGCGGGCGGCGGAGGTCGTAGAGGAGGACCTCGGCGGCCGTAACCGCGACAATGGCGGCGTGACAAGCGCTGCACAGCAGGGCAACGGCGCGCTGACCGCCGTGCGGACGTCGCTCTCCGAGCAACTCTCCGCGCTGCGCGGGGTGGCGCCGGCCGAGCTGCCCGGGCCGCTGCTCGACGTCGCCGTGCGGCGAATCGAGCTGGCCGGCGGCGACGTCTACATGCTGCGCCCGGCCGACTGGGAGGCACTGCGCCTGGCGGAGGTCGCCGCCGACCGGCCGGTGCCGTTTTGGGCGCGCCCGTGGCCGAGCGGGCTCGCGCTCGCCGCCGAGCTGGCGGAGGCGCCGCCCGAGCAGGGCGCGCGCGTGCTCGAGCTGGGCTGCGGGCTGGGGGTGCCGAGCATCGTCGCCGCCCGCGCCGGCGCCGTGGTGCTGGCCACGGACGGCGCCTCCGACGCGGTCGCCTTCGCCGCCCACTCGATGGCGCTCAACGACGTGCGCGGCGACGTCGCCCATGCCGACTGGGCCGCCCAGGGCGAGGCGCTGGTCGAGCGCGGCCCGTTCGATCTCGTGCTGGGCGCGGACGTCCTCTACACCCGCGGCAACGCCGACACGGCGGCGCGCCTGCTCCCGCGCCTGCTCGCCGACGGCGGCGAGGTCCGGATCGCCGACCCGGGCCGCAGCAACTCGGCCCCCTTCCTCGCCGCCGCGCGCGCGAGCTTCTCGCTCGAGAGCCGTCACGAGGGCGACATCTCGTTCTACACGCTGCGCCCCCGCCGGCGCTCCTAGCCCCCCGGCTCCTCCGGCTCCTGCGGCTCCTCCGGCGGCGGCCCGTGCTCGAGCAGCGCCAGCAGCCCCGCCTCGTCGAGCACCGGCACGCCGAACCGCTCGGCCTTCTCGAGCTTCGAGCCCGGCGAGGCGCCCGCGACGAGGTAGCTGGTCTTCTTGGACACCGACCCGGTGACCTTGCCGCCCTGGGCGAGGATGCGCTCGGTCGCCTCCTCGCGCGTGAGGTCCGGCAGCGAGCCGGTCAGCACGAAGGTGCGGTCGCGCAGCGGGCCCTGTCCGGGCGGGGGGCCCTCCTGCTCGAGCTTGAGGCCGAGGCCGCGGAGGTCCTCCAGCAGCGCGCGCATCTGCTCGTCGGCGAGCTGGTCGTGGATGAGCGCGGCGACCTTCGGGCCGATGCCGGGCGTCTCGGCGATCCGCTCGGGCTCCGCGGCCAGCAGCGCGTCGATCGAGCGGAACTGCGCCGCCAGGTTGCGGCCCGTCACCGAGCCGACCCCCTCGATCCCGACGGCGAACAGCACGGTGCCGAACGGCCGGTCCTTGGAGACCTGCACGTTGCGCACCAGGTTCTCGGCGCTCACCTTGCCGTAGCCCTCGAGCTCCATCAGCTGCTCGGGGCGGAGCCGGTAGAAGTCCCCGGCCGTCTTGACGAGGCCGTGGGCCTGCAGCGCCTTGACCTGCTTCTCCCCGAGCCCGTCGATGTCCATCACCGCCGCGAAGGTCGTCAGGAGCTGCCAGCGGCGCTCGGGGCACTCGCGGTTGGGGCACTTGGTGAAGACCGTGCCCTCGTCCTTGACCGTCGGCGTGCCGCAGAACGGGCACGCGGCCGGCGGCCTGGGCACCGGCCCGCGATCCTCGCGCTCGACGGCGTGCGGGGCCGGGGAGACGACCTGCGGGATCACGTCGCCGGCGCGCAGGACGATCACCTCGTCGCCGGGGCGCACGTCCTTGCGCTCGAGGTCCTCCTCGTTGTGCAGCGTCGCGCGCTTGACGGTCACGCCCCCGACGTGCACCGGCTCGAGCGCCGCGAACGGGTGCAGGTCGCCGAACTTGCCGACGTTCCACAGCACCTCCAGCAGCGTGGTCACCGCGGTGGTCGGCGGGAACTTCCAGGCGATCGCCCAGCGCGGGTCGCGCCCCACCACGCCCAGGCGCCGCTGCAGCTCGACGTCGTCGACCTTGACCACCACGCCGTCGATCTCGAAGTCCAGGCTGCCGCGGCGCTCCTGCCAGGCCAGGCACTGGGCGACGACCTCGTCCTCGCTGTCGAGGCGCCGCACGTCGCCGTTGACCCGGAAGCCGTGCTCGCGCAGCCACTCCAGGGCCTCCGAGTGCGAGCCGAGCCGCAGCCCCTCGGTGACGCCGACGCCGTAGCACCACATCGACAGCGGCCGCTCGGCGGCGAGCGCGGGGTCGAGCTGGCGGATCGTGCCCGCCGCGGAGTTGCGCGGGTTCATGAACGTCGACAGCCCGGCCGCGGCGCGCCGCTCGTTGAGCGCCGTGAAGTCCGGCAGCGCCATGTAGAGCTCGCCGCGCACCTCCACCAGCGGCGGCGCGTCCTCGATCCGCAGCGGGATCGAGCCGATCGTGCGCAGGTTGTGGGTGACGTCCTCGCCGACCTCGCCGTTGCCGCGCGTGGCGCCGCGCTCGAGCACGCCGTCGCGGTAGACGAGCGAGATCGCGAGCCCGTCGATCTTCGGCTCGGCCACGAAGTGGAAGTCGGGATCCTCGATCCCCTCGCGGGCGAGGTGCGAGCGCATCCGCGCGACCCAGGCGCGCAACTCCTCCTCCGAGCGCGCGTTGGCCAGCGAGAGCATCGGCCGCAGGTGGGTGACCTTCTCCAGGTTCGACACGGGCTCGCCGCCGACGCGCTGCGTCGGGGAGTCCGGGGTCTCAAGCTCCGGGTGGTCGCGCTCGATGGCGCGCAGCTCGTCCAGCAGCGCGTCGTAGGCGTCGTCGCCGATCTCCGGGTCGTCGAGGACGTAGTAGCGGTGGCCGTGGTGGGCGAGCTGCGTGCGCAGCTCCTCGGCGCGCGCCTCGACGTCCGTGGCGCTCACTCGGCGAGCTCCTCGGCCGCCGGCTCGAGCAGGGCCGCGAGGTCGTAGGCCCGCAGCGCCTCGAACCCGTGCGCGGCGGTGAGGTCGAAGTGCAGCGGCGTCACGGCGACACGGCCGGCGGAGACGGCGGCCAGGTCGGTCCCCTCCTCGTCCCCGTGGACCGGCGAGTCGCCGTAGATGCGAAAGCGCCGGCGGCCGTCCTCCTCCTCGACCACCTGCAGCTCGTCGCGGTAGATGCGCTTGCCCAGGCGCGTCACCTCCACCCCGTCGGGCCGGCCGGCGGGCACGTTGACGTTGAGCAGCGTGCCTTCGGGCAGCGGCACGTCGTCGAGCCGGTCCACCATCCGCGCCACGAACGCGGCCGCGGCGGCGAAGTCGAAGCGCTCGCCGAGCCGGAAGTCCATCTCGCGCGCGAGCGACTGCTGCGAGACCGCGATGCCCGGCACGCCGAGCACGATGCCCTCCAGCGCGGCGGCGACGGTGCCGGAGTAGGTGATGTCGTCGCCGAGGTTGGAGCCGTGGTTGATGCCCGAGACGATCAGGTCGGGCTGGAAGCCGTCGATCAGCCCGAGCGAGGCGAGCCGCACGCAGTCCACCGGCGTGCCGTCGCACGCGAAGCCGAGCGTGCCGTCGTCGAACTTCACCTCCGTCACCCAGAGGGGGCGCGAGAAGGTGATCGAGCGGGCCGTGGCGGAGCGGTTGGAGTCGGGCGCGATGACCGCCAGCTCGACGTCGGAGACCTCCAGCAGCGCGCGCCGCAGCGTCTGCAGCCCGGAGGCGCCGATCCCGTCGTCGTTGGTGAGCAGCACCCGCAGCATCGGCCACGAGGATAGTCCCGCGCTGAGCGCGCCGATCAGGCGCGAGAGATGTCGATCGGCGTGCCGAGGGGCAGCCGCTTCGCAAGCTGGGTGATCACGCGGTTCGAGACGCGGATGCAGCCGCTGCTCACGTCGGTTCCGAGCACCGACGGACGGTTGGTAGTGCAGGCCGACCTGGCCGTCGCCTCCGGCGAAGCTCGTGAGACCGGCGAGTGCGCCGAGAGGCCGAGTGCGTACGGGCCGTAGAAGCCGCGCGGGTCCGGCGGCCTGAGCAGGTCCGTGACGTAGTAGCGCCCGGTCGGCGTCGGCGAGATCGCCTTGCCCTTGGCGATCTTCGCCCGCATGACGCGCCGGCCGGAGCGCCACAGCGTCAGCCGGTGGCGGTCGAGCTGGATCTGCACGCGAAAGCGGGTGACGGCGAACTCGACGTCCGAGGCGCGCAGCCAGCCGGTGCTGAGGTTCGGCCGCGTCGGGAGATAGGCGTGCACCCAGCCGTCGCGCCGCTCCTTGACGAGGAAGACGAGCGGCAGCCGGCGGCCCTCGACACTCCGCGCCTCGAGCGTCCTCGGCTCACCACCTCCCGGGCGCCGGTGGACGCGGATCGTCCGCTCGCGCGCCGTCGCCACGACGCTGGCGCCGCGTGGCAGCTTCGCCTGCGCGGCTTCCGGCGTGAAGTCGGTGGAGCCCTTCCCGCCCTTCCCGCCCGGCAACGCGGACAGCCCGCCGGGCTGGGCGGGCTCCCGGCCGTCGCCACCGAAGAGCGCCGCGCTGCCGATCAGGCCCACCAGGCCTGACACGAGCAGCACCAGCACAGCGGCGGCGACGGCGCGGGAGCGCGTCATCAGCCGGTCATCTGCGGCTGGCCCTGCACGGCCGAGCCGGACTCCGCCTCGCCCATGGTGATGAACCCGGTGCCCTGGACCGCGGCCAGGACGGTGGCCATGTCCTTGGCCGGGTTGAACGCCTGCGGGGCGGGCGACGGCGAGCCGCTGCCCATGCCCATGATCGACGCGTCGAGGACTTCCTTCATGGTCATGGCCTTGTTGAAGGCCGCCGGGGCGGGCGTCGGGCTCTGCCCGGCGCCGATGATGTCGCGCACCCAGGCCGCGTGGCGCGCCTCGACCGCGAGGATCGCGCCGGCCGAGGCGAGCACCTGGCTCGTCTTGATCTCGGGCGCCTGCCCCTGGTAGGCGGAGACGCCGGTGTCCTCGAGCGTCTGCGCCGTGCGCAGGAACGTGCCTTCGCTGTTGGTGGTGCCCTTGAAGTCGAACGTCGGCGCCTTGGTCGCCGCCGAACCGAGCGCCGCCTGCAGCGCCTCGACGTGGGCCTGCTCGTGCGCGCCGGTGACCTGCGCGAAGGTCCTGGTGATGCCGTCCAGCTTGCCGTTCTCGAGCGCCTCCTGGTAGAAGGCCGCCTCCAGGAACTCGAGCGTGAGCGCGAAGTTGAGGATCTTCACGTCGCTCTTGGGCGTGCCCTGGGCGAGCGCGAAGCCGGCCGGCAGCCGGCGATCCCGAGGCCGACGCCGGCCAGGATGCCGCCCTTGCGGAAGAAGGCCGCGCGCGTATCGCCGCCGACGGCCTCCGCCGCTTCGCGTACGGCTCCGTCGCGGTCGACCTCCTCGAGCGTGGCGACCTGGTGAAGTGCTGGTTCCTGCATGGCGCGCGCCTCCCGTTCTCCCTGCAATAGGGCGAGTTGACCTATGGGAGCTACCGCGCCGCGGCCCGCGTTCCGGGTCACTCACCTGGCGCCGGCGTCAGCGGACGGTGATCGTGGCCTTCATGTTCGGGTGGTATGGCAGACGTACGGGTAGCGGCCGGGCTCGTCGAAGGCGGCCGAGAGCCGCGCGTTCTCGTCGACGTTGCCGAGGTCGCCCGGGCCCTTCTCGAACGTGACCGTGTGGTTCGAGGCGTCCTCGTTGGTCCATGTCACCTCGGTGCCGCCTTCACCGTCAGCGAGCCGGGCTTGTAGTCGAAGCCGGCGATCGCGATCTTCGCCGGGCCCGCCGACCCCTCAGGGGCCTCGGTCGCCGACGGCGTGGCGGTGGCGGCCGGCCGGTCGGGCGCGGTCTGCGCCTCGTCGTCCTGGCCGCCGCATCCGGCCAGCAGTGCCACGGTGGTCAGGACGGCGGCTGCGGCTCCAGTGCGACGTGGCTTCCTGCGCGCGTCGCGCGCGGCCGGATCAGCGCTCAGTACCGCACGGACGCCAGGTACAGCCCGTGAGCCGGCGCGGTGCGACCCGCGTCGGGGCGGGGGCAGCCCTGCAGGAGGCTCGCGAACTGCTCCACGTCGCGGCGCCCGTTGGCGACTTCGAGCATCGTGCCGACCAGCACGCGGTTCATCTGGCGCAGGAACGAGTCCGCTTCGATCGAGAGCTCGAGCACGTCGCCGCGCCGCTCCCAGCCGGCGTGCAGCACGTGGCGCTCGAAGTGCCGGTGATAGCCGCCGGCCGGGGTGAAGGCGGTGAAGTCGTGCCTGCCCGGCAGCGCGGCGGCGCAGGCGTGCAGGGCCGCCTCGTCGATCCGGTAGGGGTACCAGAGCGCGCGCCCGCGCTCGAACGGCGACGGCTGGCGCCGGGCGAGGACCCGATAGCGGTAGCTGCGGCTGCGCGCGTCGTGGCGCGCGGAGAAGCCGGGCGGCGCCGCCTCGGCGGCCAGCACCGCGATCTCCGGCGGGAGCACGGCGTTGACCGAGCGCAGCGCCGGCAGCGGCCCGGTGTAGGAGACGACCTGGCCGAGCGCATGGACGCCGCGGTCGGTCCGCCCGGCGGCGGTCAGCTCCACCGGCTCTCGCAGGACGGTGGCCAGCGCGGCCGCCAGCTCACCCTCGACCGTGCGCTCGCCCGGCTGGACGGCCCACCCCGCGAAGGGCGAGCCGTCGTAGGAAACGGTGAGTCGGGAGACCAAAAGAGTGCGGCTTATCACCCTCGCAAGCTCGGGTGAGCCTGAGAACGAATGCGGCTTCTCACCCTCGCAAGCTCGGATGAGCGCCTTGACTAGACGAGCTCGAGGTAGACCATCTCGGTCGAGTCGGACTGACGCGGGCCGAGCTTGAGGATCCGGGTGTAGCCGCCCGGACGCTCCGTGTAGCGCGGGGCGATCTCGTCGAAGAGCTTGTAGATGACGCCCTTGTCGGGGTGCTGGAGCGTCGAGATCGCCTGCCGGCGGGCGTGCAGGTCGCCCTTCTTGGCCAGCGTGATCAGCTTCTCGATCTCCGGCTTGACCGCCTTGGCCTTGGCCTGGGTGGTCTTGATCCGCTCGTGGTCGATGACCTCCACGCACAGGTTGGCGAGCAGCGCCTTCCGGTGCGCGGAGTCGCGCGAGAGCTTGTGACGGGTCTTCTGGTGGCGCATGGTCAGTCGTTCCGGAGGCCCAGCCCGCGCTGGTTCAGGGTCTCGATGACCTCGTCGATCGACTTCTTGCCGAAGTTCGGGATCGCGGCCAGCTCGCCCTCGGACTTCGAGACGAGGTCCCCGACGGTCTGGATCCCGGCCCGCTTGAGGCAGTTGTAGGAGCGCACGCCCAGCTCGAGCTCCTCGATCAGGATGTCGTCCATCGGCCCGCCGCCCGGGCGCCCGCCCGCGTTGGCGAGGGCGCCCACGCCGGCGCCGCCGGCGCCGTTGTCGAGCGCCGACATGCCGCCCGGGCCCGCGCGCAGCTCCTCGATGCGGTCCTCGTCGGTGAAGATCGACAGCGAGGAGATCAGGATCTCCGCGGCCTCGCGCAGCGCCGCCTGGGGGTCGATCGACCCGTCCGTCTCGATGTCGAGGGTGAGCTTGTCGTAGTCCGTGCGCTGGCCGACGCGCGCGCCCTCGACCGAGTACGCCACGCGGCGCACCGGCGAGAAGATCGAGTCGATCGGGATGACGCCGATCGGCTGGTCGGGCGACTTGTTCTCCTCGGCGGGGCGGTAGCCGCGGCCGCGGCCGATCGTCAGGTACAGCTCGAGCTTGGTCTTCTTCTCGAGCGTGGCGATGTGCGCGTCCGGGTTGAGGACCTCGACGCCGGAGGGGAGGTCGATGTCGCGCGCGGTGATCTCACCCGGGCCGGTGACGACCAGCGGGGCCTCGATCTCCGTCGCGTCGGAGTGCATGCGGCAGACCACGCCCTTGAGGTTGAGGACGATGTCCGTGACGTCCTCCGTGACGCCCTTGATCGTGGAGAACTCGTGCGCGACGCCCTCGATGCGCACGGAGGTGACCGCCGCCCCGGAGAGCGAGGCGAGCAGCACGCGGCGCAGCGAGTTCCCGAACGTGTAGCCGAAGCCACGGTCGAGCGGCTCCACCACGAACTGGCCGCGGTTGTCCTCGACGGACTCGGCGGTGATTCGGGGGATCTGGAAGTCGAGCATCAGGGTCCTAACGGTCGTCGGGGGGTGGAGCTGAGGCGGCCAGAGGGGAGCGGCCGCCGGCACCCGGCGCGCACGCTCGACGGCGCACGCCCAGGTGTGAAGGCGGTGGCTACTTCGAGTACAGCTCGACGATGAGCTGCTCCTGCACCGGCGCCGCGATCTCCGCGCGCTCGGGCTTGCGCAGCACCTTCGCGGTGAGCTGGTCGTGATCGGCCTGCAGCCAGGCCGGCACCTGCGCCACGAGCTCCGTGGCGTCGCGGATGACCTGGTTGGCGCCGGTGTTCATCTTGATCGCGATGACGTCGTTCTCGCGCACCTGGTAGCTCGGGATGTCCACGCGGCGGCCGTTGATCGTCCAATGGCCGTGGAGGATGAGCTGGCGGGCCTGGCGGCGCGAGGCGGCGAAGCCGAGGCGCACGAGCACGTTGTCGAAGCGGCACTCGAGCATCCGCAGCAGGTTCTCGCCGGTGATGCCGGGCTGGCGCGACGCCTTGGCATAGTAGGTGCGGAACTGCTTCTCGAGCACGCCGTAGTAGCGGCGAGCCTTCTGCTTCTCGCGCAGCTGGACCCGGTACTCGGACTGCTTCTGGCGCCCGCGGCCGTGCTCGCCCGGCGGGTAGGAGCGGCGCTCGACGCCACACTTGTCGGTCAGGCAGCGCTCGCCCTTGAGGAACAGCTTCTGGCCCTCGCGGCGGCACTGCTTGCACTGTGGGGAGGTATCGCGTGCCATCGGTGTCCTAGACCCTTCGCCGCTTGCGGGGGCGGCAGCCGTTGTGTGCCTGCGGGGTGACGTCGCGCACGCCGGTGACCTCGAGGCCGGCGGCCTGGAGCGAGCGGATCGCGGTCTCGCGGCCGGAGCCCGGGCCCTTGACGAAGACCTCGACCTTCTGCATGCCCTGCTCGATGCCCTTGCGGGCCGCCGCGTCGGCGGTCACCTGGGCGGCGAACGGCGTCGACTTGCGGGAGCCCTTGAAGCCGGCGCCGCCGGCGGACTCCCACGCGATCACGTTGCCCTCGCGGTCGGTGAGGGCCACGATCGTGTTGTTGAAGGACGTCTTGATGTGCGCCTGGCCGATCGGGATGTTCTTCTTGACGCGGCGGCGGCCGCGCTGGGGACGGCGGGGAGCGGGGCTCACTTCTTGGCCGCCTTCTTCTTGCCGGCGATCGACATGCGCTTGGGACCCTTGCGCGTGCGGGCGTTGGTCTTGGTGTTCTGGCCGCGGACGGGCAGGCCGCGCCGGTGGCGGATGCCGCGATAGCAGCCGATCTCCATCAGGCGCTTGATCGCCTGGGAGCGCTCGCGCCGGAGATCGCCCTCGACCAGGAAGTCGGAGTCGATGAGCTCGCGGAGCTTCGCCACCTCGTCGTCGGTCAGCTCACGCACGTACGTGTTCGGGTCGATCCCGAGCTGTGACAGAAGCCTGCGCGAGGTCGGCTGGCCGACTCCGTAGATGTAGGTGAGTCCGATCTCGACCCGCTTGTTGAGCGGGATGTTGACGCCGGCGATTCGAGCCAAGTTCTTCTACCCCTGCCGCTGCTTGTGTCGTGGGTTCTGGCAGATCACGAGGACCCGGCCGTGGCGCCGGATGATCTTGCACTTCTCGCACATCGGCTTGACCGACGGTCGTACCTTCATGATCCCTTTCGGACGATGTCCCAGACGGGGTGGCTCTGGTGACCGGGCCGGCCACCGCTACCATGCCCCCGGAGCGCACGCCGCGTGTACAAGGCTCTTACGAGCCTGAGCGCGACGAAGCAGAATATCAAACGGCTCCGAGCTGCCACGAGAGGGTCCGCGCCGTGACGTCGAGCCGAATCTGCCTCACCGCGGCGCTCGCGTTCGCGGCCTGCTGCACGCAGGCAGTGGCCCCTGTGGCCGCCCCCGGATCCGCCCCGCGGGGTCCGTCGGCCGCGGCGCCCGATTCCGCGCTCACGGAGCTCGCGCCCGTGCTCGTCCACGAGGCCGACGAGCGCTTTCCGGCGACCTCGGTCGCGGCGTCGGGCGTCCCGGGCACGGCCGGCGCGGCTCCGGCGCCGGTCGTCTACGGCCGGCTCGCGCCCGGCGGCTGGCTGCAGTACTGGCTGTACTTCGCCTCCAACCCGCAGGACCGAGGGATCCTGCGCAGCGGCCGCCATGCCGGCGACTGGGAGATGGTCCAGTACCGCCTCGACCCGCGCGGGCGCCCGGTCGAGGGCGTCTACGCCCAGCACTCGGGCGCCGAGCGCTGCGGTTGGGCGGACGTCGGCCAGCGCGGGAGCCGGCCGGTCGTCCATCTCGCCAACGGCTCGCACGCGGCCTACTTCCACGCGGGCGTGCGCGACCGGATGTGGCCGGAGCCGAACGACGAGGCCGACGGACGGGGAGCGGTGCAGCGCCCGCGGGTCGTCGAGATCACGGAGCGCGAGCCGGCGTGGATGCGCTTCCGAGCGCCGTGGGGCGGCGCGCGCGCCGGCTGGTTTGGACCGGAGCAGGGCTCGCCGGCCGGGCCGGCCTTCCAGCCCCAGGGCCGCTGGAGCGATCCTGACCGCTGGGCCGCCCGCGCGCGCGCCTGCACCGGCCGCCGCTGCACCGCCCGCGGCGCGTGCGACGGGGGTGAGACCGTGCTGGCCGGAGCGGCCGCGGCTCCGGTCGCGGCGCTGCTGGTGCTGCTCGCCCTCAAGCGCCGCCGTTCTCGTTCGTCCAAGACGGGCGGGCACCGGGGCCCTAGCGTCCCCGGCGCAACCACGAGCGAAGGGAGCCACGATGGCCGGTGAACCGGGATTCTTCGAGCTCGGCGTCGAGGACGCCGAACGCGGGCGGGCGTTCTACGAGGGCATGTTCGGCTGGACGTTCGAGCCGGGCCCGTCGGGCCAGGGCTACGTGATCGGCACGCCGACCGTGTCCGGCGGGATGCACGGCGGCGACCGCGGCGCGTCCGCCTACCTCTTCTTCGCGGTCGACGACATGGACGCGGCGCTCGAGCGCGTCCGCGAGCTCGGCGGCTCCGTCGAGGAGATGGACGTCGAGGGCGGCGAGGACGCCCAGTCGAGCTTCGGGCGCTTCAAGCTCTGCCGCGACGATCAGGGGTCCGGGTTCGGCCTCCACCAGCCGCCGGCGCGCGGCTGACGGCGCGCGTCAGGCCTCCCGGCGCTCGAGCGCGTCGCCCGCCCAGCGCTTGAACGCCCCGGGAACGAGGCGCGAGAGCGGGATCCGGTTGTCGGCGATCAGGTGGTAGCCGCGGTCGACCGCGCCGGGAGCGGCGCCCAAGCCCGTGCCGAGGGCCGCGCCGCCCGGCAGGCGGTCGAACAGCGGAGCGAGCGCCGCGCCGCCCGAGGTCCGGCGGCCTTCCTCGTCCACGAAGTGGAACGAGGCGAGCCGCCGCTCGGGCGGGAGGTCACCGAGCCGCTCGTCCCCGAGCGGCCCCTGGATCGTCGCGAACCGCAGCCGCCGCCCGCGATCCCACGTCGCCAGCGACGCCGCGATCGACTTGCAGAAGTTGCACTCGGCGTCGTAGAAGACGATCGGCCGCACACGACCGGCCTACCCGCCGCCGGGTCAACGTCGAACCGCGCCGCCGCGCGAGGACCGGTTCGACATTGAGGACGCATACGGTGCTCAAATGTCGAACCGCCCCGCAAATCGAGGGGCACTTCGACGTTCGACCCCCTCCGGCGAGGCCGGAACCTGCACCCCCAACCCAGCCGCAGTAGACGCCAGCGCGACGCACACGCCGGCCGACAGCCCACGCCGCCGGCCGACTGCCCACGCCGCCGGGGCGGACAGCCACCCGCCTCAGGCCGCAGCCACCCGGGCCTTGCTCTCGTGCCAGGGCGTCAGGATCCGGGGGCCCTGCGCCGTGACGGCGATGGTGAACTCGAAGTGCGCGGCGAGAGAGCCGTCCTGGGAGTAGATCGCCCACCCGTCGTCGCCCATGCGGACCATGTGGCGGCCGGCGGTGACCATCGGCTCGACGGCGAGCACCATCCCCTCCTCGAGCGGGACGCCCTTGCCGGGCGGGCCGTAGTTTGGGATCTGCGGCTCCTCGTGCATCGAGCGCCCGATCCCGTGGCCGACCAGCGACCGGACGATCGAGAAGCCGTTGGCCTCGACGTGCTCCTGCACGGCGTGCGAGACGTCGCCCAGCCGGTTGCCGGGCCGGCACTGCTCGACGGCCTTGAACAGCGAGCCCTCGGTGACTTCGAGCAGCTTCGACGCCACGGGCGAGACCTCGCCGACCGTGAACGTGCGCGCCGCGTCGGCGACCCAGCCGTCGAGCACCACGCCGACGTCGACGCTCAGCACGTCCCCGCGCTTGAGCTTGAACTTGCCCGGGATGCCGTGCACGACCATGTGGTTCGGCGACGCGCAGATCGAGCCGGGGAAGCCCCGGTAGCCCTTAAACGCCGGCGTCGCTCCCTGCGAGCGGATGAACTTCTCGGCCGTCCGGTCGAGGTCCAGCGTCGTCACGCCGGGGCGCACCTTGCCCGCCAGCAGGTCCATCGTCCTGACCAGGATGGCGCCCGCCGCGGCCATCTTGTCGATCTCGGCGGGGGACTTGGTGACGATCACGGCGTGACCTACAGGCGCTCTTCCAGGCGCAGCGTCGCGAGCGTGGCGCGGATGTGGTCGTGCACCTTCACCTTGTCCTGGGCGCCGTCGAACCGGCGCAGCAGCCCACGCTCGTCGTAGTAGTCGATCAGCGGCTCCGTGTCGCGATGGTACGTGGCCAGCCGCTTCTTGACCTTCTCCGGCTGGTCGTCCTTGCGCTGCGTCAGCGGCTTGCCGTCGCGGTCGCACTTGTCGTCGTACTTCGGCGGGTCGAACTCCACGTGGTACACGTGGCCGTCCGAGCACTGGCGGCGGCCCGTGATGCGCTTGAACACGCACTCGTCCGAGGCGTCGACCAGCAGCGCCGCCGTCAGCCGGCGCCCGCGCTTCTCCAGCTCATCGGCCAGCGCGTCGGCCTGCGGCACGGTGCGCGGGAAGCCGTCGAGCAGGAAGCCGTCGTCGCCCTCCTCGTCGACCTTCTCGAGGATCATCGCGATGACCAGGTCGTCGGGCACCAGCCCGCCGTCGTCCATGTGCCCCTTGGCCTCGCGGCCCAGCTCGGACTCCTGGTCGACGTGCTTGCGCAGCAGGTCGCCGGTGCCGATGTAGGGCAGCCCGAAGTCCTCGGTCAGGCGCCCGGCCTGGGTGCCCTTACCGGCCCCCGGGGGGCCCAAGAGGATGAGGTTCAGTTCGCTCATGCGCGTGTATCGTCGTCCGGAGGTCGCTCGCTTGCGGCGACCGGAGGGCGAAAGACTATTTCAAGAAGCCCTCGTAGTTGCGCATCATCAACTGCGCCTCGAGTTGCTTCATCGTGTCCAGTGCCACGCCGATCACGATCAGGATCGACGTCCCGCCGAAGAAGAAGTTGGCCGACGTCTGGTTGATGAGGATCGTCGGCAGCGCCGCCACGGCCGCCAGGTAGAGCGCACCGGGGAACGTCAGGCGGGCGAGGATGCGGTCGAGGAACTCGGCCGTCGGCCGCCCCGGGCGCACGCCGGGGATGAAGCCGCCGTACTTCTTGAGGTTGTCCGCCTGGTCGACCGGGTTGAACGTGACCGCCGTGTAGAAGTAACAGAACAGGATGATGAACACCGTCTCGCCGACGATGTAGGCCCAGCCGCTGGGGCTGAAGAAGTTCGCGAGGCCCTGCGCGCCGGGGATCAGCTGGCCGAGCGTGGGCGGGAAGGCCATGATCGAGGCGGCGAAGATCACGGGGATGACGCCTGCCATGTTCACGCGCAGCGGCAGGTAGGTCTGCCCGCCGGAGCTCATCCGGCGGCCGATCACGCGCTTGGCGTACTGGACCGGGATGCGCCGCTGGCCCTCCTGCACGAACACGATCGCCGCGATCACGCCCAGGGCCACGAACGGCATCATGACCTTGAAGACCTGGTCCGGGTTCGTCCACCACGCCTGGATGCCCTGCGGCAGGCCCGCGACGATCGAGGCGAAGATCATCAGCGAGATGCCGTTGCCGATGCCGCGCTGGGTGATCAGCTCGCCCATCCACATCAGCAGCACGCAGCCGGCCGTGAGGCAGACGACGATCAGGATGACGCCGCCGGGGCTGAAGTTCTCGATCACCGGCGCGCCGGCGTTGGCGCCCTGGGAGCGGAAGAGGAAGACGTAGCCGATCGCCTGGGCGGCCGACAGGCCGACCGTCAGGTAGCGCGTGTACTGCGTGATGCGCGCCTGCCCGACCTCGCCCTCCTTCTGCAGCTTCTCCAGCGACGGGGAGACGACCGTCAGCAGCTGCAGGATGATCGACGCGGTGATGTAGGGCATGATCCCCAGCGCGAAGATCGCGATCCGCGACAGCCCCCCGCCGGTGAACAGGTTGAGGAAGCCGAGGATGTTCCCGCTGGAGTAGTTCTCCTGGATCTGCTCGATCGCCGCGGTGTTGACCCCCGGGACGGGGATGAAGGAGCCGAGGCGGTACAGCGCGAGGATCGCCGCGGTGAACGCCAGCTTCTTGCGGATCTCCGCGACCTTGAAGGCGGTGAGGACGGTGGAGACCATCGTCGGCGCTTGGCTGCCTAGGTCTCGACGAGCTGGCAGGTCCCGCCGGCGGACTCGATCCGCTCGCGGGCCGTCTTCGAGAACTTGTGCGCGTGCACGGTGAACTTCTTGTCGAGCTCGCCGCGGCCGAGGATCTTGACCGGCACGTCGCGCTTGGTCGCGAGGCCCGTGCGCTTGAGCGCGGCCAAATCCACGGAGGCGCCGTCCTCGAACCGGCGCGCCAGGTCGTCGAGGTTCACGTGCTGGGTGTGGGTGCGGAACGGCTCGAACGGCATCGACATCTTCTTGTTCGGCCCGCGCAGCTTGCGCATCCGCATGTGGATCGGGTTCTGGCCGCCCTCGAAGCGGGTGCGCTGCTTGGAGCCCGAGCGCGAGCCGTAGCCCTTGTGCCCGCGACCGGCGGTCTTGCCGTGCCCGGAGCCGTGGCCGCGGCCGACGCGCTTGCGGTCGCGCTTGGCGCCCGGCGCGGGCTGCAGGTTGTGGAGACCGATGTCACCGGTGCCCGTCGACGAAGTCGACTGGGTATCGGGATCCATCACTTCTCCTCCACCGTCACGAGATGGCGCACCGCGTGGACCATCCCGCGCAGCTGCGGGGAGTCGGGGCGCTCGACGGCCTTGTTGATGCCGCGCAGGCCGAGCGAGCGCAGCGTGTCGCGCTGCCTGCCGTTGGCGCCGTTGGACGACTTGACCTGGGTGATGACCACGCTCATGCCTCGACGGGCTCGGGCTCGGGCCCCGGCTCCGGCTCGACGGCCTCGGCCTCGGCCGGCGCCGGACCGCCCAGCCCCAGAACGGCGTCCACGGACAGCCCGCGCAGCTGGGCGATCTCCTCCGGCCGGCGCAGGTCCTGC
>Ga0183260_10001628_pt1 | contig 18668 bp, 18 predicted proteins | sample AntDrymUQ4972206_2_FD_129768 | JGI IMG/M metagenome (GOLD analysis project Ga0183260, IMG submission 129768) | Polar desert sand microbial communities from Dry Valleys, Antarctica - metaG UQ497 (22.06) (version 2) (version 2) | ecosystem: Environmental > Terrestrial > Soil > Desert | place...
AGCGTGCGATACGGGGATGAACTTGTCGGCGTTGCCCCAGACCAGACACATCGGGATCAGTCGAGCGAGGTACGCACGGTCGGCCACCGTCACGACCTGCCCACGCCAGTCGACGATGTGCGATATCACATGACGGATCGCCGAGCGAGCCGCCGGGTCGGACAGGTTGCGGTAGACGCAGGCGACCTCACTCAAGTCGCGCGTACGCGGCAACCGCGACCGGCCGAGCACTGTCAGCGAGGTGCGCACGACCGGACGCAGCGGACGCAGCGTGAGGGCGCCGAGCGCGGCACCTGCCCCGGGCAACGTCAATGCCCGGATGAGTCCAGATACCTCCGGTCCAAGGCCGCCGGGTGCTACCAGCACCATCCGCTCGGTCCGCTCCGGGAACTGGTAGGCGAACTGCATCGCGATCCCGCCGCCGAAGCTGTGCCCGACGACGGTGACCTTGTTGATCCCGAGCACGGCCAGCAGGTCACGCATGCCGTTGGCGTAGCCACCGAGGCTGTAGTCACCGCGCGGCTTGTCCGACTGGCCGTGCCCGAGCAGGTCGGGCACGATCACGGTGTAGCGCCGTGCCAGCCGGGGCAGCACCGGCAGCCACGTCGTCGAGTCACAACCCAGCCCGTGCAGGAGCAGCAATGCTGGGCCCGTGCCAGCCAGCCGATAGGCGACTCGGTGCCCGTGGACGACGAGGGTCTGCAGCTCGTACGTCTCATCAGGGCCGTCCGCCGGCGCCATGCACCGCCTCCTGTCAGGCCGAAAGCCAGGCGAACGAAGCCTAACCCCGGACAGGGCCACCGGACCGGTAGAACCGCCAGCCCCCTCCGATACCGGATCGGTAACGGCGCTTGGCCCACGACCGCCTCGCAGTCATGCTGCCAAGGTGACCCGCCTGCACTCTCTGCTGCCGGGCCTGCCGCTGGTGCTCATAGGGTGCATCGGCTGCACCTCCGACGCCGCCGCTCCCGCGGCGGACATCACGTACGCACTGCCGCAACCCGACCGTCCGGTTGTGGACCTCCGGTTTGATCTGACCACCGGTCTCGACAGCGTCGAAGGCGACATGACCGTCGAGTTCACCGCCGATCGCCGGGTGTGCGAGCTGGTGTTCCGGCTGTGGGCCAACAAGCCTCAGCTCGTGTCGGCCGGCAATGAGCTGGAAGTGACGGCGACTTCGGTTGCTGGTCGGGCGGTGCGGCCGCGCTACTCCCCAGCCGGCGCACCCGCGTCGACGCAAGGCTCGTTGCTACGCCTGCCGCTGCGCCACTGCCTGCCCCCCGGCGGCCACATCACAGCAGAGGTCGGTTTCGTCCTGCACCTCGCCGAGCACACCGCAGAGCGGATCGGCTGGTCGGACGACCTGGCCTGGTTCGGCACGGGGTTCCCGATGCTCGCCTGGCAACGCGGCCAGGGGTGGGCTACCAACCCCGTGGTCAACCAGTTCGGTGAGATGACCAGCAGCGATGAGTTTCGGCTGCGCAGCCTCGAGGTCGTCGTGCCCGAGTCGTACGAGGTGCTCGGGACGGGCGAGCCATTAGGCCGTGAGGACGGGCCGCTGGTGGGCACCGCCGTCGAGCGGTTCCGCGCCGAGTCCGTCCGAGACGTCGCCGTCACGGTCGGCGAACTCGAGACGTACGAACGCGAGCTGCCGGGTGGCGTCACTGTGCACCTGGGTCGCCCGAGCAGCACCGGCGCCGTGATGGCCCTGGACAGCTGGGCCGACGAGGTGGAGCGAGCCGTCGTCGACACGGCGGCGCAACTAGGCCCGTACCCCTATCCCGACCTGTGGGTGTCGTTGCTTCCCGACTGCCCATCCGGCATCGAGTTCCCCGGGGCCATCCAGTTCCGGGACCTCCCGGTCGGCGCAGAGGCGTTCTCGCTGCTCGTCTCGCACGAGGTGGCGCACATGTGGTTCTACGGACTGGTCGGCAACAACCAGGGCACCTCGCCCTGGTTGGACGAGGCGCTGGCGACCTACACCCAGCAGCTGGTCGACGACGCGATCCCGGTGGTGGCGCCGCTGACCCCGGGACGAGTGCAGGGGCACGTCGGGCAGTCGATGGCGTGGTACGCACGGCCGGTGGTTCGGCGGTTCTATGGAGCCGGTGTGTACGGGCAGGGCGCCGCAATGCTGGCCGAGGCTCGGACGGCAGTGGGCTCCGAGACGTTCGACCGGCTGCTGCGTGAGTACGTCGCCGAGCAGGCGCATCGCATCGCGACCCCGACCGACTTCGCCACGGCGTTCGCGGACGCACCGGAGGCGTTGGAGATCCTGCGCGAGTACGGCGCGATCGGCGAATAACCCGTCTCCGCGACCCTGACCGGCTGAGCGCCTGGTGGCATCCGAGCTCGGCTGACAGGACCGATATCCACGGACGGTCGGGCCACAAGTCCCGGATGGTTGGGCTAGAAGTCACGGATGGTCGGGCCACAACCCGCGGATGGTCGGGCGGAAGTCCACGGATCGTCATCGTTAGGCTGGCGACATGGCGGCTCGGACACGGGCGGCGGTCGCGAAGCGGCTGCAGAAGGCGGTAGGGCCTCTGACCACGGCCGCGCTGGCGCGCATGGAGCGTGAGCTGGCCGAGTTCCGCGCGCTCGGCGCAGCCGACAGGTCCTGGATCGGCCTGGTCGCACAGAGCGGGATCTCGTCGTTCGTGGAATGGTTCCGCGACGGCGGCGGCCCGGTGACCGCGATCCGCAACGACGTGTTCGGCAACGCGCCGACCGCGTTGGCCAGGGTGGTGACCCTGCAGCAGACCGTCGCAATGGTGCGCATGACGATGGACGAGGTCGAGCGAAGCGTCGAGCAGCTGCTCGGCCCCGACGACGGTGCGACCGTACGGGAGGCGATGCTCCAGTTCTCCCGGGAGGTCGCGTTCGCGGCCGCCGAGGTCTACGCCCGGGCGGCCGAGATGCGGGGAGCTTGGGACGCCCGCCTGGAGGCGCTGATCGTCGACTCCGTGCTGCGCGGCGAGGCCGACGAGGCCGTCCGTTCCCGAGCCGCCGCCCTGGGCTGGGAGTCGTCGTCGCTGGTCGCCGTGGTGCTCGGCTACGCCCCCGCTGACAACGAGCCCTCCGAGCGCGGCCCGCATAACGTCGCCGACGACATACGCCGCTCCGCCCGGCAGGCGGGGCTCGACTCGCTCTGCGCTGTGCAGGGTGACCGTCTAGTCGTCGTTCTCGGAGGTGTCGGGGACCTCGACAAGGCGGGCGCCACGGTCGCCGACTGCTTCGGTCCGGGTCCGGTGGTGGTGGGTCCGCTGGTCGGCGACCTGCTGTCGGCGAACGTCTCATCGCGAGCCGCGGTGGCCGGACTGCGCGCCGCAGCCGGGTGGACCGGCGCACCGCGACCGGTGGCCGCCGACGACCTGCTACCGGAGCGGTCCTTGTCCGGCGACGGGCACGCCCGGCACCGCCTCGTTACCAGCGTCTACACACCGCTGCTCGCGGGGGACAGGCTGCTGCTCGACACCGCATCGGCGTTCGTCGAGTCCGGCGGTTCCATCGAGGCGACGGCCCGCGTGCTGTTCGTCCACGCCAACACCGTGCGCTACCGACTTCGCCGGATCGCCGACGTCACCGGGCTCACGCTGACAGACCCGCGCGACGCGTACACCGTCCGGATCGCGATCACGCTCGGTCGCCTGCTCGCCCCGGAGGCCTGACCAGGCGCAACAGACTCAGCTCAGCGAGTTGTGGGAACCCTACAAATGCGGACGCTCAGATTCGTCATCTCGCAGCACGCACGGTGCCTGGCTTACAGGGCAAGGTGGAGACGTGCTCGTCATCGTTGCGCCCGGTCAGGGCGCGCAAACGCCCGGCTTCCTCGAGCCATGGCTGGACGACCCTGCCTTTGGCACCCGGCTGCACTGGTTGTCGGTCGTGGCAGGGCTCGACCTCGAGCACTACGGCACGAAAGCCGACGCGGAGACGATTCGCGACACGGCGGTGGCGCAGCCGCTGCTCGTAGCGTCCGGGTTGGTTGCGGCCCTGTCGCTGTTCCCCCACCCGAGCGACGCCTTCGCCGCCATCGGCGCCGCAAGTGGGCACAGTGTCGGCGAGATCACCGCCGCCGCGGGCGTCGGCGTCATCACCGCCGAGCAGGCCATGGTGCTCGTACGCGAGCGCGGCAACGCGATGGCGGACGCGTCCGCTCGTACGCCGACGTCGATGACCGCAGTGCTGGGTGGTGAGCGGGACGCGGTGCTGGCCAAGCTCGCCGAGCACGGGCTCACTCCGGCCAACGACAACGGCCCCGGTCAGGTCGTGGCAGCCGGCACAACGCAGCAGCTGCAAGCTCTCGCAGCCGACCCCCCGGCCCGAGCCCGCCTCGTGCCGCTGTCGGTCGCCGGCGCCTTCCACACCGAGCACATGGCCTCGGCCGTCGACTCGCTGGGGCGCCTGGCGCAGGCCGTCTACACCCACGACGCCCGGACGCGGCTGATCTCCAACCGCGACGGCCAGGTTGTGCACAGCGGGACAGAGGTTGTTCGCCGCATCGTGTCGCAGGTTGCGACGCCGGTGCGCTGGGATCTGTGCATGCAGAGCATGCTCGACCTCGGCGTCACCGGCCTGCTGGAGATGCCGCCGGCAGGCACGCTGACCGGAATCGCGAAACGGACGATGAAGGGCGTGGCGACATTCGCGCTCAAGACCCCGGACCAGCTCGACGACGCCCGTGACTTCGTCGCCAAACATGCCGTGGAGTCGCAGATGGACGACGCGCCGACCTGGCGGTTGTTGGTGGCGCCCGCCAAGGGCACCTTCCACCGCCAGGGGGACACCCCGGCAGGGACCTCGTTGGGCGCCGAGCACCGCGTCGGCGCCGTGCGAAGCCTGCGGGACGAAATCCCGGTCGTGGCGCCGCATGGCGGCACTGTGGTGGAATGGCTGGTCGAGGACGGCGACCTGGTCTCCCCCGGTCAGCCGTTGATCCGGTTGCATCCGCGGGCGGGGTCATGAGGCACACCCGGATCCGAGGTGTCGGCACCTACCGGCCACGCCGGGTCGTCCCCAACTCCGAGATCGTCGGGCGCATCGACTCGACCGACGAATGGATCCAGACCCGGTCCGGCATCAAGACGCGTCGCTTCGCAGGGGACGACGAAACCGTGCAGAGCATGTCGGTCGCAGCGTCCCAGGTCGCACTTGAGCGCGCCGGGGTCTCCGCGTACGACATCGACTGCGTGATCGTCGCGACGGTGTCTCACCTGATGCAGACCCCCGCCGTTGCGACCCTGATCACCGAGGACCTGGGCGCGACACCCGCCGCTGCCTTTGACATCTCGGCCGCGTGTGCAGGCTTCTGCTACGGGCTGGCGCTCGCGTCTGACATGGTGCGTTGCGAGACGGCGACCAACGTGTTGGTCATCGGGGTGGAGAAGCTGTCCGAGATCACCGACCCCGAGGACCGCGGCACCGCGTTCATCTTCGCCGACGGCGCCGGAGCGGCCGTCGTAGGTCCGTCACAGCAACCGGGCATCAGCCCCGTGGTCTGGGGCTCGGACGGTTCCAAGTACGACTACATCCGGCAGATCAAGAGCTGGGACGACGTTTTCACCGAGGACAAACCTCAGTGGCCGAACCTGCATGTGGCGGGCAACCCGGTGTTTCGCTGGGCCTCCTTCGAGATGGCGAAGGTCGCCAAGCAGGCTCTCGACCTCGCCGAGATTGGCGTCGAGGAGCTCGATGCCTTCATTCCTCACCAGGCCAACATGCGGATCACCGACGCGATGGCGCGCTCGCTCAAGCTGCCGGACACGGTGGCGATCGCGCGCGACATCGCCGACCAGGGAAACACGTCAGCGGCGTCGGTCCCGCTGGCCATGGACCGGATGCTCGACGAGGGCGCCATCAAGAGCGGGGACCGGGCGCTACTGATCGCGTTCGGCGCCGGGCTCGCCTACGCCGCCCAGGTGGTGACGATCCCCTAGTCTGTGCGACCGGCTCCCCCACGTACCTGACCGCCAACGAAGGAGAACCACATGGCCACCACCGAGGACATCCGCGTCGACCTCGCCGAAATCGTCAACGAGGTCGCCGGCATCCCGGTCGACGACGTCCAGATGGACAAGTCGTTCACCGACGATCTCGACGTCGACTCGCTGTCGATGGTCGAGGTCGTCGTCGCCGCCGAGGAGAAGTTCGACGTCAAGATCCCCGACGACGAGGTCAAGAACCTCAAGACGGTCGGCGACGCGGTCGCGTTCATCGAACGGGCCCAGTCCTGACGCACCCAGCGCGCACCGCAGCGCTCAGCAAGGGGGCAACGAGGTGGTAGCGAGATGAGCCCGACCCGAGTCCTGGTCACGGGACTGGGTGTGACCACGCCTGTCGGCGGCGACGTCGCCAGCACCTGGGACGCGTTGTTGGCGGGACGATCCGGCGTCAACCGGCTCGAGCACGACTGGGCCGAGCAGCTGTCGGTCCAGATCGCCGCCGAGGTCGCGGTCGAGCCCGGCGACGTCCTCGAGCGGGTGCAGGCGCGCCGTCTAGACCGCTCGGCACAGTTCGCACTGATCGCCGCCCGCGAGGCCTGGGCGGACTCCGGTCTCGACGAGGCCGAGATGGACCCTGAACGCCTGGGCGTCGCCGTCGCCTCGGGGATCGGCGGTATCCAGACGCTATTGGCCAACTACGACCTCCTGCAGGACAAGGGCCCACGTCGGGTGTCACCGCTGGCGATCCCCATGCTGATGCCGAACAGCGCAGCGGCCAACGTCGGGCTCTTCGTCGGCGCCCAAAGCGGCGTCCACACGCCGGTCTCGGCCTGCGCCTCGGGCAACGAGGCGATCTCGCTGGGAGTGGACATGATCCGGCTCGGCCGCGCCGACGTCGTGCTGGTGGGTGGAACCGAGGCGTGCGTGCACCCGCTGCCACTGGCCGCCTTCGGCCAGATGATGGCCCTGTCCAAGCGCAATGACGATCCAGAGGCCGCATCCCGGCCCTGGGACACCGGCCGCGACGGCTTCGTGCTCGGTGAGGGCGGCGGCATCCTGGTGCTGGAGTCCGAGTCGCACGCGACCGCGCGTCGCGCTCGGATCTACGCCGAGGTCGCTGGCGCCGGTGTCACCGCGGACTCCCACGACATCGCGCAGCCGCACCCTGAGGGCCTAGGCGCCAGCCGGGCCATGGCGATGGCGCTGCGCGAGTCAGGACTGTCACCGGGCGACATCACGCACATCAACGCCCACGCCACCTCCACGCCACAGGGCGACATCGCCGAGGCCATGGCGATCCGGTCCACCCTGGGTGACGCAGCCGACCGGATCGTGGTCACCGGCACCAAGTCGATGACCGGGCACCTGCTCGGCGCGGCCGGCGCCCTAGAGTCGATCGCGACGGTGCTGGCGCTGCGCCACCGTACGGTGCCCCCGACCATCAACCTCGACGACCGTGACCCCGCTATCGACCTCGACATCGCCACCAAGGTTCGTGACCTGCCGGAGGGCGATCTCGCCGCGCTCAACAACTCGTTCGGCTTCGGTGGACACAACGTCGCGATCGCCTTCCGGACAGCCTGAGAGGGATGGCACAGCCATGACCATGACACGAGCGGACATCCCGGCGCCCAGCCCGCCTGCGCAGAAGCCGGTGAAGCTGCCCCGCGAGCAGGACCCGCGGAACCCCAACGTCCGCCTGTCGGCGTTGTTCGACGTGGGCTCGCTCGAGCTGATCACCGACGACGACGGCAGCGGCATGCTCGCCGCCGTCGGGCGCATCGACGGCACCTTCACCGTCGCCTTCTGCTCCGACGCCACCGTGATGGGCGGCGCTATGGGTGACGAGGGCTGCAAGGTTGTCGTCGCGGCGTACGAGCGCGCGGTCGCTGACCGGGCACCGATCGTCGGTCTGTGGCATTCCGGTGGCGCCCGGCTCGCCGAGGGGGTCCTGAGCCTGCACGCTGTCGGGCGGATCTTCCGCGCGATGACGCTGGCGTCCGGCAGGATCCCGCAGATCTCGGTCGTGCTCGGGCCCGCCGCCGGCGGTGCCGCGTACGGGCCGGCCCTGACCGACGTGGTCATCCTCGGGCCAGAGGGCCGCATCTTCGTGACCGGTCCCGACGTGGTGCGTTCGGTCACCGGTGAGGATGTCGACATGCTGCGGCTCGGTGGACCGGAGCCGCACGGTCGACGCTCCGGCGTCGTGCACGTGCTCGCCGACTCCGAGGCGCAGGCTCTCGGCGAGGCCCGCCGGCTCGCGTCACTTCTGGGCGACCAGGGCCACCTCGACCAGTCCGCGGTCGACGACGTCGACCTCGCAGGATCGCTTCCGGAGTCGATGCGCCGCGCGTACGACGTCCACCCGTTGGTCAGCGATCTGCTCGACGATGACACCGCTCTGGAGCTGCACGGTCGGTGGGCACCCAACATCACCACCACGCTCGGGCGCTTCGGCGGCCGAACGGTGGGCGTCATCGCCAATAACCCGCTCCGGCTGGGTGGCTGCCTCGACTCGCTGTCGGCGGAGAAGGCCGCCCGCTTCGTGCGGATGTGTGACGCGTTCGGCGTACCGCTGATCGTGGTCGTCGACGTCCCGGGCTACCTGCCCGGTGTCGGGCAGGAATGGGACGGTGTCGTACGCCGTGGCGCCAAGCTCCTGCACGCCTTCGGTGAGGCGACTGTCCCCCGGGTGACGCTGGTGACGCGCAAGGCGTTTGGGGGGGCCTACATCGCCATGAACTCCCGCTCGCTGGGCGCGACCCGGGTGTTCGCCTGGCCGGGCGCCGAGGTGGCGGTCATGGGAGCCCTCGCCGCCGTGCGCATCCTGCACCGGCGCAAGCTCGCCGAGGTCCCGGCCGACGTGCGCGTCGCGGTGGAGTCCGAGCTGGCGGCCGAGCACGAGGGCATCGCCGGTGGTGTCGATCGGGCAGTCCAGATCGGCGTGGTCGACGAGGTCATCGAGCCGACCCGCACCCGCTCCGCGCTGGCGGCGGCACTCGGGGCGGCGCTGAGCGAGCCCACGGTGCGCGGCGAGCACGGCAACATTCCCCTCTGACGGCCGCGAGCCAGACCACCATGCATCGCGAGGACCTCAGCAACCGTCGCCGCCTCTGGATCGCCGGTGGGATCGGACTCGTCGTCGCGGGGACCATGCTGGCGATATTCGTCAGCCTGATCGGCGGCACGGTGATGCAGGTTCGATCAGCAGACCCCGTCACCGCACAGCAGGAACTCCCCCAAGAGCTCACTCCCGTCCCGACGACAAGCGAACCACCGCCCACGTCCGCTACCCCGTCGCCGACGACGCGGCCCAGCCGCACACCACAGCGGCAGCCCACCCTCACCGCCACACCGGAGCAGGCAGCCGCCTACGACCGGATCGATCTGAGCGGGTCGTTCCCCGGATTGCCGGCGGGGACCCCGTTGCAGGTGCAGCGGCGGGAGGGTGGCTCCTGGGTGGCGTTCCCGGTCTCGCTGCAGACGGGAGCCGGCGGTGAGTTCACCACGTACGTCGAGACCGGCCGGCTCGGCGCGAACCTGTTCCGGGTGACGGCGACGGGCTCGGCGCGCTCGACGGCCACCGTCACGGTGCAGATCGGCTGACGGTCCAGACCGGGCGCGTCAGACCACCTGGTGCAGCCAGCGCACGGGGGCGCCCTCGCCGGCGTGTCGGAACGTCTCGAGCTCGTCGTCCCACGCCCGGCCGAGCAGCTTGTCGATCTCGGCCTCGATCGAGGTCGTACCCAGTGCCGTCTTCACCACGACTGCCTTGAGTCGGTCCTCGGGAATCATGATGTCGCCGTGCACGCCGATCACGGCGTGAAAGATGCCGAGGTCGGGCGTGTAGGAGTAGCGAGCGCCTTCGGTGCCGGTCGTCGGCTCCTCGGTGACCTCGAAGCGCAGATGGCTCCACCCGCGCAACCCGGAGGCGATCCGAGCCGCTGCACCGACGTCGCCTTGCCACGACAGCTCACTGCGGTACATGCCGTGGGCGGCGGGTTGCGCGGTCCACGCCAAACTGGCGGCGACGCCGAGCACACCGCCGACCGCCCACTCGACATGGGGGCACAGCGCCGAGGGCGTCGAGTGTACGTACAGCACGCCACGCGTCGTTGGGGTCACGGCTCCTCCTGCCGATCAGGTACGCCTTCCCCAGCGGCCTGCGTGGCAGTGGTGTGACCGGTGCTCATTGTGCCCCATCCGCCTGTCGACTGTCGCAGGTCTGCTGCCGCTGGGGCGGCGTGTCGGCGCGATCCGCAGCGGCGGGATAGCGTGCAGTTCGCCGCGGCGCCGAACGACGCCGACAGACGCCGACAGAATGGAGACGTGATGAGCGTCGAGGTACGTGAGGCACCCGAGCGCAACCGGTTCGAGGTGTACGAGGACGGGCAGCTGGTCGGCTTTGCCGACTGCTTGCGCGAAGGGGAGGCCGTGGCGATCCCGCACACCGAAGTGGACCCCGCGCGCGGCGGCCGAGGCCTGGCGAGTGAGCTTATCCGGGTCACGCTCGACACGCTGCGCGACCGTGACGAGCAGGTGCTGCCGTACTGCCCTTTCGTCTCCTCCTACATCGCCAGGCACCCCCAGTACGCCGCCTTGGTACCCGCCCAGGCACGGGCACGCTTCGGTCTGCCGAGCGTCTGACGTCTGACGGGACGAGTCCAGCCGCCGGTGTTGGCCTGGTGAACGACGTGCCACAGCGCCGGAGTTCGAGGCAAAGGCGGGTGCTGCATGAGGATCGGTGTGTTGGGGACGGGCGGGCTAATGGCGCCGGACCCGTGGCGCCCCCCTGGATGTGCGAGCACAGGTCACGCAGGCAGGCCACCTCGGCCCCGTGGTGAATCAGCTCGCGGTGAATGTGCAGGATCAGCCGCGCAACCGGCTCGTCGGCCCAGTCGTTCTCGGTCGGCCCGCACCGCCGGGTCGGGCCCTCCTCGCCCAGGCCGCGGACGCCGGCCAGCCAGGTTTGGTACTCGCGGTCGAGCTGGGTCAGGGTGCTGCTCGACGTGGCCAAACCCACTCGATTTCCCCGGCCCCGTCGTCGGGCTCGACCCGGTGGGATACGACGGTCTCGGTGAGTCGATCCAGCGCGAGTTTTCGGCCGCGCGTGTCGTCAACACGAGGTGGGCCACGCTTCAACATCGCGATCAACCGGGCGCCCGCCTGACACCGACCCCGCTGCAGCAGATGGTGGCGGTCAGCTGGGGGGCTGCTTGCTGCGGGCCTGCGATCGCTCCCTCACACTCGCGACCGCTCGCTTGATGCGCGCCTGGTTCTCCGGTTTGCGCGCCTCGTCGTACACCTTCTTCGCCAACGTGAACTTCGCTAGCTTGCTGACCAGTCCCATGTCACTCACCTTCGTCGTGTGGGTGTTCGATACCCGGCACCATGCCGCGCTAATCCCCGCTGCTCTCTGCGGCGGGTGAGCCGCTCGGGTGGCCGACGACTGTCACCTCGCTGCCGCGGTTGAAAAACTACATCCTCCCGGTGGGGCTCCGACAGTTCTGACCGGCCGCCGCAACCTCGTCACCGAACAGCTCGGAGCCGCCGATCTGGGGCAACCACGTGGCCACGGACCAGCCGAAGAGATAGCCCTCGTCCGGATGCCCATCGCCAGCTGCACCGGCAGCGCGAGCGGCCAGCTGCGTCAACCGCCGCAACCGAGTTCCGACGTCCGCGCCGGTCTAGGTGATGTCGAATGACCCACCGCACTTATCGCCGCTCGGCCCGGATGGCCCTATCGCTGCAATGTCACGCGTTCGGTTGGCCCACCACACCACGGGTTCACGAACGAGCGCCATACGCCGTCCCGGGTAACGCGCCGGCTTGCGGAAGACGCCTACCGTGTCGCCCCAGTAGTGCTGAGGTGTCTCTATCGCCTTGTAATCATGGCGGGCGCCGCGTCTGACGGGTGGGAAGTCTGTGTACGCCTCGAGCAGCTCGAGGCGGGCGTACGCTGCCATCGCCCGGAGCCCGTCGGGGTAGTAGCGCCAGCAGTCGACGCTGCTGTGCACGTGCCCGCGAGATGGGGCGGTCATCAAGAAGTGGCCGTGCTGTCTCAGCACTCGCGCGATCTCCAGCAGAGAAGCCCAAAAGAAGGGGACGTGCTCGAAGACCTGTCCGGAGACGACGACGTCGACGCTGTTGCTGCGCAACGGAAGCCGGTACGGCTTTTTCATCACCACGTCTACGTTCTTGCCGTCGACCACGTCGACTCCGACAATCTGGCAATCGTGGTCGCGCAGCAAGTCCCGATGCGTGGCGGTCTGTTTCCCTGTCGTCCGGGATCCGAAGTCAACCACGGTGTAGTGGCGGTTCCTCGGCAGGTAGGTCTCGATGACCCGCGCCATCTGTGCGTGGGCTGATGCGTGCAACGGTCTCCCCGACGTCGTGGCTCGGCGCAGCCATGCTAGTGGCTGACGGCGAGGTTAAGTGTCGCGGAGGCCGTCGTCTCTGACGTCGCCCTCGGTCTCGATGCGTTCGCGGCGAACGTCTGTGCTCACCGTCTCGTCTTCCGTGTACTCCTCCCTGGCGAGGCGCACTCGTTCGACAGGCTCTGCGGTCTTTTCCAGGACGGGCCGTTCCTCGTTGAGCACGACCTCGGTCCCGACAGCATCCGCGTCTGCTAACGAGCCGTCGTCGTCGCCCTCGACCGGGTCATGCTCGATGATGACCTTTTCGCGTCGCACCGGCACCGTTTGCGTGACGTACTCGGTCTCGACGATCTTGCGCAGGCGCGCCCGACCGACCGGCCTCGACTCGGTGCCGGCGACCCGTACTCGCTCCTCCGACAGTGTCATCGCGTCGTCGCTCGTCTCACTGGTCGTGGCGTACGTCTGCGGCTGGGCCTGCGACGTCGTCTGGGTTGCTGGCCGGGGGCTGGTCGGCGTCGGCGCATCGCTGGGTTGCCCGGTCATCACGGGCTCGTCGGTCGCCGTCGTGTAGTCGATGCCGTAGTAGTCGTAGAGCCCGGACTCCTGCTCGGGCGTGAGGTGCCCACTGTCACCACCGATGTTGGGTGCGTTCTTTACCTGGTCTTTGGGGTGGGCAACCATCAGCCGGTCCCCCGAGAACGACGCGTTGATCAGCGGTACGAAGCTCTCGCTCGTGCCGAACAGACCGGTGTTGACCGTGGCCCACGCGGGTTCGTCGGTCTGGTCGTCGAGAAACACCTGGCGGACCTTGCCGATCTTCTCGCCATCACTGCCGTACGCCTCGCAGTCGACGGCTTGCAGCGCCTCATCAGGGGTCATCTCACTACCTCCCGCTATGGACGGTTCGAGCGACCGTCATGCCGAGATGTACCCCATAAGCCTGGAGGTGATGCCTAGCGGCGCAAAGGTTGAGTCCCGTCGCCGACCCTGGACTGACGGAACGCCACCGCTTGTCGCCTCTGCTCCTACCGCTCGGCGTGGCATCCAGGTCGTGGCCGTTGTGGACGCCAGGCTGGGTCCGTCCGAAGACCGTCATCGAGCCGAGGGCAAGACGGGCGTGAGCAAGCACTCTGAGCGGCTGGAGCACGGTTTCCACGTCTTGGACACCGTGGTCGGATCGGTTGTCATTCTCTGCCTGCTCGTCTGGCTGTTCCTCGGCGCCTGGCCCGTCTTCGCTGCATTGCTGCTCGCGGTCGGGATCGTCGCTGCCTGCCTCGGGCTAGCGTATGCGATCGGCTGGCTGCTCGAGAGGATGCGTCGGCCCAGAACGATCGCCCACTAGCACCGGGCTGCCGCCTGGTCGGTGGGTTCGGTCAGCCGCTTCTTCCGGACACTCCGGGCGGGTTCGTGCCCGGCCTGGAGCGGTTAGGTTGCCCGGTGAAAAAAGGAGCCGCAATGCCACCCAACTTGGCCGCCCTCGGGGCCGAACGCGACCGCATTCGTGCCCAGCACAACCGTCCCGCTGGCCTGAGGCCGGCCTCCTCGGCTCGCGGAATACATCACACCGCTCTCGTCAGCAGCGACGTCGAACGCACCGTTCGCTTCTACCAGGACGTGCTCGAGTTTCCTCTGACCGAACTGATCGAGAACCGGGACTACCCCGGGTCGTCTCACTTCTTCTTTGACGTCGGCAACGGCAACCTGCTCGCGTTCTTCGACTTCCCGGGCCTCGACCTCGGGCCGTACGCCGAGGTCCTTGGCGGCCTGCACCACATCGCCATCTCCGTCGAACCCGAGCGATGGAGATATCTGGTCGGCAACCTCGAGCAGGGCGGCGTCGAGCACGTCGTCCACAGCGACACCTCGGTCTACTTCAAGGACCCCGACGGAGCTCGGCTCGAATTGATTCATGATCCGCTCGGTGAGATGTACGGAACCCAGGTCTTGTGAGCTCGCTTGGGCATCCGACGTGAGCCAGCCCGGCGTCTACTTCACCTATGAGGCCATGCCCGGCCGCGTGGTGTTCGGCGTCGGTGCCGCCCGCACCCGCATCGCCGAGGAGCTCGACCGGCTGGGGGCCAGGCGTCTCCTGCTGCTGGCTGGAGAACGCGAAGAGTCACGTGCCCGCGACATCACCCGGGAGGTGGCTGATCGCGTCGTTGGCGTCTTCAGCGGCGTTCGACCGCACGTGCCGATTGAGGTCGCCGACCAAGCATGTGCCCGCGCCGCCAGTGCGGGCGCCGACGCCCTGCTCAGTGTCGGCGGAGGGTCGACAACCGGTACCGCGAAGGCGGTTGCCCTGACAACGGGATTGCCCGTGGTCGCTGTCCCCACGACGTACGCCGGCTCCGAGATGACCCCGGTGTGGGGGCTGACCGCGGGCGGGCACAAGACCACTGGTACCGATCGGGCCGTGCTGCCCCGGGTCGTGATCTATGACCCAGAGCTCACCGCCTCCCTGCCTCCCGGACTGTCAGCAGTCAGCGGACTCAACGCCATGGCGCACTGTGTGGAGGCGTTCTGGGCCCCGGGCCGGAACCCCATCAGCAGCCTGCTGGGCGAAGCGGCCATCCGGGCTTTGAAGACAGCACTGCCCCTCGTGGTCGCGGACGGCGCGGATATCGGCGCACGGAGTGACGCGCTCTACGGTGCTTACCTTGCGGGGTCAGCCTTCGCAGTTGCCGGGTCGGGTCTGCATCACAAGATCTGCCACGTCCTCGGCGGAGCCTTCGATCTGCCCCATGCGGAGACGCATGCGGTCGTTCTGCCGTACGTACTCGCGTTCAACGCGGCGTCGGCGCCTCGCGCGGCCTCACGGATCGCCGCGGCGCTCGGCGCCGACGACGCAGCACGTGGCCTGTGGGACCTCTGCAGGGATCTCGGCGTTCCGCGATCTCTGCGAAAGCTCGGTCTGCGGAAGGAGCAGCTGGAGGAAGTCGTGGGCTCTATGTACGCCGTCATTCCTCCGGACAATCCGCGAGCGATTGGCGAGGACGCCCTGCGGCGGCTGCTGGCGGCCGCTTGGGCGGGAGAAGAGCCGGACCACAATCCGATCGAGTCACATGGACGTTTACTGTCCGCGCATGGGGAGCGTGTTGGTGACGGGGATGTCGGGCACGGGTAAGTCGACCACGCTGGCCGAGCTCGGCCGACGCGGGTTCCGCGCCGTCGACACGGACTCCCTGACATGGAGCGAATGGATGCCTTCTGCAGGTGGCGCAGCGGGCGAGTGGCTTTGGCGGGAGGACCGAATGTCCCAGCTCCTGTCGTCGGAGAGCCGACAGGTCCTGTACGTGTCCGGGTGCATGTCGAACCAGGGAAAGTTCTACGACCGGTTCGACGCGGTCGTCCTGCTCAGCGCTCCCGTCGAGGTGATCCTTGATCGCGTCGAGAATAGGACGACGAACAATTACGGCAAAGGCCCAGGGGAACGCGAACGCATCCTTTCCCACCTCGGTTCGGTGGAGCCGTTGCTGCGGGCGACGAGCACCCACGAGATCGATACCAGCAGACCATTCGAAGACGTCGTGGACGCGCTGATCGCCATCGGTCAGGAGATCGCGTCGTGATCTCTAGGAGTCACCCGGTGATGTCCTGCTCCTCCGATGTCAGCTACCTGGAGGCCCTGACCCAACCGGTCGTGTGACCGACCTTGTGGGTGGCTAGAGACTGAGCATCGATCTCGTTCGGTCCGATCGCGTTGTCACCGAGCTCCCAGCTTCAGTTAGCGGACCCAGGTCGTTAGTGACCGTGCGGGACGAGTTGCGGCGGTTGGGTGGCGACGGCACGACGCTGTGCACTACGCGCCGTGTCGGCGACACCACGTGCACAGTGACGGGTCGGACCGATGAGCCGGGACGACCTTTTGGACCGATCAAACGGCCCTGGGGTGACCCTGGGGTTAGGCTTGTACCGCCGCGGCCGCAACTTGTAGATGGCAGCGGCACGCGGCGAAGCCCTCCGGGGGTAAGCTCCGGAGGGCTTCACTCCGCTCTGTCGGCGACGTCGCTCCATGCCGGACCACCGGGGACGCCACGGTCGAACGGAAAGTTTGCTCTCAGCCGCTCAGGCGGGCCTGCAGACGTTGCGGTTCGCCGCGCTGCTGCACCAGCGTGGCCGAGCCCGCTGCACACACCCCCACCGCTGCGGCGACATCCTTGACCGTCTCACCGTCGCTGACCACCGCCAGCACGGCCCGATAGCTCTGCTCAGCAACGCTCATCTCCCGCGTCCTAGGGAGTGTCAAGGATCAGCCGAAACAGGACAAACTTGAGGTGGGGCGGGCGGGACTCGAACCCGCGACCCAGGGATTATGAGTCCCTTGCTCTAACCGGCTGAGCTACCGCCCCATGCATTACCCGCCATCCCCGAGACGGTCGACGTGCTGGTGCAACGGAGTAGAGGTGACCATACCGATTGAGTGTGATCGCGACGGAAGCGTGCCTGAGCATCGCCGAGAGCACCCTGCGATGGAGTGTCTGAGCGCATCTCAGTGAGGCGACCCCGCGCTGACCCTGCCGAAACCCCCTCGCCTGCAGTCGGCCTACGCCGCTAGCCTCACACCGAAGGACCCCGGACCAAGAAGGAGTGACTGGAGATGCGGCAACCGCTCGGACAGATAGTTCTCACCGATCCGAGCAACCGGAAGGCAGCCCTTCTCCATGCCAACCCTCAACCTTGGGATCGTCGCTCATGTCGACGCCGGTAAGACCACACTGACTGAACGTCTCCTCTTCGAGACGGGGGTCACCAGCCACATCGGCCGTGTCGACCACGGCGACACCATCACCGACGCCGACATGCTCGAACGCCAACGCGGCATCACGATCCGTTCGGCCGTCGTCACGTTCACGATTCGCCGCCAAACCGGTGCGTGCGTCAAGGTCAATCTGATCGACACTCCCGGCCACTCGGACTTCGTCGCAGAGGTCGAGCGATCCCTTGCAGTGCTCGACGGCGCGGTGCTTGTGGTCTCGGCCGTCGAAGGCGTCCAGGCGCAGACACGCGTCCTCATCCGCATCCTCGAGCGGCTCCGGATACCGTTCCTCATCTTCGCCAACAAGATCGACAGAGTCGGCGCGACGTACGACCAGACGATGGCCGCCATCCGTGAGGCACTCACCGGCGACGCGATCGCGCTCACCCGACCAAACGACCTGGGAAGCCGATGCTCTACCGTCGGCCCACGCAGCGGCGTCGGCTTCCTCGACGATCTCGTCGTTCGACTTGCCGAGTACGACGACCAGGTGTTGCGCCAGTACGTCGACGGAGCGCGACCGCTCACTGAGTTCGAGGCCCTGGCTGCCCTCGCGCGGCTCACCGCCAGCGGCAAGCTGCATCCGGTCTACTTTGGCTCGGCCCTGACCGGGATCGGGGTCGCCGACGTCGTCGACGGACTCAGCCGCTACCTTCCAACCGGGACGGCAGCGGTAGATGAGCCCTTGCACGCAAGCGTCTTCAAGATCGAGCGCGGTTCGGTCGGTCACAAAGTGGCCTTCGCGCGACTCCATACCGGCACCCTGACCGCACGCGACCATGTCGTCTACCACCACCGCTCCCCCACCGGCACTCTTGCCGGGCGCGAGGGCCGGGTCACCAGCGTGAGCACGTTCACGAACGGCACCGCTACGGCCGCCGTGCCTGCCCACGCCGGCGAGATCGCCAAGATCGTCGGCCTCTCCGACATCGAGATCGGCGACCAGCTCGGAGTGTGGGAGCCCGCCAAGGGCGGCCGGCACTTCGCACCACCCGGCCTCGAGGCTGTCGTACTCGCGCGCAACACCGCCGACCGGCCGGCGCTCTTCGAAGCGCTCAGGCAGCTCTCCGAGCAGGACCCCCTCATTGATGCCCGCCTCGACGGAATCGACCAGGAGCTGACCGTCAGCCTCTACGGCGAAGTTCAGAAACAAGTCCTCGCCGCGCGACTGGCCACCGAGTTCGGCGTCGAGGCCGAGTTCCTGCCCACCCGGACGGTCTACGTGGAGCGAGTGTCGGGGGTGGGCGAGGCGTTCGAGCAGGTCCCCGCCCAGAACGCCACGTTGGGGCTGCGGGTCGAGCCCGGCCCGGTCGGCTCCGGGATCACCTACCGGCTGGCCGTTGAACGCGGCTGGCTGCTGCCCTCGTTCCACACGGCCGTAGAGGAGAGCCTGTCGACCGAGCTCAGGGTTGGTCTGTGCGGCTGGAGGGTCACCGACTGCGTGGTGACGCTCACCCAGTCGCGCTACTGCGCCCCGACCCCGCCGGCCGGTGACTTCCGCCGTCTGACCGCAATCGTGCTGCGTGACGCTCTGCGCGGCTCCGGAACGACGGTGTGCGCGCCGCTCAGCGAGTTCGAGGTCGAGATCCC
>Ga0183260_10001629_pt1 | contig 18668 bp, 9 predicted proteins | sample AntDrymUQ4972206_2_FD_129768 | JGI IMG/M metagenome (GOLD analysis project Ga0183260, IMG submission 129768) | Polar desert sand microbial communities from Dry Valleys, Antarctica - metaG UQ497 (22.06) (version 2) (version 2) | ecosystem: Environmental > Terrestrial > Soil > Desert | place...
ATTCCGATCGTCAGGTAGACGTTGCGCACGCGGTCCGGGCGCTTCGCGAACCACCCCTGTTTGACGCAGTCGGTGTAGAGGCTCGTCTGAACGGCTTTCAGATCGCTGGCGAAGGTGTTCTTGAGCGCCGACAGCGTGATCTCGCTGCGCCCCTCGAACAGCCCGTCGAGCAGCCGCCGCTCGAACGGCAGCAGCGCTTCGGTCGGCCCACTGCCTTGCACGAGGTTCCAGTCGGTCTTGCCGAACCACCCTGTCTTCGGCAGTTCGCGGATTTCGAGGTAGCCGCGTACGGCGAGATCGACGATCGACGCGGTGACGTCGAGCGCGTCGGCGCGTTCGTCGACGAGCACACCGACCTGCGCGGGCCGCGCATTCCCCGGTGGACGGAACACCACGGGGGACTCGTCGTCTTCCCCGAACCCCCGTCGGTCGTCCGGGCTATTGCCGGCGATCTTGCGGTCGCGACCGGTACGCCACAGCAGGCGGACGACAAACCCGAACGCGAGTACGCCAGCTGCTACTGCGCCCGCGACGCTGGACGGCGTGACGGAGAACGCGCGCGTCAGCGAGAACTTCTCGTCGAGGATCGGCTTGGTGCCGGCGGGATCGATCGTGCCCTTTACCAGCGCGACGACAACGGTGACCGCCTGGCGTTCGGCGAGGGCGTCATGACGGAACGCCGCCTCGTTGTCGTCGACGACCTCCGCACCGGCGCAGGGGAGCGTGCTGCCGCGCGGACCGGCGAAACACGCCACGCGGTTGATGCCCCCGGGCGCGCGCACAGTGACCGACGCCGCGCCGATCGGGACATCCCACTCGTCGCCAATGGCATTCCAGTACAGCTCGTCGTGATCCGGAAAGGCGTTCAGGCCGCCGCGCACGACGTAGCGGATGCGGTAGGTGTGCGCGCCTGTGATCGTCTCGTCGGGGTCGCCAATGCGCAGGAGCTTGCGGCCGTTCTCGTCGCTGTCCTCGACACCGTCGGGCGTGCCCTCGGACCCGTCCACGCGGATCCCGCTGAGCTCGTAGACCCGCTCGTACTTCGGGTCCGGGTCGTATGGGAACCGCACCGGGATCGTGCGGAAGATGCCGTGCCGTTCGAACGGACCGAAATTGTAGGCAATCGTCTCCACGACCTCGTAGGTGCCGTCGGCGCGGATGTCGATCGTCACGTCGTAGCGCTCGATGCGCTCGGGGAGCGGCTGCGCGCCGGCGTGCGGGACGACGGTGAACGACGCAACGACCGCGATCGTCGCCGCGATGGCAATTCTAAAGACGCGCATCGGGCACTGACTTCGCGTCGCGATCGGCTTGGAAGTACTCCGCTTCGCGAAATCCGAGCGGGCGGGCGAGCAGCACGATCGGAAAGGTCTGTTGCGTGGTGTTGAACTTGCGCACCACGGCGTTGTAGTACCGGCGGGCGAAGGAGATGTTCTCTTCCAGCGTCGTCAGCTCGGTCTGAAGCTGGCGGAAGCTCTCGTCCGCCTTCAGGTCGGGATACGCCTCGGAGACCGCCAGCAGCGACGTGACCGAGCCTTCGAGGACGCGCTCGGCTTCGCCCGCCTCCGCGGGACCCTTCGCGGCGCGTGCCGCGGCGCGTGCGCTCGTCACCGCCTCGAGCGTGTCGCGCTCGTGCACCTGGTACGCCTTGACGACGGCGACAAGATTGGGCACGAGGTCTGCTCTGCGCGTGAGCTGCACGTCGATGCCCGACCACGCGTCGGCGATCGCGTTCCGCTGACCCACCAGCCGGTTGTAGAAGACGACGACGCCAACGCCGATCAGCACACCGAGCGCGACGAGCGCGAGGAGAACGATGCTCACGAGGCGGTGAGGCGCACGAGGTCGACCTTCGCCTTGCCCTTGGCGACGTCGAGCACGGCCACGGAGCCGAGATCGTCGTCGTCCCGACGGTCGGCGGGCAGCGTCGGGCTCCCCGGGTTGAAGAACAGCACGCCCTCGTGCTCCTGCCGGAGCTCGCGGTGCGTGCCTCCGAACGCCACCAAATCGACGGGCTCGGAGAAGCGGCGCGTCAGCAAACCGGCAAGCGGCGCGTCGGGAAACACGATGGTGTCGTCCTCGACGACGATCTTCTTGTCGGGTAGCGCCAGGTTGAAGGTGAGACCGAGCCGCAGACCGCCAACGTCGATCACCTTCTGCGGCGTGTCGTCGCTCTCGAACGCGACGTACCCCTTGCGCTCCTCGTCGGGCACCCACACAGGAGCGATCGCCTGCAACCGGGTGATGAAGGTCTTCTTGCCGACATCGCCGAGGTGCACGATGAGGTCGACCCCGGCGAACGCTTCGTCGACCTGCGCGGGTACGTCGGTCCCGTCGTCCTTGCGACTGTGGGTGTCGGCAAGAAAGCCGACTCGCCGGATGGCCATGGGACCGAGGCTAGGTCGCGCTAACGCGAGTAGGGGGCTGCTGGGTGCAACCGGGTAGCGCGGTAAAGCCCCCCGTGGCGTGTCGCCGCCGCGCTAACGGCGCAAATCTGGGCAACGATGTCGCCATGCTGCCGGTGGGGACGGTCACGCTGCTGTTCAGCGATATCGAGGCCTCCACCGCGCTCGTTCGCCGTCTCGGTGAGAACTACGACGCCCTTCTCGCCGACCATTTCGCAATATTGCGATCGGCGATCGCACAACACGGTGGTGTTGAGGTAAACACCGACGGCGACGCGATGTTCGCGGTGTTCCCCGACGCGACCGAGGCGATGGAGGCGTGCGTCACGGCTCAACGCGCCCTCGCTTCGCACGCGTGGCCACCCGACGCCGCGCCGCGCGTGCGCATGGGCTTGCACACGGGGGACGTCCGCCGCGGCGGACGCGACTACGTCGGGCTCGCCGTCCATCAAGCGGCGCGGGTCGCGGCAGTCGCACACGGGGGCCAGGTCGTGTGCTCGGCCACGACGCGCTCGGCGTGTGATCTCGCCGAAGCCAAGATCGCCCTGGTCGACCTGGGGTTGTGGTCAGTACGCGACTTCGACGAAGCCCAACGACTTTTTCAGGTCACGGGCGACGGGCTGGCCGAGGACTTCCCCGCGTTGCGGGCGATGCCGGCCGAAGCGCACAACCTTCCGGTACCCCGCACGAGTTTCGTCGGGCGCGAGCGTGACCTGGAGGCGCTGCAGAAACGCGTCGCGGCCGAACGCATCGTCACGGTCGTCGGGACCGGGGGAATCGGCAAGACGCGCGTCGCGTGCGAGCTCGCGCGCCGGCTCGCGCCCCGATTTCGTGACGGCGCCACGGCAGTTTTCCTGGCGACGATCGAGGACTCTGCGCTCGTCCCCGTGCGCGTTGCGGAAGCGCTCGGCCTACGGGAGGAACCGGGCAAGGCCTTGAGCGAGACCATCGCGGCCGCGATCGCACGGCGCGAGGCGGTCGTCGTGCTCGACAACTGCGAGCACGTCGTAGGAGCGGTGGCCGGACTGGTCGACGAGATCATGCGTCATCCGGGCGAGACGGTGGTCGTCGCCACTAGCCGCCGCCCCCTCGACCTTCCCGGTGAGTCGGTGTTCTCTCTCGGATGTCTCGAGGTGCCGGACGCCAACCTGCCCGCGGAAGCCTTGGCCGGCGCCGCCGCGATACGGCTCTTCGTCGAGCGCGGCCAAGTCGCGCAACCCGGTTTCGCTCTCGACGACGGCGTCGCGCCCGTCGTTGCGCGGATCTGTGCCCAACTCGAGGGACTGCCTCTGGCGATCGAGCTCGCCGCGGCTCGCCTCCGCACGATGTCGATTGGCGACATCGAGGCCCGGCTGGGCCATCGGTTGACGCTCCTGACCTCGACGAGCCGCGCGGCGGAGAGCCGCCAGCGTTCGCTCCGCGCGACGATCGACTGGTCCTACGAGATGCTCGACGACGCCGAGCGGGTTCTCATGGCCAGGCTCTCGGCCTTCCCTGCAGGAGTAACCATCTCCACGGCGGAAACGGTCTGCGCTTTCGAACCGCTCAGGTCCGATGAGATGCTTGACCTGCTCGGTTCGCTGGTCGACAAATCCATTCTCCGGGTCGCGACCGCCGGGTCTGAGGCGCGCTACTCGATGCTCGAGACGCTGCGCGAATACGCCACCGAGAAACTGCACGGCGGTCGCGACCAGGTCGAGTTGACGCAGCGCATGACGCGGTGGGTGACCGAACTGGTCGAGGACGGTGCACTGCGGCTGAGAACTGACGACGCCAAGGCAGTCCTGTCGCTTCTCGACACCGAGCACGACAACCTGCTGGCCGCCCTCGCGGCTGCGTCAACGGACGCGTCCATGGTCGAACCGACGCTCCAGATCGCCCTCGGCCTCTGCCCGTACTGGCGGGCCACGGGACAGTGGGCCCACGGCGCACAGGTCCTCGAGAAACTGCCCGAGCCCGCGGACATCGCGACGCGTGCCGAGCTCACTCATTGGCGCGGCGCGTTCGCGTACGCGATGGGCCGCCTGCTCGACGCCGTCGAGCACTACCGCTGCGCCGCCGCGGATGCGAGGTCGGTGGCGTCGTCCGCGCTCGAGGCGCGTGCGCTGGTCGACCTGGCGACCGCGCTCCAGGCATCAGGGGACACCGAAGGCGAGCTGGCACGGAGCGCGGAAGCCGCCGCGCTGACCGAGACCATCGCGGAGGAAGTTGTCCGCGCCGAGATCCTGTGCGCAACCGCGGGACACGCGATCGGCGGGGTCATCGCGCCCGGCGGCATGAAAATCGCGTCCGAGTCGCTCACGGTGGCGCGGGCCGCCGGTGACCGCCGGCTCGAAGCGATCGCTCTGGGCGTGATGGCGACCGCACACGCGGATGCCGGGGATGAGGCGGAGGCGCGACGGGTGCACGAGGCGCAACTCGACATGGCGCGCCGTCTCGGCGATAGCGGGCTCGAAGCGGAGATTCTGTATCTGCTCGCGCATGACAATCGGATGCTGAGTCAGCTCGACGAGGCATCCGAACGTTGCAACGAAGCGCTGGCACTGGCACGGCGTCTAGGCGCACGACAGGTCGAAGCCCGGTCGGTCGGCAAGCTCGGAAACATCGCGTACGCCAAGCGCGACTATGACGCGTCGTTGGAGTGCTTACGCCAGGCACTCGAGCTGGCTACGGAGTTGGGCGACCGCGCACTGGAGGCAAAGACACTCTGGGATCTCGGTTACACCGCGGCCTGTGCCGGTGACCACGCGCTCGCCGAGTCCTCCTACGCGGACGGTCTCGCTCGGACACGTGTCGTGCCGAACAGCGACGCGCAGCAGCTGCCCTGGCTGCGCGCCGTCGGCGCCCTCCACGCCGCGCGTGGCAACCGCGACGATGCGTTGCGGTGGTACCAAGAATTGCTCGACGCCGCCCGTGCCGCGGGCGGGCAGGCCGCGGTGGCCGACGCCCTCCGCCGGCTAGGTGAGGTCTCTTTGTCGCGTGGCGACATCGCCCAGGCGCGGTCGCTGATTGATCAGGCAACGGAGGTCGCGGCGCGAATCAGTCCTCGTGGCCTGCACCTCGTTTGGCTCGCCCAGGTGGCGCTTTCGCTCGAGCTGAGCGACACGCGCGCGGCTGCGGGCTATCTCGCGCACGCGGTGGACGCGCTCGAGGGCACCGCCACCGCGGCCCAACCCAAGTCCCCGGCACCGACATCAACCGCTCCCGATAGTCGGCTTCTCCTTTACACGCTCTGGACCGCAGCCGAACTGGCCTCCATCACCGATCGTGATGCCGTCGCCGCGCTCCTCCGCGACGCACGGGACATCGAAACCGCCGAGGAGGGCCCTCTGTGGTGGGTCAGCCTGGCCGTGCGTGAGCGCGTCGAGCGCGCCGCACTGATCGTGGAGGGCGCCGGAACGGCGTCCGAGCCAGCAGTCGCCCGCCCGCCACGGACGGCGAGCGAAGTGATCGAGGGCATCCGCCAGGTCGCCTCATCGCTGCTCGCAGCCGAGAGCGCTGAGACGTCGTGACACGGTCAAAGCGAGTAGGGGGCTTTTGCGGGCTAGCTGGTCGCACTCAAAAGCCCCCCGTAACCCGAGCGCTTGACACGCTCTGTGCCGGTCGGGGAGAGTGGCAGCACGGCGCCGACCGGTCGCCGAGCCGTGGAACATTCGCCCCAGCAGGCGTTCCATTGGCGAAGGGGATTCGCCCTCTCGGTTGTCAATAGTCACAGGCCATCTTCCAACACCGCGTCGCTGGGGGACGAGGGTGTCAAGAGGAGGCTTGTCCATGACCAAAGACAGCAGTTTCAAGAAGGTTGTCCGCCGCCACGCGCAGGAAACCGGTCAGCGCTACACCGAAGCGCTGACGGATCTCGAGGGCCTCGAGGCGCGCATGTTCCACCAGCCCGTCGCTGAGCGGTTGGTCGCCCATCTCCGCGATCGTCACGGCATCGACGCCATTGCGGCGACGCAGCTCAGCGTGCACAACAACAACGTCTTCCGCGTCGATAGGAAGGACGGAGACCCGTGGGTCGCTCGTGTGTTTCCGCCCGCGCGCCCCAGGGCCGGCGTCGAGGGCGACGCCGCGATCCTGCGGTTCCTCGAGCAGCAGGGCTTCCCCGCCGAGCGACTCGCGGTGGACGAACCGGTGTCCGACTTCGACGGGAGCGCCGTCATCGTCACTCGGTTCGTCCCGAGCCGGCCGTTCCCTGACCCCATCGAGAAGCTCGGATTGTTGGCTGACTTTCTGGGGCGGCTGCACACGCTGCCACCCGACGAGTCGGTGAGCCGCCCGGGCGGAGCCGACGGCGCGGACCCCAGCCGCGAGGGCAGCCCCCGTCAGGATCTGCTGGCAGGGCTGGCGTTCCTCGACGCCGTCGACACCAAGGTTTCGCCGGCCGAGCGCGAGCGGTTCGAGCGGCTCCGCGAACGGGTGCGGACCGCGGACGACGGGCACGGCCTGCCCGAGGCGTTGGTCCACGGCAACCTGCTCCACGCCCCCGATCACGCGCTCTTGACCGACGATGGACCTGTCGGGATCAACTGGAATGCGTCCGGCCGCGGCCCGCGCCTGAGCGACTTCGCCTGGCTGATGTGGGGCACCCACCGCAATGCCGACGCCCTCGACGCGATCGTCAAGGCGTACCGCCGACACATCGAGTTGACCGACGAGGAACTCGACCGGTTCGAGGGAGTGATGTACATCCGGCCGCTGTACCTGACGTGCTTCGGCTACCGGCGCAACATAATCAGCGGCTCGGACGACGACGCGCTCGGATTCAGCGACCCGGACTACATGAGCTTCACCGCAGCCGCGACCCGAGCCGCTTTCAGCAAATAGTTAGGGTCCGCCGGCGATGGGGAGCGAGCTGAAAGTCATCGGCGCGGCCGAGCACAACCTGCGCGACGTCGATGTGACGTTCGGACCGGGGCTGACCGCGGTGGTCGGCGTGTCGGGATCGGGGAAGTCGTCGCTCGTCTTCGACGTGGTCTATGCCGAGGCGCATCGCCGCTTCGTCGAGTCGTTGGCGCTCGGCGGCAACCGCGCGCGCGTTCCGGCCGCGCACGTCCGGCGCCTCGAGGGGCTCGGCCCGGCGGTGGCGGTCGCGCAGAACGTGCTGAACCGAAACCCGACGTCGACCCTTGCGACGTCGGTTGGTCTGCATCCGTTCTTGCGGATTCTCTACTCCCGCTTCGCGGAGGTCAGCTGTCCACGCTGCGGTGTGCCGGTGCGGGCGGTTTCGCGCGAAGAGCGACTCGCGATCGCGCAAGAGTTGCTCAAAGAAGCTTCGATCCTCGCCGTCGAGGTGGCGGTTGTGCGCGGACTGGCGGGCAGCCACACGCGTTTGCTTGCAGGGCTGCGCGGCGTCTTCGACGCTGTGACCGTTGACGGGCGACCGTGGGCGGCGAAGAAAGCGAGCCGCGTGCCGCAGCTCGATCCGGCAACGCCCCATGACGTGGTGGTTCGCGTCGCCACATTGCATGCCGGGGCATCCGCGGCCGAGATCCGCGCCACGCTCGAGCGAGCCGACGCGCTGGGCGCGCACGAGGTCCGCCTCGACGGCGCGCCGGTGCTGCGCGCGCCGATCTGCCCGAGCTGCAGCGCGTGGGTCCGGCCCCTTCCGCCGGCGGCGTTTCGCGACGGTTCGTCGGACACGTCGTCGCACAGCATTTCGGGCGTCACCTTTCGCGAGCTCGTGGCCCGCTCGGTGACCGAGGTGCTCGCATTCATCGATCAGCTTCCAGTGGGCCGGCGCGCGCAGCGGATCCAGGACGAGCTGCTGCGCCGACTGCGCCCACTCGAAACGTTGGGTCTTGGCCATCTGACGCTTGATCGTTCGATGCCGACGCTGTCGCGCGGTGAGGCGCAACGCGCCCGGTTGGCGGTGGTGTTGTCAGGACGGCTCGAGGACCTCCTACACGTCCTCGACGAACCGACGATCGGACTGCACCACAGCGACCTGAAACGACTGCTCGACGCCGTCGCCTCGTTGCCCGGCCCAGTGCTGATGGTGGAGCACGACCCGGTGGCGGTCGCGATGGCCGACGACGTTGTCGAGATCGGCCCTGGCGGCGGCGGCTCGGGAGGAAGCTTGGTCTTCCAGGGTCCGCCCGCCGCGCTGTGGCGCGCCGACACCGCGTCGGGTCGCGGCTTCTCGGCGAGAACGCGCTCGCGCCGCGTGCGCCGCCCCCCAGCGGAGGCACGAATTCGGATCACCGGCGCCAGCATGCGCAACCTGCGCGACGTCGACTGTGAGATCCCAGTCGGGTCGCTCACCGTGATCACCGGCCCGTCCGGCGCGGGCAAGACCACGTTGGCGCGCGACGTTCTGCTGGCGTCGCTGCGCGAGAACGTCGCGATCGGATGCGTGGCGTTCAACGCGCCCGCGATGCGCGCTATCGCCGTCGACCAGACGCCGCTGGGCAACAACCCTCGGTCGAACCCGGCCACCTACACGAAAGTGTTCGACCGCATCCGCGACGTGTTCGCCGCCGAGACGGGGCGGTCCGCGTCGGACTTCACGTTCAACCGAGGCGAAGGCGCGTGCCCCGGCTGTGAAGGGATGGGGGCGGTCGAACTCAGCCTCCGATACCTCGCGCCGGTGTGGATCCCGTGCGAGGTGTGCGAGGGCCGTCGGTATCGCCCGGAGGTCCTCGAGGCGACGTGGGCGGGTCTGTCGATCGCGGACGTGCTGGCGTGCAGCGTCGACGACGCGCGCTCCCTGTTCGCTGAGCACCCGGCCGTCACCCGCATCCTCGACACGCTGGTCGAGGTCGGGCTCGGCTACGTGACTTTGGGCCAGCCCTCGCCGAGCCTGTCGGGCGGTGAGGCGCAGCGGGTGCGCCTCACCCGCGAAATCGCGAGAACCAAGCCGGGCGACCTGGTGTTCCTCGACGAGCCGACCACCGGCCTGCACCCCGCAGATCTGGCCCGACTGCTGAGCGTGCTTGATCGCCTGACCGAGAACGGGTGCACCGTGGTCGTCGTCGAACACCAGGCCGACGTGATCGCGGCCGCCGACTGGCGCATCGACCTCGGTCCCGGAGGCGGGCCCGACGGCGGAAGGCTGCAACACAACGGCGCACCCGTCGACGAGAGACGAGGCCGCGTGACGCCCCGCGCCAAGCCACGCGCCCGTCGGCGATCGAGTGATGCCATCCGCGTGCGCGGCGCCCGCGCCCACAACCTGCGCGGTGTCGACGTCGATTTCGCCAAGGGACGGTTCACGGTGGTGACCGGCGTGTCGGGGTCCGGCAAGTCGTCGTTGGTCCACGACGTCGTCGCCGCGGAGGCGACTCGGCGACTGCTCGAGTGTCTGTCGGTGTACGAGCGGGAGTCGGTGCGCGAAGGTCCGGAAGCCCCGGTCGACTCGCTCACCGGCCTCGGTCCGACGATGATCATCGACGCCACCAGCACGTTCTCGAACCGGGCTGACCTCGTTCTCGGCGGCGCCGCCCAGGCCACCGTTGGCCGGTCCAGCGATCTCGACCGACTCGTCGCACTCGTCATGGCGCGGGCCGGTGTACGCACGTGCCGCGCCTGCGGCGGCGACGACGTCGCGCGCACCTCCCTCGCGCCCGAAGCCGCGTGGACCTGCGGCGACTGCGCAACGAGCGCGGTGCCGATTGAACCGCGCCACCTCATGGGTTCGGCCGCGGCCATCTGTCCGCAATGCCTGGGGCTCGGCGTGACGCGGCAGTTCGACTTCGACAAGTGGATCGTTCGACCGGAGGCTCCGATCTGCGCTGGCTGCTTCGGCGGGGACCTCGGCGCGCTCGTCGGCTACTTCTGCCAAGACGGAACCGGTGGCAACGCCGCGCTGCGTGCGTTCGCCGAGCGGCACCAGTTCGATGTTCGCACAACACCGTGGTCTGAACTCAGTGATGAAGCCCGCCACGCGTTCTTGTTCGGCGAGCCCGCGCGTACCAACGAATTCTCCGTGCAGGCCTTCGTGGGGTTGAACTACTGGGCGCACCAGGACATCGGCGGCGCGAACACCACGTCGTCCCCGTGCAGCGACTGTGGGGGTAAGCGACTGCGGGCTCCGTATTTGGAGATGCGCCTCGGCGGCCGCGACCGCAACGATCTGTTCTCGGCGTCGCTGGCGGATCTGCAAGCAGTTCTTGCGTCGATGGACGAGCCGACTGACACCTTCGCGGCCGACGCCCGCTCCGTCGCTCTTGCCCGCCTCGGCTTTCTCGCCTCGGTCGGCCTCGGCTATCTGCACCTCAACCGGACGACGTGGACGTTGTCCGCGGGCGAGGCGCAGCGCATCAAGCTCGCATCGGTCCTCGGAGGCGGACTCGTGGGTATGACCGTGTTGCTCGACGAGCCGTCGCGGGGGCTGCACCCATGCGAGGTGACCGCGTTGGTGCGTACCCTGATTGAGCTGCGCGACGCCGGCAACACGATCATCGCGGTCGAACACGACCCGACCTTCATCTGCGCCGCCGACGACGTCATCGAGATCGGGCCGGGTGCCGGACGCGCGGGTGGTCGCCTAGTCGACCTCACCAGCGACGAGTCCGTCACCCGCGCCGTGCTCGAAACCTGCGTCGCGATCCCACGCGAACGGCGCCGCGAGCCCACCGCTTGGATGCATGTCCGCGGCGCCCGCGAGAACAACCTGCGCGACATCGATGTCCGGTTCCCGCTCGGCGTGCAAGTCGGCGTGTGCGGCGTGTCCGGGTCGGGGAAGTCTTCGCTGATCGTCGACACGATCGCCCTGGCGTTGGCGCGACCGAAGACCAACATTCCGGGTCAAGGTGTGATCCGCGTCGCGCCGGGTGCGCATGACGGCATCACGGGCGCGCCGGCCCGCACCGTGGTCGCCGACCAGTCGCGTGCCGCCATCACCTCACCCGGCATGTTCCTCGGCCTCATCGACACCGTGCGCAAGGCGTTCGCCGCGAGCGAACTCGCCGGCGAGCAGGGCATCACGATCAAAGACCTCGGCTACGGCTGCGACGCCTGCCACGGCAAGGGCGTGTGGCGTGAGGACATGTGGTTCCTCCCGTCGGTGACGCAAACCTGCGACGCGTGCAGCGGCACCGGCTACCGCGCCGAGATCGCCGCGCTCGTCGAGCGCGGCCGCACGCTCGCCGATATCGAGGCCCTCACCGTCGGCGAGCTCGTCGACGAGTGGGCCGACATCGACGCCGTGCGCCGCGTCGGCGACGCCGCACTCGCCCTGGGCCTCGGATACCTCATGGTGCGCCAGCCCGGATGGAGCCTCTCCGGCGGCGAGGCCCAACGGCTCAAGCTCGCCAAAGAGCTCGCCCGCAGCACTACCGCCGAGGCGCTCTACGTGCTCGACGAGCCCACCGTCGGTCTCCAAGCCACCGACGTCGCAGTGCTCGCCCGCGCCCTCGACGCGGTGGTCGACGCCGGCAACAGCGTGGTGGTCGTCGAGCACGACCCGATGCTGCTCGCGACGTGCGACTGGCTCATCGAGCTCGGTCCCGGTGCTGGGCCCGCGGGCGGCGAGATCATCTTCGAGGGAACGCCCGAAGAGCTCGCCACGGCCGACACGCCTACCGCTGCGTACATCCGCGAGGTCCTGACATGAACTCGCTGCTCTTCGGCGATCCGTCGCCGTCGCTGCGGTGGCGCGCCGCGGTCGAGCTCGAGGACGCGCCCAATGACGACCATGAGGTCAAGGCGTGGCGCGCCGAGATCGACGCGAGCGCAGAGGTCCGATCGCTAGCCGCCCGACTCGCGGTAACGGGCGACAACTTCCACGCCGCCGGATACCTGCTGTGCCAGCTCGCGTACCTCGGCTACCGAGGCCCCGAGGTTGGCGCCGCGGTCGAGCGCATCTTCGCCCTTCAGCAACCCGACGGATCGTGGCCGTTGTGGCGCGATGACGGCGACCAGCCCCCGCGCAAGCGCCGCCGCGGGACGCCGCCGCCGACGCTACCGCGCGCCGAGAGCTACCGAGTCATGCCCATCCAGACGATTCTCCCGTTGCGCGGTGTGGCCGCGGCCGGCTTTGCCACCGACCCGCGCGCTGAGCGCGCTTACGAGTGGCTGCTCGCGCAACGGCTCAACGACGGCTCGTGGACGGGCTCGCACAAGGCCGACCTCGGTCTCGACGGCCGCTCGTCCGGCGAGGATCCCGACTACCGCCGACTCACACGAGGTGATGGCTGCCGCGCAACGACGACGGGCGCGGTCGCCTGCCTCGCGTTGCATTCTGAACGCCGGCGGTCCGATGCTGCACGCGTAGCCGTCGACTGTCTGCTCGCACGCGAGACGCGTGAGCCCGCCACGCTCGGCTTCGAGGTGTCACGACTCGTCGGACTCGAACGCGCGTCCGGACGATTCACGTTCTACGTGACCTTCGATCAGGCGTTCCTCCTCGACCTCGCGTCGAGGTGCGGCGTGTCGGCCGAGGACCGTCGCGTGCACGACCTCGTCGCCTACCTCGAGTCCCTGCGCGGGCCCTACGGGCTCTGGCAGCACCCCGTTCACCCACAGCTCTCGCGCTGGCTCACCTTCGACCTCGAATGCAGCATGCGCCGCCTCGCCGACGGCGACTGGGTCGGCAACGAGGAACCCGCCAGCTTCACCCCCTACAAGCGTGGCCGCCGCCGGTACTGACATGTCGGGCGCGTCTTAGACGTTTCCGGGGAAGAGGCAGAACGGATGGCCGGCCGGGTCGAGCATGACCACCACCTGCTCGGGCTGGGGCTGGTGTTCGGCGACGTGCGCGCCCAACGACACAGCGTGGTCGACCACCTGGCCGAACTGTTCGCGGCGCTGCTCCATCGCGCTCATGGGCGCCAGGCCGTCCACCGCGATGTCCAAGTGCATGCCCATCTGCTGCGCGCCCTCGACGGTTGGCCAGACGGGCGGCACGAACGGTTCCTCTCGCTGGAACGCCTCCGGCTCTTCGACGAAGGGGGGACCGATGTTGGTGGACCTGACGGGACTCGAACCCGTGACCCCTTGACTGCCAGTCAAGTGCTCTACCGGGCTGAGCTACAGGCCCCCGGAGGGGACGCAGCGTAGCGCGGCGTGTCGCCGCCGGAACCCGTCCCCTACGCAAAGGGTTCAAGGCCCGTCGGGTCCACAGACATCGATGCAGGAACCTCACGCGGCGCGGCGGTGCCGGGCGCGGGCGGGGCTTTCGATGGTCTGGCCGTGGGGTCCGGTGAGGGTGGTGGTCTGGGTGTTGGGGTCGTAGGTGAGGGTCCAGCCGCCGTCGTGGACGTAGTGGTGATGGACAAAGCACAACGGGATGCCGTTGTCGATGGCGGTGATGCCGCCGTCTGTCCAGAACTGGACGTGGTGGATCTGGGTGATGCGCCGTCCGCAGCCTTTGATCGCGCATTGGTGGCCGTGGCGGAAGCGGATGGCGCGGCGTTGCGGGGTTGACCATGCGCGGGTTTGGCGGCCGGTGTCGAGGATCTCCGACGCGCCTTTGACGATGAGGCGGTGGATGCCGGCGTCGCAGGCCAGGCGTCGGGCCGCCGCGCCAGTGATGGTGGCGCCGGCGCCGAGATCGGCGGTGCCACCCGTCTTGGCGATCAGGGTGTCGTAGTCGACCACGACGGCGACGGCGGCCCGTTCGACGTCGATGTGGTCGTGCTGTTGGTAGGCGACGTGTTCGAGCAGGTCGAGGAAGGCGTCGTAGCGGCGTTGCACGATCGAGGCCCTCAACGCCGGATCCTCCGGATCCGCCGCCTCCGCTTCCGCTGGAGGATTCCCGGGATCCGCGAGGGGGTTCCCGGAACCTCCTGCGTTCGCGGAACGCACCGTGTCGCTGTCTGCGTTCCGGGAACGCAGCGTGTCGTGTTGGCGGAGCCAGTCGAGGTAGGCGTCGAAGGTGTTCATGATGCGGTCGAGTTCGTCGTCGGGACCGTCGATCACGATCCGGCCGTTGGCCCCACCGACGCCGTACATGCGGGTCACGCCCCGCTTGTCGTAGTGGTCCTGCGGGTCCTTGTCTTGCTCGGCTAAGCCGCGGGCGTAGCGCACCGCCCGTTCGAGCAACTCGTTGGTCAGATGGGCGGCCGACGCGATTAGCTCGGCCTCGACTGCGGGGTTGTCGGCCTCGAAGCGGCTGACGGCCCGCGCCTTGGCGTACGACAGATCGCCGTCGGCGAACGCCTTGGCCAGCGCCGGACGCCGATCGAGCTGCCTAGCGACGCGCAGCTTCTCGATCGCGGTGCGCCGCGCCAGACCGCAGCGCTCGACCAGCCACGCCACGCACGAGCTGTGCCCGTCCTCTTTCCAGGTTTGGAACAGATCGAAGCTCGCCAGCGCGAGCAGCCACTCGCATTCCGCCACATCCAACCGGGCCCGCCCCGCGACCAGCTCGCGGCCTGCAACCGTTGCCGATGTTTCCATCCCGCACCTCCACGCCAAGAACCTGCTGAGAGGCGGCCGCTGCCGGGGCCGCGAGCGGTGTCCACACCCGCGTCCTCGACGCTCCACAGTGGCCGCCTGCTACCCCAGGCCCGACACCACCGGCGTTACCATCCAGGTGAATTACACTCATGTAATTCAACCACAGTTCTAAGGCCTAGACCAGCGAATTCTCTGAGAATCGGCGGAAGTTACGCAGCCGCCGCGACGAGCGCGCCAACATGCGTCGGTGCCGCGCGTGCTCGGGATTGCGGTCGACAGCGCGACGCTCGCCGCCTGGACGTCATGGCTCGCGCCGGCGGTACAGCCTTTCTTCGTCGAGTCGGCGTCCGAGTGGCCGCGGGGCGTCGAAGCGGATCACGCCATGACACCAGAACTGCGTGACACCTACGCGGCGTGGAGAGTCGACGCATCGCTCGAGCGGGTCTGGCTCGACGAAGCCGCCTTCATGGCGATGCCGCGTGCGGAGCGCGCCCGGCTCGTGCGCGCTCAGGTCGTGCACCGGCGCGGCGCGGTGCCGACCGTGCGCGCATGGTCGGACCTCGTCGACCCCTCCGTTCTCCGCGCGCAGGCAGACGGGCACCGCTTCGTCTGGTGGCCGTCGATCGTGGCCACGAACGCGACAGCGATCCTCAGCCGCGCCGTCGCCCGAACTGGCTCGGGGTTGGAGCGCGATCCGCTGCCAAGCCGCCACGCCGATGTCGGGAACGTGACGTGGAATCGATGCTCCGCCGCACTTCCGCGCGTGCGCCGGCTTGCTGGCACCTTCGCGTCCGGCGGCGGCCCGAACTGCTTTGGCGCGGTGATGGGCGCGGCCGGCGTCGGCAACGGTGAGTGGGAGAGCCAAGAATCGTTCGAAGCGTGGCTGTCGTCTTCATGTCGCCGAGGAGGTGACGACCACGAGCCGGGCACGGTGCTCGTGTGGCGCAACCGCGCCGGGTTGCCGGTCCACGCGGCGGTCACGATCGGCGATGGCTTCGCGTTCGAAACCGCATCGCAGGAGTGGTGGACCCCGAGCGCCGTGCTTGATGTCGCCGACATGCTGCGCGCCAACCGCTCCACGGGTCAACGCCTCGAGAGGCATCGGATCCAGATCAAATCAGTCGAGGCGTAGCCACCGCCCGCGTAGCATCGATGCATGGAGGACCAGAACGGCGTCGAGGACCACCCGCATCGGTATGACGCGCGGATGGCCGGCGAGCTCGAGGCGCGCTGGCAGGCGTACTGGGACGCCAACGGCACGTTCGAAGCCCCCAACCCCGCGGGACCGCTGCGAGACGGTTGGGAGCGCGTGGCCGACCGACCCAAGCGTTACATCCTCGACATGTTTCCGTACCCGTCGGGAAGCGGACTGCACGTCGGCCACCCGCTCGGCTACATCGCCACCGACATCTACGGCCGCTACCTGCGCATGGCCGGCTACAACGTCGTGCACACGATCGGCTTCGACGCGTTCGGCCTGCCCGCCGAGCAATACGCGGTGGAGACCGGTCAGCACCCGCGGGTGACCACCGAGGCGAACGTAGCCAACTACCGCCGCCAGCTGCACCGCCTCGGTCTGGCCCACGACGCGCGGCGCGCGGTGTCGACAACCGATCCCGGGTTCGTCCGGTGGACGCAGTGGGTCTTCCTCCAGATCTTCAACGCGTGGTTCGACAGCGAAACGAACAAGGCGCGGCCGATCGACGAGCTCGTCAATGAGTTCGAGTCGGGCGCGCGGCCCACGCCCGACGGGCGCGCCTGGCCGGAGCTGAGCGAGGTCGAACGCCGCGTGGTGATCGACGACCACCGGCTGGTTTACCGGTCGGAGGTCAACGTCAACTGGTGCCCCGGTCTTGGCACCGTGCTGGCCAACGAAGAGGTCACGGCCGACGGGCGCAGCGAGCGCGGGAACTTCACCGTCTACAAGCGCCCGCTGACGCAGTGGATGATGCGCATCACCGCGTACAGCGCCCGTCTGCTCGACGATCTCGACCAGCTCGACTGGCCCGAACCGGTGAAGCTGATGCAGCGCAACTGGATCGGCCGCTCGACAGGCGCGCGGGTCGACTTTGCATCACCGGCGGGACCGATCACGGTGTTCACGACGCGGCCCGACACGCTGTTCGGCGCGACGTACATGGTGCTCGCGCCCGAGCACGCGCTCGTTGACGCACTCACCTCCGACGCGTGGCCCGATGGCGTTGACGCCCGTTGGACCGGCGCCGCGGCGTCGCCGCGCGAAGCGGTCGATACGTACCGTGCCGCCACCGAACGCGTCACCGAGCAGGATCGTCAGGCCGAGTCGCGCGAGAAGACCGGCGTCTTCACCGGATCGTTCGCCACGAACCCGGTGAATGAGCAGCCCATTCCTGTGTTTGTCGCCGATTATGTACTGGCGGGCTATGGCACTGGGGCGATCATGGCCGTGCCGGCTCAGGACGAGCGCGACTGGGAGTTCGCCGAGAAGTTCGGGCTGCCCATCGTGCGGACAGTGCAGCCACCGGAGGGCTTCGCCGGCGGCGCCTACCTGGGCGACGGCCCCGCGATCAACTCCTCGTTCCTCGACGGTCTGCGCGTCGCCGAGGCCAAGCAACGGATCACCGCATGGTTGAGCGAACGCGGTGCCGGCGAAGCCGCGGTCACCACCCGGCTGCGCGACTGGCTGTTCTCGCGGCAGCGGTACTGGGGCGAGCCGTTCCCGATCGTCTACGACGACACCGGCCTGCCGATCGCACTGCCTGAGTCGCTGCTGCCCGTCGATCTGCCCGACCTCGACGATTTCGCGCCGCGCGCCAGCGACGACGCGTCGGCTGACCCCGAGCCGCCGCTCGGCCGCGTCGAGAGTTGGGTCAACGTCGAGCTCGACCTCGGCGACGGCCCGAAGCCGTACCTGCGCGAGACCAACACGATGCCTCAGTGGGCCGGCAGCTGCTGGTACTACCTGCGCTACCTCGACCCCACGAACGAGAACGCATTCGTCGACCCCGAAGTCGAGCGCTACTGGATGGGCACGGGCGACGGCATCGGTAGCGTCGACCTCTACGTCGGTGGCGTCGAGCACGCCGTGCTGCACCTGCTCTACAGCCGGTTCTGGCACAAGGTTCTGTACGACCTCGGCCACGTCTCCAAGCCCGAGCCGTTCCAGCGTCTCTACAACCAGGGGATGATCCAGGCGGCGGCGTACCAGGACGAGCGCGGCTTCTACGTGGAGGCGTCCGAGGTCGTCGACCACCGCGACGGAACGTTCAGCCACAACGGCGAACCCGTCACGCGCGAGTTCGGCAAGATGGGCAAGAGCCTGAAGAACGGTGTCACGCCCGACGAGATCTACGACGCGTACGGCGCCGACACGCTGCGCGTCTACGAGATGGCCATGGGACCGCTGGACGTCAGCCGCCCCTGGCGTTCCGACGACATCGTCGGTGCGCACCGGCTCTTGCAGCGCGCGTGGCGGGCGGTCGTCGACGAGTTCACGGGCGAGCTGCGCGTCACCGACGCCACGCCGGTCGCGGAGACCCGCCGGGTGATGCACCGCACCATCGCGGCTGTAGCCGACGACTACGCGGCGCTGCGGTTCAACACCGCCGTGGCGCGCATCACCGAGTTGGTCAACCACGTCACCAAGTCCGGCGCGTGTGAGCGCAAGGTCGCTGACACGCTGGTGTTGCTGCTCGCCCCGCTGGCACCCCACGTGGCCGAGGAGCTGTGGAGCCGGCTGGGCAACGCGCCCTCGGTTGGGTGGGCCGCGTTCCCAACCGCCGATCCCGCCGAGCTCGTCGACGAAACGGTCACGCTCGTGATCCAGGTCAACGGCAAGGTCCGCGACAAGATCGAGGTCGCGACCGACATCGACGCGGCCACGGCCGAGTCGCTCGCGCTGGCGTCGGCGCGGGTGAAGGAGCTGCTGAACGGCGGCGAGCCTCG
>Ga0183260_10001630_pt1 | contig 18663 bp, 16 predicted proteins | sample AntDrymUQ4972206_2_FD_129768 | JGI IMG/M metagenome (GOLD analysis project Ga0183260, IMG submission 129768) | Polar desert sand microbial communities from Dry Valleys, Antarctica - metaG UQ497 (22.06) (version 2) (version 2) | ecosystem: Environmental > Terrestrial > Soil > Desert | place...
GACAGGCGCTCGCTCATGGTGTGCTCGATCACGCCGCCAAGGTACTTCCAGCCCCGACAGGGCGGAAAGCGCCGCCCGAACTTGGTACCGATCGGGCGGCTCGGTGAGCCAACCTGTGGGATGGCCATCGAGGTGCGGGGGCTCTCCAAGGTCTTCCAGACCGGCCGTCGGAGCGCTCGGCGACGGATCGAGGCCGTGCGCGACCTCGACCTGGTGGTCGCCGACGGCGAGCGGGTGGCCTACATCGGGCCCAACGGCGCCGGGAAGTCGACCTCCATCAAGATCCTCACCGGGATCCTCCACCCCACCTCCGGAGAAGCGACGGTGCTCGGCCTCACCCCGTGGGAGGACCGCAAGCGGCTGGCCGGCCGGATCGGGACGCTCTTCGGCCAGCGGTCGCTCCTCTGGCTCGAGCTCACGCCGCGGCAGTCCTACCGGATGCTGGCGGCGATCTACGGCCTCGACCGTGCCGAGGAGCCACGTCGCATTGCCGAGCTGGGCGACCTGCTCGACGCCGCCGACCTCTTCGACCAGCCCGTGCGATCGCTCTCGCTCGGCCAGCGCATGCGCTGCGAGCTGACCGCCTGCCTGCTCCACGATCCCGAGATCCTCTTCCTGGACGAGCCCACCATCGGCCTCGACCTCGTGGCCAAGCAGCGCTTCCGCGAGCTGCTCGTGCGCCTCAACGAGCAGCAGGGCACGACCATCTTCCTCACCTCGCACGACGTGGCCGACATCGAGCACGTGGCCAAGCGAGCGGTGGTCATCAACCACGGCGAGGTGATCTACGACGACGAGGTGGCGGCCATGCGGCGCGCCCTGCTGGCCACCAAGGTCGTCGAGGTCGGGCTCATCGCGCCGATCGCCCCGCCGACCCAGCGCGGGGTCACGGTGCTCGAGCACACCGACCAGATCCTGCGGCTGGTGGTGGACACCCACGCCACCCCCGTCCGGGTGGTGCTCGATGAGCTGCTGGACGGCCCCGCGGTGGCCGACGTCTCGGTGGTCGACCCACCGCTCGAGCAGGTCATCGCCGAGATCTACGAGCGGCCAGCCCGATGACCCGACGGGCGTTCGTCGAAGCCGGGCGCGGGGCGAGCCGGCGGGTGGTGGCCGAGCCGGGTGGGCTCGTGGTGTCGCTGGCCTTCTACCTCGTCATCGTGGCGGTGCTCTCGGGGCTGTGGCGGGTCGCCGTCGCCGCCAACGGTGGCGACCTGGCCGGCTACAGCGCCGTCGCGTTGACCTGGTACATCATCACCTCCGAAGCCGCGACCGTGTCGGTCCACGCCCGGCTCATCGCCGACGTGGGCGACGACATCAGCTCGGGCGCCATCGCCGTCGAGCTCCTGCGCCCGGCGTCGGTGATCGGGGTGCGGGTCGCCACCGAGCTGGGGCGCACCCTGCCGAAGCTGGCGGCCCTCTGGGTGGCGGGAGGGGTGCTGGCCGCGCTCGTGGCGGGAGCCCCGCCCCGGCCGGTCGCCCTCCTGCTCGCCGCCCCCAGCCTCGTGCTGGCCGTGATCGCCAACCTCATCGCCCAGCACGCCGTGGCCGCCGCCGCCTTCTGGCTGCGCGATGCGGGATCGGCCTGGTTCCTCTACCTGAAGGCGGTGTTCATCACCGGCGGCATGATCATCCCGCTGGAGCTGCTGCCGAACGGGCTCGAGCGGGCGTCGCTGTTCCTGCCGTTCCGGGCCATGGCCTATGCGCCGGCCCGGCTGGCGTCGGGCTTCGTGGAGCCGCAGCTCCTCCTGGAGCAGCTCGGGTGGATCGCCGTCCTGTCGGTGGGGGCGGTGGCGGTGTTCGGCGCCGGCGAGCGCCGGTTGCAGGTGGTCGGCGGATGAGGGGGCTCTGGGCCACCCTGCGCAACGCCTTCGCCGAGGCGCTGGCCAAGCCCGCCGCGCTGGTGTCGCAGATGGCGGTGATGGCGGCCAACGACTTCGTGTGGGTGGTCTTCTGGGTGCTGTTCCTCGATCGCGTCGGCAACCTCGGCGGGTGGGACCGCGACCGGATCCTGCTCCTGCAGGCGGTGCTGACGGCGGCCGGCGGCCTGTCGCTCGGCGTCTTCGCCAACGCCCGTCGGGTCGGCGCCATGGCGGTGGACGGCGGGCTCGACGCCGTCCTGTCCCTGCCCGTGCCACCGCTCGCGCACCTGCTCGTACGTCGCATCGAGCCGGTCAACATGGGCGACCTCGTCTTCGGCATCGTGCTGTTCGCCGTGGTCGGCGATCCCACGCCCGCTCGGACGGCCGTCTTCGTGCTGGCGGTCTTGGCGTCGGCCACGCTGCTCACCGGCTTCCTGGTCCTCACCGGCGCCCTCGCCTTCTTCATCGGGCGCAGCGAGAGCGGGGAGCTGGGCTTCAACGCCATGCTCCTGATGGGCGCCTACCCGGTCGACGTGTTCGCCGGTGCCGTGAAGGTGCTGCTGTTCTCGGTGGTGCCGGCCGCCTTCGTGGCCACCGTTCCTGCCCGCCTCGTCGACGACTTCGATCTCGGGCGGGCCGGGCAGCTGGTGGCCGTGGCGGCCATCTTCGCGACGGTGGCTGCCACCACCTTCACCCTCGGCCTGCGCCGCTACACCTCCGGCTCCGTCTGGACGAGAGCCTGACCCGACGACGTCCACGGGGCCGGGGCTACCGTCGAAGCCCGTGGACCTGCCCGTCATGCCACCGGTGAAGCCGATGCTGGCCAAGGCCGTGCACGAGGTGCCACGCCAACCCGGGCTGCTCTACGAGCCGAAGTGGGACGGCTTCCGCTGCATCGTGTTCCGGGACGGCGACGAGCTCGAGCTCGGCTCTCGCAACGATCGGCCGCTCACCCGCTACTTCCCAGAGCTCGTCGAGCTCCTACGGGCGGCGCTGCCCGACCGCTGCGTGGTGGACGGGGAGATCGTGGTCGTCACCGGCACCGGGCTCGACTTCGACACGCTGCAGCAGCGACTCCACCCGGCCGAGTCGAGGGTCCGCCGGCTGGCCGCGGAGACGCCGGCCAGCTTCGTGGCCTTCGACCTGCTGGCTCTCGACGACCGCGACCTGCGCACCGTGCCCTTCCGCGAGCGCCGCCAGCTGTTGGAGGGGGTGGTCGACGGCGCGCTGGCCAGCGTGCACCTCACCCCGATGACCGACGATCCCGACCTGGCCGAGGATTGGTTCACCCGCTTTGAGGGAGCGGGCTTCGACGGCGTCATGGCCAAACCCGCCGACCTGCCCTACGCCGAGGACAAGCGGACCATGTGGAAGGTGAAGCACGAGCGCACCGCCGACTGCGTCGTGGCCGGCTTCCGGATCCACAAGGACGGCGCGGGAGTCGGGTCGCTCCTGCTCGGGCTGTTCGACGACGAGGGCACGTTGCACCACGTCGGCGTGGCCAGCAGCTTCACCGCCGCCCGCCGCCGGGAGCTCCAGGACGAGCTGGCGCCGCTGCAGGACCACGCCCTCGACGACCACCCGTGGCGGGACTGGGCCGAGGCGGCCACCGCCGCCATCGATGGCGGGCGGATGCCGGGGGGCGTGAGCCGCTGGAACGCCAAGAAGGACCTGTCGTGGGAGCCGCTGCGGCCGGAGCTGGTGGCGGAGGTCCGCTACGAGCACGTGCTCGGTGGACGGTTCCGACATGGCGGGCGCCTCGTGCGCTTCCGCCCCGACCGTACGCCGGCCTCGTGCACCTACGCCCAGCTCGAAGAGGTCGCCCCCGCCGAGCTGGGCGCCCTGTTCACGGGATCGGGGTGAGCGCCTCGCTGGTGTAGCGGACGTTCGGGTTCCAGAGGAGGAAGCCGTCGATGCCCAGGGCGGCGGCGGCGTCGATCTGGGCTCGCACCTCGGCCGGGCCGTAGGGCACGCCGTGGAGGGTGAAGTCCTGGATCCACGGGAGGAAGCGCACGCCGGAGCCTTCGGCCACCCGCTGGAAGTCGGCCAGCGCCTTGCTGACGATGGCGGCCGGCTCGTTGATGGGGCTCGGCACCCGGTACTGGCCGGGGCCCCAGTGCGACGGGTACGTCATCGGTGCCAGGTAGTCGACCACCCTCGCCATGGCCGGGATGTCCTGGGCGATGCTGTTGCCGGCCGCCGCCGCGATGCCGAACACCGAGGCGCCCTGGAAGGCGCCCTCGGCTCGGAGGGCAGCATGGCTCTCGGCGAGGAAGTCGGTCACGGCCGCCGAGCTGGGGCCCACCAGCCCTGGGACCACCATGGTGTCGGGGTCGCCCTCCGGTCGGCGGATGTAGTCCCAGAGGATGTCCTTCACGCCGAGGTCGACGGCCTCGAGGGCGATGTCGAGGTTGTACTGGCGCACGGCCGGACTGGCGTAGTTGGCGAAGCCGCCGTAGGTGGTGAGCATGTCGCCGGACGGTGTCAGGAGCACCTCGTCCTTGCGTCCGGCCGCCCAGGCCGCCTCCGCGTAGATCGGATCGCGGAAGGCGACCAAGCGACCGATCACCCGCACGCCCTTGGCCTCGAGCACCCGCACGGCCGCCGCGAGGTCGTAGTCGGCGGACACCGCGCCGATCTCACGGGCCTTGGGCAGCTGCGAGTCGTAGCTCACCACCCCGGCCTCGTCCTTGAGGTCGAGCTCCACGGTGTCGACGAGGCCCCGATCGACCAGGTCCATCACCCCAGCGTGCAGCTCCTCGTTGGCCCACGCCGCCCCGCTCACGTGGATGGCCTTGGAGCTGTCGGGATACTCGACGGGAACGACCACGTGGGCGGTGGTGCTGTTGCCGGCCTCGTCCACCGCCGTGAAGGCGAGGGCGCCGGAGGGCGGGGAGTCGAAGTCGACGGAGAACTCGCCGTCATCGGCATCGAGGGGCTGGCCCCGGAACTGCAGCTCGGCACCCTCCTCGACGGTGCCGCTCACCGTGACGGCATCGGCGATCGGGACGGGCGCGAGGGTGGGAGGGAGCTCGACGACGGGGGCGATGCTGTCCACCACGTAGCTCCAACGGAACGACGAGTCGCCGAGGAACATGCGCCCCACCGACAGCTCGATCGTGTGCTCGCCCTCGGCCAGCGCCTGCTCCACCAGCTCCGACTCCACGAGCTGGGCGGGACGGATGCGAACGGTGGCGCCGTCCGCTTCGGGCTCCAGGTCTTCGAGCACCGGCACGCCGTCGATCCTGAGGTCGGCCCGGAAGAGCTCGTCGCTCGAGGCGAGGGTGATGGCGATGTCGAGCTCCCCGGCGGCGTCGGGGGTCAGGGCCCGGCCGTCGTCGATGCCGGTGGCCTCCACGTCCACCCGGGTGGCGCTCCGGAAGGCCATGAGCAGCCACACGACCACGCCGACGGCGCCGAGGACGAGGATGACGAGGAAGACGTCGACCTGCCCGGGCAGCTTGTTGCGACGAGGTGGTCCGGCCCGGTTGAGCCGGAGCGATCTCGGCGTGAGGTCGAGGGTGGTGGAGCGCGACGGCGCCCAGAGTCCGCGGTCGGCGCGGCGGCGCTTGCGGGCCGGGTTGGCCCCGGGGATGTCACGGAGGGAGGTCGCCATGGAGGTGCGGCCGCTTCCGGCCAGCGACAAGTCTGCCTGGCCGGGACCGCTTCGAGCCATCGCGAGCGGCATCTGGACCAGACTGGCGCGCAGTGGCCGAGTCGATCGTGATCGAAGCGGGGGGCACCGAGGTGGCCATCACGCACCCCGACAAGGTGTTCTTCAGCGCCCGGGGAGAGACCAAGGCGGACCTCGCCCGCTACTACCTGGCCGTCGAGGCCCCGCTGCTCGAGACCGTGCGGGATCGCCCCGTGCTCCTGCAGCGCTTCCCGCAGGGGGCCGGCGGCAAGTCCTTCTTCCAGAAGCGGGTGCCCGCCTCTGCCCCCGATTGGCTCACCACCACGGAGGTGTCGACCCCGAACGGAACCACCAGCGACGCACTGGTGGCCGCCGACCTCGCCCACCTCCTGTGGGCGGTGAACCAGGGGTGCCTCGGGTTCCACGTGTGGCCGAACCGGGTGCCCGACCTCGAGGTGGCCGACGAGCTCCGCATCGACCTCGACCCGTCTCCGGGGGTGGGCTTCCCCGAGCTCCAGGAGGCGGCCGTCGCCGTCCACGAGCTCCTCGAGGAGGTGGGCATCGACGCCTTCATCAAGACCTCCGGCTCGCGCGGCCTCCACGTGTACGCCGCCCTCGAACGGCGGTGGGACAGCTACGAGGTGCGGGCGGCGGCGGTGGCCCTCGCCCGGGAGCTGGAGCGACGGCATCCCCAGCAGATCACCGCCCAGTGGTGGAAGGAGGAGCGCGGAGCGAGGGTGTTCGTCGACTTCAACCAGAACGCTCCCCACAAGACGGTGTTCGGGGCGTGGTGCGTGCGACCGCGCGTCGGGGCGCAGGTGTCCACGCCGATCACCTGGGAGGAGCTCGACACCGTCGAGCCCGACGAGCTCACCATCGCCACCGTCCCCGCCCGGCTGGCCGAGCGAGGCAACGCCTGGGCCGGCATGTACGACCGCCCGCAGGACCTCACCCCACTGCTCGAGCGCTCGGCGCGTGACATGGCCGACGGGTTGATGGACGCCCCCTGGCCGCCGGTGTACCCGAAGCAGCCGAACGAGCCGCCCCGGGTGGCACCGAGCCGCGCCCGCACAACTTGACCCGCCGGTCAAGATCCGGTGTGCTGGAGGGTCATGACCGACACCGCGGAGCGCACCAGCCAGCCCACCGACGCCGTGGAGGCCGTCACCGAGTGGCTGAAGGAGAGCTGGGACCCGGACCTCACCGTCGCGCAGTGGTGGGAGCGCCTGGGCCTGTCGGGCTGGGCCGCCCCCGGCCTGCCCGCGAACGCCTATGGCAAGGGCCTCAACCGCAACGACAGCGTGGCCGTGCAGAACGCCATCGCGGAGTTCGGCGCCCTCGGCGCCCCCGGCGGGCTCGGCCTCCTGCTGGCCGCGCCCACCATCGCCGCCCACGGCACCCAGGAGCAGATCGACCTCTACGTCCGTGACATCGTCACCGGCCAGAAGGCGTGGTGCCAGCTCTTCAGCGAGCCGGGCGCCGGCTCCGACCTGGCCGGCCTGCAGTCCCGCGCCGTCAAGGACGGCGAGGAGTGGATCGTCACCGGGCAGAAGGTGTGGACGTCCGGCGGCCAGATCTCCGACCTCGGCATGCTCATCGCCCGCACCGATCCCGACGTGCCCAAGCACCAGGGCATCACCTACTTCGGCATCGACATGCACCAGAACGGCGTCGAGATCCGCCCGCTGGTGGAGATGACCGGTCACGCCATGTTCAACGAGGTGTTCATGGAGGAGGCCGTCGTCCCCGACAGTGCCCTCATCGGCGGCCTCAACAACGGCTGGGCGGTCGCCAACACCACCCTCATGAACGAGCGGGCCGGCCTCGGCTCCGGTGGCGGCCACGCCGCCGCCAGCGCCGCCACGCCCGGCACGGTCGTGAACGACCTGTCCAAGCGGGCGGGCGACTTCGTCTCCGACGGTGGCGGCTCCCCCCGCCGGCGGAGCGGCGGGGGTGGCGGCATGTTCGGTGCCTCCTACAAGCTGCTCGTCGAGCTGGCCAAGGGCAACGGCAAGATCAACGACCCCACCGTCCGCCAGGACCTGATGAAGCTGCACACGCTCAACGAGCTGGGTCGCTTCAACAGCCTGCGGGCCAAGGCGGCCAAGGCCATCGGCCAGGACGTGCCCGGCCTGCCGAACATCTCCAAGCTGTCGATGAGCGAGATCGTCCGCCAGCAGCGCGACATCGGCCTCAGCATCATCGGGCCCTACGGCACCCTCCACGGCTACAAGCCCGGGGACCAGAACGCCCTCAACGAGGCCACCGGCAACCCGTTCACGGCCATGGTCACCGGCATGGCGCTCTTCGCCCAGGCCCCACCCATCTACGGCGGCACCGACCAGGTGCAGCGCAACATCATCGGCGAACGAGTCCTCGGCCTCCCCAAGGAGACCAACCAGGACAAGACAGCCGCCTTCAAGGACCTCCCCAAGAACACGTAGGTGGGCCGGTTCCGTGGCAGGGCCGGTCAGAGATCGGCGGACCCGCCAGCAGATCGATCGGCACGACGCCGCAGCGAGAGCGCGGCCGCCCCGCCGGCGCCGAGGACGAGGGGGACGCCGAGCCCGAACGGGGAACCGGTTGCCGGCAGGGCGGTGCCTCCGGCGGCGCCAGGCGCACCCTGGCCCGCGCCATCGAAGGGCTGGCGGGACGGGTCGACGGGTGCCGCCACCTCTGCCGGTGGTGCCTCCGGGCCGGCCTGACCGGCGGGGAGCGGGCCCTCGGCCGGCGACACGTGGCGGGCATCGTCGAGCGTCTGCCAGGCGGCGAGGAAGGACTCGCCATCGCTGGGTTCGAGGACGGTGTCGACCGCGAACCAGTCCGCCTGGACCCGTTCCGGGGTGACGTCGAGCACGAAGTAGCCGTGCGAGGCGAAGTCGACCCACTTCACGTGGGGGTTGTCGGCGAGGGTGCCGGCCTCCAGCGCAGCCACGGCCGGTCCCAGCCCCTCGAAGTTGGCGCTGGTGACGTTGGGGGTCACGAACTCCACTCCGAGAGCGCCTTCCCCCGTCGGGGGGACGTAGATGGTCGGGTCATACGGGTCCGGCGTGAGGTCGAGCGCCCACGAGGTGTGCACGTCGCCGGTGAGCACGACCACGTTGCCGATGTCGTTCGTGACCAGATGGTCGAAGAGGCGGGCTCGCTCGGCGGTGTAGCCGTCCCACTGGTCGGGGTTGAGGGCGTTGCCGCCGTCGCGCAGCTTGAACTGCGGGGTGTCGGGCAGGTCGAGCGACGGCACGCCGCCCCCGTTCCACTGCCCGAGGATCACCTGTTGGGCGATGACGTGCCAGCGTGCCGGCGAGGACGACAGGCGATCGAGGAGGAACGCCCGCTGCTCGGGGCTGATCAGCTCCCGGGCCGGGTCGTCGATCTCGGCGCCGGAGATGATCGTGGCGCCGAGCATGCCGAGCTCGTCGTCGCGCCCCTCCAGCCGGGTGTCGAGCACGATGATGTCGCACAGGTCGCCGTAGGCGAGGGCCCGGTAGATCCGGCTGGGGTCTTCTGTGCGGATCGGCATCCACTCCTCGTAGGCCTGCCGGGATGCGGCCTTGCGCAGGAGCCACTCGCCCTCGGGCCCGTAGTCGTCGTCACCGTGGTTTTCGGCGCTGTCGCGCCGCGAGTTGTTGGCGGACTCGTGATCGTCCCAGGTGACGACGAAGGGGTGGAGCTGGTGCACCCGCCGCAGGTCGGGGTCGCGCTTGTAGAGGGCGTGGCGGGCCCGGTAGTCGGCGAGGGTGACCATCTCGACGTCGGGCTCGTGGTCGCGCGGGGCGGCTAGCTCGCCGTCGCCTGGTCCGTACCGGTCGGGGCCGTTGCCGTACTCGTAGATGTAGTCGCCGAGGTGGAGCACGGCGTCGAGGTCGTCCCGCTCCGCGATCCGGGCGTAGGCGTTGAAGAACCCGCCCTGGTAGTTCGAGCAGGAGGCCACCGCGAACCGCAGGCGGTCGACGGCGCCGTCCGGGGCGGTCCTGGTCCGACCGACCAGCGAGGGTGCCCCGAGCGCCTCGAACCCGTAGTAGTAGGACGTCCCCGCCGCCAGCCCGGCGGCGTCCACCTTCACCGTCCAGTCGCGGGTCGCGCTCGCAGTCGCAACGCCGGAGGCGACGATCGCCTGGCCGGCCAGATCGGTGGCCACCCACCACGACACCTCCACGGGCCCGGCGTCTGCGGGCGGCCGAACGCGGGTCCAGAGGATGACGCGATCGTCGAGCGGGTCGCCGGAGGCGACGCCGTGCTCGAACGGGACGAGGGCCTCGTCGGCGAGGGCGGGCGGCCGGGGGAGGCCGAGGGCGAGCGCGGTGCCGGCGGCGCCGGCCAACCCGGCGCGCTGCAGGAACGCGCGCCGGTCGTAGGTGGAAGGCATGGGAGGGTCCTGTTCGGGGGCAGGTGGATCCTGGATGTCGGTGATGGTGACGTGTGGTGATTCGACGTCCGGGAGCCCTGGTCCCGCCAGCGCTGGGTGAACAGCAGGTTAGGTCTCGGTGGGGAGTGGCGCTTCAGCTCCCGCCGGCGCCTGCTCGCCGATCCTGCACCGCACCAGGACGGCTGACCGCCGGCCGCTGGTTTCCTAGGGTGGGCCGTCCCATGGCTCGGCCGCCCACCGTCATCGAGAACCCGATCCTCAACGGGCCCTTCGTGGCGCCCACGCGGCACTTCCGCTTCGGGGAGGACGGCATCACCGACGAGGTGGTGGACGGGCGCCGCCCGTCGTCGTACTTCGTGCCCATCCCGAGGGCCAAGCGCAAGAGCGGCCAGCTCCAGTTCGAGACGGAGTGGACGGCCGACCGCATCAAGGACAGCGAGGAGATCAACCGGATCCGCCAGCGGGTGGACCTGTGGCGCGCCGGCGGCTGGCAGAACGTCACCCCTACGACGCGAGCGCTGCTGGAGCACTGGACGGACCCCGAGCGCGACAAGCCGCTGTTCTTCTGCCAGGTGGAGGCGCTGGAGACGGCCATCTACATCACCGAGGTAGCCCGCAAGACGGGCGACACCTGGATCGAGAACCACCTGCGAGAGATGGCCGAGGACGCCAACCCGGGCCTGTTCCGCGTCGCCCACAAGATGGCCACCGGCACCGGCAAGACCGTGGTCATGGCCATGCTCATCGCCTGGCACACCTCAACAAGGCGGCCAACCCGCAGGACGGCCGCTTCGCCGACGCCTTCCTGATCGTGGCGCCCGGCATCACCATCAAGGACCGGCTGCGGGTGCTGCTGCCCTCGGACCCGGAGAGCTACTACCGCCAGCGCGACATCGTGCCGGCCGATCGGGCCGACGACCTGACCCGCGCCAAGATCGTCATCACCAACTTCCATGCCTTCCAGCTCCGGGAGAAGATCAAGGCGCCGAAGCTCACCAAGGCACTGGCCGGGCAGCGCCCCGGTGTGTTCACCGAGGCGCCCGAGGAGATGGTGCGCCGGGTGCTGCGCCCGCTCGGCAGCAAGCGCAACATCGTGGTGCTGAACGACGAGGCCCACCACTGCTACCGCCGCCGGGTGGGCGACGACGTGGAGCAGGCCCCCGAGGCCCTCACCGGCGAGGACAAGGCGGATGCCAAGCAGCGTGACGAGGAGGCTCGCGTCTGGGTGAGTGGCCTCGAGGCGGTGGCGGCCAAGGTGGGCGTGAAGGCCGTCTACGACCTGTCGGCCACACCGTTCTACCTTCGGGGCTCGGGCTGGTCGGAGGGCACCCTCTTCCAATGGGTGGTGTCGGACTTCAGCCTCATCGACGCCATCGAGGCCGGCCTGGTGAAGATCCCCCGGGTGCCCGTGGACGACAACGCCGCCCAGCCCGACGACCAGCTCACCTACCGCGACCTCTGGCTGCGCATCCGCGACGACCTCCCCAAGAAGGGCCGCAAGACGGACGCCCAGGGTGGCGAGCCCCGCCTGCCGGGACCGCTCCAGGGCGCCATCGAGAGCCTCTACGCCAACTACACGAAGGCCTTCGCCCGCTGGGAGGCGGCCGACGGCGGCGGTGGTGGTGGCGGTGGCACGCCACCGGTGTTCATCGTCGTCTGCAACAACACCAACGTCTCCAAGCTGGTGTTCGACCACATCGCGGGTTGGACCAAGCCCCAGCCCGACGGCTCCACGGTGGTGGTCCCGGGAGCCCTGCCGCTGTTCTCCAACGAGCAGGCGGGAGGGTGGTCGGCCCGCCCCAAGACGGTGCTGGTGGACTCCACCCAGCTCGAGTCGGGCGAGGCCATGAGCGCCGAGTTCAAGGCCATCGCCGCCCGCGAGATCGAGGACTTCAAGGCTGAGCTGCGCCAGCGGTTCCCCGGCCGCGACACCGACGACCTCACCGACGAGGCGCTCCTGCGCGAGGTCATGAACACCGTCGGCAAGCCGGGGAAGCTGGGCGAGCAGGTGCGCTGCGTCGTGTCGGTGTCCATGCTCACGGAAGGCTGGGACGCCAACACCGTGTCCCACGTGCTCGGCGTACGGGCCTTCGGCACCCAGCTCCTCTGCGAGCAGGTGGTGGGCCGAGGCCTGCGCCGCCGTTCGTACGCCCTGAGCGACGACGGGCACTTCGCTCCTGAGTACGCCGAGGTCTACGGCGTCCCCTTCAGCTTCATCCCCGCGTCGGGCGCCGGCCCCGATCCGACGCCGGGGGTGACACCCACCCGCGTGCGGGCCCTGCCAGACCGCATCGCCAGTGAGATCACCTTTCCCCGCCTGGCCGGCTACCGCTGGGAGGTGCCCGACGACAACCTGCTCGTCGAGTTCACCCAGGACTCGCACCTTGCCCTCGACTCCCGCGCGGTGCCCACCCGGGTGGACGTGGGCGGGGTGGTGGGGGAGACCGAGGAGCATCGGCTCGACCGGTTCGAGGCCATGCGGGCCCACACGGTGGCGTTCCGACTCGCCGTCGGCCTCCACGACCGCCACTACCGACGCTTCGACGAGACCGGCCAGCAGGTGGCCGACCGCCCCTGGCTCGTGCCGCGGCTCGTCGAGATCGCCAAGGCGTGGATCGCCGAGTGCGTGACGGTGAAGGACGACGCCTTCATCGGCCTCCTCGCCATGGCGGAGCGCGAAGACGACGCCATCGAGAAGATCCAGCACTCCATCGTGCGCAGCCAGGGCGCCGAACCCCGGCTCCGGCCGATCCTCCGCCCCCATGACGCGGTCGGCTCCACCGCCTTGGTGGACTTCGACACCACCAAGGCCACCTTCACCACCCGAGTCGACCTCTGCCACCTCTCCCACGTGGTGCTCGACAGCGGCTGGGAGGGCGAGCTGGCCACCAAGCTCGAGCACCACCCGAGGGTGCGGGCCTACGTGAAGAACCAGGGCCTCGGCTTCACCATCCCCTACGCCCTCGACGGCCAGCAGCACGCTTACGGGCCCGACTTCATCGTCCGCCTCGATGACGGCAGGGGTGCTGACCTGCTCAACCTCATCGTCGAGGTGTCGGGCGCCGGCCGGCGTGACAAGGAGCGCAAGGTCGCCACCGCCCGCGACCTCTGGATCCCCGCGGTCAACGGTCAGGAGACCTTCGGCCGCTGGGCCTTCGTCGAGGTCAGCGACATCGCAGATGCCGTCGCCACCATCGACGCCACCATCGACGCGGCTGTCGGCTCGGCGTAGCTCCCCGGGCCTCAGGCCGCCGCCGGGGGTTGTCGTCGTTGGAGGCGGGTGCCGTCGGGTCGGTGGGCGAGCCATTGGTCGTCGACCCAGATCAGCTTGATGATGCCGGCGTGCACCTGCTTGTGGTGGCGGCTGCAGAGCAGCACCAGGTTGCGGAGGTTGGTGGCGCCCTCGGGAAAGGGGACCACGTGGTGGGCGTCGCACCAGCGGGGCCGGCGGTCGCACCCGTCGACGATGCAACCGCGGTCGCGGGCCACCAGCGCCCGGCGCTGGGCGGCGGAGGGGGTGTAGGTGAGCTGCCCGAGGTCGAGGACCCGGCTGCGGCCCTGGAGCAGCACCCGGCCGATGGCGCAGTCGCAGAGCCACCGCTCGATGGTGGAGCGGGGGAGGATGGTGCCGTCGTCGAGGGTGCCGGTGGCGGGCAGCCCGTCGGCGTGCTGGTCGATCTCGACCACGGCGATGAGCTGGCGGCGTCGGGGTCGCCCGCCGCGAGGCGCCGCTGAGCCCGTGTCGGCCTCCTCGTCGTCGGCGTGGGTGGCGCTGCTGCGCCGGGCCATCTCGGCCAGGGCGGCGGCGTTGCGCTCGGCGGGGGTGCGGTGCTTGCAGGGGTCGGTCTCGTCGGCGGCCTGGTCCTCCTGCCACAGGGCGTCGTAGAGGGCGTCGAGCTCGGCGAGGAGCTCGGCCCCGTCGTCGGCGTCGAGGTCGCCGTCGATGCGGACCCGGCCTCCGAAGGTGCGCGAGGCCCGCAGGGCGCTGGTGGCGTCGCGGGGTTCGGGCCCGTCCTGGTCGTTGACGGCCAGCCACCGGGTGATCACGTGGTCGAACAGGTCGGCATCGAGGCCCCGGGCGTCGTCGGTGAGCATGGCCTCGTCTCGGGCGAACGCCTCCAGGGTGCGGGACGTGAGCCCGCGGCCCAGCGCCCGGGCGTGGGCCTCGGTGACCTCTCCGGCGGCCAGGGCGGCGGCCATCACCGGCATCCGGACCAGCCGCTTGGCCAGCCGCACCCGGGCGCCGGCGACCGCCCGGGGCACGCCGGTGTGGTGGGCGAGCCAGACCCTGGTGTTCACGGCCCCGTCGGTGAGGTAGCAGCCGCGCCGGTCCATCTCCGCGATGGCCGTCGCCTCCAGGGCGTCAAGTCCGGCCCGCACGCGCCCGAGCTGGCACAGCAGGTCCTTCAGCGCGGGATCGTCGAGCGCGCCCGGCTCAACCGAGCGCAGCTCATCGAGAAGGTGTTCCATCGGCGGACCAGGTCTGTCGCCGGCCGTACAAGGGGGAGCCTCAGCTCCGAGCGCCGATCGAACTGGCGTACGAAGAACCGTACACCTGTTCGCCGTCGGCGTCAACCGCCCCGTTGGTACATCCCGTCCTGAGGGTGCAACCCAAGGCCGAGGGGCGCACGAAGCCGCGCCGAGCCCCCCAGGTGAGGACACCGAGGGTGGCCAGCGGGCAGGTCAGGTGAGGGCGCCGAGCGCGGCCAGCAGGACGGTGGATCCGCCGATGGCGCCGGCCATCCACAGGGTCTGTCGGTGGAGCTGCGCCTCCATCCAGGTCCGCTGGTCTGCCAGCTCGCCTCTGAGCTCTCCGCGCAGCTCTGCGATCCCGCCCCTGAGCTCTCCGCGCAGCTCTGCGAGCTCGGCGCGGAGGAACTGCTTGGTGACGAGCTCGTCGGCTTCGACGGAGGGGAACTCGGACATCAGCGTGTTGGCGTCGTGCTCACCCAGGATGGGCACGAGGTTCTGATAGATGGACGAGCGGCTGCGGGCATCGAGGGCCATGGTGGCGCACTTCCTTCGCGGTGACAACGACGAAGGGGGAAGGAGGTCAGCGTACCGACGACGTACGACAGCCCGCTGGCCGAAGGTCAGGTGAGGGCGCCGAGGGCGGCCAGCAGGACGGTGGATCCGCCGATGGCGCCGGCCATCCACAGGGTCTGCCGGTGGAGCGCCTCCGCCAGCTCGGCGCGCAGGAACTGCTTGGTGACGAGCTGCTCGGGCAGCGAGGACCGGAGCTCCGCCAGCTCGGCGCGGAGGAACTGCTTGGTGACGAGCTGCTCGGGCAGCGAGGACCGGAGCTCAGCCAGCTCGGCGCGGAGGAACTGCTTGGTGACGAGCTCGTCGGCTTCGACGGAGGGGAACTCGGACATCAGCGTGTTGGCATCCGCCTCGCCCAGGACGGGCACGAGGCTGTGGTAGATCGACGAGCGGCTGCGGGCATCGAGGGCCATGGTGGCGCACTTCCTTCGTGGTGACAACGACGAAGGGGGGAAGACGATCGAGCCGATGGCGCAGGTGCGACAGCCGACCGGCTCCCCACCGGTCGCTACCCTGCGGCGATGGCCGCACGGAAGAAGCCGGCTGGGCCGACGCCGGTGGAGGCGACCACCCACGCCGACACCCGGGTGAACATCCCCACCGGGGAGCTGGCCGGGTTCGTGGCCGACGAGGAGCGGGCGCCCAGCGACCAGCTCTACCCCCGCGATCCCACCCTCGACCCGCAGCTCGTGTGGAAGGGCAAGGACGCCCAGGACCTGGCCGAGCACCTGGCGGTGGCGTCGGTGCCGGTCTACATCCAGGAGAAGGTCGACCCCCGCTCCCTGGTGGAGAACCTGCGGGCCACTGCTGCGGTGCCCGAGGACGAGCCCGAGCTGCGCCTCTTCGACGACTTCGACGGCCTCGAGTTCGACGACCTCGTCGACTTCTACGCCCACGAGGGCAACTGGTCGAACCGCATGATCCTGGGCGACTCGCTGCTGGTGATGAACAGCCTGGCCACCAAGGAGCGCATGGCCGGCAAGGTGCAGATGGTCTTCATCGACCCGCCCTACGGCATCAAGTTCGGCTCCAACTGGCAGGTCAGCACCCGCAAGCGCGAGGTCAGCGACGGCAAGGACGTCGACGTCACTCGCCAGCCCGAGCAGATCAAGGCGTTCCGGGACACCTGGGAGCTCGGGCATCCACTCCTACCTCGGCTACCTCCGCGACCGCCTCACCGTGGCCAGGGAGCTGCTGACGGAGAGCGGCAGCTGCTTCGTCCAGATCGGCGACGAGAACGTTCACCTGGTGCGGTCGCTGATGGACGAGGTCTTCGGCAGTGAGAACTTCGTCAGCTTGATCACGTTCACGACCACCACGACGACAACGGGCCGCTACCTCCCGAGCACCGCTAGCTATGTCATCTGGTACGCGAAGGACGTGGACTCGGTGAGGTTTCACCAGTTGCACGTCGATAAGTCCCTGGGGGGCGCGGGCGCTTCGAAGTACGACCAAACAGACGACGACGGACGCACGTTCCGGCTCGACAACATCACGTCTCCGCGGGTTCGAGCCGCGCGCACCGGCTATTTCCCAGTCGAGGTTGACGGCCGCGAGTTCCTGCCAGCATCGGGTGAGTGGAAGACGAATGAGTCGGGCATGAGGACCCTCGTTCTCGCCGGACGTGTCCGGACAACGCGCAACTCGCTCGCGTACGTCCGCTACCTCGACGACTTTCCCGCTTACCCGTTGAACAATGTCTGGCTGGACCTCGGAGGAATCCAGAGCCGAGCGGATCCGAAGGTTTACGTCGTCCAGACGTCCACAACGATCATCCAGCGGTGCATGTTGATGACCACGGATCCCGGCGACCTGGTGCTGGACCCGACCTGTGGCTCGGGTACCACTGCGTACGTCGCGGAGCAGTGGGGGCGGCGGTGGATCACCGTGGACACGTCACGCGTGGCGCTGGCCCTGGCACGGACTCGGCTGATGTGTGCGCGGTTCCCCTTCTACCAGCTGTCCGACACGCCGGAGGGCGCTGCGCAGGAGGCGAAGGTCACGGGTCAGCCGGCGCGGGCGGAGCCGTTCACGGGTGACGTGCGCAAGGGGTTCGTCTGCAAGCGGGTGCCGCACATCACGCTGAAGTCGATCGCCCAGAACCCCGACATCCACGAGGGGATGTCGCGGGCGGAGATCGATGCCGCCATCGCCCGGCATGCCGAGACCGAGGTGCTGGTCGACCAGCCCTACGTCGACAACAAGAAGGTGCGGGTGACTGGGCGCTTCACCGTCGAGAGCTTGTCGCCCCATCGGGTGCTCGACGAGGAGCGCCCGCCGCCCACCGTCGCGGAGAGCGCGGCATCCCAAGACGTGGACGCGCCGGGGTTCGTGCAGACGATCCTCGACAACCTGCGCAAGGCGGGCGTGCACAACACCTTCAAGGGCGAGGACATCCGCTTCGACCGGCTCGACCTGTTCGCCGGTGCGCACATCCAGGCCGAGGGGGAGTTCACCGACGCCTCGGGCGACAGCCGCCGGGTGGGCGTGTGCATCGGGCCCGAGCACGGCACCGTCGGCCCCGAGCTGGTGAAGGAGGCAGCCAAGGAGGCGATGCGGGGGACCGGGTTCGACCTGCTGGTGGTGTGCGCCTTCGCCTTCGACGCCCGCACGGGGGAGGCGGCCAAGGAGCTGGCGCCGTCGGGTGACGGCTTCGCCATCGCCGCCGAGGAGCGTCGCCTCGGGCGCCTCCGGGTGCTGCAGGTGCGGATGAACCCGGACCTGGCTATGGGCGGCGACCTGCTCAAGAAGACCGGGGCCGGCAACCTGTTCATAGTCTTCGGAGAGCCCGACGTGGACATCACGCGTGACGGCGGCGACGTCACCGTCGAGCTGCGGGGCGTGGACGTCTACGACCCCACCACCGGGCAGGTGCGCTCCGGGTCCACCGACGACATCGCCTGCTGGTTCATCGACAGCGCCTACAACGGCGAGAGCTTCTTCGTGCGTCACGCCTACTTCACCGGCGGCCACGACCCCTATGCCCAGCTCCGCCGGGCCCTGCGAGCCGACATCGACGAGGCGGCTTGGTCGCAGCTCTACGCCACCACCAGCCGAGCCTTCCCGGCGCCCGACGCCGGCCAGATCTCCATCAAGGTCATCAACCACTACGGCGACGAGGTCATGCAGGTCTACGACCTGCCCACCGGGTGACGCTCGACGAGCTCGGGTTCCCCGCCGGGTTCTTCGACCGAGCCGACGCCGGTGACGACGCCTGGTTCTACGACCAGCCACGCCTTGTCACGCACATCGACGACGCCGCCATCGCGGCCGTCGGCGAGCTCTACGAGGAGCTGGGCATCGACGGCGACGTGCTGGACCTCATGTCGTCATGGGTGTCTCACTTCCCTCGACCACCCCGTCACCTCCGAGTGCTGGGGATGAGCGAGCCCGAGCTGCGGGCCAATCCGATGGCGGCCGAGCACATCGTGCACGATCTCAACGCCGATCCGACCATCCCGCTGCCCGACGAGACCGTCGATGACGTCGTGTGCTGCGTGTCGGTCGACTACCTCACCCGGCCCATCGAGGTCTTTCGCGAGGTCGCCCGGGTGCTCCGCCCCGGCGGCCGCTTCGTGTGCACCTTCAGCAACCGCCTCTTCCCCACCAAGGCCATCCGAGGGTGGCTCGAGAGCACGGACGAGGACCACCTGGCCATCGTCAGCGAGTACTTCCGCCGCTCCCAGGGGTTCGGCCCGTCGACCGCCGCCCGCCGCACCCCGGAGGGCCATCGAAGCGACCCCCTCTTCGCAGTGTGA
>Ga0183260_10001631_pt1 | contig 18661 bp, 18 predicted proteins | sample AntDrymUQ4972206_2_FD_129768 | JGI IMG/M metagenome (GOLD analysis project Ga0183260, IMG submission 129768) | Polar desert sand microbial communities from Dry Valleys, Antarctica - metaG UQ497 (22.06) (version 2) (version 2) | ecosystem: Environmental > Terrestrial > Soil > Desert | place...
AAAATCCAATTCTCCACTACAATGTCAATCTTCTATATGACCCTCAAACTCCAAAAGCAGGAATTTCCACCAAACTAACCATACACATAACGGAGCAACACTCAGGCGACATTATCCAGGAGTTTGAAACCATCCATGACAAACTCATGCACATCATAATTGTAGGAGAAGACCTTTCCTACTTTGCACACATTCATCCCGTGTTTGAAACCTCTAGCAGAAATTTTACTATCAATCACACATTCCCTGAATCCGGAAAGTACAAGGTTTGGATAGATTTCAAACCAAAAAACGGAAGCCAAACCCTTGTTGCATTCATACTCAATGTTACTGGAAGCCCCATACATGACTTAATTCCATTAGTGAATAGCAAACAGTATGCAAAGAACATAAATGATGAATATATAGTCAGCCTAAGGCTACCAAAGGAAATCAGAGCAAAAGAGGATGTGGACATCACGTTTAGTATATCCGATGTTTTTGGAAACCCAATCACAGATTTGGAGCCACTGATGGGAGATGGTGGACATAGCGTCATTATAAGCAGAAATGTTCGTGAGTTCTTGCACGTTCACCCAAGTGAGGAAGTTGAACCCAATTGGAAAGGCGGTCCGGCCGTGTCCTTTAAAACAAACTTTACCAATCTTGGTTTATACAAGGTGTGGGGACAGTTTCAGCATCATGGAAAAATAATAACGGCAGACTTTATTTTAGAAGTCGTCTAATGTTTTTCATCTCATCTTTTTTATTTTAAAGATGATTATGTAAGTGACCTTATCGTGCCTATAATAGAATCAAACAACTTGGCAATAAATAACCTAGCGAGCCACTCTAACGAATTTGTAGCCAGACTTGTCTAGTCTGTTTTTTATTTCTCCCCTATTTATCAAAGTGGAGTCATATTCAACCACCACGCTATCTGTTATATAGTCCACATCAATTTTCTTTATCGCATCCTCATCTTTCAGTTGCTTTTCCACTATGGGTTTGCAGGTAAAACAATACATTCCAACTACCTTGAAGAATGCTCTTTCGATTTGAGTCAATGGTATACCGCAACATTGTTTTAAGATATATTATTAATCAATGGTCAAAATAAAATTAACCAATAAGAGAACTATTGCATATCACTCAAAATCCATAAAATAAAGATAAATTATTGTCCCAATTTGATATGCATTGAAACATAGTCTTTACATCTGTAAAGACATCTAACTAACTATGTGTTTGCTGTTATTATGGCTGATGAACAAAAATCAAAATGAACAAGGATGTGCCAAAGCAAATGAAACGACAAGTGACAAAGAAACAAAAGAATCTGTTTCTTGTTTTGCTGCGGACAGTGGTGATACAAAAAAAACATTCTGAACACACCATTTTTTACCTGTTTTTTTAGATATAATGCTTGAGAGACTAAATCGCCTACTAATCAATTAATATATTTAAAATGATGATAAAGGGACGAATTGTAAAATGCCAATTACATATCCAATGCCATTTAATCTTATTCATTCATTATTACCATGAATATTGTTTCAAGATGACTTTTGCAATCCAATGAATATGATATGTATGGAATTTGGTTGAGGAGAAGGCAGATACTAACTCCAGCTACAGATTCTCAAGCCCGATGCTTTTTTTTGTTGTGTTTAATGGTGCCTGCTCTTCAACTAAAAGTACATCTATGGGTTTCTAATGCATTTGACTTTTTGTTATCAAATGAAATGCCCTATTAGGGATAATTAATGATGATGGGTGCGAGACAACATGTATTATTACCTTTATTGGTATACTCGCAATCACTACATCTTTGATTAAAATCAAATATGTATATAGTTAAATTTGTCCACATTCAACATAAGACGAAAAGTAGAGATTTATTTATACTACCAATCTATACCACAAATAACAAGGAAAACTATGATAGAACAATTATCCGGCTATGGTGCACCTATAACAGGTAGATCAAGTTTAGCAATATTATGTATCTAATCCAACCATCCCAAGACAGTTGTGAATCAAGTTAAAGGGGATTAAAGACATATGAAGAAAACACTCAATAAAGTTAATTTATGGATAGTAGGGCTATTCTTTATATTTGCAATACCTATGGTTACAGCTTCTCCATTCAAAATGATTGGCGATTCTTTTACTGATACCCATTAAGGTACCCAAGATGATGATTACCTAGTTGGGACTAATGGAAATGACGCCATAGAAAGCGACGATGGTGATGATTCCTTGGTAGGAAATGAAGGGGCAGATGAATTAGTATTCGGAGTTGGCGAAGACGAAATAACAGATTACAACGAAGAAGAAGAAGAAGAAGACAAAAAGTCCGATGATTGTGAAAACTTTTAACCACCAAATAATTGTCTAATAACCCAAAACTGTTTTACACAAGCAAATTTGTAAGTTTACTCTTTTCCCCATTACATTAACCATTTGCTTTGGTGCTTTATTGTTAAGGTATATACCCACCTTAGTATCATTTTTCCCTCCACTGGCTGAGTAGAAGTTGTTACCTTTCTTGTACTATTTTTGGGAGCTAGATACGGCCAACCGTCTTTTAATATTATGGTACATATTTTACCTAAAAGAGGATAAAAAGACGCCGTTTCTATTGTTGCTGCCGTCAAATTCATCCTCCAAAATAATAATCATTATAAAATATCTAACTTCCCTTGAAACCTTGTCAGTTATCCCAATATGTTAAGTTGTCAATTCAATTGGGAGCAAATGAATGTTAAACTTGCAGGTACAATACCGAGAAACTTTCAACTATCTTTTGGCTTTTTAGCATCTCCGGATACCGTTATGGACTCCACTTTTAATTGGGCTATCTCTTTACTTTTCTTGTAAACATATTCAAATATTGAGAATAATCAGCCCATACATTGAATCCAAAAAAGGGAATATAGAGTACCTCCAGATCATATTTCGCATTTAATTGATATGAGCAAACATATGAGTAAAAGTTATATAAATGCGCATTTAATTATCAGCCTCATTGTTTAATATATACTGCATTATATTGAAAAATTGGTTTATTATGCCAATTAAATTCATAAGCTATAAATATTTGTGTCATATATAAAAAAATAATGAATACATTAAATATATTCATAGTTTTTGCCATGATTACATCATTGGCTACTGGTTCAATTTTTGCAGTTTCTCCAGTATTTGCAGCCAAGGATTCAGGTTCTAATGGGTTAGAAATAGCTGATGACAACGTACATGAAAATACTGGTGGTCTAAGTCCCCAAGACTTTAGCTTTCACGAAGGAATCTGCCAAGGTGGACATTCTACTGAAGCCTTAGAAGAAGTTACTGGAGGAGTAGGTTGTGATGCATTAAACTCCCCTGGCAACAGTAATGATCATAGACAAGACTAATAATAAAAAGCCAAAATATCTTTTTTATTTTTTTTGAAACATTATAATAATTCATCGTAAATACAAACAAAATCTTTCATTTTTGTCAACCTAAGGCAGCCCCCATGGTAGCAGATAACGGGGAGGATTTAATGTCCAATCAATTGCAACAACAGTAAGGGAAAGCCCCTGAATAAAGCCATCAAACATAAAAAAACTACGGTAAAAAAAATATATCGCTGAAAACTAACATATACAAACCACTGTTGATTGAAATTTGCAAATTTACACAAGGCACGTTTATTTAGGATTGTTAAAAATACTTATTTAATTTAACAATAAATTTTAAAAAATATGGTTTATATTTAAAAATAAAGATTGGCAAGTAATAGTACGTTATCAGTTTCTGCCACCATAAAGAAAAAAAAATTAAAAGTTGTACTTGTTTTGGTATCCTCCTATCTGATAGTAGAAGTTATAACAGGACTTTATTCAGGAAGCCTCGCATTACTTGCCGATGCAGGCCATATGTTTACAGACGCTTTTGGAATAGGCCTTGCTTTATTTGCGACTACATACAGTCAAAGAGCGGCAACACCAGGACATACTTTTGGCTTTTATAGAACCGAAATATTGGCTTCACTTGCTAATGGTGTTATTTTATTGTCAATATCCGTTTTTATTGTTTATGAGGCATATCGCCGTATTTTTGAACCCACCCAAATTCAAAGTATTCCCATGCTTGTTGTAGCTGTCATAGGATTAGTTGTCAATATGGCGGGGATGCTATATCTTAAAAACGTCCATGCACATAACCACGGATCGGCCAACTCCAATAAAGACGAAATAGATAACCATGTTGGGCATGGGCATGGAAAAAGAGAAGATTCAAACATGCAAAACAGAATTAAAAATTTTGTATCCAGTAAAACTGGCAAAAGAAAACAAGACGGCCAAGTGGAGGATTTAAACATGCAGGGAGCCAGGTTGGAATTATTAAGTGATACGGTTGGCTCAATTGGAGTAATTATTGCAGCATTGATAATACTTTTGACTAATTTTAGGCTAATTGATCCTATAATAAGCATAGGCCTGGCCATATTTATGGTTCCGCGTACATGGTCCATAATAAAAAAATCCATGAATATATTGATGGAAGGAACACCATCGAATTTATCTTATGAAGAAATACAAAAAGCAATATTGCAAATAAAGGGAGTTACCGGAATATTTGAGCTACACATATGGTGCATAACATCCGGAATAAATGCACTATCAGCCCATGTTGTGGTAATTGATTTAGAAAGCTCAAATAGGATTTTGCAGGATATCAATAGAGTACTTGAAAAAAGATTCAAAATATCTCATACTACCATTCAAATAGAAGGTTATCATTCGACAAAGGATTTAAAAACACAAGAATAACAGTTTCGATTAAATATTCACAATAAAAAACGTCAATATAGCATACCATTATCAAATAATCTAGATGTTTGTATCATGGATTTTTAGTCCAAAGTCTTTTGGTTATCCATGATTTTACTCCATCCGTCTTGTTCTGTATTAACACGTTCAACAGAAATATCATCAAAGTATCTATCCAACACACTTTCTCTTTCCATTGCCAAGGGTGGTGAACAATAATCTTCTTCAATCCATATTACATAATCTGGATTATTGCCATCTATTCTTGCGTTTTCCAAAGATTTTTGCAATGCTTTTCCAAACGGTTTCATATTGATTATTTTACCTGAATCTAACTCTTTACGAAGTTCTGAAAGTTTGTTTTTGGGTTTAGCCTTTACTAAATAAAATGTCAATATAATAATAAAGATATGATTTATTAAAATAATTAAACTTAATCCAAGGTATTTTATTTACAGGCTCATAAAAAAGAATACAACGGCAGTTAAACCAATAGATTTATTGTTAAGTGACTGGATCACATGATTTATTATTTAATCAGTTTATTAACATATAAAGACATTTTCAGCACTTTTCAAATTAATTAGTATAAAATTGGGTTCTGTTGATTCCTTCGGTGTTATTTATGGATGTTCAAAAACGGGTGGTAAGTTTAGGCAATGAAAGAAAATCTTATATACATTTTTACCATAATGTATTCTACTACAAACTTAAAAAATAAGTTTGTAGGCTCGTTAGTCAATTAGAATCTAAATAACACCTACAAGGATTCTCACCAGTTAGGTGTTATTTATGAAATGAATTGGTTTTGTTGTTTAAATCAGTTGTTAGATTTCAGTTAGTGTTTAAAAATGTGTGATGAAATCCGTAAAAGATTAAAAATAGTAAAATAAATTCATTGTTATGTGCATATAATGTATGTAGATGATTCAGGTACACCTTCATTAAAAGATGATACTTCTTATTATGTAATTTCTGGTGTAATTATGCATATACAAGATCTACATATAACGGGGGAAAAATTTGCAGAATTCAAAAAAAAGTATTTTGTATCTAACTATAAGAAAGATGAAATTCATGTCCATGAAATTTATCATGGCCGAAATAACTTTAGTGAACTTACTCTTGGTGAGAAATATAAAATTCTAAGTGCATTATATAATATAATAAATACAATGCCATTTACCGCAATTACTGTAGGTATCCATAAGCAAGGAATGGAAGATCAATATCCTCAATGGGATACATTCAATGTTGCATGGACTTTTATGATTGAACGATATGATATGTTTTTATCTGACTGTAGTGATCCACTTGGAAATTTAGTTATTGATGAAAGCGAAAATTTTATTCAAGGTACTACTGTAAATATATTAAAAGAAATATTTGAAAATGGAACTAACTATAAAAAAATCAATAATATTAATCAGGAGTTTTCCTTTTTTCCTTCTCATAATATTAATGGATTACAATTAGCAGATTGTATTTCATATTGTACTCTAAAGGCTTTAAACACCTGTGATAAATTCAGGTCATATTGGGATATAACAAAATCAAAATTAAGAAATAGGAATGGAAATATTAGAAACAATCCCATAAGTATTACCGAATTAACCACATATAAAACCACAAATGACAAATTAACTAAAGAAAATGTCGAATTACGAGATACGATTCGTAATTTAACCGAAAAGATAATGTTATTGACACCGATAAAAGATGAAAAGGTGGGGATTATATGAGTAATATCATTAAGTGTCCTAAATGTAACCGTTCTTTAATAAATGAAGAATTTTTATCTCATTCTTGTCAAGTTGTTATTAAAGACATAAAATATAAATGGTTTGTAAAAACTGAAACTGATAATTATGGAGAAGTAATTATTATCGAAACGATTGATGGAACATTATATAGAATTTCACCTGTTCTGCCACCCAAAAATAAACACCCATTCTCAACACCTGATGATGAAACAGAACCCTTTAACGAGATTCTCCCCAGAGTGGAATATCAGTTGACACCCAAAGGGCAAGAACTAACAGAATCCATAATGGATTTGTTACACTGGATGATTAAATGGTCATCAAAATAAATGGCTATTTATTCAAGTTTTATTAACTTTTGATATTTGGCAATACGGTATAAAGAGATTCTATACTCATTATTTTTCTTCTTTCTTGCTGGTTTGTGTGAGATAGGTGGCGGGTATCTAGTTTGGTTGTGGCTAAGGGAAGATTATAGCTGGATTTTTGGCGCATTTGGCGGCCTAGTGCTTTTTCTATATGGGATAATCCCAACGATTCAGCCATCTAATTTTGGCAGGACCTATGCTGCCTATGGGGGAATATTCATTATAATGGCAATATTTTGGGGATACTTTTTGAAGGAGTCATTCCAGATACCTATGACATTATAGGAACTATAATTGCAAGCATAGGAGTCATCATTATTTTCTATTACCCACGTAAAGAGCGGGAAAAAATTGGAATTAGCTCATCAGCCAACTGATTATAACTTTATCTTCATCCTGTTCACATTTGGATTGTTTGTAGTTGCTGCACTTCTTGAAATAGGTGGCGGGTATCTAGTTTGGTTGTGGCTAAGGGAAAAGAGAAAACCAATTTTTGGCTTGATTGGAGGAATCACTCTATTTTTATACGGAATAATCCCAACGATTCAGCCATCTAATTTTGGCAGGGTATACGCTGCCTATGGGGGAATATTTGTGGTGATGGCAATCATTTGGGGCCTAATAATAGACAAAAAAAGGCCGGATAGATATGAAATCATTGGCGGATTCATTGTTCTCTTGGGCGCTTCAATAATATTTTATTATCCAAGGTGACAATTTTTAAATCTGTGATTATATTTGTTGCTTATTTGTCATGATAATAAAATGTGCTGACTGTGGCTGCAACCCTCAAGATTGTAAAAGGGGCAAATGTCCTGATTGTTTGTTTGATTTTTGTTGCTGTTTGCCTTTCCAAGGTTAACATTCTTTTTTCATTTCTTTTAAACCAAGAGATTATGAACCAGCATGGTCATTGAAATATGGTAAATAATGAGTGAGGTTTGGGATTGGGTATACCAGTCAGACAATACTTTCTTTGGAGAGGAACCAAGCAGTTTTGCCACACTTTGCTTGAACCACATGAAATCAAACAACGTAAAGAAGGTATTGGAGATAGGGGCAGGTCATGGTAGAGATACACTATTTTTTGCCTCAAATGGCCTTGAGGTAGAAGCCCTGGACTACTCTAGTATAGGTATCGAAATAATAAACAAAAAAGCACATGAAAATAAACTACCGGTAAATTCACAACTCTATGATGTCAAAAAGCCATTACCATTTAAAGATGCATGTTTTGATGCCGCATATTCTCACATGCTTCTGAACATGAGGTTTTCACAGGCTGAGCTCCATTCAGTTTTTTCAGAGATAAGGCGCGTATTAAGGCCAAATGGGTTGAACTATTTTTCTGTCAGAAACCATAATGACCAATTCTATGGTGCAGGGGTTAAAGTCGAAGATGGGGTTTATGATATAAACGGCTTTGAGGTACGATTCTTTTCAGAAAAGGAAATACTTGATTTGATTGCCAAAGAAGGCTTTAACATGCTTTGGATAAGAGAAGAATATGAGGAGCCAGTAACGCTTTATCTTGTGGCAGCCATTAAACTCAAAAAAAACTAATACATGCATTGTTATTATATATGTGTATTACGCTTGAAATGATTTCTAATGTTACCTATGTATCTGAAACCGCCTTAACAATAACGAGTTTCCAAACACCAGCGTGTCACTTATGACCCAACCTAGGGCTCCCAATGCGGGAGTCAGTATGAGTGAGTTAGTCATGCCATAGAAAAGGCCTGCAGCTATTGAAATCGTTATGGCATTATAGGCAAAAGACATTGTCAGGTTTTGCTTTATTTTTTTCATCGAATATTCGGCTAGCTTAAACGCATAAACAATATCGGATAAATCGTTTTTCATGAGAATCACATGTCCCGCATCCATCGCAACATCGGTTCCTGACCTCATTGCAATTCCCACATCGGCTTGGGTCAGCGCAGGCGCGTCATTAATGCCGTCACCTATCATAGCTACCACTTTTCTTTTTTTTTCATTTTGCAAACTCTTTATCAGTTCTGCCTTTTGCTGTGGCAACACCTCTGCCAAAACATTCTTTATCCCAACTTTCTTGGCAATAGCGTTGGCCGTTCTTTTGTTGTCACCACTCAACAGAATTGTTTCTTTTCCCATTGAGTGAATTTGCCTAACTATCTCTATCGAATTCTCCCTTAGCATATCCGCGACCGCTATAATCCCTATCAGCTTGTCCTCAATTAAGACTGTTACCACTGTTTTGCCCTCTGTTTCCAATTCGTATATCTTTGACTGAATCTCTTTGGTGATTTTGTTTAGGTGATTGCTATTTGCGCTTTGTGGGCTTGTAACACTTATTCTCTGTTCTTTGTGCTTTGCAACAATCCCATGTCCTGTGATTGCGTTAAATCCAGTAACCTCAAGTAGCTGTATCCCTTTCTCATGTGCTTTTTTTACTATTGCCTGTGCTATGGGATGCTCGGACTTGTTTTCTGATGAGGATGCCATTTGCAGCATGTAGGTTTCATCATATCCGCCAAACGGAATTATGTCTGTGACTTCGGGTTTTCCCTTGGTCAAGGTTCCTGTCTTGTCAAAGACTATTTTGTCAATTGATGCCAGTTTCTCAAGGTATTTTCCGCCCTTTATCAACACACCCTGTTTTGCGGCGTTGCCAACACCCAATGACACCACCATGGGAGTTGCAATTCCCAAGGCACATGGGCAGGACACAACCAGGACCGTTGCGAAAACAGTCACAGCAAACTGGATTGGAAATTGCCCCACAAGCAACCAATATAAGGAGGATAAGGCAGCAATGCCCAAAACAACGGGAATAAAGTATTTTGCGCACCTGTCTGCAATCCTTTGGATTGAGGGCTTGCTGGCCCTTGCCCTTACCACCATTTCAATTATGTTTGCCAGCACGGTTTGGCTTCCCACACTTGTTGCCTTGATGTGCAGATAGCCATTCCTGTTCGTGGTTCCACCAATTACCCTATCTCCCTCTCCCTTATCAACAGGAATGGATTCGCCTGTAATCATGGATTCGTCAACTGATGAGTTCCCGTAAACTATTACACCATCTGTTGCAATGTTCTCCCCAGGCTTTACTATAAAAACATCCCCAGTTACCAGGTCATTAACATTGACTATTTCCTGCTGCTGCTGCTTCTTTCCATCGGCACTCCTGATTCTAACGGTGGTCTTGGGCTTTAACGCAAGAAGTTTTTTTATGGATTCTGTTGTTGTTCCCAAAGCTTTACTTTCAACATACTCACCAATTGTAAATATTGTCAACACAGAGGCAGAGGCCTCAAAGAATCTAATATCCTGGTTTGTCAGCATGGCAACTATGCTGTAAGCATAAGCAACTGTTGTGCTTAACACAACCAATGTGTCCACCGTAAAACCACTTCTTTTCTTCAGGGAGCCAAAGAAGCGCCTGTAAAACGGGCCTCCCAGCAATATTTGAATAGGGGTTGCCAAAGCCAGCAGAAGGTAATCTGTGCTTTTAACATCAATCCCCGCAACATTATAAAACTCCAATATTTCTATTGTTACCAAAGGAATGGTTAACACAAGTCCAATCAGAATGAGAATTCTGTCCTTTCTATCCTTTTTCTTCTCCTTTCTCTCCCTTTCTTTTTCCTGCTCCTCCAAAACTGATTGCTCTGCTTTTGAATTTGTTGGTTGGGTAGGTAAAGTTTTTAAAAACGTCAAATCAGGTCCACTGCAGCATCCACAGCCATCTTCTTCCTTTATTTCGTTTAGGCATTCTTTCTTATTTCCAATACCATCTTTTTCATTGTTGCCAAAGTTGCTGTCTGGTGAAAGGCTAATTTTCTTCATTTTGGTTTTTTCCCCTTACATTTTCATCATTATAGTTTACGCAAAGATACAGTCCACTCACAATTTCAGATAAAACCGCATCGCTTTCCTCAAGCAGTTTTAACACTTTTTCATTGTTAAGTTTGTAATAGATGTTTTTTCCCTCTCTCCTGTTCTTGACTAACCCACAATCAAGTAGACATGCCAAATGATTTGACACATTTGACTGGTTATGTGTGGTTTCCTTTACAATTTCGCTAGTGTTCTTTTCACCATTCCTTAATGTCTCCAAAATGGAAAGTCGCGTGCTGTCTGCCAAACCCCTGAATAGCTTTGCCTTTAATGACAGTTTTTGAATGTTTATTGATACATTATTAGTCACTGATATATTAATATATTAATGTATATTATAAAAACTTTTAATCTGTTGCCTTTGAGTCACAAAGAAAGTAAAAAGATTAAAATCAATAGGACTAGAGAATAATGTTATTAGTTATACCTTATCCTTTAATTAAATTACAAATGTAAACCCCTGGTATTTAATATGAGTTAGTTTACTTCTTTCATAATAGTGAAATAGATGGGCAAGAAAAACAGGGCAATAAAGAACAAAAAAGTAGATAGCAGGACAAAAAGTTCAAGGAGAAATTTGATTATTGCAACTACGGTGATATTGGCGATAGGTGTGGTTGGAGTAGGTGTCTATATGACAACAGCCTCATCAAACAAAGAGGTAATTGGAACAGGTCAAGAAAACGGCAACCAAAACGTCACAGGAAAATGGATGGATATCCACGGAGTCGGAGTGTTCACCACAGGAAAAGACAACTCACTATACCTTGCAACACACAATGGTTTGTTTAAAAAAGATAACGGCAATTCATCTGGCTGGGTGAAGGTTGGAAATGACAAGTCTGACTTGATGGGATTTACAATTAACCCAAGCAAAGAGGGAACAATGTATTCAAGTGGCCATCCTCAAACAGGTGGAAACCTGGGATTTAGAGTAAGCACAGATTATGGCACGACATGGCAAAAAGTGTCTGATGTTACAAACCCTCCAATTGACTTTCATGCGATGACAATGGGAAACAATCCTGAAACAATTTACGGCTCTTCCGGCATGGGGGATATCATTTACAAAACTCAAAACGAAGGCAAAACATGGACTGGTGTAAGCCCCCCTAATAGAGAGAATATAATAATGCTAGAAGCAAACCAGACCGACTCTAAAATTCTATACACTTCTACAGCAAGTGGGTTATTCTCAAGTATGGACCAGGGGAACAGTTGGCAAAAAACAAACACAGGATTGGTTGGAGACGGTGCAGTTGTGACTGGACTTGGAACATCATCTGATAATGGTAAAATTGCATACGCTTTTGTGATACCAAGTCAGGGTGAAGATGGCTATATAATAAAGTCTGTTGATGGCGCAAAAACATGGACAAAGACTGATGGGCAAATTAATGGGGCCAAATATTTGGGAAAATTTGCATTCGGTAAAAACGGTGAGGTTTATGCCACAGTAAACCAGGATACACCCGACGGGACAGCTTCAAGTGTGTATAGCACTATTGATGAGGGCAAAACATGGCTGTTGGAGGGAACAAATAAACAACAAAAAACAAATACATAAAACAGAATTAATCATCCGTTTTTAGAGGATATTCCCTTTTTAGTTTTTTAAACAACTCATCTCCACAAATCCATGGAAAGTCGGGAATGCCAACAACCTTTATTTTGCCGTCAATTATGGTAGTTGGAACTGCTCTTACATCATATTCTTTCATCTTTAACTTGACATCAGAAGTCATATTATTTACATCGTAAATTGTTTGACTGCAACCTCCACATTTGCCTATCGAAATATCATCAGTAATATGCTTGCAAAGGGGACAGTTGGCGGAGAATATCTCAATCATATGATGCTGCTTTACCATATACAAATTATCTCAAAGAATGATTTAAACATCTTTATTTTATTTAAGGATAATAAAAGTTGTATTAAAGTGAAGAGATGCTAAATCCGTGACATAGTTCATTATAGCATATGCAAATTTATCGCGGAATTTTGAAATTCCTTAGTCATTTTTAAAGTTTTAAATCACGTTATCCTAACAAGTAAATAATTGTCGAGTGTTTGTCACAAAGAAGTATAATTAACTATCTATTTTTTCTATTATTACACTCCTTGGACCTTTTAAAAAATAAACTATGATTTAATATCTAATGCAATGTTTTCCTTGTCTTTCAGAATTATGTTTTCATAATCTGATACCTGCTTACCATTAACAGTGGCTTTTACAGATTTGCCATTAAAGTCTACACCCCAAATTTTGAAAAACTCGTTTAATGTATAGTCTCTGTTAATTTGTGATTCTATATGGATTAATCCAAGATTGTCGTGCGTATGTAATGGTGCCATTACTGGCATGGGCCCTCCAGGCATTGGCATTCCTGGTGTCCCGTATTTATCAAAATTATGACCCTTCCATAATGAATTATCTATTCCTATTTGACTTGGTATGACAGCTGGTTTGTTATCTAGTATAATTGTCAAATTCGAATGAATATGCATCATATATGCATTGGGTTTTTCTTTGCCTGTTTCAATCATCGCCATTATACCGATTGTTACAACTATCGCAATACCGAGTATTGTAATTTGTAGGAAGCTGAGTCTAAAGACTTAACACCATTAAAGTCATAATACTCTAAAGAATTTTAACATTATTAAAAAAATAAGATTATGCATGATTGAGATGTCATACGATTAGTTTCGTATAAATCCGTGAATGCAAGTAGCTGGTTCAAATCCCAATCCAATCTTACCTTTAACCTATGAGTAGAAATAGACTCCCTGTTTTTATGATAATGGTTCGAGTCCCATACCTATAGAGCAGCTTTACGAAAAAGGGTTAAAGAAAAATTAGGGTGTTCTGTGCTTTGGTTTGTATCTGCCAAGGAGAAGTGAGTTTGTTACAACAGTTACCGAGCTTAAGGCCATTGCTACACCCGCAAGGATTGGAAGCCATCCAAACATACCAACCCCAAGAATAGGAACCAGTGCTCCGGCTGCTATTGGTATTAGGCCCGTGTTATAGGCAAACGCCCAAAACAGGTTTTGCTTTATCTTGGATACTGTTTTCTTTCCCAAATCAAGTGCGGTAACAACATCCCTTATGTCATCCTTTATCAGAATTATGCCCCCTGTTTCCTTTGCAACATCTGTCCCAGAGCCTATTGCTATCCCCAAGTCGGCTCTAGCTAGCGCAGGTGCGTCATTGATGCCATCACCAACCATTGCAACAAACCGGTTGCCTTTTCCTTCTTTTTCTTTTTCTGCCTTTAGGTTTGAAACTACTTTTTCTTTTTGGTTTGGTAGCACTTGGGCTATAACCCTATCAATGCCAAGTTTGGATGCCACTGCTTTTGCGGTCCTCTCGTTGTCTCCTGTAAGCATCAGCACATCTATTCCCTTGGATTTTAAGGCATTGATTGCCTCTTTGGCTGTTTCCTTTATTGTGTCGGATATGGCTATTATTCCTGACAGTCTGTCGTCTATTGCAACCAACACTGCAGTTTTGCCTTCGTTTTCTAATTCAGAAAGCTTTTCATCGATGCTTTCGGTGATTGGTATGTCATTGTTTTCCATCATCTTTCTGTTGCCAATCATGATTTTCTGATTTGAATATTTCGCCTTGAGTCCATAGCCTGACATTGCCTCAAAGGAATCTGGATTGGAAATTGAGAGGTTACCCTGTTTTGCTCTGTTTATAATGGCCTGTGCCAATGGATGTTCTGAGCCTGACTCTGCAATTGCTGCAAGTCGTAGTAGTTCCTTTTCCTCGACATCCTTTGTTAACGATACTATATCTGTCACCGATGGTTTTCCGACAGTTAGAGTTCCCGTTTTGTCAAAAACAATGGTATTGATTTTGTTTGCGACTTCGATATGCTCGCCTCCCTTATACAATATCCCGTTCTCAGCGCCCTTTCCGATACCCATCATCAATGCAGCGGGTGTTGCCAAACCTAAAGCACAGGGGCATGCGATTATCATAACCGAGACAAACGCCAAAATTGAATAGGTAAGCCCGGCGTTTCCTATAAAATACCATCCCAAAAACACGCCTATTGCAATTATGACAATGGCAGGTACAAAGTATTTTGCCACCTGGTCCACCATCTTTTCCAGTTTTGCCCTTCCGGTTTTTGCCTCCTCAACCAGTGTTATTATTTTGGATAATACAGTGTCCTGTCCTATCTTTGTTGCCTTTGCCTTGATAAGACCGTTTTTGTTTATGGTGGCACCTATTACCTCATCCCCCTTTGCCTTGTCAACGGGAATGCTTTCTCCGGTTATGGCCGATTCATCGACAGAAGTGTTTCCTTCGATGACTATGCCGTCGGTTGGTATCCTCTCACCAGGTCTTATTACCATGAGGTCGCTTTCCTGGACCTGCTCTAACGGAATTTCGATTTCCTCAAATTGTGTGGATAATAATTTTGTTTTTGTAGCTGTGTTTGAGCCAGAGACTACAAAACTCTCTGTGTTATGGCTATTTTCGTTGCTGCTGGTGCTATGGTTATTGTTTGGATTTGAATCTCTTATTCCTTCCCCTTCCTTTGCTGTTGGCCTGATTACTCTGGCATTTCGAGGCTTTAGGTCAAGCAACTTTCTCACAGCATCTGAGGCCTTTTCCTTTGTCTTTGTCTCAAGAAGCCTTCCAACAAGTATCAAGGTAATTATTATCGCAGCCGTCTCAAAATAAACCGCGGTAAATGGGAAATATCCCGGAGCAACAGTTACCACTGCGCTATACAGATAGGCAGCCGTTGTTCCTATGGCTATTAGCGTGTCCATGTTGGATGCTCTGGCTTTGACGCCATCCCAAAATCCCCTGTAAAAGCGCAAGCCAATCCAAAACTGTATGGGGGTTGCCAGAGCCAAAAGTATGTAATTGGTGTATTCCATCATCTCCATTGGAAGAAAATGCCCCAATTGTGGGACCATGTGGGGCAAACTTAGTAGTATTATGGGGATTGTGAGCGCTATGCTTATGGCAACATGCATTTTTAGTTTTCTTAACTCCTTCTCAGGCTCTAAAAACTCATTTAGGCATTGAGTGGAACAAAAATAATATGTGATTCCGTTTTTGTCATGGTGAATTGAGTTTTCGTTCTCTTCAACAAACATTCCGCAAATTGGGTCTTTTGCCATATCCTCTATATGGCTAAACCATATATAACAACCGGGCTTTACGTTTGTAAATTATAAAATGTAGGTATCAGGTATTGTCCTATATTATTCAAATCAAGTTTCGAAATTCATTTAATTTACATCATATTTTGAAAGGAAATGATAAATTAAAAGACACTATAGATAACATAACAAAAAGTTTCTGACATGTAATCAAAGTTATTAAATGAATATGTGGAAAAATTAACATATTTACTTTAAATGGATTAAGGAGATTAGTTTCATAATAACTTTGTAACAAATATATAATTTTGGTTAGATTCTATTTCATATTCATCATGGTTTAGGTAAAAAAACAAGATTTTAAAAAGATATTGAAAATATCTTTTTGTTTTCCTTTCTATCTTTTTGTTTTTATGTATTTCAAAGACACTATTGCAGCCAATGTGGAGATAAACGCAGCGCCTACGAAAGCCAAATGAAACCCGTTGTTTAACGCATCAAGACTTTTCATTCCTATGTTAACAAGGGCCTCAGTGTGCATTGTGGCGATAGAGACCATTATAGCCAGCCCAAGTGCCGAGCCAATTTGGTAGGTGGTGTTCACAAGCCCTGAGGCCACACCAACATCCTCTTTTTTTGCGTTTGCCACTGCTGCTGTTAACACGGGGATGTAGGCTAACGACATTCCCAATGCAGATACAATGGATGCAGGCAACACATATGCCAAAAAGATGCCGCTGTTGCTGGTATTGCTAGTGTTGGCGGGAGTCAAGCTAAACAGAAGTATCCCGACAGCCAACAGTGACAATCCGGCGACCAGGTTTAGCTTGGTTCCCAACCTACCCATCAGTTTTGGAGATGCCCATACCATCATCACCATTATAAGAACCGTCATGGGCAGCAGTGCAAGCCCGCTTTCAAGTGGTCCGTAGTGCAGTATTTGCTGCAGGTAGAGGTTGAGGAAAAACCACATAGACACCCATGCGGCCCCCAGCAAGGCCATGACAATGTTAGATGAGAGCAGGTTTGCCGTGGTCCTGAATATGTGAGGTGGCACAAGCGGCTGTTTGCTTCGCCTCTCTATTGCAACAAAGGCAACCAATGATATGATGGATGCAGACAAAAGGGCAACGGTCTGCGCAGATAGCCACCCCACATCATTGGCGGTAACAATTGAATATACAAATATGGCCAATGAAACGGTTATGGACATTGCTCCAAGGTAGTCAATGTTTCCTTTTTTCTTTCTTATTCCCTTTGGAATCAGCTTTGGTGTCAGGGCTAGAACCGCTACTCCGATGGGGACATTAATCAGGAAAACCCACGGCCAATCAAGCCATGCTGTTATGACGCCCCCCAAGAACACACCGGCTGTGCCCCCAGCGGGTGCAGCTGCTCCCCAGATGCCCATTGCCCTGTTCATTTCTGACTTGTTGCCTGCAAACAGGCTCATGACTATTGAGAGTGCAGAAGGCGCAATCAGGGCGGCCCCTACACCTTGGACTATCCTTGCAGCAATCAGAACATCAATTGTTGGGGCCATCCCTGCCAAAACTGATGCTGCGGTGAGTGTTATAAAACCAATGACAAAAATTTGCCTGTGTCCCAAAGTGTCAGACAGTCTGCCTCCAAGCAGCAACAAAGTGCCAAAGGCAATCACATATGCGTTGAAAATCCACTGCAAATCCATTTGGGTTATGCTAAAGTGCTCCTGGATTGTTGGCAGGGCTACTCCTATGATTGATGTGTCCAGAATAATCAGAAACTGTGCCAATGACAAAATTGACAGTGCCTTCCATCTGGGGGGATTTGAAACTGTCAATGAGGATGGCGCGGATGTCATAGAGCAATCCTCCTTTTGTTCACAAGAGACGAATCGGGAAAATAACTATTTCTTCCGGTTTCTTTGAGTTTTTCTTTTGATGATAACATATACCATATCTATATAGAAAATACATAGATAAAATGGGGACTTTACAATTGTAAATTAGCAGATGTTGAATCCAAATTCCTTTTGACAAAACAACGTCCAGATTTTACATCTGTAAAGTCCACTAATTATCTATGTGTTTATTGTTATTATGGATGATGAACAAAAATCAAAAAGAACAAGAATGTGCAATGGTAAATGACGTGACTGGGGACATAAAAAGAAAAGAATCCAATTCTTGCTGCTGTGGATAGTAGTATTAATACAAAAACATTCTGTATAAACACCAGTTTTCAACTTTTTTTATTCCACCCAAAATAAAAATCCATTTTCAACACTCAATGACTTTCATTTGTGAAATACATCTTAGTTATAAGTAAAATTATAGAGTCTGGTAGTGAAGGTAATTAAGGCCATTATTTAAAGAAGTTGGCAACTAGGAGTCATAATCTTGTTCCTGACAATAATAATTTAAAATGATTCAAAATAGAAGCATAGCTTAAAAGACAAATGTCCAAATGCCGTTATTTATTGAATATTGCTTAATAATTAGACTATAGGATAATTGAAAATTAAAAAACATGCTTTCATATAAACCCCTGAATGCTAGTAGCGGGTTCAAATCCCAACCCCGGCCCCTCAGACGAGGGTTCCACCGGCTCTGTTCACTTAAGAAATAGATTTTCTGAATTGCGGCCTGCAACAATAATATTTTGATATGAAAACAAATTAATTTTGTGGATTTAAGATTGATTTGGTTTGAAAATGAATCTATATAC
>Ga0183260_10001632_pt1 | contig 18658 bp, 16 predicted proteins | sample AntDrymUQ4972206_2_FD_129768 | JGI IMG/M metagenome (GOLD analysis project Ga0183260, IMG submission 129768) | Polar desert sand microbial communities from Dry Valleys, Antarctica - metaG UQ497 (22.06) (version 2) (version 2) | ecosystem: Environmental > Terrestrial > Soil > Desert | place...
CATGCTGGCGCTCTTGTGCATACGGTCGAAGGTGCGACTCGCGATCGCGCTTGCCCTGCTCATCCCGGTGTGGTGGGTGAGCATGTTCTACCCGCCGGGAATACCGCCGCTTGTCTTCCTGGCAGTCGCCATCTGCCTCGCATTCCGCACGGATGTCTTCGCCTGGCGCCGTCTTACGAGCGCGCTCGCCGGCTCGGCTGTGGGCGCCGCGATCACGCTCGCGTACTTCGCGCCGGTCTTTCGCGCCTACTCGGAGTCCGTGTATCCCGGAAGTCGTTGGGTCACAGGGGGGCGGCTGCCGGAATGGCAAGTCGCATCTTTTTTTCTGCCTTCGACCACCACCGAGAAGTTCAACCACCTGGTATCCGCGAACATCTGCGAGGCGGCGACCATCGCCACCTGGCTGCCCCTTCTCGCTCTCTGCGTCATCGACTTTCGGGAGGTCGTCCGTCGTCGCCGCACAGATCGTCGTTTGATGCGAGACCTGCGCGCGCTGGTGGTGCTCGTCGCCGCCTGGGCGCTGATCACCGCCTGGCAGGTCCTCCCCGTTGCGCCGCTCAGCTACCTGCTCGGTCTCGGCCTCGGAAACGAGCGGCGGACGCTCTTCGCCACCGGCGCCTTGCTGGTCATCGCGTCCGGCTACGCGGTCGACCGCCTCCCCATTCGGATCACTCCGCTTCGGCTTGCCGCCTTCGCCTCGATCGTCGTCGTCGCCTGGCTGGCCGCTTCGTACGACCTGCAGCCCACGGACAAGCTGGTCTTCCGCGACGAGCTGGTCGTCCTGATCCCGCTGGCAGCGCTCGCTTTCCTCGTGGTCGCTGCCAGAAGACAGGCGGCGCCCATGTGGCGGGGCGCGGTCTTTCTCGTAGCGCTGCTTCCGACCGTGATCGGGTGGGGTCTCTTCAATCCACTGCAAAGCACTGAGGTCATGTTCCGCAAGCCCGACACCGGTTCACGAGGGAGCTCGACGCTCTGGCGGCCACCCGTTCGGACGGCGCGATCGCGGTCAGCGGGGTCACCGGGGCGGTGCTGAACGGCGTCGGCTATCGGTCGGTGACCCATGTCATCGTGGCTCCGAGTCCCGAGGTTTTTCGGCCGTATTTTCCGGAGGCGAGCGAAGAGGTTCTCAACGAGGTCTTCAACCGCTACGCCCACGTCGCGCTGACGACGAAGTCCCACGCAGGCACGCCTGCGCCCGACCTCATCTATCTGCCGATCGAGCGCATGGCGCCCTTCGCCGCAACGAGACTGTGATGGGATCGGTGGAGATCTCTACATCTACGCGCAGTCCGCCGTGCGGACGTCCGCTGTCGTCTCGGCGCCGACCACGCTGACCTCGCCGTCCGTTTGCCAGAGCACGAGGCCGGCAGCCGTTCCGCTGGCGAGCTCCCGTCCAGCGAGCTCGATCCCCGGCTGCGTGTAGACGTAGTCCGCGACGAACGGAGCTCCGTCTTCGAAGACCAGCCGCCCGCTCTCGACCTCGACGCGATCGAGTGGGATTCCGTCCGGGATCGAGTCGCCGATGTAGGCGGCGCGGTCCACGGTGACGTTGAAGAACTCGGTCGCGAACAGCGCGTGGCGTGTGAGGCTCGAGGCGGGACAGGCCTGGGATTCGACGTAGAGCTTCGTGACGCGTGCGTCGTCCGGGAGGAGCGTGTCGATCCACGCGGGCTCGAGCCCGCCTTCGAGAACGGCGTTCTCCGGGGCGTCGATCATCCGATCCCAGGCGAGAAGCGCGGTGGCCGCAAACACTGCGAGCACGGCCGCAGGGAGGGCCAGGCGCCAGCGGCGCGGCAGGAGGAGCCCTGCCAGAAGGAGACCTACGACGAACACCGCGAGCACCAGCCGCCCCGAAATCGCGCCCGGCCCGGCGGTCTGACTCTCGACCCAGACCCAGAGCGCTCCCGGCACCGTGTCGATACCGGCCTCGTTTGCAAGCTGGCGAAACGGCAGGATCGCTGGCAGCGCAAGAGCGAGGACGACGCCACTAGCGGTGGCGACGAGCGGGCGCGGCAGCCCGTCGGCGAGCCAGGCGACGAGCACGATCAGCCAGAGCGGGACGAGATAGAAGGCGTAGCGGTCATGCAGCCGGTCGTATGCGTAGGGCGTGCTGTTGAAGGCTGCCACGACAAGCAGGCCGATCGTGTTTGCCGAGAGGAAAAGCGCGGCGAAGGCCGCGGACGCGTCTGACCCAGCCCGGCCGCGGCGGATGAGAGCGGCGAGCACGATGGGGGTGACCGCGAGCGGCACGACCGCGAGGTAGATCTCGAAGTCGGCCAGGTGGTACACGAGCCACTTCGCCACCTGAAGCAGGTCGTAGCCGCGCCAGAGCTCCCAGTACGCGCCGAAGGACTCTCTCGGGGAGCTGCCGGATACGAGGCGGCTCGCAAGGACTCCCGCTGCGAGCACGAGCGGCACGGCGCTCGGCCACAGCCGAACGAGATCTGCGCGCGCCCGTGGTCGTCTCGCCGGAAGGATAAGCCAGACGAGCGCGAGTCCGAGGAGCCACGTCACGTACAGGGCGCCGAACTGCGGACGGGTCGCGAACGCAGCCGCTATTGCCGCGAGCAACACGAGTTGACGGATGATCGTCGGACGCTCGAGCGCGAGCATGATCGCGTAGAGCGCCCACGCCGCGGTGAAGAAGGCGAGGCTCTCCGTCATCACGGTCGCGACCGAGATCGACGATGGGATCGCGACAGCCAGCCCGGCGGCGAGTACCGCCCACCACCCGGAGACCAGCCGCCGGGCCAGCAGGTACACGGGGATCGCAGTCAGGACGAAGAAGAGCGAATTCGCGGCCTTGAAGATGTCGTATGCGGCTGCGACGCCCGAGGTGAGCAGCAGGATCCCCGCGAGGACGAGCGCGTACAGCGGCCCGAACCCATACTCCCCGCCGCGGAGGGAAAGCCCCTCTCCCTCGACGAGCGACGAGCCCGCGATCGCGTAGCGAACCTCGTCCGGATGCACGCGAGGAACGTCGACGAGGGACGCGAGCACGGTGTAGAGGACGAATGCGAGGAGGATCGTCGCGGTCAGGGCCAGCGATGGCCCATATTTTCGCCACGACGGCATCGGCGCGATGCTACCCCGGCGCCGGGACGCCTCCTGGTCGCCCCTGTGGAACGACCGGCGTTGACTTTTCACGCTTACAGGGACAGGCACTGTCAGGACCGCCTGTGCGGCGACGTTCACCGATTCCGAGTGGGGGCCGGCGGTCGTCGGATCCGGCGGCCTCGCTAAGGTCCGACACCGTGTCCGCGAAGCGTGCGCTGATCATCGGCATCGCCGGGCAGGACGGCTCGCTGCTCTCCGAGCTCCTGCTCTCCGAGGGCTACGAGGTCATCGGCGTCGTCCGTCAGCCGACGTCGACGCAGTTCGAGAACCTCGAAGCCATCCGCGGGCGGATCGAGCTGCAGCAGGCGGACGTCCTCAGCGAGCTCTCCCTCGTAGACGTGCTCTCGGCCTCGCAGCCGCACGAGGTGTACAACCTCGCCTCCCCGTCCTTCGTCCCGATGTCCTGGAAGCAGCCGGTGCTCACGGCCGAGTTCGCCGCGGTCGGCGTCACGGCGCTGCTGGAAGCGATCCGCCGAGTCGACGACGGCGTCCGCTTCTACCAGGCGTCGTCGAGCGAGATCTTCGGCGAGTCTCGTGAGGTCCCGCAAACGGAGGAGACACCGCTCGCGCCGGTGACGCCGTACGGAGTCGCCAAGGCGTACGGCCACTTCATCACGCGCAGCTATCGCCGCCGCTACGGCCTCTTTGCGTCCTCGGGGATCCTCTACAACCACGAGTCGCCGCGCCGGCCCCTCGACTTCGTCACCCGCAAGGTCTCGCACGCGGCTGCAGCGATCAGCCTCGGGCTCAAGAGCGAGGTGCTGCTCGGCAACCTGGACGCGCGCCGCGACTGGGGATACGCGGGGGACTACGTGCGCGCGATGTGGCTCGTGCTCCAACAAGACGAGGCGGACGAGTTCGTGATCGCGAGCGGCGAGACCCATAGCGTGCGGGAGCTCGCTGCGGCCGCTTTCGCGCACGTCGGGCTCGACTGGGAGGATCATGTGCGTGTCGACGACACCCTGATCCGAGGCAAGGCGGAGCTCTACGACATCGTGGGCGACGCGTCGAAGGCGCGCGAACGCCTCGGCTGGTCGCCGCGCGTCGACTTCGACGGCCTCGTCCAGCTTCTCGTCGATGCGGATGTCGAGCGCCTCCGCTCCCGGCTCGAGCCGGTCGAGACCCTCGCCGATATCTAGAGATGTCGCGCCGACTTGTGGCACCGGTCGGTCGACGGCTTCGCCGCGCCGCCGTCGGGCTGCGGACGCGCGCGTGGCATCCGCACTCGCGGCTGTTTCTCGCCTACGACATCGAAGGCTGGGTGCTCGAGTACGAGGCGCGCCAGCTCGAGCGGAGTGCGCGAGCGCTCGGAGTGACGCTGGGTCCCACGCGTTGGGTGAAAGGAATCTCCCGGCAGTCGATCTTCCACCTGAGCCAGTTCACACTCCTCCTCCACGATTTCGAGCGCAGGGGAAATCGGCTCGGTTTCGCGTATTTCCACGGCCGCCCGGGCACGCCGGGCATGCCCGAGTTCGACGCCTGCTTCGAGACACTTCGCCGCCGGCATGCGGAGATCGACCGCGTGCAGGTGACTTCGAGCGCGATGGAGGAGCTCATCCTGGAGACGGGCATCGCGGCCGAGAAGCTGCACCGCATTCCGATCGGGATCGACACGGAGGCATTTCGGCCCCGGACTCCCGACAGTCGTCTCGCCGCCCGCGCGAAGCTGGGACTACCCGAGTCAGCGTTCGTTGTGGGCTCGTTCCAGAAGGACGGCGTCGGCTGGGGCGCCGGCCTCGAGCCGAAGCTGATCAAGGGCCCCGACGTGCTGCTCGCGGTCGCCGAGCGTCTGCGTGAGGAAGTGCCTGAGCTCGTCTTCCTGCTCACGGGCCCCTCGCGCGGCTACGTGCGCGCCGGCCTCGAGCGGCTCGGGGTTCCGCACCGACACGTGCTCCTCCCGTCCGTCGACGCCGTCGCGCAGGCGTACGAGGCGATCGATGTCTGCCTCGTCACCTCGCGCGACGAAGGAGGGCCGCGGGCGATTCTCGAGGCGATGGCGACCGCGGCGCCACTCGTGACGACGCGTGTCGGGCAGGCGGTGGACCTCGTGCGCCACGGGGAGAACGGCTGGCTGGTGGACGTCGAGGACGTCGACGGGCTGGTCGAGTGGACTGCTCACGTCGCGGGGGCGCCCGCGAGCGATCTCGATGCCGTGCTCCTTGCCGGGCAGGCGACTGCAGCTGCGAACGCGTACGAGGCGTTGCGTCCTCGCTGGCGCGAGCTCTTCCGTGGATTCGTCGCGATGCCCGAGCTCGGCGGGTGAAGGGATGGATGTGAGCAGCGCACGAGTCTCGCGCTACGCACGGGCCGGCTCCCGCTGGGTTCGGCTTCTTGCGCGGGGCAAGTCTGCTCCGGGAATCCGAGTCTTCTACGGGCACGACGGCGTCCCGGGTTCAGGCGAGCGGGCAGCAGGCGGCACTGCCAAGGCGCAGAAGCTGAACGAGCGCTTCCCGAATAGCCCGCGCGACTTCTCGCTCCTCTACCTCGGCTCCACTTGGCTCCCGCGCGATCTCCGCCCGCTGCTCTTCCTCGCGCGGCGTCGCCATGTTCCCATCGTCGTGAACCAAGACGGCGTCGGATATCCGGGTTGGGCGGGTGATCGCACCGAGGCGACCAACCGCCCGCTTCGCCGAGCGCTTCTCGCTGCCGATCACGTCCTCTACCAGAGCGAGTTTTCGAAGCGGTCGGCCGATCGCTTCCTCGGCGAGCCACGCGGATCGTGGGAGGTGCTGCCGAACGCCGTGGACGTCGGCCACTTCACGCCACCGGAGAGCCGACCCTCCGGTGGCCCCGTGCTCCTTCTGGGTGGCGACCAGACGCAGGCGTACCGTCTCGAGCTTGCGCTCGAGACGCTCGCCGCTCTCCTGGCCCGCCACCCAGACGCTCGCCTCCTCGTAACCGGCCGTCTCGTCTCGCCGGTCGAGCCGCTCGTTGCCGAGCTCGGGCTCCGCGAGCGGGTCGAGCTCGTCGGGGACTATGCGCAACGTGACGCGCCCGCCGTCTTCCGCCGCGCGCATCTGCTTCTCCACACCAAGGTGCTGGATCCCTGCCCGACTCTCGTGCTCGAGGCGATGGCCACCGGGCTACCGGTCGTCTACCCGGCGAGCGGCGGCACGGTGGAGCTCGTCGGCGACGAGGGCGGAGTCGGCGTTCCCCACCCGGAGTCGTGGGAACGCGACGAGCCGCCTGCGCCCGAGGCGCTCGCGGACGCCGTCGATCTCGTGCTCGCCGATCTGGCCGGATACGCGTCGAGAGCCAGGATGAGAGCGGTGGAGCGGTTCTCGCTCGAGCCCTGGCTCGAGCGTCACTCGATGGTGTTCTCGGAGCTCGTTTCCCGGTAGCCGCGGAGCCGTCCGCTGAGCGTCGCGGCGTGAGAGCGAGCTCGTGCCCCGTCTCGGTGCGCGACGGAGACGAGCGCGCCACCGGCGGGGCGAACGAGCATGCGCGCGAGCATGCGCTTCGAGTAGCGGTGCTTGCGCAGCAGGTATCCGACGCTGGCCCCGTCCCGAAAGGCGGTGTCGTCGTCGCTCCTGTCGTGGCGAACCGTCAGCGAGGGGTCGTACCGGATCCTGGCTCCGCCTCTCACCGCGCGAATGAGGTAGTCGATTTCCTCGCCTGACGACCATGGCTCGGGGGAGCCGAGCCCGAGGCGCTCGTCGAACATTCCCACCCGCTCGACGACCTCGCGCCGGAGGAAGATCGTGTACGAGATCGCGCGGTTCCAGAGGTTGCCGTCTGTCAGGAGCGCGGCGTCGCGCTTCCACGAGGGCGAAGACCGGCCGCCGCGGTCGACGCTTCGTCCGGTCAGGCCGTCGAGTCTCGGATCACGGGCGAGGAGTCGGCTGACGTGCGCGAGGAGATCCTGGTCGTAGGCGCAGTCGTCGTCCGGAAACGCGACGAAGTCGGCGGTCACGTGGGCGAGACCGGCATTGCGGGCGCGCGAGAGCCCGGGCTCGGATCGAAGATGCAGGACGTCGAGGCTGGTTGCTTCGACCACCTCGTCCAACCGGTCGTCCGGGTTCTGGTCGACGAGGATCAGCCGAAAGAGATGATGCGTCTGGAACTCGAGCGCCGTGAGGAAGCGCTCGAGCTGCTGCACGCGTCCGACCGTCGCGACGACGAGGTCGAACGACGGAAGCTCTTGGTGCACGCGCCGTAGGCTACGGGACGTCCGTGCCCGCCGCCCCGCTCGTGTCCGTGCTCCTCGCTGTCTCGAACGGCGAGAAGTACCTGCGGGCGGCGCTCGAGAGCGTGCTTCGCCAGACCGTCTCCGATCTCGAGCTGATCGTGGTCGACGACGGCTCGACGGATGCGACTCCGGAGGCTTTGGCCCAAGTCGACGATGCGCGAATGCGCGTGCTTCGAAACGACGAGCGACTGGGGCTCGCCGCGTCGCTCAACCGCGGGCTCGACGAGGCTCGGGGGCGCTACGTCGCCCGGCTCGATGCCGACGACATCGCTTTTCCGCGACGGCTGGAACAGCAGCTCCAGCGGATGGTGTCGGGCTCCTCGGTCGCCGTTGTGGGCAGCGCAGTGCTGGATCTCGATGCGTCAGGTCGTCCTGGGATGCTCCATCTCATGCCGTTCGGCCCGGCAGCGATTCGCTGGGCGGCGCTCTTCAGCTCACCGTTCTTCCATCCGAGCGTGCTCGTCGACCGCGAGGTGCTCGAGCGGCACGGGCTGCGCTACGACCCGGAGTACCTCGAGAGCGAGGACTACGACCTGTGGACGCGGCTGCTCGCACACGCCGAGGGCGACAACCTGACCGAGCCGCTCGTTCTCTATCGCGTGCACCCCGGCCAGGCATCGCAGGCCCGTCGCAGCATTCAGCGCGACTTCCAGCAGCGCGTGGCTCTGCGCGAGATACGCCGTGTGGCGCCCGAGCTCGATCCCGCGCGCGTCGAGCTGGCCTGGCGCGTCGGCGCCGGCGAGAAGGTCGCGGTGGATGAACTGGAGGACGGCGCAGCCGCGTACGTCGAGCTCCTGCGCGCGTTCGAGCGCACCTTGCAACAGTCTGTTACAAGGTCCCGCGGCGCTCGTGAGGCGGCAGGGCGAGCGGTGGCGCACCTGGCTATCCACGCTCCAGACGCGTCGCGTCTGCGGCTCTTAGGCCGGGCCGCCTCGCTCGACCCCTTGCTTCCAGCGCATGCCGCGATCCGTCGGGCTCGTCGCGGGGCGGCGGCGCGCAGGGCGAGGCGGGAAGCGACCGGATGGCTCGAGGAGACGCGCGAACAGGGCTTGCTACAGGCTGTTACAAGCTCGCTGGGCGCTTTCAGCACCAGCTCGAGCGCGATCCGGGTCACCGCGGTCTTCCCCGAGCCGACGCCGTACCGCGCGCCGTTGCTCGACCGGGTCTCGGCGTTGTCGGAAATCGACCTGACGGTGCTCTACGCCGCGAAGACGGTCGCCGGGAGAACCTGGCGCGTGGATCTGTGGCACCGTGCCGTCTTCCTCCGCGGCGCTCGTCTGCCGGGCGCGCAGAAGCTTCTGCACCACGACTATCCGGTCACGCCGGGTATCACGCGCGCCCTCGCTGCCGCGCGGCCGGACGTCGTCGTCGTCTCCGGGTGGAGCACGTTCGCCGCGCAGGCCGCGATCACCTGGTGTCGCCTTCGGCGCGTGCCGTATGTGCTCATCGTCGAGAGCCACGACGAGGGTCCTCGCCCGGGGTGGCGGCGCAAGGTGAAGGGGGCGGTCGTGCCGCGGGTGGTGGAGGGGGCTTCCGGCGCGCTCGTCACGGGGACACTCGCGCGGCGCTCGATGATCACGCGCGGCGCGCGGCCCGAGCGTGTGCGCGTGTTCGCGAACACGATCGACGTCGAAGGATTCGGCGAGCAAGCCGACCGACTGAGTGACCGCCGGGTTGAGCTGCGCGAGGAGCTCGGGGCTGGACCCGACGACGTGGTCGTGCTCTCGGTCGCCAGGCTCGCGCCGGAGAAAGGTCTCGACGTTCTCATTCACGCCGTCGCGCAGGCCGGCGACGCGCGATTCCTGCTCGTCGTCGCCGGGGATGGCCCGGAGCGCGAGCCGCTCGAGGATCTCGCCGGCGTCCGCGGTGTGCGACTCACGCTGGCGGGTGACCGCGAATGGAAGCGAATCGTCGACGTGTACGTAGCTGCCGATGTATTCGCGCTCCTTTCGGAGCGCGAGCCGTGGGCGGTCGTCGTCAACGAGGCCGTCGCCTGCGGGCTACCGCTCGTACTATCGGATCGCGTCGGCGCAGCCCACGATCTTCTCCGCGACGGCGAGAACGGGTTCCTTGTCGCGGCGGGAGACGTCGACGCCGCGTCGACCGCCCTCCGGCGCCTGGCAGCGGACCCGACTCTGCGGCGAGCCTTCGGAGCACGCTCGCGGGAGCTCGCCCAAGACTGGGGCTACGGCCCGAGCGTCGCCGGCTTCCTCGCCGCCGTGCGAGAGGCGGTGTCAGACACCCAACGAAACCGCACGAACGCCGCCGACGAGCTAGTCCGGCGTAAGACATGGCTCTAGACCTCTGCGCCTTATTTCATCGCGTTGGCCTGTGGAACAAGAGACACGGTTTCGGCGCACTTTGCTCTTGACAAGAATCGGTGTCTGACACCGCTAGCCTTGCCGCGTGTCTCGCGACGGCCGGCGGCGGCGAATCCTCGTCCTCAACCAGTACTACTGGCCCGGCGTCGAGGCGACCGCGCATCTCCTGACCGAGCTCTGCGAGGCGCTTGCGGAGGACTACGAGGTCGAAGTCGTCACGGGCGTCCTGCACGGCCACGAGGACGCGCCGCGCGAGGACGAGCACAACGGTGTCCGGATCGTGCGGGTCGCCTCCACGTCATACGAACGGTCTGAGCTGGGCCGGCGTGCCGTGAACTACTTCTCCTACCTCGGCGCCGCGCTCGCGCATGCGCTGCGCGGCCCCGCACCCGACCTCGTCCTCTGTATGACCGACCCCCCGATCGTGGGCGATCTCGGGGTCGCGGTGGGCCGACGCTTCGGGATCCCGGTTCTCGTCATCAGCCAGGACGTCTTCCCGGAGATCGCCACGGAGCTCGACCGGCTCCGCAACCCTGCCGTGGTTGGCGTGCTTGGCGGGCTCGTCGGCGCCTACCTGCGTCGCGCCGACCGGATCGTCGCCATCGGCGAGACCATGCGCGATCGCCTCGAAGCGAAAGGCGCGCCTCCGGAACGTCTCCGCGTGATCCCAAACTGGGTCGACACGCGCGCGATCACGCCTCAGCCCCGCGACAACGAGTGGGCGGGAACCCACGACCTGGTGTCGCGCTTCGTCGTCATGCATTCCGGCAACGTGGGGCATGCGCAGGACCTGGACAGCTTGGTCCGCGCCGCGACGTTTCTCCGCGACCGGAACGACCTGCGGATCGTGATAGCCGGCTTCGGCGCGCGTCATGCGGAGATGGTCACTCTCGCCGACACGCTCGAGGTCGACGACACGGTGCGTTTCCTCCCGTACCAGAAGCGCGAACGTCTGCCGCTCTCGCTCTCGAGCGCTGACATTCACGTCGTCGGTCTCGCAAAGGGCCTCGCCGGCTACGTCGTTCCGAGCCGCCTGTACGGGATCCTGTCCGCGGGCAGGCCGGTGATCGCGGCGGCCGAGGACGAGAGCGAGACCGCGCGCCTCGTGCGGGAGGTCGGCTGCGGCGTCGTCATCCCCCCGAGCAGACCCGAGCTTCTCGCTCGAACGATCCGAGCAGCCGCAGACGGCGAGTACGACCTCGCAGAGATGGGGCGCCGGGGGCGCGACTATGTCGAGGAGGAGGCGGATCGTGTGGTGGCCATGGAGCGCTATCGCGCGCTCGTTCGAGAGCTGCTCGCCGCGTGATCGCAAAGGCGCTTTTCTGGGGATCGCTCGGCGCTCTCGCCTGGACGCATGCCGGCTACCCCGCCGCGATGGGCGTCCTCGCACGTGTCCGTCCCAGGCCGGTGAGGCAGGAGGACGTGACGCCGTCCGTCACGCTCGTCGTCTCCGCCCACGACGAGGAGGATGTGATCGGCCGCCGCCTCGAGAACCTGCTCGAGCTCGACTATCCACCGGAGAGCCTCGAGATCGTCGTCGCCTCGGACGGCTCCACCGACGGCATGGACGCGCTCGTCGAGCAGTTCGCCGCTCGCGACCCGCGGGTGAGACTTCTCCGCTGCCCGCGCGAGGGGAAGGTCGCAGCGCAGCACCGCTCGGTGCGGGAGACGACGAGCGACGTGCTCGCCTTCACCGATGCCAACACGGAATGGAGGCCCGACGCGCTCCGCAAGCTCGTGCGCAACCTCGCCGACCCTGACGTCGGCTACGTCTGCGGGCAGCTCCGGCTCGAGAGCCCTGACGGCGCCAATCTCGAAGGCCTCTACTGGCGCTACGAGGTGTGGGTGCGCGAGCAGGAGTCCAAAGCGAGCTCGATCACCGCGGGCAACGGCGCGATCTACGCGGTGCGCCGCGAGGCCTATGTCGAGGACGACCCCAAGTTCGGCCACGACTTCGGGTTCCCGTACTTGATGGTGCAGGCGGGCCGGCGGGCGGTGTACGACCCCGAGGCGGTCGCCGTGGAGAAACCGGCGAGCGAGCCGGAGGACGAGTACGGGCGAAAGGTGCGCATGAACGCTCGCTCCTGGGGACACTTGATCACGGGCCGGATGTTTCGCCGCACACGACCGCTGTACATGGCGGAGCTCGTCTCGCACCGCGTGCTGCGTTACTCGAGTGGCCTTCTCCACGTCGGACTGCTTGCCTCGAACCTCACCCTCGTCGGCCGTGCGCCCTTCTACCGGCTCTTCCTGGCCCTCCAACTCGGGGGGCTCGGGCTGGCGGCTGCGGGCCGAGCACGGACGCCGATCCCGGGAGCCCGTCTCGCCTACTACTACTACGTCGTCACGAAGGCGACCGCGGCCGGGCTCGTGCGCTACCTGCGCTCCGGCACGCCGCAGACGTGGGACAAGGCGAAGGGGACGAGGTGAACCGCGCGGTCGACGTTGTCGTCGCGAGCGTCGGACTCGCGCTCGCGAGCCCGATCCTCGGTCTCGCCGCGCTCGCGACAAAGCTCGAGAACGGAGGCCCGATTCTGTATCGCCAGTCGCGCGTGGGACGGAACGGCGTGGACTTCGAGGTGCTGAAGCTCCGGTCGATGGTCGTCGGGGCGGAGAAGCTCGGCGCCGGCTATGCCGTCGACCAGGGGGACAGGAGGATCACCCGCGTCGGCCGCATCCTTCGGCGGACGTCGATCGACGAGCTGCCACAGCTCTGGAACATCCTTTGCGGTGACATGAGCGTCATCGGCCCGCGGCCGACGCTCCGCTACCAGGTCGAGCAGTACGACGAGCGCCAATGGCGACGCCTGGAGATCAAACCGGGGTTGACCGGGTGGGCGCAAGTGCGGGGTCGCGCCTCGCTCCCGTGGGCCGAGCGCATCGACCTCGACGTCTGGTACGTCGACCACCGCTCGCCGCGCGTCGATCTCGAGATCCTGCTGCGGACGCCGCTGGCGCTCTTCCGCGGAACCTACCGAGGCGTGACCGGTGGCTGGAGGTAGGGTCGGATCATGGTGAAGCGCGCCGGTGCCGTCGTGCTCGCGGTCGCTCTTGCGCTAGCCGTCGCGGCGGTAAGCCATCGCGGTTCGCGTTCTCGATCCGCAACCCACGTGGATTCGCGCTCGTATCTCGCGCCCGCATGGATCCTGGCTTGCTTGGACTCGCGCCCGATCCGGCGTTACGTCTGCGTCGCCTCCAGAAGATGGTCGCGAAGAGCATCCGCGCTCTCGTCTACGGGTATGCGCTGAGCAGGAACCCGCGAAGTGCCATGTTCGACACCATCCTGAGCGTCGATGACCTCGACTTCATGACCGAGGAGTTTCGTCCATTGGCTGCGAGTGGTACGAGGCGGAGCTGGCTGTCGCGGTCGAGCGGGATCTGCGAACAAGGGGTTGCGCAGCTCAAGAAGCTCATCGCGCGGTCGGGCATTGCCACCTCGGCGGATCTCATCGCGTACCTCCAGGAGAGCCTGCGAATTCAGGATGATCGGCGTTCGGAGCTCGCCGCAATCGCGCCCGCCCGCGAGGACAAGGTTGCTGGTCGGACAATGCTCGCGCGCCTCGGGCGCGCGCTGAGCCTGGATCGGGTGACGCTCGGGAAGCTCGACAGCAGTTTGAGCGAGCAGGCCTTCAAGAGCTGGCTCCGCGAGAACGCGCGCTTCCGCTTTGCGCTGAAGGCTGATGCGCTCGAGCTTGGCTCCCGTCCGTGCGGGCGCTACTTCGATCCTACGACGTACGTGAGCTAGATGGTTGATGCCACGACCTCGCGAGTCCGGATGCACGATCTGGCGCGTCGGGACCGCTTCCACCTGGGCTGGAGCCGCGAACCCGGCCTCAGCCCAGGCGTGTGCTTCGCGACGGAAGAGCGACCCCGAGCTTCTAGCCTCGCCGCCGCTCTCCCCGCTCTCCCCTCTCGCCCCCGAGCGGCCAGCTCGCGCCCCGGAGCAGGCGATCTCGTGGCATCAACCATCTAGGCGGAATCACATGCCTTTTGCTGCAAGCAGCGAGCGGTAGAGCCGGTCGACGTCATCGACGAGCCTTTCGACCGAATAGCGTTCGAGAACCCGCGAGCGGCCTGATTCACCTAACCGTGCGCGCAGTAGGGGATCAGCCGCGAGCTCCGCGAGCCTCGCAGTCGCGGCATCCGTGTCTCCGGGCTCGACCAGGAACCCGTCCACTTCGTCGCGGACGACGTCCGGCACTCCTCCTACGCGGTTGGCCACGACCGGAGTCCCCGAGGCGAGAGACTCGATCGCGCTGACGGGAGTTCCCTCGTTCACCGAAGGGAGCAGAAACGCGTCGAACAGGCGGTAGTAGCCGGCGACATCCGACTGGTAGCCGACGAAGTAGCAGTAGCGCGCGACGCCGAGCTTGTGCGCGAGCTGCTCGAGAACCTCGCGTTCGGGGCCGTCCCCGACCATGCACAGGACTGCGTTGACACCTCGGTCACGCGCTGCGCGCACGATGTCCACCACCGCGCCCGTGTCCTTGATCCCGGTCATGCGCCCGACCCAGCCGACGACGAACGCGTCCTCCGGAATCCCGTACAGGCGTCGGTAGTCGGAGTCAGCGGTGGGATCGCCGAGACGCTCCTCGAGCGGGATTCCGAGGCGGATCACGACAAACTTCTCGTACGGCGCGACTCCGAGTTCCACGAGCTCGTCTCGTACCTCCGGGCTAACCGCGACGAGAACGTCGGAGGCTCTCGCGAGGGTTCGCTCCACCTGTCGGAAGAGTGCGGTGCGGCCGGCGTTGAAGTAGCCCTTGAGGACGTGTCCGTGGAACGTATGCAGGACCACGGGCGGTCGCGCTCCGCCGGCGAGGAGAGCAGCAGCGCGGGCGATGGCCCCCGCCTTTGCGGTATGCGTGTGCAGGATGTGGGGGCGCTCGTCACGGATCAGCTCGGCGACCCGCAGGACCGAGCGGGCGTCGTGCAGCACCGAGACCTCGCGCTGGAGCTCGGCGACGCTCACGACGGTGACGCCCAGTCGCTCGGCCAGAAATGCCATCGAATCCTCTCCGCGTGCGAGCGAGCCTGCGACGAGGGTCGTGTGGTAGCCACGCGTCTCGAGACCCGCTGCGAGATTGGCCACGTGGATCGCCGGACCGCCCATGTTCAGCCGGGCGATCACCCGCAGGACGCGGATCGGTTGCGAAGAAGACACCGCGTCTCACGTTAGCGAGCAAGAAACGGAGTCGAGGTCAGACTGAAGTCTGACCTCGACCGTCTATCTCGCTCCGAGTACGCTCTTCGACCGTGACGGTCGTCCTCTTCACCTGCGCTGGTCAGCGGGTGGACATCGTTCGAGCGTTTCGGGCGGCGGGCGCGGTGACGCTCGCAGTGGACGCTGATCCTCTCGCGCCAGCGCTCTACCACGCAGACATGCAAGCAATCGTGCCGCTCATCGCCGACGCCGGATACGCCGACACGCTCACCGAGCTGGTGAAGGAGCACGACGTCCGGCTGATCGTGCCCCTGAACGATCTCGACCACCCGGTGCTCTCGCGCGCGCGAGGGGAGCTTCAGCCGGCCGTCCTGCTCCTCCCCGACGCCGAGGTCTGCGGCCGCATGTCGGACAAGCTCGAGGCGCATCGCTTCTTCGTCGAGCGCGGGATCGCGTCTCCGCGGAGCTGGGCGCCTGCTGACGTTCCCGAAGACGCGCGCTATCCGCTGCTGGTCAAGGCACGACAGGGTTTCGGCTCGCGCAACATCTACCGGGCCGCCGATCGCTCGCAGCTCGACTTCTTCCTCGGCTACACGACCGCACCCTCCTTCGTGCAGGAGCAGTGCCTGGGCGAGGAGTTCTCGATCGACGTCTTCTGCGATCTCGAGGCACGCTGCCTCAATGCGATTCCACGCACGATGCTGCTGTCGAAAGGCGGCGAGTCGATCAAGGGCGCCTCGCTCAAGGATCGAGAGCTGATCGAGTACGGCCGCCACGTCGCCGAGACCGTGGCGATCAAGGGGCCGGCCAACGTGCAGTGCTTTCGCGAGCCGGACGGCAGCCTTCCTGTCACGGACGTGAACACGCGCTTCGGCGGTGGCTTCCCACTTCCGCTCGCCGCCGGCAGCCGCTACCCGGAGCTCGCGCTCGCGCTCGCTCGCGAGCAGAGGCCGGAGCCGCGGGTGGGGGAGTTCGAGGAGGGCGTCTACATGACGCGCTTCTTTGGCGAGGTCTGTCTTGAGCGCGACGGCGACGGCTCGCTGCGTCCGCTCGAGGCGTTTTCGTATCCGCCGCCCGATCCGGTGCAGCGGTGACCGAGGTCGCCCCTTCCGACCATCTGCGCGACGTCTACGAGCAGCGGGGTGGCGAGGAGTACGGTGAGCCCGTCGTCCCGGATCCCGCGCTCGACCGGAAGTTCGAGGTGCTCACGGAAGAGATGGCAGCCCTGCTCCCAGTTGCGTCGTACCTAGATGCGGGTTGCGGCGATGGGCGCTACCTGGCTGCACTCGCCACGCTTGGGCCGTTGCCGGGACGGATCGTCGGCGTCGACATCGCGGAGAGCATCCTCGACACGGCGCGTCGGGCCACAGCCGCTGCCGGGGTCGAGCCCGAGCTCCTGCGCGCGAACCTGGAACGACTCCCGCTAGCGGACGCTGAGTTCGACCTCGTGGTCTCGGTCCAGGTCATCGAGCACCTGCTCGACCCAGCGGCAGGCCTCAAAGAGCTTGCGCGCGTGCTGAAGCCCGGCGGCACGCTTCTCCTTTCCACGGACAACCGCCGAAATCTCATCACCCGTACCCTCAATGCCCCTCGGTGGGCGGTCGCGCGCGCTGCGCGGAAACGGAACTCCCGCGTGCGCTTGAATTTCCCGCACGCGAGCTTCGGCGCCCGCGACCTCGGGGAGCTCATGCTCGCCGCCGGCCTCGCCGTCGACAAGACGAGAACGTTTCGCTTCAGCGTCGTGGGTGTGCCTCCGAGCGTGCTCCGGGTGTTGAATCGCGTCGACCGACGCCTCCCGGACGCCGGTGTCGGCGACATCCTGCTCGTCGTCGCGCACCGTGCTCACCCGGTTGGCGCAAGACCGGAATCCGCTCGCGCGGACTCCGGTCGCGCGGAGAATCCCTGAAGCCGTCCGCTTTCGCGGCCGGATACCGTCATCTCACATCACGATCTAGGATTCGCCCCCGCATGCGCTACGTCGTCACCGGCGCGGCCGGGTTCATCGGCTCGCAGCTCCTTCGCACGCTCATCGAGCGCGGCCACGACGCGGTCGGCTGGGATGCGTTCACCGACTACTACGACCCGGCGCTGAAGGAGGAGAACGCCCGCGGGCTGCCGGTCGAGCGGGTCGATCTGGCCGAGGACACGCTGGACTTCTCGGGCGTCGACGGCGTCTTCCATCTTGCGGGGCAGCCCGGGGTCAGCAGCTTCGGCGGAGTGTTTCCGGTCTATGTCCGCCAGAACGTGCTCGCGAGCGAGCGCGTCTTCGCGGCCGCGGCGGCCGCGGGAGCGCGCGCCGTCTTCGCCTCCTCCTCGTCGATCTACGGCGACGCGGAGAGCTACCCGACACCGGAGGACACGACTCCGCGTCCGATCTCGCCGTACGGGATCACGAAGCTCGCCTGCGAGCACCTGGCGTACGCCTACAGTCGCGAGTTCGGGCTCGACCACGTTGTCGTCCGCTACTTCACGATCTTCGGCCCGCGGCAGCGCCCGGACATGGCGCTCACGAAGATCGTCGCTTGTCTCGTCGACGGGAAGCCGTTCGAGCTCCACGGCAACGGGACGCAGTCACGGAGCTTCACGTACGTCCAAGACGCGGTCGAGGCGACGATCCTCTCGATGGAGCTTGGTTCAGCGGGAGACGTCTTCAACGTCGGCGGAGGCGAGGAGGTCTCGATGCTCGAGGCGATCGAGACGCTCGCCGAGGTCTCGGGGCGGAGGCTCAAGTTGGTGCGCGCGCCTCGCCGGCAGGGAGACCAGACCCGTACGCTCGCCGACACGTCTCGAATCCGCGCGGATACCGGCTGGGAGCCGCAGACACCGTTCAGAGAGGGCCTCGAGGCTCAATGGCGCTGGGCCGCTGATAGGGTCGCGAGCCGATGAACGACCGCCGCGCCGTTTCGGGGCCCGAGGACGAGCAGGAGGTCGATCTCGCCTCAGCCTGGAAGCGCATCGAGCAGCGCTGGTGGCTCCCCGTCGCGGGGCTGGTCGTAGGCGCGGTCATCGGTCTCGCACTCGCCGTTTCGGGAGGCTCGGTGTGGCGCGCGGAGACCATCGTCTATCTCGGTCAGCCCTTTGCCCCGCTCGGAGGCGGGCAGATCCAGAGCCTGGCCACGAACCCACGCACCGTCGGCGAGGTCGTCCGCTCCGAAGCTGCTTTGAAGGCCGTTTCGAACAAGACGGGGATTCCCGTCTCCAAGCTTCGCTCTTCGATCTCGACCAAGGAGCTGACTGCGACCGGGCCGGCGCGCGGCGGCATCATCCCGCTGATCGAGATCGCGGTCAAGGGGGACGCGGAGCCGCGCAAGATCGAGGACGCGGCGGATGCGCTCGCGGCGCGCGTCGTGGAGCGCGTCTCCGTCTTCGTGGCGCAGAAGATCGAGCTTCTGGAGGCGCAGGTCGCCGTCGCAGAGTCCCAGCTCCAGGCGATCGAGGACCGGATCGAGGCCGCTCAGCAACAGCAGACGGAGCTCCTGGCAGACGAGTCGATCCCTCTCGAGCAGAGGCTGCTCGTGAACCTGAACCTGAACTCGACGATCACGACGGCGGATGCCAGGCGCGCGGCGCTGCAGGGCAGCCTTGTCGAAGCGAATCAGCTCCTCAATCTCGCGACGAGCGTCGAGTCGAGCCGCGTCGTCGAGCCCGCCGCGGCAGTCAAGACAACGGCGCGCTCAAGCCGGACCTCGCTCCTCGTCGGAGCGCTGCTCGGCCTGCTCGTCGGTGTCGTGGCGGCCCTCGTCGCCGAGCCGTTCCTGGCGCGCCGCCGGCGCGACGCGACGCCGAGCTGATGCTCGAGGGGAAGCGGGTGGCGGTGGTCGTGCCCGCGTACGACGAGGAGCGCCTCGTGGTCGAGACGCTCGGCGG
>Ga0183260_10001633_pt1 | contig 18657 bp, 22 predicted proteins | sample AntDrymUQ4972206_2_FD_129768 | JGI IMG/M metagenome (GOLD analysis project Ga0183260, IMG submission 129768) | Polar desert sand microbial communities from Dry Valleys, Antarctica - metaG UQ497 (22.06) (version 2) (version 2) | ecosystem: Environmental > Terrestrial > Soil > Desert | place...
ATCATTGGCATTGCAACGGGCAGGGCGCGAACCCTGCGCGAGGAGTCGGTTGGCAGTGAAAGTCCGTCCTTCGGTCAAGCCCATGTGCGAGCGGTGCCGCGTCATCAAGCGGCACGGGCGCACGATGGTGATCTGCACCAATCCCAGGCACAAGCAACGGCAGGGCTAGGAGAACTCACTTGGCACGCATCGCCGGCGTCAACCTCCCGAACCAGAAGCGCCTCGAGATCGGGCTGACCTACATTTTCGGGATCGGTCAGTCCACCGCGAAGAAGGTTTGCAAGGAGCTCGGCCTCGATCCGGATCAGAAGGTCAAGGACCTGACGGACGACGAGGTCTCGAAGCTCCGCGCGCACATCGACGGCGAGCTCGAGGTGGAGGGTGACCTCCGGCGCGAGCGCACGCAGGCGATCAAGCGCCTGTCAGAGATCGGCTGCTACCGCGGCGTCCGTCACCGCCGAAACCTCCCGGTGCACGGGCAGCGAACGAAGACGAACGCACGGACGCGCAAGGGTCCGAAGAAGACCGTCGGGCGCGGCAAGAAGGCGGCGACGAAGACCTGATGGCGCCTCCGAGGAAAGCAGCGGCGCGTGGCCGCACACGCCGTCGTGTCCGCAAGAACATCGCGATCGGCCAGGCGCACATCAAGACGTCGTTCAACAACACGATCGTCTCGCTGACGGACAACGAAGGCAATGTGATCGCGTGGGAGTCCGCCGGCTCGGCCGGATTCAAGGGGTCGCGCAAGTCGACCCCGTTCGCGGCGCAGGTGACCGCCGACAACGCCGCCCGCAAGGGCATGGAGCACGGTCTCCAGAAGGTCGAGGTGTTCGTCAAGGGGCCCGGCTCCGGTCGTGAGACCGCGATCCGCTCGCTCCAGGCCGCCGGCCTCGAGATCCTCGGCGTCAAGGACGTCTCGCCCCAAGCCCATAACGGTGTCCGCCCGAAGAAGCGGAGGCGAGGGTAATGGCGAGAGACCTCGGACCGAAGTGCCGCCAGTGCCGCCGCGAGGGCCTCAAGCTCTTCCTCAAGGGCGAGCGCTGCCTGACGGAGAAATGCGCGATCGAGCGCCGCTCGTATCCACCCGGCGAGCACGGCCGCGGCCGGATCAAGCAGAGCGAGTACCTCCTGCAGCTGCGTGAGAAGCAGAAGGCGCGCCGGTACTACGGGCTCCTCGAGAAGCAGTTCCGCAACACGTACCAGAAGGCGTCGAGCCGTACGGGCCCGACCGGCGAGAACCTCCTGCGGATGCTCGAGACGCGTCTCGACAACGTCGTCTACCGCCTCGGGTTCGCGGGCTCGCGCGCTCAGGCACGTCAACTCGTCCGCCACGGGCACTTCCTCGTGAACGGTCGCCGCGTGAACATCCCGAGCTACGGCGTCCGGCCGGACGACATCGTCTCGCTGAAGCAGGGCAGTCCGGCCGAGTCGATCGTGCGCGACGCGACCGACCTGACCGCCTCGGTCTCGCCCTGGCTCCAGGCCGACCACGACGGGCTCACGGGCAAGATGCTCAAGTGGCCCGAGCGGGCCGAGATCGACACCCCAGTCCAGGAATCCCTGATCGTCGAGCTCTACTCGAAATAGGGGCCGAGTTACATCTCGCCCAAGCGGTCGCACCGCGACAGACCCGAAAGGATCACATGAGCACCCGTTCCACCCTGATGGACTTCCAGACGCCCCGGATCGTGTCGGAGGACTCCGACGAGAGCACCGGCCGGTTCACGATCGAGCCGCTCGACCGGGGCTTCGGCTACACGTTCGGCAACTCGCTGCGTCGCGTGCTGCTGTCCTCGCTCGAGGGCGCTGCCGTCACCGCCGTCAAGATCGAGGGCGTCGCGCACGAGTTCACGACGCTGCCGGGCGTCCGCGAGGACGTCACCGACATCATCCTCAACCTCAAGGACCTCGTCTGCCGCCTCCACGGCGAGTCCCCGGAGATCGAGGTGCACCTCTCGAAGAAAGGCCCCGGCACGGTCACGGCCGCCGACATCGAGGCGCCGGCCGACCTCGAGATCCTGAACACGGACCTCGAGCTGGCGCACCTCGCCGACAAGGGCAAGCTCGAGATCACGTTGACGATCGGACGTGGCCGTGGCTACCTCCCGGCCGATGGCAACCGCGGGCCGGAGACGGCGATTGGCGTGATCCCGATCGACTCGATCTTCGCGCCCGTGCGTCGCGTCTCGTACGAAGTCGAGTCCGCGCGCGTGGGACAGCGCACCGACTACGACAAGCTCGTCCTCGACGTGACGACCGACGGCTCGGTCGCCCCGAAGGACGCGATCGCCGAGGCGGCCGACATCCTCATTCGCCAGCTCGCGATCTTCACCGACCTCGAGAAGCTCGACATGATGAGCGAGGCCGCAGCCGCAGAGACCGAGGCGCCCGCGGCGACGCACGGGATGGAGAACTTCCCGATCGAAGAGCTCGAGCTCGGCGTCCGCTCGTACAACTGCCTGAAGCGCGTCGGGATCGAGACGATCGGCGACCTCACGTCGAAGTCGGAGAACGAGCTCGCGGCGATCCCGAACTTCGGTCGCAAGTCGATCGAGGAGGTTCGGGAGACGCTCGCCGCCCACGGTCTCGTGCTGAAGGGCGAGGAGCTGCCCGCCTAGGGCTCGAGGCATGCGCCACGCACGCTCAGGCAAGAAGCTCGGCCGCGACTCCGCGCATCGCAAGGCGCTCTACTCGAACCTCGCCGGCGCGCTCATCACGCACGGCCGCATCGAGACGACCGAGGCGAAGGCGAAAGCCGTTCGCCCGTATGCCGAGAAGCTCGTCACGCTCGGCAAGCGCGGTGACCTCCACGCGCGGCGGCAGGCGATGGCCGAGCTTCGCTCGAACGACGTCGTGCACAAGCTGTTCGCCGACGTCGCTCCGCGCTTCAGCGAGCGCGACGGCGGCTACACGCGTGTCGTCAAGCTCGGCCCGCGCCTGGGCGACGCCGCCAACATGGCGCTGCTCGAGTTCGTGGACTTTGATCCCGCGGCTTAGGGGACTCGCCCCGTAGGGCCTGTCCCCCGTGCTACGAGCGCAGCCGGCCGCGGGACACTGCTCGCAGCGCGGGGGTCAGTTTCCTTCGGGGACAGACCCCAGCAGACCCCATACTGAGCGCGTGCTGACGATCGCGGCCATCGTCCTCGCGTTCACCGTGCTGCCCTCCCCGTGGGGCGTCGTCGCGGTCGCCGGTGCCGTAGTCGTGGACATCGCGGAGACCGTGGCGTTGATCGTCTGGTCGAAGCGCCGGCGGGCGACGGTCGGCGCGGAGACGCTCGTCGGTCGCGCGGCGACCGTGGTCACCGCCGTCGCTCCCCGCGGGCAGGTGAAGATCGACGGCGAGGTCTGGGACGCGCGGTCGGCGACCGTGCTGGTGCCGGGCGACGAGGCGGTCGTCACCGCGATCGACGGCCTCGTGCTCGATGTGGAGCCCCGCAAGTAGCAGTCTGTTACATGCGATGACCACCGTGCGCCTGACGTTGGAGTACGACGGCACCGGGTTCAGGGGCTGGGCGCGGCAGCCGGGGGAGCGCACGGTGGAAGGGGTGCTCCGGGAGGCGCTCGACGCCGTCGTTCCGCGGTGGAGCGGGCTCGCGGTCGCGGGTCGCACGGACACGGGCGTCCATGCGAGCGGCCAGGTCGCGAGCCTCAAGGCGGACGGGGGGCCGCCCGTGAAACGGCTCGCGGAGGCGCTCTCGACCGCATTGCCCCACGACGTCGCCGTCGTCGGCGCGGAGCTCGCGCCCGACGGCTTCCATGCTCGTTACTCCGCTACCGCGCGCTCGTACCGCTACGTCGTCCTAACCGCGAGGCACCGTTCGCCGCTCCGCGCCCGACGGGCGCTCTGGTGGCCCCGGCCCCCGGACGAGGCAGCCCTGCACACCTCGGCTGCGATGCTTGCCGGTGAGCACGACTTCACCGCCTTTACGCCGTCGGAGACCCTGCACGACATGTTCCGTCGCACGATCCTGGCGGCGGCCTGGGAGCGGCGCGACGACGAGCTGCACTTCACGATCACCGCAAACTCGTTCCTTCGGCACATGGTGCGGATCCTCGTCGGGACGATGATCGAGGAGGAGCCAGCGTCGTTCGAGCGGCTCCTCCAAGGTCGGCCGCGCGCCGAGGCGGGGCTCACGGCACCAGCCTGGGGACTGTGTCTCGAGCACGTGCGGTACGGAACCGATCCGTATCGAGACGTGTAGTCGCTTCAGTGCGACGCGTCGCCGTCATCTGCTCGATCCTCGCCCTCGCAGGGGTCATGGCGACCACGGCCATGGCCGCTGCCCCGCGGCTCATCCTCGTCGACCAGGGCGGGCTGGAGCGACCGGTCGTGCTCGCCGACTGGGGAAAGAACGGGCAGTTCCTGGTCGAGTGGCATCGGAGCAGACCCGTGGCCCGCGCGAGCATCCGTTCGCGTCCCTCGTACCGGCTCTCGTTCATGTGGGGGCCGTTCTGGAGCGACTTCGTCCCGACCGAAAAGGCACTCCGCGCCCTTCGTGCCAGCGATACCGAGTTCCACGGCCGCTTCTGGCCCGCGTGGCGCGGTGGGCCGGCGGTGGTGGACCTGGGGCACGGCGTCCTCGTCGGGTTGCGTCAGGCGACACCGATCCAGTTGCGGATCCTCCGCCGGGTCGGTGTTCCCGTCCGCGTCGGCGGCTGAGCCGCGGCGCTCTGGAAGCGCATGTGTCCGACTGAAGTCGGACACTGAGCGACGGGCAAGGGCCGGGCTACGATCGCCACATGCGCTACCGCGTCGTCCTCTTCGACCTCGACGGCACGCTGATCGACTCGGGGCCGATCATCCTCGCCTCGATGAAGCACGCGTCGCTGACCGTGCTCGGGCGCGAGGCGGACGAGGAGCTCGTGCGCGCGGCGATCGGCGGCCCCGGTCTTCTCGCCCAGATGCGCGAGCTCGACCCGGATCGGGTCGATGAGCTCGTCGAGGCCTACCGGCTGCACAACGAGCCGCTCCACGAGACGCTCGAGTCGTTCCTCGACGTGCCGGAGCTCCTGCCCGTGCTTCGGGCGGAGGGGCGACGGCTCGGGATCGTCACCGCGAAGCGGCGGCTGACGGTCGAGCTGGCGCTCGATCGGTTCCCGGTCCTACGCGAGACGATGGAGGTCGTGGTCGGCGCCGAGGACACGGAGCGGCACAAGCCCGACCCCGACCCGATCCTCGAGGCGCTCAACCGGCTCGCGGTCGCCGCGGGGGAGGCGGTGTACGTCGGCGACTCGCCGTTCGACGTCCGCTCGGCGAAGGCGGCCGGTGTCGGCGCGATCGCGGTCGGCTGGGGCGGCATCCACCCGGACGAGCGGCTGCTCGCCGAGGAGCCGGATGCGCTCGTCCAGACGGCCGGAGAGCTCCATGCCCTCCTCTGAGGCGGCGAAGGCGGGCGCTCGGATCGCGGAGCTGCGCCGGCTCGTCGAGCACCACAACTACCGCTATCACGTCCTCGACGACCCGGAGATCCCGGACAGCGGCTACGACGTGCTCTTCGACGAGCTGAAGGGGCTCGAGGACGCGCACCCTGAGCTCGTCACGGCCGACTCGCCCACGCAGCGTGTCGGCAGCGCCCCGGCGGCCGGGTTCACCAAGGTGGCGCACGTTCAGCCGATGGGCTCGCTCGAGAAGGTGACGACCGGCGAGGCGCTCGAGAAGTGGGCGGCCGACGTCCGCAAGCGGCTCGGCACGGACGAGCCGGTCGCGTTCGTCGTCGAGCCGAAGATCGACGGCTCCGCCGTCTCGCTCGTCTACGAGAACGGCGTCCTCGTTCGCGGCGCGACGCGCGGAGACGGCCAGCGCGGCGAGGACGTGACCCAGAACCTCCGGACGATCGACGCCGTGCCGCTCCGCGTCCGCGAGTCGCACGGCGACGTGCCCCGGCTCGTCGAGGTGCGCGGGGAGATCTACTTCCCGCTCTCCGGGTTCGCCCGATTCAACGAGGCGCAGGTCGCCACAGGGAAGAAGCCGGCCCCGAACCCCCGAAACGCGGCCGCGGGCTCGCTCCGGCAGCTCAAGCCGACGGTGACGGCGGAACGCCCGCTCTCGCTCTGGGTGTACGGGGTCGGAGCCAGGGAGGGCGAGCTGCCGGGCACGCAGTTCGAGCTGCTCGGGTGGCTGCGCGACCACGGGTTCCGCACGAATCCGCTCGCGGAGCGGCTCGAGTCGATCGAGGAGGTGGCGGACGCCTGCCGCGTGTGGGAGTCACGTCGCGTCGAGCTCGACTACGAGATCGACGGGATCGTGATCAAGGTCGACGACGTCGACCAGCAACGCAGGCTTGGCGCGCTGCACGAGCGGCCACGGTGGGCGCGCGCCTTCAAGTGGGCCCCGTCGACCGCCATTACGACGCTCGAGAAGATCCACATCCGCGTCGGGCGGACGGGCGCCCTCAATCCGTGGGCGCAGCTCGAGCCCGTGCACGTCGGCGGCGTCACCGTCTCGAACGCGACGCTCCACAACGAGGAGGACATCAACCGCAAGGACATCCGCGAAGGGGACAAGGTGATCGTCCAGCGGGCGGGTGATGTGATCCCCCAGATCGTCGGCCCGGCGGGCGAGCACACGCCCGGCACGAAGCGGTTCCGCATGCCGAAGCGCTGCCCGCTCTGCGACACCGAGGTCGTGAAGCCCGAGGGCGAGGTCATGCATCGCTGCCCCAACCGGGCGTGCCCCTCCCGCGGACTCGAGACGCTCATCCACTGGGTGAGCGCGGCGATGGACATCGAGGGCGTTGGCGAGCAGTTCGTGCGACGGCTCTGGGACGAGGGGCTCCTGCGCTCGATGCCCGACCTCTACCGGCTCACGGCCGAACGGCTCGCAGAGCTCGATGGCTACGCAGAGATCTCGGCCGGTCGCGCGATCGCCTCGATCGAGGCGTCGAAGGCGCAGCCCTTCTCGCGCGTCCTCTTCGGGCTGAACGTGCCGAAGATCGGCTGGGTGCTGGCGCGCAACCTGGCTCGCCATTTCGGCACGGCAGATGCGTTGATCGTTGCGAGCCAGGAGGAGCTCGAGCAGGTCGAGGGCATCGGTCCCGACCGGGCAGAGCTCGTCGCTGAGTGGTTCGCCGAGGAGGAGAACGTCGCGCTCGTCCGCGAGCTCGCCGCGCTCGGGCTCACGGTGGCCGCCGGTGAGGCCGAGCGCCCCGCCGAAGGGCCGCTCACCGGCAAGCAGTACGTGATCACGGGAACGCTCGCGAACCGCTCGCGCGAAGAGGCGAAGGCGGCGCTCGAGGCGCTCGGGGCGAAGGTCTCGGACTCGGTCTCGAAAAAGACCACCGGCGTGATCGTCGGCGAGAGCCCGGGCTCGAAGGCCGCGAAGGCCCAGAAGGTCGGCGTTCCGATCCTCGCCGAGAAAGATCTCGAGCGGCTACTCATCCCGTAGGGGCGGTTCGGGCGGAACGGGTTTCTCCTAGGGCCGGATTCATCCGGCCCCGGCAGACGCGCGCGTTGCCCGCGCCAGCGCCGTGACGAACGAGTCCTGCGCGACGCGGGCCGGCCAGAAGGCGACCGGCGCGCCGTTCTGCAGTACGGCGAAGATGACCGATCCGTTGACGAGCCCCGACAGGGTGCACGCGATGCGCGTCGTCCCCGTCTTGCCCTTCATCACGCCGGAGAGCGGCGCCAGCCGGTTGCGAAGTGTCCCGCTCCGACCCGAGACCGCGAGGGAGGAGAGGAACGCGTCGCGGATGCCGGGGTTCTCGAGACCGGCGCGGATGACGCCGACGAGCGCCACCGCCGTCAGCCGGTCGAGCGACGAGAGCCCAGAGCCGTCGACGATCCGGACGCCGGTCATCGGAATCCCGGCGGCCCGCATCTCCTGGTGCACGACCTGCGCACCGCGAGCCGTCGTGCCAACACTTCCGTCGAGCGTGCCCAGATGCTTCAGCACCATCTCCGCGGTGAAGTTGTCGCTGTCGCGGTTCATCGTCCGGACGACGACCGCGAGCGTCTCCGACCGGTCGACGGCGAGCAGCACTCCCTCCGCGGGCGCGCGCCCGAGCCCGGCCGGGCCGACGACCTCGACGCCGCGCTCGGCGAGAGCTGCCCGGAAGAGCTTCGCTGCGAGCAGGGGCGGAGAGTGCTTCGGCCAGCCCTTCGCGCGGTCGACGACGAGCGCCGAGAGCGGCGCGGACTCGAGTCCGAGAAAATGCCGCTTCCACCCGTCGACGCGGCGGTCCGCGTCGAAAACCGACTCGTCGCCCCTGATCCAACCGTTCACGCGGATGATCCCGCGGGCACGAATCGTGGCCGCGAGCCGGTGTACGTCGCCCACCGCCAGCGTGGGATCGCCGTACCCGCGGAGGATGAGGTCCCCCTGCCACGTCGTGCCGACCCTCTGTCCGCGTCCGACGAGCTCCGTCCGAAACCGGTAGCCGGGCCCGAGACGGGTGAGCGCCGCCCACGACACGGGGAGCTTCTCGTTCGAGGCCGGGACTGCGGGTAGCGTCTCGTTCTGGGCGAAGAGCGTCTGGCCGGTGCGCAGATCGATTGCGAACGCCGCGGTGCGGGATCGTGGAAGGTGGGGGGAGCGCAATGCCTTCCCGAGCCGCAACGTCAGGTCGCCCGTCGCGGCAGGGGCGGTACCAGCGGGCGCCGCGAGCGCGGTCGCGCAGACGCCGAGAAGCAGGAGCCGGAGCTTCATCGCACCCCGAACCGTAGCCCGCGAGCGTGACGACGAGCGCGGCACATGCACGGCGCCCGCTCACGGCTTCGAGACGATTTGGCATGTTTGCACGGCTTTTGCCGCGTCGTCCTCGTGCATCCGTCGGTGACGGGTGCTAGGCTCCCCGACTTGTGGCTGGCGACTCCCCACCCGGCGGCTGCGTAGCCGGGCGACCCACTCCCCGTGTGACCACCTCGACTCGACACGCACCGCTTATCGCTGCAGCTCTCGCGGCGCTCATGTTGCTCGCCGGCGTGGGGGCCGCGACGGCCGACCCGTCGATCAGCTCGAAGCGCCAGCAGGCGATCGCGATCCGGGATCAGATCCGGCAGATGGACTCGCAGCTCTCGCACGCGATCGAGTCGTACAACCTCGCGAACGTGCAGCTCGACCAGCTCGACGTCGAGCTCGACGTCAACGGGCGTCACCTCGAGACCGCCACAGCGAGCCTCGGCGTCGCACAGGAGCACATCGCGAAGCGCCTCAGAGCGCTCTACATCAACGGGGACTCCGGTGGCGCGATCGAGGTGATCCTCGGCGCACGGAGCCTCGACGATCTGCTCGACCGGCTCGACATCGCTCAAGCGGTAGGTGGCCAGGACGCAGTGGTGCTCTCCGACGTGAAGCAGTTCGGGACCGAGGTTCGGACGCGCCGCGCGAAGCTCCGCTCGGACCGCGCCGAGCAGGCGCAGGTCGTCTCGCAGCGTGCCGCCCACCGCGAGTCGATCGAGTCGCAGCTGGCCGAGCGGCAGCGCCTGTACGAGTCCGTCAAGGACGAGATCGTGCGGCTCGAGGCGGCCGAGCGACGGCGCCAGGCACAGGCCGAAGCCGCGGCACGCGCCCGGCTGGCGGCCGAGGCGGCGGCTCGCGCGACGGCGCGGCAGCAGGCGCTCGAGCTCTCGGGTAGCACCGTCACGGAGAGCTCGTCCGAGTCGTCCGAGTCGTCCGAGTCGTCCGAGTCGTCCGAGTCGTCCGAGTCGTCCGAGTCGGGTGTCGTCGAGCTCACTCCCAGCGCACCGGCTCCGCCATCGAGGTACGGCGGCGCCGTCGGGATCGCGATGCAGTACCTCGGCGTGCCATACGTCTGGGGCGGCGCGAGCCCGTCGGGGTTCGATTGCTCGGGTCTCACCACGTACGTCTACGCGCAGCTCGGCGTGTCGCTGCCGCACAACGCGGCGATGCAGTACAACCAGTCGGGCGTCCACGTCTCGCGCGGTGAGCTCCAGCCCGGCGACCTCGTGTTCTTCGACGGTCTCGGGCACATGGGCATGTACATCGGCGGCGATCAGTTCATCCACGCCCCCCATACCGGCGACGTGGTGAAGATCTCGAGCCTCAACGATTCCTGGTACGCCTCGCGCTTCGTCGGCGCAAAGCGCGTTCTCTGAACGCTCTTGTTTCGCGAAGGTCGATTCCGCAGGGGCGGAATCGACCCGCTCGATCCCGCGCCTGCGGCGCGGGCAGATCCCTGGAAGGCGTCCTGCTCCGCAGGCCGCACTGCTCGGTGGCGCTTGGACTCGGGGAGGCGTCGAACCCGTGTCCGAATCGGTGTCCGACTTCAGTCGGACACCTGCTCTTCGCGGCGCGCAAACGCACTCTCCTACGGCCGATCCGATTCGAGTCTCGCGAGCCACCGGTCGGAAGTCGCACCGTCGAACGGCACCGACCGTGCTTTCAGCTCGCTCTGGAGCGCCAGGGTGGTGGCAAGGGCGCGCTCGACGACGTCGTCCGGATATCCGAGGAGCACGCGGTGCTCGGCGAACTCGTCCTCGTCGTCGACGACGACCGTTCCGTCCCAACGCCGGATGACGTCGAGATCGAGGTCGATCATCGTGATGCGCCCGTCCTGCCAGCGATGCGCGCAGGTGACGTCGACGTAGACGTCGACCGCAGCGTCGTGGCGAGGCGCGGCGTAGAACGTCGCGCAGTGCTCGCCCCCGTTCGAGACGAGCACGACGTGATCCGCCGCCGCCGTGACGGAGGCGCCGGGACGGGCCTGCGGCGTGCCGCGGCGCACCCCGAGCCATGTCCCGTGGGCGTCGTCACCGAGCCGGACGGTGTCGAACTCCCAGTGCGGCCGGCCGTCCCACTTCTCGTAGACGACCCGAGCCGCGGACACCGTCAGCCGGCGCGGTCGCTCTCGTAGAGCCTCTCAACCTCGTCGGCGAAGTGCTCGAGCACGACGCGGCGCTTGAGCTTGAGCGTCGGCGTGACCTCGCCCTGGTCCATCTCGAAGTCGCGGCCTAGGACGGCGAAGCGCTTGACCTGCTCGTAGCGTGAGCGCTCGCGGTTGACGTCGTCGACGATCCCGCCCACGAGCTCGACGACCTCGTCCCGCGCCGCGAGGGTCGCCACGTCACCCTCGAGCCCCCGCTCGGCCGCCCACTTGCCGATCTCGACAGGGTCGAGCGTGATGAGCGCTGCCGGATACGGCCGGCGGTCGCCGATCACGATCGCCTGCGACACGAACCGTGACGTCTTGAGGTCGTTCTCGAGGTTCTGCGGGGCGATGTTCTTGCCGCCGGCGGTGACGATGATGTCCTTCTTGCGATCGGTGATCGTGACGAACCCGTCCTCGTCGATCGCAGCGATGTCACCGGAGCGCAGCCACCCGTCGTCGCCGAGCACCGCGGCGGTTGCCTCCGGATCCTTGTAGTAGCCGGCGAACACGGTGTCGCTCTTGATCTCGAGCTCCTCGTCCTCGGCGATGCGGAGCTCGAAGCCGGGTAGCGCCGGCCCGACGGTGCCAAACCGGTAGCGGTCGGGGCGGTTGGTGGTGGCCGCGGTCGTGCACTCGGTCAGCCCGTAGCCCTCGAGGATCCGGACCCCGAGCACGTCGAAGAACTCGCCGATCTCCTTCGCGAGCGGCGCGCCACCCGAGATCGGGGTACGGAGACGGCCGCCGAGACGCTCCTTCACCTTCGAGAAGACCAAACGGTCGGCGAGCCGATGGCGGAGCGCGAGGCCGCGCGGGAGCGGCTTGCCCTCCCGGCGCAACGCACTCTCCTCACGGCCGACGCCGAGCGCCCAGTCGACGAGCCGCCGCTTGACACCCGTCGCCTCGGCGAAGGACGAGCTGACCGCGGTGTGCACCTTCTCGTAGACGCGCGGAACGCTGGGCAGCACGGTCGGCCGCACCTGCGGCATCGCGCGCGCGACCTCGAGCGGGTCGGCGAGGAAGGCGATCGTGTATCCGACGTAGGGGCCGGAGAGGTGCATCAGGCGGCCGAAGTTGTGGGCGAGCGGCAGGTAGAGGAGCATCACGTCGTCCGGGCCGCTGTAGTCCGGCAGCTCGTCCACCACCGCGACCATCGCGTAGTAGTTGCGGTGGCGGATCATGCAGGCCTTCGGCGGTCCGGTCGTGCCCGACGTGTAGATGAACGTGAAGAGGTCGTCCTCGTCGATCGCCGCGACGGCGTCGTCGAGCGCCGAGGGGTTCGCGTCGCGATGAGCGCGACCTTCCTCCTGGAGCGCCGGGAGGTCGGCGAACGTCAGGACGTGCGCGAGCCCGGGCGGGCGGCTGCCGCCATCGTCCAGCTTCGCGCGCTGTGTCTCGTCCTCGCAGAGGATTCCGACCGACTCCGAGTGCTCCACGATGTAGCGCACGTCCGCCGGTGAGGAGTTCGCGTAGATCGCAGCACCGACCGCGCCGACGTGCGCGAGCGCGAAGTCGAAGAGCGCCCACTCGACCGAGGTGCGCGCGAGGATCGAGAATGCGTCGCCCTTGCGGATCCCGCGCGCGAGCAGGCCGTTCGCGAGGAGCTCGACCCGCTCGGCCGCCTCCGCCCACGAGACCTCGTTCCAGGCGCCCTCGTCGTCGACGAGATATGCCGGACCGGTGTCGCGCGCGACTCCGTCGCGCCACAGCCGTGGAATCGTGCGGTTTCCGGCCACCTTTTGACAATCTACTCGGAGGGAAGCCCTCGTACAGGGCGAAACACGACCGTCCCGCCGTAGAATTGGGAGCGTCATGCGGATCTCCTGGAACGGATCGTTGAGCTTCGGGCTCGTCAGCATTCCCGTCGGCCTCGCGCCCGCGACGAAGCCGGCTGCGCGCCAGTCGGACGTCTCGTTCAGGCTGCTCCACCGCGAGTGCCTGACCCCGATCAAGCAGAAGCGTTGGTGCCCGAAACACGACATCGAGGTGCCGCCGGACGAGCTCGTGAAGGGCTGGGAGGTCTCGAAGGGCCAGTTTGTCGTCGTCGAGGAGGCGGAGCTCGAGGCGCTCGAGCGGCACGACGACTCGCGCACGATCGACATCGAGCGGTTCGTCCCACTCGGCGACGTCGACCCGATCTGGATGGACCGCACGTACTTCCTCGTCCCAGGCGGGGCGCCGGCGCAGCGCCGGCCGTACAAGCTCCTCCTCGAGGCGATGGAGGAGGCGGAGGTCGCGGCGGTCGGGCGGTTCGTCCGCTCGGGCCGCGAGTCGCTCTGCCTCGTCCGCTCGCGCGGCCAGGGGCTCGTGCTGGAGACGCTCTACCTCGTCGAGGACGTCTACTCCCAGGCCGAGATCGACGAGGCGATGGGCGAGACCGACGTGAAGAAGACCGAGCTCGACCTCGCACGTCAGATCGTCGAAGGGCTTGCCGGCAACTTCGAGCCGACGGAGCTTGCGAGCACGTATCGCAGCGACCTGCGGACGTTGCTCGAGGCCAAGCTGAAGGGCGAGGAGATCGCCGAGCCCGAGCCCGTCGACGAGCCGGTGCCGGCGGTCGACCTGATCGAGGCGCTCAAGGCCTCCGTCGCGGCCGCCAAGGGGACGACGACCAAGCCCGACTCGAAGCCGGAGCCCGCAGCGAAGCCCAAAGCGAAGGCCAAGAAACCCGCCGCGCGCGCCAAGACGGCGAAGCACTGATCGACGTGAGCTCGAGGCGCGGCGGCGAGGGCCGCCGCCTCGTCGCCCTTACGAGGCCGCAGCCTGGCTGACGCTGGCTTGCAGCTGTGCCTGGAACAGGTGCTTGTCGATCTTTCCCTGGTAGATCGGGACGCCTTCGTCGAGGCAGAGCTTGATGATCGCCTCGCGGTCCATGTTCAGCTCCTTGGCGAGCTCCTCGGGCGTCAGGTGGTTCGGCATCGCACCCAGTCCTTCCTCGGCCACGAAAAAGCCCGACGGCACAGAGCGCTCAGTCGGGCTCGCTCGAGGCTCGTCTGTGTCTCGCGGGGGTCACCGGGCCCGCCTCCCGAAAGCCGTCATCTCGCCCGAGGATACTCCGGCGGGCGGTGGGCGCGCAATGTTCAGCTCCCGAGCAGGCGGGCGCGCTCCGGCAGGTTTCGGGCTCTGGCTGAGCCAGAGCCCGGGTTGCGCTCCGGCTCGGGGCTTCAGCCCGAGCCGGCGAGGGCGCCATCCGGCTCCGAGCGCTACACGGGGTTGTCTACCTCCACGTACTCCCAGGTGAGATCGAAGCGGCCGGCGAGATGCGCGGCGAGCGCCTGGACGCCGAGCTTCTCGGTCGCGTGGTGCCCCGCGGCGATGAGATGGACGCCGAGCTCGAGCGCCGTCGCCCGGCTCGGCTCCTCGGGCTCGCCCGTGAGCAGCGCGTCGTACCCCTCGTGCGCAGCCTGGATCAGCGTCTCGCCCGCGCCACCGGTAGCGACGGCGAGCCGCCGGATCGGTCGCTCGGCGCCCTGGAAGACCATGACCGACCGGCCGACGACCGCCTCGACGCGGGCGGCGAGCTCGTCGACCCCGACCGGCTCGAGCGTGCAACCCAAGCCGACGCCCGCGAAGGGCCGCTCGGGGACGGCCCCGATCCGATCGGCGAGCTGGGCGTTGTTCCCGAGGGTCGGGTGGGCGTCCAGCGCGAGGTGATACGCCACGAGCGACACGTCTCCCCGGAAAAGGGTCTCGAGCCGGCCGCGCAGCCTCGCGTCCACGACGAGCGGCTCGTTCCGCCAGAAGAGCCCGTGGTGAACGAGCACGAGCTCCGCCTCGAGCTCCACGGCGCGCTCGAAGAGCTCACGCGACGAGGAGACGCCGCAGGCGATCCGCCGCACCTCGTCGGAGCCCACCACCTGCAGCCCCTGCGGCGCAAACTCGGGGAAGCGCTCGATCTCGAGCAGGCCGTCCGCGTGGGCGACGATCTCGTCCCGGGCGGCCACGGAGCGAGTCTACGACAGCGAATCGCTACCCTTCGCGGCCCGGGGTGTGGCGCAGCCTGGTAGCGCGCTCCGTTCGGGTCGGAGAGGTCCCCAGTTCGAATCTGGGCACCCCGATAGGGCGCGGGGGAACCACGGTTCCCCCGCCGACCCGTCTGATGTCCGACTTCTGTCGGACATCTGCTCTTCCGCGCGCCTTATCCTCGACGGATGCTGAAAGCAGTCCTGTTCGACGTCGACTTCACGCTCTTCCGTCCCGGGCCGGAGCTCGGGTCCGAGGGCTACCGGCGCGTCGGTGAGCGCCACGGCTTGACGCTCGACCCGGAACGGTACGACACGGCGCGCCGGGCGGGTCTCGCCGACTTGCAGCAACATCCCGAGCTCGAGCACGACGAGGAGCTCTGGCTTCGATTCACCGAGGACATCGTGCGCGGCATGGGAGGCGAGGGTCGAGCGGCGCGCGCGTGCGCGCTCGAGGTCGTGCGGGGCTGGGAGCGGCACGAGAACTTCTTCCTCTACGACGACGCGCTGCCGACGCTCGAGGTGCTCCGGGCGCATGAGCTCAAGATCGGGCTGATCTCGAACGGACAGCGTGACCTGAACGAGTTCACCATCCATCACCGACTCGACGTCGACGTCTCCGTCGGGTCGTGGACGCACGGCCGCGTGAAGCCGCACCGGTCGATCTTCGAAGCGGCCTTGACCGCGCTCGACGCGGCACCCGACGAGGCGGCGATGGTCGGTGACAGCTACGCGGACGACATCGAGGGTGCGCGCGCACTCGGAATGCGCGCGATCCTCCTCGACCGCGAGGGCTTGCACGTCGACGAGACCGACCGGATCGACACCCTGCTCGCCCTGCCCGCAGCGCTTGGGCTGCAAGAGCACGTGTCCGGCTGAGGTCGGACACGCCCGCGATGTCCGACTTCAGTCGGACATCAGCTCTTGGAGCTCCCGCCGCCATACGTCGGTGTGCGCGCCGAGCGGCACGTCCGGCGCCGCTTCCGGAGGTGGCCCGAGGTCGTCGTGCGCTTCCGAGAGAGTCGCGACAGGCCCCACGCACGCTTCGGTGTCGTCCAGCAGCGCCAGCCAGTCGGCGAGCGGGCGCGAGGCGAAGACCGCCGCCAGCTCATGCTGCAGCGGTGCCTGGTCGGGGTCGTACTGGCTGGCTATGAGCTCGGGGCGCCCGACGCGCTCGCAGAGGGCCGCGAAGAATCGCGGTTCGAGCGCTGCCACCGTGAGCCACCGGTCGTCCGCCGTCGCGTAGATCGCGTAACACGCGAGGCCGCCGGTCAGGAGTCGCGGCAGGGGGTCGCCGCCCAGGCGATGCGCCACGAGGTCGTGCGAGCCGTGCGTCATCGAGACGACCAGATGGATTCCGGTACCCGTCCGCTGACGGGCGTAGAGCGCGGCGAGGATCCTGGTCACCGCGCCGAGTGCTCCGGCGGCGAGATCGGCGACCTGAACCGGTGGGAGCGCCGGTGCCGTGTCGGCGAGCGCGCCCGCCCAGCCGAGGTAGTTGAGGTCGTGGCCGGCCCGAGCGGCGTGGCGGCCGCCGACGCCGAAGCCGGTGAGCGAGCAGTAGACGACGCTCGCGGGCAGGTGCTCGGGCCCGATTCCCAGTCGGGCCGCGACGCCGGGCCGAAATCCCTCGAGCACGACGTCGGCTTGTGCGCACAACGCGCGCGCGAACCTCGGCTCGCGCTTGAGATCGCAGACGACGGATTCCGTGCCGCCTCGCAGCACCCCGTCCCAGGCCGGAGCGGTCTGCCGCATCGGATCGCCGTCCGGGCTCTCGACCCGGACGACGCGAGAGCCGAGCCGGAGCAGCTCACGGCTCGCGAACGCGCCGGGAAGGTAGCGCGTGAGGTCGACGACGAGCGTTCCGTCGAGTGGTGCTTGCGAGTCGTGTTCCATCGCACCTATTGTGACCGGGCGTTGACCGACCGTTCAATCGCACGCGCGCCACAGGGTGAGCGACAGGGGAGCGAGGACAAGCGGGGCCAGATCCTCGACGCTGCCGTCCGCGTCTTCGCGCGGCACGGCTTCCACACCTCGCGGGTCGGCGACATCGCCGAGGAGGCCGGCGTGGCGCACGGCCTGCTCTACCACTACTTCTCCTCGAAGGACGAGGTGCTGCGGACCGTGTTCCGCGAGAGCTGGGGACAGCTCCTCGCGCGGTTCGAGGCAGTCGCCGCCTCTGCCGAGCCGCCGGACGAGAAGCTTCGCGGAATCGTCAAGATCCTGCTGCGGACGTGGCGGAACGACCCCGATCTCGTCACGGTGATGGTGCGCGAGGTCGCGCGGAGCGCTCGCGTGGCGCAGGAGGCGGAGGACATCGGCAAGGGCTTCCAGATCATCCAGCGCGTGATCGAGGAGGGGCAGGCGGCGGGAGTCTTTCGACCCGAGCTCGACGCCCGCCTCGCGAGCTGGGTCGTCTACGGGGGACTCGAGGAGATTCTCACGGGCTGGGTGATGAACCGGCTCCCCGACGGCGACGAGGAGGTCGCCCGTGCCGAGCGGACGATCGTCGACCTCGTCTGTGGCGGGCTCGAGCGCTCCCCGGCGACCGTCTGATCCGGGCGACGCCAGGCGCGACTCCGTCGTCCTTGGTGCCGGTGTGCTCGGTCTCGCCTGGGCGCTGACGACGTTGGCGGCGTACCCGCCGCCCATCCTCGGCCGCTACACGGGCTCCGAGACGCTCGTCGGTCTCGTGCTCGCCGCCGAGGGCGTGTTCGCGCTGACGCTGCCGCTCGTGATCGGCCGTGGAGCGACACGTCCCACATGCCTCTCGGCCGGCGTCGACCCTTCATGCTCGTCGCGCTCCCGCCGATGGCAGCCCGCGCTCGACCGGCTCGACACCTTCGACTGCAGGACTGAGGCAATCGCGACCGAAGCCAGCCAGCGTTGATCGCGCACCCACACTGGGGCGGACGAAACTGGACTGACAGCCCGGTCGTTGTTGTCGCTCCGCTGGTCGGAGCCGCCACGGTTGCCGTGGCATCAAGGAATGAGGCGCTGTACCGGCTTCTCGTCAAGGAGGACGCGCTCCTCGAGTGGGGACAAGTCCTCGCCTACGGAGCTACTGTGGCAATCGCCGCCGCCACCCTACGTGGCCACTGGCGGCAAAGAGAGATGAGCGCCGTAATCGTCGTCGGAGGGCTGGCCCTCGTTTCACTCCTTGCTATCGGAGAGGAGCTTTCGTGGGGTCAGCGGATAGTCGGATTCGAGACGCCCGAGATCGCAGCAGCAAACCGCCAGGGAGAGCTGACGCTCCACAACGACGCTCGGCTAGAGGATCCGGCCCGGCTCGCCCTATTGATCGGCGGGCTGTACGGAATGTCGGCGCCGCTTGTGATCGGCCGTCGCACCCCGCTTGTCCCCCCGCGGGTGCTCGTCACCTTCTTCGCGGTCGTGGTCGGGTACATGGCCTATCGCATGCTGGTGCTCGAACGCCCCACCTACGCAGAAGCGAAGTACAGCGAGTGGCCTGAGACGTGTTTTGCGGTTGCTCTTGGGCTCTGGTGCGCCGACATCGCCGGCCGCATTCGCCGACCGTTTGGGCGCCCACTGGGCACCAAGACACCCATCTAGCGACCGAACGCGTTCGAGCCGGTCAGCGCCTGGCCGACGACGAGGGTGTGCACCTCGTGCGTCCCCTCGTAGGTGAGCAAGGACTCGAGATTCACCATGTGCCGGATCACCGGGTACTCGAGCGTGATCCCGTTGCCGCCGAGGATCGTGCGGGCCGAGCGGCAGACCTCGAGCGCCCCGCGGACGTTGCCCATCTTCCCGAGGCTGACATGCTCTGGGCGCAGCGTGCCCTGATCCTTCATCCGGCCGACATGAAGAGCGACGAGCAGGCCGCGGTTCACCTCCAGCGCCATCTCGGC
>Ga0183260_10001634_pt1 | contig 18639 bp, 20 predicted proteins | sample AntDrymUQ4972206_2_FD_129768 | JGI IMG/M metagenome (GOLD analysis project Ga0183260, IMG submission 129768) | Polar desert sand microbial communities from Dry Valleys, Antarctica - metaG UQ497 (22.06) (version 2) (version 2) | ecosystem: Environmental > Terrestrial > Soil > Desert | place...
ATCGACGAGGCGACCTCGCCCTGGGGCATCAAGGTCTCGATCGTCGAGGTGAAGGACGTCGAGATCCCGAGCGACATGCAGCGTGCGATGGCCCGGCAGGCGGAGGCCGAGCGCGAGCGGCGCGCGAAGGTCATCTCGGCCGAGGGCGAGTACCAGGCCTCGGAGCGGCTCAAGGACGCGGCAGCCGTGATGGCCCAGGAACCGATCACCGTGCAGCTTCGCTACCTGCAGACGCTGCTCGAGATCGGCGCGACGAACAACTCGACGATCGTGTTCCCGATCCCGATCGAGTTTCTCAAGACGCTCGGCATCCAGCCCAAGGACTCGTAGCCGGTGCGCACGCTCGTCGCGGTCGTCCTTGTCGGGCTCGTCCTCGCGTTGCTCGCCTCGGCCGCCGTCCGCGGTCTGAGGCGGGTGCCGTGGTCGGGCGCGCCCGACGACGTCGGGCGGACGACCGTCCAGTCTGTCGCCGAGGGCCTGATCGTGCTCGCGACGTTGATCGTCGGCGTCATGATCCTGGTCGCGCTGCTGGACTGACCGCCGGTGCGCCTGCTGCGACCGAGCTCGGAGGACGAGATGGTCGCCGTCTTTCTCCGGGGCGAACTTGGATCGGAGCGCTTCGCGCCCGGGATCCGTGAGGCGCTCGACGCAGCGGGCGTCGCCGAAGAGCTGATCACCGAACCCGATCTCAGGCATCTCGAGGACAACGCCGTGCGCCGGCGCGTGCTCGACGCGACACGCGGCTACGAGCAGCGGATCGGCCTGTTCGACGGCTTTCCGCACGATGTCCGGTGGAGCCGAGTGGCCCTGACGCCCGCCGAGCTCGGTGCGGTGCGCTACATCAACTGGAGCTACTGGCTCGAGATCTCGGGTGGGACGCGTCGCCCCGCAGACGCAGCAGGCCGCATCCGAACGAGCCTCGAGGCCTACGGGGTCGCCAACGACGGCTTCCACGAGCTCGCGGCCGAGCTGCGCCAGGGGCGCGTCTGGTCGGAGCTGATCGTCGTCAGCGCCCGCGAGCAGGGCGATGACGTCGTGCTGGAAGGACACGGCCGACTCACCGGGATGGCGCTCGCCCGCTGACGCTCTACCGGGCGAGACGGAGGTGCTTCGAGGCGTCTCAGCGTCGATGAGCAGGTGGTCGGAGTACTGAAGAGCAGTTGTCCGACTGAAGTCGGACAGCGAGCGAACGTCAGCAGCCGAGCGCGTAGCTGATCGCCGAGCACACCCTGTTCATCGTGGGATCCCCGACGGTCCCGACCCGGTTGATGAGCGACGCTTGGGCGACCGTGTGAATGCCGTCGCAGTTGATGACCGAGCGCCTGTCGAGGCCCACTTCGTGATGGTCGAAGCCGACTTCCGCCGCGAGGTTTCTGACCGTGGTCGTGACTTCGGCGACCGTGACGAGTTCACGTACGTCGATCACCTCTGAGCGCGTCAACACGAGTACGGGTCGGCGTTTGCGACCGACCTGGGCCACCCAGATCTCGCCTCTTCTCACTCCTCCGTCCACGCTTCCGCGTCCGTCCAGAACGGATCGGGTGTCTCGGGCTGCTGCTCGTAGGCCGCCCGGTCGGAATGGGCGAGGGCTTTCGCGACTGCGGCGACGACGCCGTCACGGGCAGCGGACGAGACGTTGATCCCAAGCTCGCGGGCACGTTCGGCCAATGCATCGTCCATCGTGAATGTCGTACGCACCGAAGCTATCCTCGTACGCTAGCAGAGTGTGCTATATCCGCGCGCTAGCACACGATCACGCGGCCTCGTCGGCGTGAGCGAGGTCCTGGTCACCACCTGACGTTGAGCGGCGAGAGCAACGCCTGCGGCGCGGGTGCTCGACGCAACACACACGGCTACGAGCAGCGGCTCGGCGTCGGGCGATCAGCCAGCCGACTCGGCGGCATCGACGGTGCGGCGCATCACACAGTTCTTCATGCCCTTTGGCCGGATGTAGTCGAAGCCGGCACGCTCGTAGAGCGCGCGCGTGCCGTTGTAGAGAAACGACGAAGACAGCCTCTTCGCATCGGGCGCGATCTCGTGCGGATAGCCCTCCACGACGCCACCACCGGACTCGGCGATCAGATCCACCGCACCCTGCAGCGCGACGGCGGTCATCCCGCGGCGCCGATAGCGCTTGTCGACGAAGATGCACGTGATCCGGTAGTCGGGGACGAGATCCGCATCGGCCTCGTACTGCTTGCGGTGGTGGAGGTTCGGCAGCTCCTCGAGCACGCCGTACTGGGCCCACGCCACGGCCTCGACGCCATCGAGCACCAGCGCCGCATGCGCTCGCCCCTCCTCGACCAAGCACCGCTTGAGGTCACGGTTGCTCTCGTACGTCCGGTTCTCGTCCTTGTCGGCGCCCAAGGTGTGGAACCACGTGCACCAGCACCCGCCGAAGATCCCGTTGTGCCGCTCGACCAGGCCGGCGAACGCGTCCCACGTCGCTTTCGTCAGCGGCTTGATCACGTAGTCGCCCATCGCGGCCTCCATTGTGTGTCCGCGCCCTCTCGGCGACGGTGACGTCACGCTCGCACGGATACGAGACGCGACCGTACACAGATGAGCAGTGCCGACCCGTCAGGATGCGGCGCGGGCCGGGGTCGTGCAGGACGTCGGGTCGGCACCCTCGCTCGCGGCCTGAGCTCGAGAGAGGGTGTCCGACGTCAGTCGGACACGGGCTCTTCGGCGGGCGCGAGCTCTTCGACCGGCTCGTCCTCGCCACCCATGACGGGCGCCAGGCTCGAGACCTTCTCACCTTCGCGAAGGCGCATGACGATCACGCCCTGGGTCGAGCGGCCCGAGCGCTTGATCCCGTCGGTCGCCATCCGGATCACGGTGCCGCCGTCCGAGATCAGCATCACCTGGTAGCCGTCGCGGACGATGCGGGCGCCGGCGAGCCGACCCTTCGCCTCGACGAGCTGGACGGTCTTGACCCCCATCGTCCCGCGGCCCTTCACCGGATAGTCGGCGACGCGCGTGCGCTTTCCCCAACCGTTCTCGGTCACGACGAGCAGGTCTGCCTCGTCAGAGGCGATGTCGACCTCGATCACCTCGTCGTCGCCCCGGAGCTTCATGCCCGCCACACCCGACGCGTTCCGCCCCATGGAGCGGACGTCCTTCTCCGAGAAGCGAACCGCCTGCCCGAGCCGAGAGACCATGAGGACGTCATCCTCGCCGTCGGAGAGACGGACGCCGATCAGCTCGTCCTCCTCGCGCATCTTGAGCGCGATGATCCCGTCGGCCTTGAGCGGTGTGTTGTACTCGAGGAACTCGGTTTTCTTGACGACGCCCTTCTTCGTCGCGAAGAGGAGGTACCTGGCCTCCTTGTAGTCGCGCGTCGCGATCACGGCTCTGATCTGCTCACCCTGGCGGAGCGGCAGGAGATTGACGATTGCGCGGCCCTTCGCCGTTCGCGACCCGAGCGGGAGCTCGTGCACCTTCAGGCGGTAGACCTTGCCGACGGTCGTGAAGAAGAGGATGAAGTCGTGGGTCGAGGCCACGAAGAGGTGCTCGATGTAGTCCTCGTCCTTCATGTCCATCCCCATCACGCCGATTCCGCCGCGTCGCTGCTCGCGGTAGGTCGTGACCGGCAGCCGCTTGATGTAGCCCGAGCGCGTGATCGCGATGACCATGTCCTCTTCGGCGATCATGTCCTCGAGCTCGAGTGAGTCCTCTCCGGCGATGATCTCGGTGCGGCGATCGTCGGACTTGCCGTAGATCTCCTTCACCTCGAGCAGCTCCTCGCGGATCAGCTCGTCGATCCTGGCCGGGTCGCCGAGGATTGCGCGTAGCTCCGCGATGCGCTCCTGCAGGTCGGCGTACTCCTCCTCGATCTCCTTCCGCGCAAGGCCGGTGAGACGCGAGAGGCGAAGGTCGAGGATCGCCTGCGCCTGCTCCTCCGAGAGCGAGAAGTTCTCCATCAGACCGGTGCGAGCGGAGTCGGTGTCGTCCGAGCCGCGGATGAGCGCGATGACCGCGTCGAGCGAGTCGAGCGCGATCAGGTAGCCCTGGAGGATGTGCGAGCGCTTCTCGGCCTGGCGGAGCTCGTACTTCGATCGGCGCGTGACGATCTCGCGCTGGTAGTCGAGGTAGTGCGTGAGGAGCTCGAGCAGGGAAAGCGTCCGCGGGACGCCGTCGACGAGCGCGACGGCGTTGTAGCCGAACGTCGCCTGCAGCTGGGTGTGCTTGAAGAGCTTGTTGAGGGCGACGTGCGGGATCGCGTCGCGCTTGAGCTCGATCTGGATCCGCATCCCCGTCTTGTCAGAGTGGTCGGCGAGATCCGAGACCTCGGTGATCACCTTGTCGTTGACGAGGTCGGCGATCTTCTTGATGACGCCGGAGTCGCCACCCTTCTTCGCGCCGTACGGCAGCTCGGTGACGACGATCGCGCTCTTGCCGCCGCGCAGCTCCTCGACGTGCGCGCGGGCGCGCATCACGATCCGGCCGCGGCCGGTGCGGTACGCGTCGCGGATGCCGCCGCGACCGACGACGATCGCGCCTGTCGGGAAATCCGGTCCCTTGACGTGCTTCATCAGGTCTTCGACGTTGGCGTCGGGCTTGTCGATCAGCTGCACGACGGCGTCGACCGTCTCGCCGAGGTGGTGCGGCGGGATGTTCGTCGCCATCCCGACTGCAATCCCGGTCGAGCCGTTGACGAGGAGGTTCGGGAACCGGGCGGGGAGCGCGCTGGGCTGCTTTCGCGACTCGTCGTAGTTCGGGACGAAGTCGACCGTGTCCATGTCGATGTCCCGCAGCATCTCGGTCGCGAGTCGCTTCAGCCGGCACTCCGTGTAGCGCTCGGCGGCGGGCGGGTCGTCGTCGATCGAGCCGAAGTTGCCCTGGCCGTCGATGAGCGGGTACCGCAGCGAGAACGGCTGGATCAGCCGCGCCATCGCGTCGTAGATCGAGCTCGAGTCGTGCGGGTGGTATTTCCCCATCACCTCGCCGCTGACCCGGGCGCACTTCACGTACGGCCGGTTCGGCTGGTACCCCGCCTCGTGCATCGTCCAGAGGATCCGCCGGTGCACGGGCTTGAGCCCGTCCCGCACGTCCGGGAGAGCACGACCCACGATGACGCTCATCGCGTAGTCGAGATAGCTCGAGCGCATCTCCTGCTCGAGCTCCCTGGGCTCGATGCGCCCTGCTCCCAACGGCTCAGTTACATCGCTCACGGCACGAGTCCTACAGCCGGGCGCTTCGCCTTCGGCGAATCACCTAGGAACTTCCTGTCGACTGCAGTTCCTAGGTGACTCGCGTAGCGAGGCACCGACAACCGCTTATACATCCAGGAACCTCACTTCTGAGGCGTTCTCCTCGATGAACGCCCGCCGGGGCTCGACGGCGTCGCCCATCAGCATCGTGAAGACCGCGTCCGCGGCGGCGGCGTCCTCGATCTCGACGCGGAGGAGCATGCGGTTCGCCGGATCCATGGTCGTCTCCCAGAGCTGCTCGGGGTTCATCTCGCCAAGCCCCTTGAAGCGGCTGATCTGCATCCCGTCCTTCGCGAGCTCGAGCACGGCGTCGCGGAGCTCGGTGAACGTCGCGGCGGTCGCGTGCTTCTTGCCGAACGCGGCTGTATAGGGGGGCAGCCCCACGACGTCGGCGGTCTTGGCGTAGGCACGCCGGAGCGCCGCGTACGCCGGGTCTCCGAGGAGCGCGAGGGGGACGTCGACAAAGCTCGCCGAGCTGGTCTCGACCTCGACCACCTTCACCCGCGTGGAGTCGTCCCGGGAGCCGTCGACGGTGAGCTCGTAGCCGTTCGGGCTCATGCCCTCGAGGAGCTTCTGGAGCGCCTTGGCGTCGGCCGCCTCGGCCTCGACGACACGGTGCGCGACGACGAACGCGGCCGCGGAGCCGTGGTCGGAGGCGAGCTTCGCCTGCCAGGCCTCGACGTCGCCCAGCTCCCGGACGAACCGGCCCCAGCGGGTCTCGGTGAGCGAGAGCTCCGTGCCCGACCGGTCCGTGACGGTCATGTCCTTGATCCGCTCCCGTGCGAGGAGATCCTCGAGCTGGTGATCCTTCTCGAAGTAGAGCTCCCGTGTCCCGAGCTTCACCTTGTAGAGCGGCGGCACCGCGATGTACACGTGGCCGCGCTCGAAGAGCTCGGGCATCGTCCGGTACAGGAAGGTCAAGACGAGCGTGCGGATGTGCGCGCCGTCGACGTCGGCGTCGGTCATCACGATGATCCGCCCGTAGCGGATGTTCTCGATCGCGAACTCGTCGCCGAACCCAGTTCCGATCGCGGTGATCATCGCCTGGATCTCGTTGTTCGAGAGCACCTTGTTGATGCGATTCTTCTCGCTGTTGATGATCTTCCCGCGCAGCGGCAGGATCGCCTGGTAGGTGCGGTCGCGGGCCTGCTTCGCCGAGCCGCCCGCGGAGTCGCCCTCGACGATGTAGAGCTCGCAGAGATCGGCGTCCTTCAACGAGCAGTCTGCGAGCTTGCCCGGGAGCGCCGAGTTCTCGAGCGCGCTCTTCCGGCGCGTGAGCTCGCGCGCCTTCCGGGCGGCGGACCGCGCCCGCGCAGCGGAGATCGCCTTCATGATGATCTGGCGCGCCTCGGTCGGGTGCTCCTCGAGGAACTCGGCGAGCTTCTGGTTGACGACGGTCTTCACGAGGCTCTCGATCGGCGGGTTACCGAGCTTCGTCTTCGTCTGCCCCTCGAACTGCGGGTGGCGGAGCTTGACGGAGATCACCGCGGCGAGCCCCTCGCGCACGTCCTCGCCCTCGAGCGAGACCTCCTTCTCCTTCAGCAGCCCCTTGTCGCGCGCGTAGCGGTTGAGCGTCCCCGTCAGCGCAGCGCGGAACCCGGAGAGGTGGGTGCCGCCCTCGGTCGTGTTGATGTTGTTCGCGAAGGAGAAGACCGACTCGACGTACGACGTGTTCCACTGCATCGCGATCTCGACCTGGCCGTCGCCGTTCTCCCCCTCGAAGTAGACGACGTGCCGGTGGACGGGATCCTTGCCCGAGTTGACGTGCGCCACGAAGTCGGAGATGCCGCCCTTGTAGTGGAAGGATTCCTCCTTGCCTCCCGGCCGCTCGTCGCGCATCACGATCCGCAGCCCGCGCGTGAGGAACGCGGTCTCTCGCATGCGTTGCATGAGCGTGGCCGCCACGAACTCCGTCTCGTCGAAGACCTCGCGATCCGGCAGGAACGAGATCGTCGTCCCCGTCTCCTTGGTCTTTCCGGTCTCGACCACCTCGGTCTGCGCGACACCGCGCGCAAACTCCTGCCGGTAGACCGTCCCGTCGCGGCGCACCTCGGCAACGAGCCATTCCGAGAGGGCGTTCACGACGGAGACGCCGACACCGTGGAGCCCGCCCGAGACCTTATAGCCCTCGCCGCCGAACTTCCCGCCGGCGTGGAGCTTCGTGAGGACGACGGTGAGAGCCGAGAGCCCCTGATCCTCGATCGTGTCGACCGGGATCCCACGCCCCGCGTCGCGCACGGTGACCGAATCGTCGGGGTGGATCGTGAGCTCGACCAGCTCGTTGTGGCCGCCGAGCGCCTCGTCGACGGCGTTGTCCACGACCTCGTGCACCAGGTGATGGAGGCCACGAAGACCGGTCGAGCCGATGTACATCCCCGGCCGCAGCCGCACGGGGTCGAGGCCCTCGAGGACCGTGATGTCCTTACCGGTGTAGGCCGTTTCCGCCATAAACTCCTTTAAAGAGAAAATGCCTGCAAAATACGTGTTTTGCGGGCATGGGTAAGTATATCAGAGACCGCGGTCGGACCGGGCTGCGACGAGGCTCGCGGCGACCGCTCGACCCACCGCTCGGCGCAGCTCGTCGTCGTCGATCCCGGCACTGAGGCGGGCCGCCTCGTCCTCCTCCTGCGTCGTCGGCGCGAGGAGCGGCGCGACCTCCTTCTCGACCGGCCCCGGCGAGGGGACCGGGCCGGGGGCGAACCGGAGCGCGGGGGGTGTCCGATCGCCGAGCTGCACGCGCAGCCGCTCCCGCAAATCGGCCTCGAGGTGGCCGAGCTCGAACGCCCACGTCGCCGACACGACCGTGACGTGCAGCGTCCCGTCCCGCGCGATGCGCTGCGGCCAGGCAGCCCGTGCGATCGGGCCGCCGACCGCGGCCGGCCAGGCCTCGGTCACCGCGGCCAGCACACCCGCGTCCGGGACACCGACGCGGCGCAACGCGCGCCGGACGCTACCGTCGAGCCGCTCCATCAGACGGGCCTCACCATTCCCGGCGTCACGGCGAGAAGCTGCGCCGGCGCGAGCGGCAGCGCCTCGGCACCCGTCGCGGTGACGAGCGTCTGACCGCTCGTTCCGAGCCGGTCGCTCAGGATCCGGCGCCGGTCGGCATCGAGCTCCGACAACGCGTCGTCGAGCAGGAGGAGCGGTGGCACGCCCACCTGGTCGGTCAGGAGCTCGGCCTCGGCGAGGAGCAGCGCGAGCACGGTGAGCCGCTGCTCGCCCTGCGAGCCATAGGTCCGGAGGTCGCGATCGCCCGCGAGCAGGCGGATGTCGTCGAGATGCGGGCCGACGCTCGTCGTGCCGCGGTCGAGGTCGCGCGCGAGTCGTGCCGCCAGCGCAGCCTCGGTCGGGGGATCGCCCTCGTACGCGAGCGTGGCGCCCGCCAGGCCGAGCTCGCCGGCGCGGCCGGTGAACGTGGGCGAGAGCAGCTCGAGGACGCGATGCCTCGCGGTCACGAGCTCGGCGCCAAGCGTCACGACCTGGCCACTCCAGGGCTCGAGCGCGTCGGGCTCCGTGAGGCCGAGGCCGATGCGACGCAGTGCGGCGTTCCGCTGCCCCACCGCGGCTGCGTAGCTCGTGGGAAGGTCCGCGCGGGCTGGAAGCGCCCGCGACAGCACCCGGTCGAAGTACGCCCGCCGCGCGGAGGGCCCGCCCTTGACGACGGCGAGCCGGTCGGGCGTGAAGACGAGCGCGTGGACGCGGCGTCGGAGCTCCTCTGCCGAATCGATCGCGGCCCCGTTCAGGCGGATCCGCTTCGCCTCGCGGGTTGAGAGCCGCACCTCGACATCGATGGCGGCACCGCCGCGATCTCCGGCGACGCGCAGGGCACCGGCGGTCGCAGCCTGGCGGACGAGCTGGGCGTCGTGCCGCGTCCTGAACGAGAGGCCCTGGGTCGCCATATGCACCGCCTCGAGCAGGTTCGTCTTGCCGGCGCCGTTCGGGCCGGTGACGAGCACGAGCCCTGGCTTCAACTCCAGCTCCAAGCTCGCGTAGGAACGAACGTCGCGAAGGTGGACGTTCCTGACGATCAGCGCTTCTCAGTCCCCTCGGTCGAAAATGCGTCGCGTAAGCGCGTCGCATTTTTCGACCGCTTCTACCCTGCGAGCCTGATCGGCATGATCAGGTACCAGAACGCGTCCCCGTCGGCGCTGAGCAGGCCCGGTCGGAGCGGGTTGATCAGCTTCAGCTGCACGTCGTCCGCGGTGACCGACTCGAGCCCCTCACGCAGGAACTCGGCGTTGAAGCCGATCTCGAGCGGCTCGCCCGTGTAGCCCACCGCGAGCGACTCGCGTGTCTCGCCCACGTCCTGGCTCTGGGCAGAGATCGTCAGCTCGCCCTCGGCGAACCGGAGCCGCAGCGGGGTGTTCCGCTGTGCCATCACCGCGGCGCGGCGCACCGCCTCCAGAAGCTCGCTCCGCTGCAGATCGAGCTCGACGTCGAAGCTCTCGGGCCGCAGCTGCGCGACGTTCGGGAACTGGCCGTCGATCCGCCGCGTCGTGAGCCAGGCGTCACCCGCACCGAAGATCACGTGGTTCTCGTTGACGCCGAGCTGCACCTTCTCCGTGCCCGCGGCGATCCGCGTCAGCTCGTCGAGCGCGCGGGCCGGGATGATCGCCTCGAGCTCGGGACCTGCGGCAGAGAGCTCCGTCTCCTTGACGGCCATCCGATACGAGTCTGTCGCCGCCATCGTCAGTTGCGTGCCCTCGAAGCGGACGAGAATTCCGGTCAGCACCGGGCGCGACTCGTCGCGAGAGGCTGCGCGGGAGACGCGCTGCACCGTGTCGAGCAGCGAGACCGAGTCGATCTCGTGCAGCGGCACGTCGACCGATGGCAGCCGTGGGAAGTCCTCGGCGGCGTAGACGTTCATCCGGCCGGCGTACGACCCCGATTCGATCGACGCGACGCCGTCCTCGGCGCGATGCGCGATCGCCACCTCGTCCGCCGGCAGGAGGCGCACGACATCTCCGAGCAGCTTCGAAGGCACGACGACCGCGCCCTCGCCCTCCACCGTCGCCGGCACCGTCGTTCGCAAGGAGAGCTCCATGTCCGTCGCCTCGAGCTCCAGAAGCCCGTCCTTCGCCCGCAGCAGGACGCCGCCGAGCACCTGCACCGCACCACGCGCCGAGGAGGCGCGGGAGACGAGCGAGAGCCGGGTTGCGAGCGCCTCGCGCTCGACGACGACGCGAATGCCCGGCAGGATCCCCGAGCTGACCTCGATGTCCGTTTCCATCATTTCTTCTCTAAACCTTTCGTCGTAGTCATAGAGAGTGTGGACGACGGGGAAGACGGACGGAAACCGAGTGCCCGTGAGGCTTTGCGCCGTGTGGGTCCCTCGGGCTGGCTTTCCACCGGACCCCCGGAGACAGCCCCGCGGCGGACGAGGTCGTCGCGTTATCCACGCTTCTTGATCTTTTCGGTCAGCTCTTGCACACGGTTGTACACGGATCTGTCCTCCTTGATCATGCGTGTGATCTTCGCATTGGCGTGGAGGACAGTCGTGTGGTCGCGTCCGCCGAACGCCTTCCCGATCTTCGGGAGTGAGGCGTCGGTGAGCTCACGGCAGAGGTACATCGCGATGTGTCGCGGGTAGGCGACATCCTGCGATCGCCGCTGGCTACAGAGCTCCTCGACGGTGAGCCCGAACGCGTCGGCCACCACCTCCTGGATCCGCTCGATCGTGACCTGGAACGTGCCGCCCCCACCGGGGAAGAGCGCGCCGAGCACCTGTTCGGCGAGCGCGCAGTCGACCGGCAAGCCGGTAAGCGACGAGAACGCGACGACGCGGGTGAGTGCCCCCTCGAGCTCGCGGATGTTCGTCGTCACACGGCCGGCGATGAACGTGAGCACCTCGGGATCGGCGACCTCGATCGCGTCGTTCGCGACTTTCTTGCGCAGGATCGCGATCCGCGTCTCGAGGTCTGGGGGTTGGATGTCCGTGATCAGGCCCCACTCGAAGCGCGAGCGCAGCCGGTCCTCGAGCGTCTTGATCTCTTTCGGCGGCCGGTCCGAGGAGAGCACGATCTGCCGGCCCGCCTCGTACAGCGAGTTGAAGGTGTGGAAGAACTCCTCCTGGAAGCGCTCCTTGCCCTCGAGGAACTGGACGTCGTCGATCAGCAGGACGTCGTGTGCGCGGTAGCGGTGCTTGAACCCGTCGACCCGCTTGTCGCGAAGCGCGTTGATGAAGTCGTTCATGAAGGCCTCGCTCGTGACGTAGCGCGTCGTCAGGCCCTGCGAATGCTCGTTGACGTACGCCGCGATCGCATGGAGGAGGTGGGTCTTCCCAAGACCCGTGCTGCCATAGATGAAGAGCGGGTTGTAGGCCTGCGCGGGGGACTCGGCGACGGTCAGCGCGGCGGCGTGCGCAAAGCGGTTCGACGCCCCCATGATGAAGTTGTCGAAGGTGTACTTCGCGCTCTTCGGTCGCTCCGTGACCCGGCGGGCGCCGTCACGGGGCTGCGCCACCCGGTCGGCCTCGTCGGGGTCGGGCTCCTCGGAGAACGCGAGCGTCACCTCGCGCTCGGGCCCGACCGCCGCGCGAACGGCCGTTCGGACGAGGCCTCCGAAGTCGCGCTCGACGAAGTTGCGTGCGAACTCGTTGGGGAAGACGAGGACGAACTCGTCGGATGTCAGGCGCCCCGGTCGAGCCGACGCGAAGAACGTCTCGAAGGTCGTCGCGCTCAGCGTCTCGCGCAGACGGTCGGCGGCATCGTTCCATGCTTGCGCAGCTGTCAGCTCGACAGAGGTCTCCACTCGGCTCGTTCCTTCCGTAGGGGGCTCGCAGGGAAGCGGCGAGCATAGACCTCCAGCGCGTCTCTCCACAAGGTGTCACGGGGACAAAAACGCTGCACTTTGCAGGAGATTCTCAACCGTCCACAGGAGTCTCCACAGTGTGGAGAACGGCATCTGGGGTGCCTCGGGAGGCGACGCGGGAGCGGTCTCTGCAGCCCATTCGCAACCGCTGGTGAGATGGACCGCTGTGGATAACGACGGTTTCGGCGGCTCGTCTATACTGCCGCCTCCGCGCCGCCTCCGCGCGCGCGGGGACGGACACACCAGGGAAGGCTCCTCTCCACCGTGAAGCGCACCTATCAGCCGAACGTCCGCCGCCGCAAGCGCAAGCACGGCTTCCGTGCTCGCATGGCCACCCGCGGCGGCCAGGCGATTCTGAAGCGCCGCCGCGCCAAGGGGCGCAAGCGCCTCTCCGCCTGAGCGGTCGTGGAGCGCCGGCAGCGCCTCTCCCGCTCACGCGACTTCGATGCCGTCTATCGACAGGGACGGTCGGTGTCGACGCGCTCGCTGACTCTCCACTGGTTCGCGCGCGATGACGATCCCGAGGGCTCGGCTCGCGTCGGTCTCGCCGTGCCACGCGCGGTTGGTAGCGCAGTGGCGCGCAACCGGCTGAAGCGGAAGCTCCGGGCCGCCTGGGACGAGCTCGACGTGGCGTCCGCGGGCCGCGACTACGTCCTCGCCGCCCGGCCCGGCCTCGCGGAGGCGGCCGAGTCGCGGGGGCACGGCTGGCTCGTCGACGAGGTGCGCGAGATCGTCGGCAAGGTGACGTCGTGAGGTGGCTCGGGATCGCAGCCGTCCAGTCCTGGCGACAGACATTCGGCCGCCTGGTCCCGCCCGGGACGTGCAAGTACCACCCGAGCTGCTCGGAGTACGCGCTCGACGCCCTTCGCGAGCTCGGGCTCGTTCGGGGCACGATCGTCGCCGGCTGGCGTCTTCTTCGCTGCAACCCCTGGAGCCACGGCGGCGTCGACCATGTCCGCGACCGCTCGCTCTTCCGCGTCAGCCCACTCGGTGAGCGCCGAACGTGAACCCGCTCCGCCCGATCGAGGATCTCCTCACCGCCCTGCTCGAGTGGTTCGAGGGCACGGTCGGGCTTTCCTGGGCGTGGTCGATCGTGGCGCTCGTCGTCCTCGTCCGGTTGGTCCTCGTACCGATCACGGTGCGTCAGATCCACTCGATGCAGAACCTCCAGGCGCACGCACCGGAGATGAAGGAGATCCAGCAGAAGTGGAAGCACGACCGCGCGCGGCAGAACGAGGAGCTGATGAAGTTCTACCGCGAGAACAAGATCAACCCCGCTTCCTCGTGTCTGCCGATCGTCCTCCAGATCCCGATCTTCATCTCGCTCTTCTACGTCCTGCGCGACTTCGACACGGAGATCCTCTGCGAGCGCGGCGAGGGGTTGGTGGGCGCGCGATGCACCGAGTTCCTCGCGCAGTATCCCGTCTCGAACCTCGAGTTCCTCGGGCTCGTCGACATCACCGAGGAGACGATCAAGGGCTGGGGGCCGCTGCTGCTCGTCGTCTACGTCGCGAGCCAGCTCACCTCGTCCTACTTCATGTCGACCTCGATGCAGAAGGCGCAGCGGATCCTGCTGCTCGTCCTGCCGATCGTCTTCATCCCGTTCATCCTCAACTTCCCGTCGGGCCTGATGGTCTACTGGCTGACGACGAACCTTTGGACGACCGGTCAAGGCCTCGTGACCCGGAAGCTCATGCCGAAGCGCGATCTCAAGGCACTCGAGGAGCGCCGCAGCTCGCGGACGCCGCCGAAGGAGCCCAAGGATGAGCCGCCTCCGGCGCCCGCCGGCGTCGCGAAGCGCAAGCCGTCCGTCAACGACCGGCCCTCGGGCGACGGCGCCCCCAAGCCCGTGGCGGGCCCGCCACGCCGCGTGAAACGCAAGCGAAGCGGCGGAGGCAGACGCCGGTGAGCGAGGAGGTCTCCGTCGAGGCGAGCGGCGAGACCGTCGGCGAGGCGAAGTGGTCTGCGCTCCGCGAGCTCGAACGGCTCGCGCCGGGCGTCGACCGCGAGGCGGTGCAGTTCCAGGTCGTGAGCGAGGGCGAGCGCGGCCTGCTCGGGGTGGGCTACGCGCCGGCCAGGGTCGTCGCGACCGTCGATCGGCCGGAGGTGGCGCCCGAGGACGCGGTCGAGGGCGAGGCGGCGATCGCCAAGGAGCTCCTCGAGCGGGTGCTGGCCACGAGCGGGGTCGGTGGCGCGGTGCGGATCGACGAGTCGGACGACGAGGTGCGCGCGACCGTGACGGGCGACGATCTCGGCCTGCTGATCGGCAGGCACGGCCAGATGCTCGACGCGCTCCAGTACCTCGCGAACGCGATCGGCCACCGCAGGCTCGGCGAGGACCGCCGCAGGATCGTCGTCGACGCGGCCGGCTACCGCGCCCGTCGCGAGGCGACGCTCGAGTCGCTCGCACGGCGGAGCGCCGAGCAGGCAGCTGCGACCGGTCACAACGTCGAGCTCGAGCCGATGAGCGCGGTCGAGCGCAGGATCGTCCACGAGTCGTTGAAGGACGATGCCGAGGTGACGACGGCGAGCGAGGGCGTCGAGCCGAACCGCTACGTCGTCGTCGTGCCCCAGCGTTCTGTGGACCGAGGCGCCGCGGATGAAGAGCAGGTGTCCGACTGAAGTCGGACACCGGAGTGCGGCGGCACGCTGTGGACTGACGTGTCACCGGGCTCCGGCTTCAGCCGGAGACCCCTGACGCGCCTCGGGCGATCGTGTGACATCCACGCCACATGAGCTCCTCGACCGCTGGCTCGCGGCCGTCGTCGCTACCCGCGGGCTCACGGCGCTCGCCGGCGAGGAGGCACGCCGCATGCTGCTCGACGATGCGCTCCGCGGCCTCCCGCTCGTCGCCGCCGAGAGCGGCCGTATCGTCGACGTCGGCTCGGGCGGCGGCTCGCCCGGGATCCCGCTCGCGGCCTCGCTTCCCGACCGAGACGTGACGCTCCTCGAGGCGGAGCGCCGGAAGTGCGACTTCCTCGGGGGCTGGACCGAGCGGCTGCCGAACCTGCGCGTCGTCTGGGGACGGGCCGAGGAGCAGCCGCTCGAGACCTACGGCGTCGCGGTCGCGAAGGCGCTCGCGCAACCGCCGATCGCGGCGGAGTGGTGCCTGCCGCTCGTCCGGGAGGGCGGCGCGGTCCTTCTCTGGGTCGGGCCGAGCGCCGACCTCGACCGTGTCGCCCGCGTCGCCGACCGGCTTGCTGCGGGGCTCGAATCCGCCCCGGACGGCTTCGCGGTGCTCCGTAAGCTCGGCCCCACCCCTGCGGGGTTCCCGCGCCGGACCGGTGTCGCCCGCAAGCGGCCTCTGGCGTGACCAGGTGAAGGCGACGGTCACGATGCTGTGAGGTGCGTAAGGTTCTGGCCGCTCCCGGCGAGCTCCTCGCAGTATCGGGCGAACGTCCGGGTCTGGTCGACGCTCTCCTTCCGGGAGGGTTTGCCCGCGTCGTACGGTGCCCGCTCGTCGAGGGCCTGCTGCAAGAGGTCGTGCCACCTCGTATCGAGGTGGTCGATGGCCCAGAGCAAGGCAGCCCTCTTCGAGAGCACCTCGGCAGTCGCGAGCGTGGCGAGGAAGCGGCAGTACGTCGTCACGGCGTACCGTTGTCCCCAGCCGATGTCCAGCGACATCCATGTGTGGAAGTCGCGCCAGAAGGCAGCGACCGCGGCCCGGGCGAAGGCACGCATCTCCTCCGGCGGAACCGGATCGACGAGAGTCGCCGGCGCAGGACCTGCCAACGCCACGCCTCGCTCGCGCAACGACCACCGTGCGACGACGTCGTTGCAGTGCGTCGACCACTGCATCTCGTGCCGGCCGTGGTCGATGTAGAGCCAGTCCCTGCCCAGCCCGCCGAGGGTCTGCAGCTCATCGGCGACCGGATAGGAGCCTTCGAGGTGTCGGCACCAGAAGGCGGCACGGGTCGGGATCTCGTCGTGCAGCCTCCGCAGCGCGCGTTCCTGCTTGTCGGTGACCTGCTCGTGGACGGGGATCAGGAAGTCGCAGTCGCTCGCCAGGTCGGCGTCCCCGACCGCGAACGAGCCCTGGAGGTAGACCCCGACCCGGTTTGCGTCGAGGATCTCGGCAGTCCGCACGGTGAGCTCGGCGAGCAGGTCGTTGAGCTCCTGGAACCGGGTCAGCTGCATGGGGATCACGCTATCCCGATCAACCCGGCCCGCGATCGATCCAGAAGACCCGGTATGCGAGGCGCGGCTCCGCACGATGCGGCCGTTCCGCCCGGCCTGCGACGCGGAAGCCCCAGCCGCCGACCTCCTCCTCGAGCGACCGCCGCTCGGCCTCCTCGTTGAACTTCCCGATCACGAGCCGTCCGCCCGGGGCGACAGCCCGGTCGAGGAGGTGGGCGACGAGCGCTCGTCTCCGCGGCACGGGCACGTACTCGAGGCCCGTGCGAACGGTGTCGAACCGGCGCGGCGGCTCCCAGCCGAGCCCGTTCCCGACGAAGATCCGCTTGGCCCAGTGCGGATATCGCCGTCGCGCGAGCTTGGCGAGCTCCGGGGAGATGTCGAGCCCGTACGGCTCGCTGCCCGTCCAGCGGTGCACGCTTTCCATGAGAAGGCCGTTCGCGCAGCCGACGTCGAGAAACCTCTCACCGCGAACTGCCTCGGCGACGATCCCGCGCGAGTACTCCCAATCCTCGGGCGTCCCGGAGTGCCCGGAGGCGCCCTCGTCGGTCGCCGCGCTGAGGTAGGCGGGAACGACGATCGCAGCCATCGCCGCGTGCCAGCCGTCGTCGTCGAGCTCGCCGCCGGCGTACGCCTCGTCGACTGGCTCGACCGCCTGCCAGGCGCGCTCCTTCGCATCCTTCCACGCGTCGTTCACGTCCGGGACGGAGGCTAGCCTCGACGGGATGAGCGCCAGGGTCGTCGCCGTAGCGAACCAGAAGGGCGGCGTCGGCAAGACTACGACCGCCGTCAATCTCGCGGCCTGCCTCGCAGAGGCGGGTGAGCGCTGCCTGCTCGTCGACCTCGACCCGCAGGCGAACGCGACCTCGGGGCTCGGCCGACGCGCGAACGGCCACTCGACGATCGACCTGCTCGACGGTGTCCCGCTCGTCGAGCTCGCCGTGCCGGGGCCGGTCGCCAACCTCGAGCTCGTGCCGGCGAAAGCGGAGCTCGCTGCGACCACCGTGCAGCTCTCCGCCCTCGAGGGGGGCGAGCGCTATCTCTCCGACGCGCTCGACGAGGACGCTACGGAGCGGTACGGCTTCGTCTTCCTCGACTGCCCGCCGTCGTTCGGCCCGCTGACGGTGAACGCCCTCGCCGCGGCCGACTGCGTGGTCGTCCCGGTGCAGGCCGAGTACTACGCGCTCGAGGGGTTGTCGCAGCTCCTCGGCTCGATCGACCTCGTCAAGCGGCGGCTCAACCCACGTCTCGGCGTCGCCGGAATCCTCCTGACCATGGTCGACGCGAGGACGAGGCTCGCCGAGGAAGTCGAGCGCGAGCTCCGGACGCATTTCGGCAACCTCGTCTTCACACAGACCGTCCCTCGCTCGGTGCGCCTCGCGGAGGCGCCGAGCCACGGGCTCCCCGCAATCGCCTACGACCGCCGCTCCGCCGGCGCCGAGGCCTACTGGAAGGTGGCGATGGAGCTTGTCGAGCGCACCTGAGCAGCCGTCGCAGCGGAGGGGCCTCGGGCGAGGGCTCGAGGTGCTGGTGGGTGGCGCCGGTGTCGGCCCGGAGCTTCTCCACGTCCCGGTCGACGCGATCCACCCGAACCCGCGCCAGCCGCGACGTCGCTTCGAGCCGGAGGCGACCACCGGGCTCGCTGCATCGCTCAAGCACCAGGGCGTGCTCCAGCCGGTTGTCGTCCGGCCACGCGCGGCCGGGGGATACGAGCTCGTCGCGGGCGAGCGACGCTGGCGTGCCGCGCGCGAGGCGGGGCTCGAGACGCTTCCCGCGCTCCTCCGCCACGCCGACGACCGCGAGGCGTTGCTCCTCGCGCTCGTCGAGAACGTCGCGCGCGAGAACCTCTCCCCCGTCGAGGAGGCCCGCGCCTACGCCTCGCTCGACGACGAGTTCGAGCTCTCGCTCGGCGAGGTGGCGGAGCGTGTGGGCCGGTCGAAGCCGAGCGTCTCGAACCGGCTCAGACTGCTCGAGCTGCCCGAGGAGGTGCTGTGGATGCTCGCGCGGTCGGAGCTCACGGAGGGCCACGCGCGGGCCGTGCTGGCGGTGCCGGACGACGACGCGCGGATCCGCCTCGCGCGACGCGTCGTCCGCGACGGGATGACGGTGCGGGCGACCGAGCGTGCGGCCCGTGAGAACGGCGCGCGGCGCAGGCCACGTGCGACGCCGGTCGACCCGATCCTCGGCGAGCGGGCCCGGGCAGCGGCCGAGCGGCTCACGGGCCTCCCGGCGCGCGTCGCAGCCGGCAAGCTCGAGCTCCACTTCGGCGACGAGACGCGGCTCGAGGAGCTCGTCGAGTTCCTCGAGGCTCTCTAGCGCGCGTCAGTCCCGAAGCTCGCTCTTCAGAAGCTCCATGAGCATGCCGTCGTGCCAGCCGCCCCCGTCGGTGTCGCGCTCGTACTGGCGCATGACGCCGATCTTGCGGAACCCGACCGCTGCGTAGGCGCGGATCGCGGGCTCGTTGTCCGCGGCAGGGTCGATC
>Ga0183260_10001635_pt1 | contig 18638 bp, 28 predicted proteins | sample AntDrymUQ4972206_2_FD_129768 | JGI IMG/M metagenome (GOLD analysis project Ga0183260, IMG submission 129768) | Polar desert sand microbial communities from Dry Valleys, Antarctica - metaG UQ497 (22.06) (version 2) (version 2) | ecosystem: Environmental > Terrestrial > Soil > Desert | place...
TCCGGGTGCCCCCAGCATGAGGGTGCCAATTGGGTCGCAAGGATACGGGTCAGCCCGGACCACCAACTTTCTAACAAGACGTTGGAGCCGACCGCAAGCGGCGGCTCAACGTCAGAGCCGTTAGACAGATCCAACTATGCCTGGTGCTCGTGGAAAAGGGTCTCGGCGGTTCCCCGGGAGAGACGGCGGAAAGCGGAAATCACGCGTTTCCGACTGGAGGATGAAAGCTTTGCACGCGGTCGATTCTCTAGCGAGCCTGGGCGTTGCCAGAGGAGAGGTCTATTTCTTCTCGAGCGAAAAGCCCGATCGTTGCATTTACCGAATCGATCAAGCGGCATCGCGCGGAGGCTGGGTGTATTGGCCTGAGCTATCGAGGGCTTCATTTCGGCACACCTCTTTCCGCATACACTTTCGCGACGTGGACCGGGAGGTCGTCATTGCTGCCCTTGAGAAAATTCCAACGACTGCCTAACAAGCGGTTGGAACAGACACCGGGCGCTTCGCTGGCCGACGCTGCTCAACCGCCAAGCCGTTATACGGAGGAGTGTTCACGTGCAGGTGGCTAGTCGGTGGATCTGAACCGCACCGGTTTGCGTAGAGGGCATCTGATTTGGTTTCACACTAACGCCTCGGCCTCGTTCAGCGCATCGTAATAGCTCCTCTCCTTCTCCGCCGACGGGATGTCTCCGATCTCACCATGAAGCCTTCTGTGATTGAACCAATCGATCCATTCCAGGGTGGCAAACTCAACATGTTCCCTGGTTCTCCATGGTCCTTTGTTCTTGATGAGCTCAGTCTTGTAAAGGCCGATCGCGCTCTCGGCCAGGGCGTTGTCATAAGAGTCACCCACAGAACCTACTGAAGGCTCGATCCCGAAGTCCTTCAATCGCTCGGTGTACCGGATGGATACAAATTGCACTCCACGGTCGCTGTGATGAACGAGTCCTTTGAGATCTGCTTTTCGTCGCCAGGTCGCCATCTCCAATGCTTCCAGCGCCAGATCGGTGCGAAGGTGAGTCTCGAGGGCCCAGCCCACGATCGTGCGGCTGAACGCATCGATCACGAACGCGACATAGACGAAGCCCTGTCTCGTCTTGACGTAGGTGATACCTGCGAGCCAAAGTTCGTTAGGTCGGGAGGCATTGAAGTTGCGGTCGACCAGGTCAGGAGGCCTTAGAGCGCTTTCATCTGTGACGGTGGTTCTCTTGAAGCTACCTCTGCGGATGCCTTGTATGCCAAGGCTTCGCATCAGTCTCTGCACGGTGCACCTGGCGACAGCGACCCCTTCACGGCAGAGCTGCTTCCAGACCTTGCGATGTCCGTAGACCTGGTAGTTCTGATTCCAGACATCAAAGATCAACCCCATCAACGATTCATCACGAAAGCGTCGAAGAGATAGAGGCCGTTTCCTGGCCGCGTAGTAAGTGGAGACGCTGCACTCAAGCACCCGGCATATGGGCTCGACCCCGAAGCGATCCTTCTCCTCGTCGAGGAAACGGTTCATCTCGTGCGGGGACGGTCGAGCTCCTTCGCGAAAAAAGCCGAGGCACTTTTGAGTATCTCGTTCGCTCGCCGAAGCTCGAATATCTCCTTCTTTAGCTCCCGGTTCTCTGCGATGAGATCACTGGTGGCTCCCGGACGCAATCCTCCGTCGACCTCAGCCTGGTTCACCCAGTGCCTGAGAGTCTCCTTATTGATCCCAAGCTGCTGGGCCACGCGCCCAATGGCGCCTCGCTCTCCGCTCTCTTGAACCATCCGAACTGCTCGATCGCGCATCTCCTGTGGGTACTGTCTAGGTCTTGTCATGGGTCTATCCTTTCCGAATGACAGACCCTCTATCAATCCCGGTGCGGTTCAGTGTTGTTGACCCTTGAACAACTGCACGCGCGAACCCGAACATCTCGAATCCAGCACCAAATCAACTTTCGAAGCGATATGCCGACGGACGACTCGGCCTTTCCGGATGCGGGCAGCTGGCCCATGTAGCGAAAGGCAGCGGCGACTAAGTCGCCTGGGTTGACTAAGTTGATCAACTCGGACGATGTCCACCAGTCATGGTTGGCCCTGGACAGAAATCTTCGTGTGGGTTTCGACGGCTCGTAGCAGAGGCATGTCTGCTGTCAGTAACTCGGCCCCCAGGCTTTCAGCGAGCGCTACGTAGGTAGCGTCGTATGCGGAGAAATTCGACCGCAGTTGAAGGACCCTGCTGAGCAATGACTGGTGACCATGTCGAGTCAACGGCAAGTCAAGGTAATCCTCGAGCGCTTCCTCGGCTCGAGATAGCGAAACAAGTTTCTCGGCGATGCCGCGGCGAAGGGCCGCTGTGACCTCCACATCACAAAGTGCCGGTACGTGGACATCTGTCTCAGGATCCCGCAACACTACTCCTACGGGTTCAGAAGCCTCTGTTCCCAGCAGATATTCAACGAGGCTGGATGCGTCAGCAACGACGAGCCTCAGGAAGCCCTCCGAGAAGATCGTTCATCGCGGATCAAGTCCGCGGCCCGACGATCCAGCTTTACGGGCCTTCTCCCTTCGATGCGCTCGAATACCTCGAACGCTGGTGGGCGGGACACCTCTCGCTCCAGTAGCTCCTCGATGTAATCGGTAAGGGTGAGTCCAGCGGCTTTGGCACGCTTGGAGAGTTCACGATGAAGTCGATCGGACACATTACGAACTTGAATCATCTTCGACATGTGCCTAGCATGGCACATGTGCAGCACATGTGACAACCCCTTCGTCCTCAATAGGGCTTGCGTAGGTCAGGGAACATCGGAAAATGCCTGACGTTGGTCGTGGCCAGGTCCGCGTCCAGCGCTTGGGCCGAGGCACCAACGATGTAGTCGATGGAATCCACGCCTCGATGTGACTTCAGATATTTTCGAGCCAGGTCCCCGGCGCGATCGGCAAGTTCGAGATCGACATCCACCCACTGGATCTCGTCGAGGAATGCTCGAGTGGCCCTCTCCTCCTTCGGAAGCATCCCTGCCAAGACTTCCGTTCGAACGACACTGACACTCCAGAGCTCGTCGCCCCGTGACTTGTCGTCTGCGAGGTAAGCCGTTGCTTCCTTGTGGCCCCGGAGGTGGTCGATCAATACGCTTGTGTCTAGAAGCACCTTCATCGCGACTGATCGTGAAGTTTCGAGAGCCTTCCCCTCCGCATCCTCTCGACGTACTCCGCACCCGTTTCACGACGCTGTTTCCAAGCTCCGGATGTTCGCTTGAGAACCTTTAGAAACGCCTCAGGGTCGGAGGCGTCCCTCAAGTAGGTAGTGTCGATCGCTTCTCGTATGAGGTCGGATTTCGAGCGACCGGTTTTGTTCGAGCGCTCCGACAGGGCCTTGTCTTCTTCATCCGTAAGGTAAATCTGGGTTCGATTCATGACTGATGTATATATACATCACTACCTCGAACTTGGTCAATAAGGGCATGACGATCGAGCGGCCCGGAGGATGGGCGCACGACAACCCGCGCCTCTCTGCATCTTGATGTCATGACGTGTCTGATGTTAATGTGACACTCATGGGAAAAATCCGGACGACGCTCACCATCGATGAAGAAGTCATGCGGGCAGTGAAAGTACAGGCCGCTAGGTCCGGGAAGGCCGACGGCCAGGTGATCGAGGAAGCTCTACGACGAGACCTCGGTCTTGATCTGCTGGAGCGGCTCTGGTCTCGCAGCGACTTGACCGAAGAACAAGCAATGGATCTGGCGCTAGAGGCACAACAAAAGACTCGCCGGCGCAAGAGCTGAATGAGGGCAGTTCTCGATCCAAACGTAATCGTGTCGGCGTTGCTCACCCCACAGGGGTCCCCGGGAAAGATCCTCTTGCTGTGGCTTGGTGGCGCTTTTGAATTGGTCGTTAGCCCGAAACTGCTTGAAGAACTGGGGCGGGTACTGCGTTACTCAAAGATTCGGAAACGGATAGCCGAGGAAGAGGCAGATGAAGCTATCGACGTTCTTGCTCGTTGGGGTTCTCTCACCGAAGATCCGGCGTCCCCCCCTTCGATTCGCACATCAGATCCCAAAGACGATTACCTCATGGCGCTTGCTGAATCCTCGGCTTCAGCCATCGTCAGCGGTGACTCGCACCTTCTGGAACTGGACAGCGGTCTTCCTATTTATTCGCCGAAGGCTTTTCTCGAGTTGATCCAGGGTTAAGAGGAACGCTCAACCGCAAGCGATCTGCACTCTTCCAGCGTGTGGGAGTTCCTGACATCGCCTTATCGTGCTAGGCTTTAGCCTAGTCATGCAAGGGAACGAAGTCAGATCACTGAGGGCCCACTACGGATGGACCCAGCGTGAACTAGCGAGTCGCCTCGGAACCGATTCGGTGACGATTTCGCGCTGGGAGCGTGGGGTCTCGCGACCTCGGCCTTCGGCTGCGACAAGGTTGAGCGAGCTATCGAATCCCTTGCCCTCCGAGGTTGAATCCCTCGTTGGCAGACTGGGCGTTGCCCGCAGTGTTGGGATCCTGAGACGTCGACTTCTTCTTCAGCGTCCCCGTCCCAGTAAGAGGTTCTCCGAAGATCCGGCCCAGCGCCTGCGCAAGGTGGACAGAGCTCAAAAAGAGCAGGCGGAACTCAAAGATAGAGTGCGGCTCGTTCCATGAAGGGCTCGCTCACCGAAGCGTTACTCGCCGTCCACGACGTGCTTGCAAATGCGGGCGTTAAGCACGCTCTGTGTGGAGGTCTCGCCGCAAACCTATACCGCGATGAGGTGCGGGCTACCTCGGATGTCGATCTGGCAGTGATCCTCAGCCCAACTAGGTCCATCGAGCTAGTAGGGGTGTTATCCGATGCAGGCTGGACCGCCGAACCCTACTGGCGCAAGAGTGAACAGTTACGACTCACTCGAGCAGAGCTTCCGCGAGTTGACTGCATCATCGCGACAACTGACTACGAGCGGGCCGCCATAGATAGAGCAGTTCAGGCGAACATCGAAGGGACTCCGATAAACGTGCTCTCCGCTGAAGACCTCATCATTTTCAAACTAATGGCTGGTCGGGCGCGTGATTTCGAAGCCGTGGCAGCGATCATCAACACGCTTGGCGATCGTCTCGACACCGACTACATAACCGGATGGCTCGAACAATTCGGTGTCCCTGACGTCTGGTTACGCGCAAAGGAAGAAGCGAAACGCGAAGCCGGAGAATGGTGACCGAGACACCCCCTTTGCGGGTGCTCAAACAGACAGTACGTTTCCGACCGCCGGATCTGCGCCACCTGTGAGCTGCTGCTGCCAGACTCGAAGTACAGCTTCTTCGCCAGACTCATGGTTCACCGTCATCCATCCCTGCAACGGCTCGCTGAAGGTGCGCCAGGCTTCGGCCAACCGGTCAACGTAGCCCTTTACTCCCCAATCCTCAGTCCTTTTAGCTAGCCAGGTTGGAGCGAAGAAGAACTCTTGCTCGCCGGCGAGTGAGGCCCGGTCCTTGTCCTCGTCCCAATGCGTATCGCCGAGAGCCATCGAATAGACCAGCCTGTCCCCGAGGCGCTCTTTCAACCCGACCCGCACCTTAGGACTTCCCGCCACGTCAACGTAGACCAGTGACTGATCGTCTGGCATTAACGCGACCTCGTCATACGTGAGCACCTGGTCGTAACAGCCGAGCCCCGCTGTGAACTTGCGGTTCTTCTGCGAGGTGAGACCTATGACTTGGATCTTGGATTCATGACTGGAAAGAAGGAACGCAATCCCATAGGCGGTCTTGCTGGACGCGCTCGACAGCGCGACGGCCCCTGCTCCGACGAAGCCCTTATCAGCGAGGAAATCGAAGGCTAGGAATGACGTGACGAACAACGGACGAAGGATCATCTGCTCGTTCTCGTGATCTGGGTCGTAGACGGGATCCCGATCGGTCAGGAAATATTGGTTGTACGCCTTCGGCAGCGAGAGCCGGTGAGCCGCTACATCCCTAAGTCCAGCGGTGTTCGGTTTGGCCTTGACGGTCAGGTAAGACGAGATCGGATAGAACCCGTAATACCGCTCCCCTACCTCGACACCCTCACAACGAGAGGCCGCCACTTCTGCGAATCCCCACACCGGGGGGCGGCCCCACCCTGGCTCACTGGAAGGGAAGTATCCCCAGTACCCGATCGCATCTCCATACACCGCGTACGTCACGTTGTTGGCAGTGAGCGCGAACTTCTCGATCCGAAGTTGAACCTCATCCGCTTCCAAAGCTCTGCTTGGATCCTCGCCTTGGACGAACTTCGCTACATGAAGGTCATCACGCTGGACCAACAGATCCACAGCCACTATCGGGAATCTCGGATCTGGTCGATGTGGCTTTCCAGATGAGCGCACAGGGGGATCCTGATCAGGTCTTCCACAGTCAGCTCCCGGCCAACGTAATCGAACTTGGTTCGAAGATCGTCCACCGATACTTTCTCGACGAATGCGCTCGTGCGCTCGAGGTTGTCCCTTAGTTGCTTGGAAAGAACATCAGCCGGTTGATCTGCCGCCTGACTGGTCACCGCGTCGCGCATCTTGAGCATCTCAAAGATGTCGCCGGAATCCCCCTTCTTCACGGCGACCTGATGCGCAAGCCAGCCGAAGTACTGAGATGACGTGACCATGTGAGCCAGCGTCTCTACCGGGCTCCATTCCGCCGGGGAGCCCCCCTGTGACGTGATCGATGCTGTGAGTTCGTCGACGTCATCGGCGATCTTCTTCAATCGATCTACAAGTTTTTCCTTCTCGTGTCCGAAGTAGTCGGACACGATTGCCTGAACATCTTCTCGGGTGAATCCAGTGCTCTCGTCTTTCATCTATCCCCTCCGTGTCAATGATCAAAGAACCTTATTCGCAAACTCACGAAGGGCAACAACCGTCTCTATTCTGAATCCGTGGAAGAAGCCGTGACTACCACCTTCGAGGATCACGAGTTCGACATCTTCACCCCGCTCGGCATTGAACTTCGCGTGAGCGAGTGGCACGGTCGAGTCTTGGTCCCCATGCATGATCAGGGCCGGAACGGCGAGATTAGGCGGCTGCTTCTGGCCGTCTAGCTGATTCTGGATCGCGTCGTTGCGCATCCCTTCCAATCCGGGCGGAGCAGAGAGCCGAGATCTCAGGTAGTCCCTGAGGCTCTCGATGACAAGCGGCTCAGCCTTAACCCGGTCGACCTCCGTCTGCGACATGATGGCAAGGGCAGCATGCTCGTTGAATTCCTCCAGTTCGGCCGCGGCCGCGACGAAAAGCATCTCTTGATCGTAGGCAACCTTCAGAACGTCGTCGGCCATAGCTGCCTCGACCTCGGACAGCTCGTGGCGTGGAACCACAGGTGTCGCAACAGCACACCACAGCACCAGACCGGCGACGCGCTCTGGAAACAGGGCCGCGGCCCAGATCGCCGCCGGGCCCCCATTCGAAACGCCCAGGGCGATGGCCCTATCGACATCCAAAGCGAGGAGAACGGCATCGATCAAGCGCCCTTGTTCCTCGAACGTCCGAGCAGTCTCCAACGGGGTTTGTCCGTACCCGGGCCTCGCGATGGAGATGATCCTGAAGTTGGGAAGCTCGGCCCTCAGCCACGCGTAACCATCGACGCCCGACCCGAAGCCTCTGCCATGCATAACAACGATCGCTGGCCCTTCGCCAACATCTTTGACTTCCACATCGCCCACCGAGGTTCCCAGCACTCGCGGGGGCCCAGATGCCGTCATCTACCCTCCTTGATCTGCGCCAATCGTAGCTGCATCGGGGAGCGGTTCCTTGTGGCGGATATCATCCGCCCATGGATAACAAGACCACCATCGCCCCCCTTGAACGAACGCCTCTTTTCCAAGGACTATCCAAAAAAGACCTAAAGAGCTTGGCTAAGGCTGGCAAGGCCGTAACGGTGCTACCGGGGCGCGAGATCGTCAAAGAGGGCGATCCTGGGGTTGCCTTCCACCTGATCCTGTCCGGCAGCGCCAAGGTAACGGTTGGGGGCCGGGCTCGTGCCAAGTTGGGTCCCGGCGACTATTTCGGAAAGATGTCACTGATCGACAAGGAGCCAAGGGTCGCAACGGTGACTGCGGAAACGAAGATCGAAAGCTTCGTCATCAGCACCTGGAATTTCCAAAGGATCATCAAGGATTCTCCTTCCATCGCTCTCAAACTGCTCATCGAGATGACGAGCAGGCTTAGACGATTGGAAAGGTCGCTCCAGCACTAACCCGTATCCGTCTGGGCACTATCAAGCACCACCTAACAAACGAAAGGAACCCTTATGTCAGAACAAACCTGGTCTGAGTTCTTAAGCAGGATGCGCGAGCTTGCAGACCTCACTCACATCGGCAACCTGATGGGATGGGACCAGCAGACGATGATGCCTCCCAAAGGAGCTGCCGGACGCGGTAATGCCACGGGGACCCTCGCTGCCATCGCTCACGAGCGCGTCGTCGATCCAAGGTTCGGCGAGATCATCGAACAGCTCGAGTCGCAAGAACTGTCTGACGAACAGCGCGTCATGGTCGCGCGATTGCGCAGGGACAGAGATCTGCAAGTCAAGATCCCCGCTGACCTAGTCCAGGCGCTAGCTGAGGCGACAAGCACGGCTCACTTCGTCTGGGCCGATGCCAGACAGAAGAGCGACTTTCAGCTGTTCGCTCCGCACCTCGAGAAGATCCTTAGCCTGACCTCTGAAAGGGCCGAGCATCTCGGCTACGAAGACGAGGCCTACGACGCGCACCTCGATATCTTCGAGATGGGGACCACTACCAAGGACGTTGAAGCGGTCTTTCGGAGGGTCGCCGATGAGGTGAGGCCACTGCTGGACCGCGTCCTCGGATCGGAGAACTCCGATAAGGACCTTCCAACCATTCCCGACCACACCGACCAACTCCTCGCATATTCCAAAAACCTCGTCGAGCGGATGGGTTTCGATATGCAGGGCGGACGGATCGATCTCGCGGCACATCCATTCTGCGCAGGAACCGAGCCCGGAGATGTTCGCCTCACAACGCGCGTTGATCCAAACAATCCCAAGGAATGCATCATGTCGTGCTTACACGAGATGGGCCACGGAATGTACCAGCAAGGCATCCCAGAGGGATGGCTTGGCACTTCCATCGGCACCTACATCTCGCTCGGGGTTCACGAGTCGCAGTCACGCCTGTGGGAGAACCACGTCGGCAGGAGCATGGCCTTCTGGGAAGGCGAAGCCCCCAGGGCAGCCGCGGCGATTCCGGCTTGGAAAGCCCTGACCGCCTCGGACTTCTACGAAGCGGTCAACCGCGTGGATCCAGAGTCATTCATCCGCGTAGAGGCAGACGAACTGACCTATCCGATGCATGTGATCTTGCGTTTCGAACTGGAACTAGCTATCTCGCGCGGCGAGATGAAGGTCGCAGACCTCCCGGATGCATGGAACGAGGGGATGAAGCGCCACCTTGGCATCACTCCCCCAAACGACGCTAAAGGCGTTCTACAGGACGTTCACTGGTCATCGGGATTGTTCGGTTACTTCCCGACCTACCTGCTGGGATCGATCTACTCTGCCGCCCTTTACCGCAAAGCCACCGAGGATCTTGGCGGCGAAGAAGCGATGGATAAATCGCTTCGCGAAGGGCTCTTCGAGCCCCTGCTCACCTGGCTTCGGGACAAGGTCCACAGCAAGGGGGCCACGCTCGACCCGTTGGACCTGATAAACGAGGCCACTGGGCGCAAGCAGGGCTCCCCGATAGATATCGAGCCTTACACGTCGCACTTGCGAACCAAGTACCAAGGCTGAATCGGACCGACCGTCAACCGTCAAGCAGCAGTTCCTGCCAGCCGTCATCTGTCTTTCGTTATCGCCGCCGGCGCTTTCGCCTCTTAGGCTGATATCCCTTCAACCGAAGCGCTAGCCGCTTAGGTTGATATCCCTTCAACGCAAGCGCGAGCCCTGTCGATGAAGCGCCCAAATAATTGTAGAACCATCCGGTCAGGATCAGGCCGATACCCAGTGCAAGAGTTTGCTCTGTCGTCATCGGCCCAGTGCGTGCTAGTTCCTCTCCTGTCCCAGTTGTACCTCGTCCAGCAGTCGACCCCCTGCCTCGGCGTCGTCTTGTTTCCCCGACGGGGTGCGCGCACGTGGGCCTGTTGATGGTGTTGGTGTCCAAGGTGACTGCCGCCGTTCGGGCAAGGAACCGGCCCTCCAACGTTGTGCTGGTATTCGCGGTGATCGACTCCTGAGCCAGGATGCTTCCCTTGAAGTCCGTCGTCGTTCCGAGGGTCGCGGAAGTACCTACCTGCCAAAAGATGTTGCATGCCTGGGCACTGTTGATAAGTCGCACGCTGCTATTGGATGCAGTGGTCAGGGTGGATCCGATCTTAAAGATGAAGACAGCGTTGGGGTTGCCCTGGGCATCGAGCGTCAGGGCCCCGGTCAATTGAGAAGACGACGAATAGCAATAGACACCTGCCGTCAGTGTCTTGCCGCCAAGATCCTGTCCGGTTAGAACCACACCGCACGCCCGACCGGCTGCATCGTTATAGGCGGTGGTCAAGTCTGACTGGGCCTGGGCTGCAACCGCGTCGCCAGCATGGGTGGTTCCGTTAACCGTACCGTTAGGGGGGCCCGTGAATCCAACCACTGCATTACCCGGACTCACTCCCAGATTTCCATTCACCACGGTTGGTCCCGTGTTGGTGACGGTCGGTCCACCCAGAACAGCGAAACTATCTGCGGTCCCAAGGCCAACTGTCGGATGAGTCGCCTCTGCCCTAGTGGGAATCAAGGCCACTATCGCTAGCGCCAGCGCTGAGAACTTCCTGACCATCTTCATCAGCCTCCTTTTAGGGACCGGCCAATCCTAGGCTAACTCAAAGCGGTCCCGTCGGATTAACGAAGGCCGCCGTTAGGAGGTTTCCGGGATGCTGAGCGATCGAACCTTAGAAGGTGGCATCGATCAGGCGGATGGCCCCGTTAGGAGGAGAGGTGAGATTCTGCTCCAGCAGATAGCCGGTCCGCGTGATCTTGAGGATCCGTTGAGCGACAGAACCCGGGTTGATCAACTGGAAATCCTGCCCGTTTTGGGCGGCCTGTTTGGCAGCACGCAGGAAAGAATTCAAACCGCTGGCATCCATGAAGGTCAGAAGCTTGAGGTTGAGCACGATGCCTGTGCGACCCTTTCCCTGGGCGTCTTCTAGGAACTTCTCGAGCACAGGTACGGTAGCCATGTCGAGTTCTCCGCTCAGATGCAGGTGCTCAACTCGGCCGAGTACAGCGCTGTAAACGCCAAATGGCAGCGGGTGCTCGATGAGTTGATTCATGAAGTACCGGCCTCGCTGGGAAGCTGAAGGGTTTCACCATCAGCCAAAGCGCTGCCCTCAAAGTCCTCGGTCCACTTCTTCATTACGTCGCAGATCTCATCCGCCGAGCTGGCTGCGGATATCTCCCTCTCAGTTCCGCTCGTGTCGAGGGTTTGAGTGATACGGGCACGCAAGCCCGTTTCATGCCCTGGCTCGACCCACATCCGCACTACTAAGACGCCTGTACGATCCGATTTCGATTCCATAAGCCACATGATGGACGTGTGGCGTCACCCCATCGTTACCGATTCGCCTCTTCGATCATGCCCTGGAGGTCTGGCGAGGGATCCAGGCCAAGTTCGTCCTGCATGAGTTGCTGGAATGCCTTGAATTGGGCTACTGCCGCGGCTGTATTGCCTTCAGCGATATGGGCCGCCATCAAGGCTCGCTGAGCACTTTCGCGCAAAGGCTCCCCCGCCACGGCTAGCATGCCTACCTGGACCGCCTGGCCAAATCGTCCCATCTGGGCGAGCCTTCGGCATAGGGCCTCTAGGGCCCGCAGCCGTAGCTGGGTGTGATGCTCACGCTTGATGAGCACCCAGTCCTCCGTCCAATCGGGCAGAAGATCGTGGGCCAAAAGGCTTTCATCTAGGTCGATCTCATCCAGATCCTGCGACTCATCAAGGATGCGGTATGCGAGGGACTCACTCGCGCGGACGTCGACGGCCACCGTCGGTGATAGTCGCATGTGGGGATCCACCACCTCTACCAAGGGATGCGGTGAACTACCAAGCCTCCATAGGGCCGAGCGCAAACTACCTGCCGCCCGTGGGTCGGTTACATCCCCCCACAGCGAGCCTGCGACATGTTGCCGAAGGAGCAGCCCTTCGTTCAAGGCAAGGAAACCGACCAACCGCTGAGCATTCATGGGGATACGCACCGATCTTGCATCGATGCTCAGGCTGAACGCGCCGAGCAGTCCGAGCTGAGCCCTTGTATCTTGCAATGGTAGAGACAAGGAAGCCGTCATCGATAAGCCCGGCCACGGCGGAGCCGGAGCGCCGAATCGGAAACTACCGCCTCGCGTTGGGTTTCGTACCAGACGTGCTTGGGCTGAGTGGACATCTCTAGGCCGATCCCACTGGGAAACCCTTGCGGTAAAAGGTAGCGCCCATTGTACGCCTTTTGGAGAAGGGAATCTCCATATCGAGAAACATGGCAATCGAGAGATGCGGCGCAAACGGACTTGAGGCTTCAAACCAGGGGGAGTACCTTGGTATGGGATGAAAACCGAACCGGGTCACGAAGAACAGCCGAACGACCTCGCCGCGAGCTTCGCCGAGATCGCTCGAGAACTGTATTCGGCACCCACCGTCAAGGAGACGCTCCACCGGATCGTGGACTATTCAGTGAAGACCATCGATGGCTGCTCAGGCGCAGGGATCTCGTTCATACAGAAAGGTGAAATCGTAACTCCGGTCTGGACAGAGCCTATGGTGCTCGAGGTCGACGAGATGCAGTACACGACCGGACAAGGTCCGTGCCTAGACGCGATCGCCCATGGGCAGAGCTTCTATGCAGAGGACCTGTCGACCGATCCCCGGTGGCCTCATTTCGGTCCAAAGGCGGCCAAAGCTGGGATGAGAAGCCTCCTGTCCTTCTGCCTTGCGGGCGAGAAAACGCTTGGGGCTCTCAATCTTTATGCACGGATCCCTCGGGCTTTCGATGCCACCGACAGGGCGACAGGCGTGATCTTCGCAACCCATGCCGGCGTCGCCCTAGGCGCTGCAGAGGACCTGGAGGACGCGACACAAGCTTTGGCGGTAGAAACCAAGCGATTAGAAAACCTCCATGAAGCGCTGGGGTCCCGGCAGGTCATCGGAAGGGCCGAAGGCATCCTCATGCAGCGAGAACTAATCACCTCGGATCAGGCATTCGACCTGTTGCGCAAAGCATCGCAGCAGCTGAATACGAAGCTTCGCGAAGTTGCTCAATTCGTCGTAGATACCGGAGATGTCCCCCGCCCTTCCGGATAGCTTAAAGTGTCGGACGACGAAAGGAGTTACCCATGTGCTTGACCTGTGGCTGCAACCTCCCCCACGAAGATCACGGTAAGGAGGGCTATCTGCTGATCGAGGATCTAGAACGAAGCGCCAAGAAAGACGACCTGTCACTCGACGATGCGGTCAAAAATCTGATCGCAACCGTTGAAGTGGCCAAGCAAGAAACCGAACACGAACATCGTTAAAAGTCCTAGCAAAAAGGCGTGACTGGGTGCTGGCTAGCTAGCGTTTGTTCGGAGCCCTGAATCGAAAGAGCGATAGCGCCAGGACCGAGGTTCCCACTACCCAAGCGGCCAGGATGGCAGTCTCCGTCGGAGCAGCTGTAAGGGGGCTGGCGTCGTGAGTCACTACGCTCAGCATGGAATCCAGCATCGGCTTGATGGGAAGGAACTGGACCGCACGCGCGACACCTGGCGGGAAGATGTCTTGAAGCAACCCCCCGCTGATGATTACGAGGACCGTCCCAAGAAGGTTCGTGACGCTTGAAACAACCTCGGTGTTGCCAGCTAATCCAGCTGCCGCAAACCCAAGATTGATGAAGACCAGGACCCCCATCACTCCAAGTGGAATCAGCCAAAGGACTTGGATCGGAGGGAGAACGTCAAGGAGACCCTGCCCCCGCTTGAGGTCTTGGGCCTCGATGATCATGCCTACGCCCAGCACCAAGAGGGTCTGGACCGACGCAAGAAGAGCCCTTGTGGTTGCCTCACTGAGCAAGAACAATCGCGCAGATGCCGGGGTCACCATGAGCCGCTTGAAAACGCCCGAGTCTCTATATCCAACGGCCTGACTTCCTCCGAACGAAAGCGCAGAAAAGATAACGCTGAACATCAGGACGGTCGGTAGGACATAACGAAACGGGGGAATCACACGGGTGGTTCTCAATGGCGAAACGTGGATGGTGACAACTTCGGAGCCGCCAGCCAGGTGCAAGTTGTACTTTTGGACGAAAGACTGGACTCGCTCAATGGTTCTGCCCAGCTGAGCTGCCTTCCTCTCGTCGAAGATGAAGCTGATAGTTACCTTGTCTGTAATCTCCGGAACCACGAGTGCACCGTCCAGCTTCCGTCGACCGAATGCATCTTTGAACTCGCCTCGAGAGCCGAGCAGCGTCAGATCGAAAGATCCGTCCTTCCGAAGGACCTCGATGAATCCGGCGCCTGATGGGCCGCCTTCGTTCACTATCGCCAGCTTGGATGTGTCCTCAGAGATATGCGTAGCTGCTCCAAGGAGCCCCGCGAAAAACAGTGGAAGGATTAGTGATGCGATCAGCGATCCACGATTCCTGACAAGCATCTTGAGTTGCACCACCATCATTCGCCGAAACATCAGTCCCTCAACTCGCTGCCCGTGATGGCGAGGAAGACATCCTCGAGGGTCGCCGGCTCGACCCGGATATCGTCGGGTCGAAGGTTGAGTTCAGCCAAGACCTGAGTGAAGGGACCTAATGACTCTGCCGGGTCATGGATCTCCAGATCGAATAAGACCCCATCGGGGATCTCTCGCTTGGTAAGGCGCACTACGCCAGGGATCGCAACAAGACGCTCTTCTGGCAGGTCGTCGCGACTCGTTAGAAACCTGATGTGATATGCGGAGTCGAGGGAACGGATGAGCTTCAATGGAGTATCTAGCGCCATCAGCTTGCCATGGTCGATGACACCGACTCGATCGCACAGGAACTCCGCCTCATCCATGAAGTGAGTTGTGACAACCACCGTCTTTCCGGTTTCTTTGTAGGCAGTTATCCGGTTCCAGATGCTTCGCCGACCCTGAGGATCGAGCCCAGAGGTTGGCTCATCAAGAAACAGGATCTCCGGATCGTTAACAAGACTCGCCGCTAGAGAAAATCTACGTTTCTGACCTCCAGATAGCTTCATCACCGCTTCCTTGCTCTTCTCCTCAAGACCAACAGAAGCTAGTAGACCAGCTGAGTCCACCTTCTTAGAAAAGAAAGAGCCGAAGAGATCGAGCAGTTCCTCCAGGGTGAGCCGCTGAAGATAGGCGCTCTCTTGCAGCTGAACACCGATCCGTCGCTTGATCGATCCTTTGCCTCCGGGAAGGGCTACACCGAGGACAGTGACGGTGCCTGATGTTGCCTCCTGAATGCCCTCGACGATCTCTAGAGTTGTCGTCTTTCCTGCCCCGTTCGGGCCTAGGAGTCCGAAGATCTCACCAACCCGGACCTCGAATGACACCTCATCTACCGCTCGCAAGTCCTTGCCACCAGGACCGCGAAAGACCTTCACCAGGTCGCGCACAGACACGGCTGATCTGGCGGTGGTCATCTGATCTCAGGCATCCGATGATTGAGCAGATCGATGCCCATTCAACCCGATCGGATAGGTCTGATCGTGATCTGGCCGCGCATCCCTGCCTCGTAGTGACCCGGTTCGTGGCAGGCGTACTCAAGCGTCCCTGTCTCACTGAACGACCAGATGATCTGTTTCGTTTCACCTGGTTGCATGGTGATGCTGTTGGATCCGCTATGCACGCCGCTCCCGAGGGTGAATTCGTGGACGCTTTTACCCGCGTTGGTCACCACGAACCCGATCGTCTCCCCTGCTGAAACACTTATCCTGCTCGGCACGAATGCCATCGTGTCGAGGGTAGTGACCTCGATCGTGCGCGTTGCATCTTCCGCATCGGCTGGCTCCCCAACTACTCCGGCGCCCTTGTGTGCACCGGAGGGAGCCTTGCCATCATCGACAGGACCCATGTGGCGGCCAGGGCCGTGTTTTCCACCCGTCGCAAATTGCAGGACGATGAACAACAGGATCACGCCGATCCCGACCGCCCCAAACACTTTCACCCAGCGTGGTGTTGCGTGGGTGTCCGAGGGAGACTCTGGACCGGGCTCGTCAGGGTAGTCATTCATGGAGTAACAAACTCTACAAGTACTGCCCGATGATCACTTCTGGGCAGTGTTATCGCATAGCATCGAATCACTAGGAACCTGCGACTACCGCGCGTAGGGATATGCCCCTTCAACGAAAGGAAGTCGCCGATATGCAAGCCCTAAAGCAAGCTTGGTGGGCCCCATTGGCCGGAGTGCTGGCACTCTCGCTGATAGGAGTAGCCTTGGCTTTCATCTTCGGGGAAGGCACTTCCAACCTCCTCGATGCCGAAAGTACAGTTGCTGGCATCTCGCTCTCGCTTGGAGGCGCAGCAGCTCTCGTTGCCGGACTTTGGAGTCGGCCGAATGTTCGCTGGCTCGGGAATGCGCTGGTTATCCTGGGCGCCGCTCTGGCCGGGATCTGGTTCTGGATCATCTACATGGCTCCTGCAGCGATCGCCGTCATCGTCGGAGTGATAATCAGCCAGACGCGTTCTGGGAAACCAGCGGCCGGGACGTCATAGCGCAACGAAGGCCCCCTCAAACGCCAACAAAGATCGTGATCCCTTGCCTTAAGTCCTCACTTCGACGAATCCCGCTGCAGCGAAATCGCCATCGAAGGCAAGTGCTTCTTTGACCCGCAACCTCCGCATCAAAGCGAAGCTGGTCGCGTCAACGAAGGAATAGTCTCGTTCGTCATGGCGCGACAACCATCGCCATGCATCTGCGATCAGATCCTCATCAGCGTGTCTGACGGTGAGGGAGTCAAGACTGGATGCGGCTTGATAGAACTCCTTGGCCTGCCTATGCCCGGCCTTCCGTCGGAGGAACGTCCACGTTTCCCCAAGCACCAGGTCGGTAGTGATCAGAGCGCCGATGCCCGCCCTCCAGATGGCGCTCGCCTCTTCATGTCGGGAGTCGCGTTTGAATCGAAGGCCCACCCAGTACGACGTATCCACGAATCTCACCGCTTGTAGACAACCTCATCTATGTCGCCCGCATGATCGTCGATATCACCGACCAGGCCATCCATCAAAGTTGCTCCTGGGGTGCGACCCTGAAGACGCTCACGAACGAATTCTCGGATGAGAGCAGCCTTAGAAGTCTTGCGTCTCGCCGCCTCTATGGCCAGGGCGTCATCCCATTCCTCTTCGATGCTGATCTGGAGCCTTTTCACGATGGCCAGTATACATCACTTCTTGATGTATACATCAGTCCGAATCAACCTGGAAGGCCTCTTATGGGCACAAGGTGGTGTCGCTCAAGCCTTAGCCCGACGGACCGGTTGATCTTCACGAGTTGCGCTGCGTCGGCCACGATCCTCGGTGTCCACCAGGTCTCTGCTGGCTTTTCCACGCCCCAGCCGTCACCGATCGTTACAGCTGAATGGAAGGGGAGGCGGTCCTTGTCCCGCCACACCAAGACGGTCCCGACATCCTCGTCTCGGCCCCCTTGGACGCAGCACTCCTTTAGGAAGGACTCGAAGCGATCTTGAAGGACTCTTTCGCCGATGTCTGCATGCCCCGCGGCCGCGAGCGTGGTCCCGAAGCAATTCGGCCCGCTTGATCGCGGGAACGCCCCCACGATGTCCCTAGCACCGGGCAATACATCCTTGCATCGTCGCCAGGTCTCCTCGCTCACCTCTTCATGTCGTGTTGCAAGTTGACCATCCTCAACTTGCGCCCGGATGACCGGCTCGGGGTTCTCGTCGAGCAGTGACGGCCACCATACGAAGCGATGCCCGTCGGCTTGGGAGCGCAGCTGCTCAACATCGAAGTCGTCCTGCCAGCGCCGCACACTCGGCACCGCTCCTCGCCGCCTCTGCACTTGCAACCGTACGAGTCGCGCTCGGTCGCCGGGAGGAAGGTCCATGAACGACTCTTCGTTGAACCAGACGATCGATGTTGCGTCGCGGATCCGCCAGCCCGTGTAGGTGCACCTCAAATCGTCCGTGAAGGCGGGAGCCTCGTCCATCTTCGGGAACGAGAATCCGTCCTGTGAACGCACGAAGAACGGTTGCCATTCGGGAGCGAGATACCGACGCCAGCGGTTCATCAACTCGTCCGGTATGTCGATCTCAAGAAGTCGCATCGGTTCAGTATGGGCCGCCGGTACGTGAAACCAACGCCGAGTGCCATTAGGATTCAACGGGTGAGACCCCAAGTGCCGACAAGGTGAAGGACAACCGCAAGAGATTCGCTATCGTACTTGTGCCAGCCCTGCTCATCGCTGGCCTGGCCTACTTCACGGTGCGCAGCCAAGAGCTTGCCCGTACTTCAGTGAAGCAGAGGTTCGATGCTCGATTGGAAGCCGGGACCTCCTTCATCTCAGAATTCGTAACTGATCGTCAGCGACAAGAAAAGGTTGTTGCGCTTGCGCGGTTGTCGGATCCTTTAACCGACAAGACTTCATTCGACATCGCAGTTGAGTCACTGGGTTTCGGGGCGGCCGTGTTGCTCGACGATCAAGGCAAACTACTGCAGGTTTATCCCTCCAAGCCCGAGATCCTCGGCTCCA
>Ga0183260_10001636_pt1 | contig 18637 bp, 15 predicted proteins | sample AntDrymUQ4972206_2_FD_129768 | JGI IMG/M metagenome (GOLD analysis project Ga0183260, IMG submission 129768) | Polar desert sand microbial communities from Dry Valleys, Antarctica - metaG UQ497 (22.06) (version 2) (version 2) | ecosystem: Environmental > Terrestrial > Soil > Desert | place...
AGCCGCGCTTCTACCGTTCGGCCGGCGCGAGGCGGGAAAGGGTACGAATAAGGGTACGGCGCGCATGAAACAGCCCGATTCACGCGCGGAATCGGGCCTAGGTGAGACTTGGTACCGCATACCGGATGCGCGGGATTTCCGTGTCATGCGTGTCAACCTGGGTCGATTGAGCACATTTGAGTCGCTGTGGGAAGCATGGTGCGATTCCATAAGGGTGCTTATAAGGATGCTCGACGCGGAAGAGCTGCGGCTCGGTCATCCGCTACGGCGTGGAGCGCAGGGGGCGCCAGCTGGTGGTCTGGCCCGTGCGCAGCTCGGTGCGAGCTCGAGCACGGAGCCGAACGAACGGCTCGGCCTCGGCCAGGATGAGGTCCTCGGCATCGACGTCGAAGGGCAGCATGATGGCCACCGGTCGGCCACGCTTGGTGACCAGGAACGCCTCGCCCTGCTCGGCACGCCGCACGATCTCGGAGGCTCTCGCCTTCAGCTCCCGAATCGCCACACTGCTCATGATAGGCTGAACGTCGATGAGCTCGGCGCCATCGGCCACGGCCGCCTGCATCTGGGCAAGCCTCGGCCTATCGGTGGAGGTGCCCAGGACGTTCCTCGCCTCGCAGCTCGTCCTCGATGTAGAAGCACCTCAACGGGCCGTCGATGATCTCGAGGATGTCATGCTCGTCGCCCATGCGCGTGCACAGGATGTCTCCAGGGCCGATGACGTGCTCCTGTCCCTCGCTCATCACCCGGGCCCGCCCCTCGAAGACCAACCAGTATTCGTCGGCATCGTGGTAATGGCGATCGAACCTCTCCGCATTGTCGACGACGCCGATGCCGAAGGCGCTCCACCTGACCCACTCGGGCTTGTCGTTGACTCCTCGCATCACCGGCATTGAACTCCCTCGACGATCAGGACATCGGGCGAAGCGCACGCCCCGAGCAGGCGAGTGTTACGCGATCCCTGCCTCTTCCAGCATGGCGCGTACGTCGATGACCCGATGGGAGCGTGATGCCTCAACCGCCGCGAAGGCCAGGGCGGCGGTGCGGATGTTGTCCGCTGCCGAGGTCGGGGGTTCGCGACCGCCATCGAGCCAATCGAGGAACTCTCCGATCACGGCGAAGTGACCGGCCGGCTGCCGGTCGTCCAGCGCAACATCGGTGATCCGCTCCTGGCCCTCTCCTCCCTTGTGCGTGATGCGGACCACATCATCGGCGTCGATCGTCACGGCTCCGCGCTCGCAGTCAACCCGGTAGTACTCGTGGTGCCACGCGTTCTCGTGACCGCGCGCGATATGGGTCATCTCGTACTGACCGATGATGCCGTTCGCCATCTCGAGCAGGAACATCGCGCAGCAGTTGTTGCCAAACGTGCTCCAATCACGGTTCCACTGGGTGCCGGCGACCCAGGCCGCATCGGCTCCAGCGAGGTGGCGGAACATGTCGAGGTGGTGCTCGGCGCCCTCGTAGATCATGGCGTCCGGGATCTGGTGCCGGAACGCCCCGCCCGCGGTGGCGAGGGTGTAGTCCGCCGCGAAGCGGCACACGATGGAATTGATCTTTCCGAGTCGTCCGGACTCGAGCACCTGCTTGAGCGTCCGAGTGCGCGATGTGTAGCGATAGTTTTGGACGACCGAGAGCTTGATGTTGGCGTTTCTCGCCAGACGGTAAATGGCCAGGCTGTCCTGCCAGCTGTCGGCGATCGGTTTCTCGCACAGGACAGCCAACCTGCGCTCCGCGGCCAGGGCCACGGCTGACAGCCGCGCTCGCGGCGGCGTGCAGAGCAGCACCAGATCGGCGTCGGTCGTCGCAAACGCCTCGTCGATGTCGGTGAATCGCTGCGCAGCCGCCAGACCGAGCAGCTCGGCCGACGCATGGAGCGCCGTCTCATTCAGATCCACGATGCCCGCGACCTCCAGGCGGTCCCGCATGGCAGGAATGAAGGTGCGCACCCAGACGCCCGGCCAGCCGCCAGCCCCGACCATCAGCGCGCGGCGGCGTGCACCATCCCTCGCTCCAACACGCGATTCTCGTTCCCCGATCCGAGCTGCCAACTGACCTCCTAGCTCGGACTCTTCACGAGGGTGACCTTCATCCAATACACCTGGTACGGGTCCCACCGGGACAGGGAAAAGTAGATCGTCTCCCCGTCGTTCTCGACGTATCGGGGATTCATGAAGGGCCCGTACAGGCCCGGGTGGCTGGTCTGGGTGGCGACCGAGATCGGCTCACCCCACGGTCCCCACGGGTTGATCCCCTCGCGCATGACGACTCCGCCCTCGCCGCTCAGGTAGGTCATGATCCAGCGCTCGAGATACCGGTTCCAGACGACCGACAGCTCCCCGACCGCATCGTCGACCACGACCGAGGCATCACCGATGTCGGCCGACCAGGTCGCCGACCCGTCCTCATCGATGCCTGAGAAGTAGCGATAGCTGCTGAGCCGTTCGATCTCGTTCTCGGGCACCTTCATCAGCTTCGCGCCTCCGAATCGCCCCGCCGGAATCCCCCAGAAATAGATGTCGGTCGTGCCGTCGTCGTTGGCGATCTTGGCCGGGCTGACCTGGATGAAGTTGCTCTCACCCTCCCACTCGAGGCCGTCGAGGACTTCCCATGTTTCACCCCCGTCGGCCGACCTGGCGACCCCGCTGTGGTTGGCCTCCCACACCCCGGCCGGCCCCCAGTTGTTGACCGACATGAAGTACAGGTACATCGACGCGCCGACAGCGATGCCGTGGGTCGGTATGGTGGTGATCTCCAGCCCGGTCTGCTTCCGCGATGGGATCAGCTCGTTGGCATGGTCGGCGTCGTCCGCGATGAAGCGATCGAAGGTGATGCCGTCAGATGGATCGGCGTCGGTGGACACGGCCAGGACGTTCGAGCGCCAGTCATCTCCCCCGCCTCCGGTCATGCCCGCCGGGCGCGATCCGAACGTATCGCCGAACACGAAATAGGTCCGATCGTCGAGGTTGAACATGGAGCCCAGGTCCGTCCCGGCGACGGCGAAACGGTCGGTCGTGTTGATCGAGTCCGGCCCGGTCAGCTGGGCCACCTCCTCGAGGTCGGTGACTCCGGCCAGCACGAATGGCGCGTCAGACTCGACCCGGTACTCCGCGGGTTGCGGCGCTCCGCTCGAGCAGGCGGCGATCGACAGCGGCAGCATGACGGCGGCGTTTGCGGCCTTGCGTTTCATGGATGAGCCAGCCATCACGGGACGCTCGCGAGCGCCTGGCCAGACCGCTCGCCACGCTCTGAGCCATCGGTACGGCCGTCCGCAGCCAGCTGAATGTTCAGCACCTTCCCTGCTGCGAGGTCAACTGCCTCCTCGAGCTCGATCAGTGCCGCGCCCGTCGCTGAATGAGCCAGGCGCACGGAAAGAGGCCTTCCGCCGAATGTGACGATCGCCGAAGCCGCCGGTTCGGGTGGCCACAGGCTGATCCGTCGCAGGCGCAGACTGCCAGCATCGAGTCTCAGATTCGCGGAAAGCGCGCCCTCGGCGATCTGCTGCTCGAAGCGACCCCAGCCGGTGCCGGCGCTGAAGAAGCATCGAAAGTCCTCCGCCGCGATGGACGGCGCGAAGGCGATCGAGCCGGCGGCGACGTCGCTCTGGATTCCAGTCAGCGCGAGGAGCAGTGACCAGCTCGACATGCTGCGGGCGTAGTGGTGGCCGCACTCGACTTCGTTCCACGGGTTGCGCCGAAGGCCATCATGACGTGCGCGCACGGCGTCGACGACCTCGAGACCTTCAGCCACCCAGCCTTCATAGATCAGATGGGCGGCGACCTGGTACTCGATGCCGGTCCACACCTCGTCGGAGTATACGAACGGAAATCGCGGTCGGCCGCCGTTGGGCCAGCTACAGAGCACCAACCCCGCCTCGTCGTTCAGCACGTAGGTGCGCTGGCCGTTGACGTGGTCGCGGAAATCGCGTCTAAAGTTATGCGCGAACACCGACCGGATGGCTGTGCGGACGTGCTCGGCGGGCAGCAGGTCACCCAGCCCCAGCAGACGGGCATAAAGCTGGCCGAGGAGCTGGTCCGACAGACATCCGCGGCCGTGCTGATACTTGTGCTCATTGTCGTCGTCGAGCCGCTGGATGTAGTACTCGCCGTTCCACAGCAGTGCATCGAGACGGCGGCTTCCTGCACTGAACGCTTCGTCGCTGTGGCGCACGAGATCGGGCTCATTCATCACGGCCGCCAGGGCCGCGACGGCGCGCAGGGCGGCCAGGAAGTAGATGCCGCCGAGTGGATTGGGTCCGTGGAACTCGATGTCATACGTGTTGTGCTGCTTACCGTCGAGGATCCCGTCCCCATCCGTATCCCAATGGCTGGCCGCAAAGCCGATGGCCCGTTTGATTCCCGGCCAGACCTCCTCCAGCCAGGCGCGGTCGCCGCTCAAGCGCCACTCGCGATAGGCACGCAGGATGCTGCCCATCTGGCCATCGACCGCCGCTTCGGGCTCCTGATCGCTCCACGGCCAGACGAAGCGGCTGCCGAAGGTTCCGTGCGTACGGAAGCACATGTATCCGCGCTCGTCGGTCTCCACCACGAACTCGATACGCCGCATCTCGCGCTCGAGGGACGGGAAGAGGTGGGCCAGCGTCTGGGCATAGCTCCAGACGTGCGTGCAGTTCCCCTCGCACGAGCCCGCCTGGTCGAAGCAGCCCTCAAACCCGAAGAAGCGCCCGTCCTCCAACCAGAAGCAGGTCGGGCTGCGCAACGGCACGATGTTCGCCGATACGGCGTCGAGCACCACCGCTGGCAGCGTGCTGTCGAAGAGCGCCGCGTGGAAGCGTCGCGTGCCTTCCTCCAGCCGCCGCATCTCCCGCGCCAGGTATCGGGCCACGTCCCAGGAGGTATCGAAGCGCGCCGCGTACCGGTTGCGGATCAGCGGGGCGTCGGGATCGTTGTCCCAACTGTTGGTCCGGTTCGGGAATGACCAGGTCAGCAGGAAGCGGTATGCCTTGCTCTCGCCCGGGACCAGGGTATCGAGCAGGCCGAGCGATCCGGTGTCGGTCTGGCCCATCGCAGACGGCGAGTCGTAGCCGAGGTCATCGAGCTGGCCATCGCCGGCGAGATCGTCCCAGAACTCCTGGAGGTAGTCGTACCAGCCCCCCCGCAGCCACGAGCGCTTGACCGTGACGTTCGAATGGCTGGTGGCGAGGCTCATATCGCCATGGCGCAGGCTGTCGGTGGCGTACTGCTCGCTGTGCAGGAAGAGCCCGCGCAGGCCCTGGTCCTCGCGGGAGTCGTTGCGGTTGAGCCCGACGCCACCGGCCACGAGGTTGCCGAACGCGTCGTAGGCGAGGCCGCCGACGGGGTTGATCAGTGAGCCCACGATCGTCAGCGACACCGCTTCCGACGCCGTATTGGTCACGGTGTAGGTCAGCACGGCGCCAGGCAGCCCGGAGTCCTCGGGGTCAAGCGGAATGAGCGGCGTGAATGCCTCCAGCCCTACCCGCACGGGCAGGACCCGATCCGCGAAGTCGATGGTCGCGAGGGGATACTCGCCTCGGAAGCTGGCCCCGGCCAGTCGCGGCAGCCCGGCCGCCGTCGAGGGATGGTAGCCATGCGACAGGTCGTGCGGCGGCGGAATGGGTCCCTCGAGCACGCGCGTCACCGCCGGCCGAGTGCCCGCCTGCGCACGGATCGCAAAGAATGTGTTTGGAAACCGCGTGCCCTTGCCCGGATGGTTGAAGAGCTCCCAATCGCGCAGATCGCCTCGGGCGCCGAGGGAGACGTTGCCCGTGCCGATGCCGCCCAGTGGGAAGGCGACCGCGCCATCCTGCGCGCTGAAGGTACGTATCCCCTCGGCGTTGGTCGGCAGCGGTGCCGTCCGGCTCGCGCTCATGGCCCCGCCGGCAGGCCATCCGGCCGTGGCAGCCGCTCTTCGACCGGCAGGAGGTCGAACGCCAGGTGCGGTTCTGCCTGATACCAGTACGCAGTGCTCGAGATGTCGTCGGAGCGCCGGTTATTGTGGCCGTGCTCAATGGTCACCCGGATCGACTCGCGAAAGCAGACCGGATCCTCGACGTGGAAGCGGTAGAGCGAGATTTTGCCCGCCCAGTTCGCAGCGCCGGGCATGGTGATGCCGTGGTATGGGGCCGAATAGGGCTGCGTTGGACACCACGAGGTGTTGAAGTAGTCCTCGGTACCGGTGCCGTGCAGGCTGGGCGGGAAGGGCTCGCCGTCGACGAAGATCATGTCGTCGCCCTCGCCGTACCAGTTCCACTGTTCGGTGTCGCGCAGGTTGTGGTAGTTCAGATTGCAGCCCACGTAGTGCCCGCGGCCGCGCGCATCGAGGATGACGTAGTTGCCGTCACCTGACCCGTTCTCGCCGCCGAACTCGTACTCGTCGTTGGTCATGCCAGCGTCCGAGATGCCATCGGTCGGGTTCTGGCGCCGCCACTGGCTATGAAAGTAGCCCAGCCCTTCGGGCAGTGCGTCGTGCTCCTCGTAGTCGATGTAGTAGTAGAAGAGCACCTCGGCGTCGGCGCATTCGCTGGTAGCCGTGATCCGCGCCGAGCGGGCGAAGGGCATCGGGAACCAGCAGTTGAAGGCCTTGCCGTCTTCCGGACTCATCTGCAGCGGAAGCGAGACGAAGTTGCGCGTCTGCGCATGGCCGATACCGAAGAAGTCGCCGATGGGGACCTTGACGCTCGGTTCGACCTCGCCATCCCACCACGCCTGGAGCACGATCTTGCGCAGGAAGTCGGGCTCGTCGCAGGCGATGGTGACCCAGATGTGTCGCACGCAGCCGGCGCCCTGGATGTCGGCCAGGACGGCCTCCTCACCGGGCTGAATGTGGAGCCGATCGTCGTTGCCGCCGGTGCGGTCCCAGCTCGAGGCGCGCCGCGACGTGACGTCGCGCAGCATTGGCAGCCCGCTCAACGGACTGCCGAGGAGGACGGAGCGCGCATCCGGCCGGGCGCCGAGCCCGCCGTTCGATGTCGGCCTCACTGTTCGATCACCGAGATCCGCCGCCCGGGCACGACGACGGGTCGGTCGTCCACGCGCACCTCCTGCTCATGTGCCAGCAGATTGGCGATGAGCCAGATCGACTGCCCGTCATGCTGCCATGCGGTCGCGAGAGCGCTGGGTACCGTCATCTCTCCCTTCGAGTCGTACAGCGGGTCGCCCTTGCCGATGTTGTAGCTGTAGTACGGCAACGTCACCGGCGGAGCGTCGAGCTTCGGCGCCGGCAGCATCCGGCCGTGCGCCAGGAAGCGATTGGCCGGGCCGGTCCGGGCGCGCGCCACCTCGCCGACGAACGCCGCCTTGCGGGGGTCGATGGCGTAGTGGCGATCGTCGAAACGGTAGTAGTGCTCCGCCGGATCGTCGGTCCTGTCGCCCAGGTCTTCGAGTGCGCTGAACTCATAGTTCAGCTCGAACAGGCCGCCGTTGAGGACCACCCGTGCGGCGGTCCAGTAGAAGAGGTCGCCAGCCTCGGCTGAGAGCTTGGCCCAGCCATCCATGCGGAGCGGCGCTCGTTCGCCGAAAACGTAGGTGAAGAGTGGAATGGTCTCTGCCCGCCCATCGATGATCCAGTCGCGGAACACGGCGGCCTCGAATGGCGCATACGGACCGGCCTCGGCACGAGCCTGGTAGTAGTCGAACGTGTCCATGAAGAGCTCGCTGATGACCTCGGTGCCGGCCGGCACGGGCCCGCCCTTGGCGTCCGCCATGGCAGCGCCGGTATCGCGGTACATGGCCGTGAAGAGCTCGGCGATCTCGGTGCCCGCGCCGGGCGCATGCCTGTGATCTGGCGCCAGGCATTGGAGCATCAGGTTGCTAACCGAGATGTCGTAGTACAGCGCATCGGGGTCGTGATCGGCGACTAGGCGCGCGTCGCGCTCCACGTGGAAGTCATGCCAGTACTCGGTCCCGGCACACATGAACGGAAAGCGCACGGCGTTGGGGTCGCTCAGAGTTCGCTCGCTCTGATCGTGCACCATACGCGACTCGAGCACCGGCTCGGCGAACTCGGGCGCGTACCCGCCAAGCAGATCGAACTCGAACGGCGCCCAGTAGTCCCCGTTCCGCCGAATGGTGGCCAGGTTATCGGTGTCGAACGTGGTGGGAAACCAGTCGTCATGGCGCCGCGGAATGTGGTTGTGATAGTCGTGACCCCAGTTCGCCCAGTTCGGACCGAGAATGTGGAACACCGGCGTGCCGGCCATGCGGTGAATCTCATCCAGCCACGCAGCGCGGTTGTAACGAGCGTTGATGCCAAAGCTGCAGATGCCCGCCTGTTCGCGCAGCCAGGCGCTGCGCGGGGCCGCCTGGGCCCATGGCTGTTTCAGGGCCCAGGCGCGGTAGCGGTCTGCCGCTTCGTGCCAGGAACCATCCGTCAGGGGTGCCAAGACCACCGGGTAGCCGGGGGTGAAGTCCGCGCCGGCCTGCGGCCGGGATGCCTTGTGGAGCGCGCTCGCACGCAGGGCGTCCCCCTGCTTGTCGAAGGAAAAGGCCTTCAGACTCTTGGCGGCGTCCTCGGTACCGAAGAAGAACCCGCCCCGCCCTCGCCCGTAGTAGGCGAGGAATTGCATGGTCGAGCCCGAGAATCCCTCGGGGTAGACGGAGAAGCGCAGCCGACGCTGGTTGTCTGGATCAGGCGCGAGCAGGTCAAGCGGATCATGGAAGAGCATGCCCGCGGCGTGGGTATGGGCGAGCTCATCGCGGCCCGCTCCGGCCAGTCGTCCGATGCCGTCCAGGATCGGGTATTCGATCCGATCGATGGTTGCGGTCCCACGGTTGGCGGCCGACACGCCGAACACGATGTCCTCGCCACGGACGACGATATCGCTGCTGAGCGTGATGCCGTGCGAAGTCTGCCAGGTCAGCCGCAGGCCGTCGGCGAGCGGCTCGCAGGCGAAGTCAACGAAATCCTCGACCGTTCCGACTTCGTTGAGCTCCAGCCGGAACGGCGAGTGCGCCGGGCGGGAGGAGAGGAGGTCCAGGTCGCGTGCCAGGTTACGGACGGCGGTCACGCGACCGCTGTCGGGGTCGAGCTCAAGGCGCAGCGAGCTGCTCATCACCGAATGACTCATCTCGTCCGCCATCGTCGATATGACATCCAGAAGAGTCCGGCGGCCAGTGGAGCGAATGCCAGCAACAGCAGGGCAGTCCCCATGTCTGTGTCGACGGTGCGGATCTCCCGGGTGCTGCCCGCGACGCCCGATGCGGAGACGGTCATGACGCCGGCCTGCGGACGCACCTCAAACGCCCTGAACGTCGACACCCCTTGCCCGGCGCTTTCGTCATACGGCACGATCTCGTATCCGAGGGCCGCGCCCGGCCGCTGTTTGGCGTAATACACATCAGCCTCTACGGGCTGTGGCGGCCCACCGTTCGCGCTGAGCGACAGGGTCGATGCGGGCAGCTCGCCGGCAGGCAGCCACGACCAGACGCCACGGCGGTTCTGTACCGATTGCTGCTGCGAGTGGAGCAGCTTGGCGGCGTAGAAGGCGTCGTATTCGCGCTGCGCGGCGGGCTGAATGTAGAGTGCGGCCTCGCCGCTGACGAAGATGATGTCGTTGGGATCGGTGCTCGCGTCGGGCAGGGTGTACCTACTGGCAGCGATCACCTTGTACGCCACGCCCTCGCGGCGCGGACCGAACGCCACGAGGGTGCGCTCGCTGCCGGGTACGATGCTGCCGTCGGGCGCCCGCAGCCGCATCGCATACTCGCCGGCCGGGAGGCTGAAGGCGATGCCCGGCTGCGGTTCCGTGACGGTTACGGTGATCTGCGCGGGCGGGCTCGGCTGCTCGGGCGCGGGCAGGTCATCGGTCGCAAGGCCTTCAGCCCGACGACGATCGATCTCGTCGCCCCACGCCTCCAGTGACGCGTCGAACTCCTCGAGGTCCTGGTGATAGCGGCCGAGGGCGAGTTGGTAGTCGTCGCGCGCCTGCTGGTTCTCGACATGCGCCCGAACTGCAGACTCGCTGGTGAGCAGCTCGGTCGCGGCGGCCGCGTAGCTACCGTCGTAACGCATGCTGTAAACGGTCATGGGGAACGTCAGGTCCCCCACCTCCAGTGTCCCCGTCAACGACTCGTTGGTGCTCTCCCAGTCGGCCTTGTACTCGCGTGTGATTGGCCACCAATACACGTCGGTGACCTTCGGAACCAGCACGTTCGGGGCATCGGCCAACAGGTGGATGGTTTGCTCGTTTCCCGGATAGAACTGTCCTCGATATCCCTCCCCGTCGAAGACGACGCCATTGAAGACGGTCTGGCGTTCACGCTCGCCGGCGCCGTGAGCCGCCTGGATCGGCAGCACCAGGGCCAATCCGAGAGCGAGGGGAACCAGCCGAGCCAGCCTCATTCGCGCCATCGCTGGACTCCCCGCCACCGCAGCGCGGCGATGGCCATGCGCGTCAGCGCCAGCCCGTATGCCGACGCTGCGCCCACTGCGATCAGGACATCGCCAACCGTGCCCACCGCCAGGGCATCTTCGGCCCAGAAGAGGTAGCCCATGGGCGAGACCCAGACGATGGCTGCTGCCAGCGACGCGAGCAGTCCGGCCGCCGACCCCAGGAGCGTGTCGCTTGGCTGCGCGACGGCGATCTCGCTGCCGACGTCGATGGCGATGAATACCGCGATCACGAGGGCGGCCAGGGCAAGGGCCGGACGGATACGCCCGGCCAGGGCACCGAGCGCCAGGCCGAGCGCGATCATCGACATCGCGGGAACGGTCGATGCCGCCACGAGAACGAGTTCTTTGAGGCTCAAGGGCATGCCCGTCAGCCACGCGGTGAGGGCGAGGAAGGCGACCACCGCCAACGCGGCCAGCAGATACGTCAACGCATGTCCCAGCAACTTCCCGACGATGTACGAAGTGGTGTCGACCGGTCCGTAGAACAGGACCTCGAGCGTGCCGCGCTCACGTTCGCCGGCCAGCCCGGCGGTGGACAGAAGTCCGACATAGGCGGTCGTCGCCAGCAGCGCAAACAAGAGCGGAGCACGAAGCGGATTAGCAAGCACGACCGTTCCGCTGTCGGCCACATAGTCCAGATAGCTGCTGACGATCACCGCCGCCACCAGACAACCAAGCGTCACCATGACGTACAGGCTTGGACTGCGAACCGCGCCCATGAGCTCGCGCCGCGCCAGGCGCCAGGCGGAGCCGGCGCGCAACCGGGCATCGGCACCGACCATCGCTGCGACCCGCGATCGGCGACGTGCGCTGCTTCGTGCCTCGAACAGTGTCTCCATCGACCGGTCCGCCTGCTCAGTTCGTTTCCGTCATGCGCCCGAAGCCGTCTTCGGTCACGGCCAGGAAAGCTTCCTCGAGGCTCATCTCCTGCCGCGTCAGACCCAACACCACGCCGCCGGCTGCTGCCACCGCGCGGCTGATTTCGCCCCTGGCGTCTTCCCCGCTCGCAACACTCAGCACGAGCTTCGTCCCGTCGGCCTCCGCACGCCGCAAGCCGCCCACGCGACGTAGCGCGCGCCGCAATGCCCCCTCATCTCCTTCGTACTCCAACACGTACCTGGCGTCCGGGCTCAACTCGCGGCGAATGTCAGCCATGCTTCCCTCGCTCACGATTCGGCCGCGAGCGATGATTGCGACTCGATCTGCCGTCTGCTCGATCTCAGACAGGAGGTGCGACGAAAGGAACACCGTCCTGCCCTGGCGTTTCTGCTCGTTGATCAACTCACGAATCTGGCTGATACCATACGGGTCCAGCCCGGATGCGGGTTCGTCCATGACCAGCAGCTCGGGTGAATGCAGGAGGGCGCGGGCCGTCGCCAGCTTCTGCTGCATACCCCGGCTGAAGGTCTTGACGCGGCTGCCCCGGCGCCCTTCGAGATCAAGGGCTGCCAGCAGGTCGCCGATGCGCCGCCGCGCATTCGGTACCGCGTACAGGTCGGCGAAGAAAGCCAGATACTCCTCGGCCGTCTTCTCGCCGTACAGCGACTGGTGTTCTGACACCACCCCGATGCGTGTCTTCAGCGTCAGCGACCGCTCCCCCATCTCCTGCCCGAGGATGCGGATGCTGCCGTTACTCGGCGGCAGGATTCCGAGCAGCATCATGATGGTCGTGGTCTTGCCCGCCCCGTTGGCTCCCAGGAAGCCGAAAATCTCGCCGGGACGCACCTGTAACGTGACGCCATCCACGGCCGAATGCGCCCCGAAGCACTTCGTCAACTGATCGGTGCTGATCGCCGGGACGAGGCTCACTCCTTGATCCCGGTGAAGACAACACCCTGGATAAAGGTCCGCTGGGCGAAGAAGAATATCGCCAGCGGCACGAGGGTGATGACCAGCGTAGCTGCCATCATCGGGCCCCAATCGCTGGTGTAGAACTGCTGGAAGTTCATCAGCATCAGCTGCAGGGTCTTGTTCTCCGTGGATGGCAAATAGATCAACGGCCCGAAGAAGTCGTTCCAGTAGAACAGGAAGGCGAAGAGGGCGACCGCGGCGAACACCGGCTTCGATAGTGGCAGCATGATCCGCCAATAGATGTCCCACGAGGTCGCGCCGTCGATGCGCGCCGCGTCCTCCAACTCGGTCGAGATAGTCATGAAGAACTGGCGGAACAGGAAGATGTTGAAGCCGGAGGTAGCGGTGAAGGCCGGCAACCAGAACGGCCAGAACGTGTCGACCATGCCCAACTGGCTGAAGATGATGAAGGTCGGGATCAGCGTCACCTGGGTGGGCAGCATGAGCGTCGCCAGCACCAGCACAAACAGCGCGTCGCGGCCCGGGAATCGGAAGCGCGCCAGACCGTAGCCCACCAGAGAGCACGAGAGGACCTGTCCGATCACAGAGGGGATGGTGATCAGCAAGGTGTTCTTGAGCGCCATCCCGAACTGCAGGGTCTCCAGGCCCCTTGGGTAGTTGGAGAAAAGCGGCGGCCAAGGTATCCAGGTCGGCGGAAAGGTGAAGATCTCGCTCTTCGGCTTGAGCGACGCCGACAGCATCCAAACCAACGGGATAAGCACGATCACCGCGCCGCCGATCAAGATGGCGTAGACGCCGAAGCGGCCTAGGAACTTCGAAACGGTAATGGGCTTTGCCGGTTGCGAGGCCAGCGCTTGGCTTTTCGCATGACCTTCATGCGGCTGGATGCCGCTGGGTTTGCGTTCGAGCTGGTCAGCCATTTCAGACTCTCTTACGCCCCGCCGCGCGCGGTGCCGGCATAAAACACGCGCGACGCGGTGGTCCGCAGGACGATGACCACGACGACCAGGATGACGGCGAACAGGACCCATGACAGGGCCGCCGCGTAGCCCATCTGGTTGTACTGCCAGGCGTTGCGGTAGATGTAGAGGACGAAGAAGAGACTCGCCTGGCTCGGCCCACCGTTGGTCATGACCAAGGCGTTCGTGAAGCTCTGGAAGGAGCCGATGATCCCAAGCACGAAGCTGAACAGCAGGACCGGCGAGAGCATCGGAATGGTCACGTAGCGGAACTTGCTCCAGCGGCCCGCGCCATCGATGCTGGCGGCGTCGTAGAGCTCGGTCGGCACGCCCTGGAGTCCAGCGAGGTAGATGACCATGCCGGCCCCGACCTGCCACAGGCTCATGATGATCAGGGCTGGGATGACCCACGCCGTATGGGTCAGCCAGGGAATGGCGTCCAACCCGATCACCCTGAGGCCGGCGTTGATGATGCCGTACTGGGTGTTGAACATGATCGACCACAGCACAGCCAACGAAACACCGGTGACGACCGCCGGGATGTAGTACAGCGTGCGGAAGAACGCCAACCCCCGCACCTTCTGGTTCAGCAGCATGGCCAAGCCGAGCCCGACGGCCATTCCCAGCGGAACGCTGACCATGGTATAGATCGTCGTGATCCACAGCGACTTCCAGAACAGGCCGTCGGAAACCATGTTCGTGAAGTTGTCGAACCCGATAAACGTCGGCTCGGACAGGATCGGCCAGTTGAACAGGCTGATCACCGCCGCGAATCCCATGGGACCGACGAAGAAGAGCAGGAAGCCAACCACGAAGGGCGACACGAACAGCATGCCCTGCAGCTGGCGTCGTCGCCCCGTGCGGCTGATCGCTAACGACATATGCGAGCCTCCCGCTGGTCCGCGACGCGGGCGTCAGGCCCGCGCCACGGTACTCCGTGTCTCATTCCAACGGTTGAGCCAGTGCCTCGTTGAACTCGTCCTCGAGTGCGGGCAGCAGCTCCTCGGGAGTGGCCTCCCCCGTCCAGATCGTCACCAGCCGGTCGGTCAGGTCGTTTGCCGTGAACGCCGGCCGGAACCACTGCGGGAAGGACTGGACCATCGGATCGGCGGCCAATGGCACCACCAGATCTCGTACGTTATCAGGCGCCGCTGCCAGGCCCGTCTCGGCCATGACCTCAGTGTTGGGGACGACGTCGTTCGAGGCCAGCGATGCCTGACCCTCGGGGCTGGCCAGCCAGCTCAGGACCCGCCACGCGGCGTCAACGTCGGCGCTGTTCTTGTTGATCAACAAGCCCAACTCCTCGCCCATCGTCGCTTCCGCCGCCTGCTGCGGCGGATAGGAGACATCCCATGCGAACGTCCAGTCGCGGCTCAGGTCCAGGTTCCAGTTACCGCGCGTGATCATGCCGGCGTTGCCGGTATCGAAGCCGATCGGGTTCGGGGCGCCGGGAAGGGTCGCATCGATCGGCACGAAGGCCTCATCCTCGAGTTGAAGGTCCGCAAGGAATCTGAACGCCTCAATCGACTCGGGCGAACCGAACTGCAGCTCCGTGGCGTCCTCGGAGAGGACCTCGCCACCGTTCTGCCAGACCCACGGCCACAGCGGCAGCAGCCAGTTCTGGTTGTGATATCCGTACTGCTGGGTCGACGGATCGGTCATCTTGCGGCTCATGTCGGCGAAGTCGTCCCAGGTCCAGCCCCGCTCGGGGAGGCTCAGGCCCGCGGCGTCGAGCATGTCCGTGTTATGCCAGAACTCCCAGACGAAGATGACCAGCGGCAGCCCGTACTGCCCTTCGCCGACCTCGAGTTCCGGGTAGCGGACGGTGGTGTAGTCGTCCAACGTCCATTGCGGGAAGGTATCGAGCGCGAGCATCTCCTGGTCCTGTTCGATGTAGGAAGTCAGGTCCAGGGCGGCGCCGGCGCGCAGGAAGCTGCCGACGTTGTCGGGAGCTGCCCAGATCATGTCGATGTCGTTATCACCGGTCATTCGCGTCAACACCGTCTCGATGTAGTTCTCGCTGATCTGCTCGTGCTCGATCTTGATGTCCGGGTTGGCCTCCTCGAAAGCCCGATACCAGCGATTGGCCCACGAGGAGATGTTCTCCGGCACCCAGTCGACGATCTTGACCGTCGTGACGCCTTCGGCAGATGCGGGCGGCTCCGCAGACGCCTCGCCGCTGGCCGGTGGCGGCGCCGATGCGAGACCGTCGCTCGGCGCCGTCCCTCCGGTGCAGGCCGCCAGAATCACGGCCAAGAGCAGTAGCAGAATCCATGCTGGGCGGGACGCGCGTGTCATTGGAATGCTTCCTCCTGTGAACCTGACGTGGTAGCTGAAACGGTTCTGAATAGCCGTCTACTGGCTGTCTTTCCTAGCTCTGCCTTCCCTACTCCTGTGTCACTGCCCACAGCAGCACACGCTGGTCGTAACTCGCGGTGGCGATGACGGTCCCGTCGGGCCGCCACGACAGGGCGATGACCTCACGCCCGTGACCCGTCGAGATCTGATCGGTGGGTGTATCCCCGGGGCCGATCCGTTCACAAGTCTCCGGATTCCACAACGCGAGTGCCTTGTCATCACTCACCGATGCCAACGTCGCGCCGTTCGGGCTGAAGGCGACGTCGTTCACCCGTCCGATCAATCCGCTGCAGATGCGCAGCAGCTCACCGGAACCGGCGTCCCATAGGCGGACCCTGGCGTCTCCGGCGCCGGTGGCGAGCATCGTGCCGTCCGAAGAGAATGCAACCGCCGTTGCACCCACTGCGTGATCGGCCATCTCCAGCAGCATCGAGCCGTCCGCGACATCCCAGACCTGCACCAAGTTGTCGTTGCCGGCGGTCGCGAGCGTCTCGCTGTCGGGCGAGAACGCCACGTCGTTGACCCGGTCGCTGAAGCCCTCGAGGGTTTGCGCCGGCTCAAGGGTGGCCGGGTCAGACAGGATGACCGTCATATCGCGCCCGGTGGACGCCAGCAGGCTGCCGTCGGGTGAGAAGGCCAGCGCCAACACCTGGTCAGCGTGGGAGAACCTGCGCAGCTCTTCACCGGTCGCCGGATCCCAGATGATGACCTCGTTGTCGCGGCTGCCACTGGCCAGCAGCGTCCCGTCGGGCGACATGGCCAGTGACGTGATCGGCATCGAATGAGCTGGCCACTGACGAGGCTCAGCTCCAACGCTCGCGTACTCCCACATATCGATCAAGCGGTCGTCGCCGGCCGAGGCCAGCAGCGTCCCGTCGAACGACCAGACAACAGCGTTCACGCCGGCGGTGTGGCCTTCCAGGATCTCGACCCGCCCAACGTTGGATGCGTCCTCCGGGGTGACTTCCGCGTAGACGGGCCTACCCCCGCCGGTGATCAGGACTATGCCCACGATGATCAGAACCAGCACCAGGCCCACGCCGATGATGAGAGGGAGCTTCGGCAGCGAACGCATCACGAGCTCACTGCAGCCATGATGGCGAGCGCCTTGACTGGAGCCTCCACCTGCCGCTGCAAGCGGGCGAGGGCATGCACTGTCGCCGCGGAGCCACGATACAGCTCGCCAAACAGCGGGTACAGCGCGTCGTACCGCGCGCTGATCTCAGGCTCAGGATCGACGCGGTCGGTTAGGCGAACCCAGTCGCGGTCGAGGGCAGAGACTCCATCGACGACGCCCGAGGCCACGCCCGCCAGGAACGCGTCGCCGTAGCTTGCGCCGACGGTCGTCTCGGGAACGAGCTGCTGCATCCCGGCCACGTTGGAAACGATCTCGAGCCACAGGCGGCTGGTTGCGCCGCCGCCGACGGCGACGACGCGATCGATCGGTGCACCACCCGATCGCATGGTCTCGACGATGTGGCGAATGCCGAAGGCGGTGCCCTCGAGGAGGGCCCGGTACAAGTCACCGCGGGTGTGGGCCAGCGACAGGCCGGCAACGACCCCGCGCGCATCGGCATCGTGCAGCGGCGTGCGCTCCCCACTCAAGTAGGGCAGGAACAGCAGGCCGTTGGCGCCTATGGGCGCCGAGGCTGCCTCGTCCACCAGCTGCTGGTAGGCAACCCCTCCCATGCCGGAAAGATCCCGACCGAGCTGATCTCGGAACCACGTGGTGGCGGAACCAGTCGTGGCCATCCCCGCCGCGAGCGCATGTTGCCCCCGGAAGGCGCCCGCGGTGGCCCACAGATCCGGGTGCGGACGCGTACCCTCGGTCACTAGGATGAGGAAGGCGGTGCTGCCGTACATGAGCATCAGGTCGCCCGGCCGCACGACGCCGACGCTGACCGCTTCGGCCAGCGCGTCAACGGCGCCCGCGGTCACGGGCGTGCCAACGGGGATGCCGGTCTCGGCGGCGGCGTCCGGACCAACGCTGCCCGCGATATCATCGCTCCAACGCAGGGCCGGAAGCTGATCGACCGACGCGAGACCATCGCCGAATCGGTCGTCCCATTGCAACCGATGCAGGTCGATCAGCGGATTGAAATGCGACGCGGTGTGTCGATCGATGACGTGCTCGCCAGTCAAGCGGAAGACGAGATACGACGATGCCGTATGGAACCGTGCCGTCCGCTGATACGTTTCCGGCTCGTGTTCCCGAAGCCAGAGGATCTTGGGACCGATCGCCTGACTGGTGAGACGCATTCCTCCAAGCGCGAACAGGGCCTCGCGTCCGTGGCGGTCCTCGAGCTCGGCAATCTGTTCCGTGGCGCGCACGTCCACGCCGTACAGAATCCCCGGCCGCAGCGGGCGTCCCCGCTCGTCCAATGGCAGCAGACACGGACCGATGGCGCTGATGCCGACCGCGGCGATGCGATCACCGTGCGGCACGCTCGAGCTCAGCGAACGCGAGAGAGACACCACGTCGGCCCACCACACCTGATCTGCGTCCTGCTCAGCGTAGCCAGGCTGCGGAATGGACAGGCCATGGTCCGCCCTGGCCTCGGCGACCACCTCGCCGTCCGGTCGGCAGAGCACACCCTTCGAGCTGTAGGTGCCGACGTCGATCCCGAGCAGAAGATCGCCCACGCTAGCCTCCCAGTCCGGTGCGGCCGGGCGCCATCAGAGCCGGCGGATCCTGCCGGACTCCGTCGGCATCGAGCACCACCGGCGTGACGTCGAGCTGGCGGCAGACGGCGACAAGATCGTCCACGCGGTCCTCGTAGACGGCGTGGATATGGTTGGCGGCGAAGGTAGTCAGGAACGTCTCGGGCGACGTGTCGAAGCGGGCGAAGGCGTGCGGCCACTCCCATGTCGTCTCACGCATGTACCGCTCGTCCCGCTCATCGTCGAAGCGAACGATGTCTCCGGGAATGATCGCCATCCAGTAGCGGCCGTCCATGCGGGTCAGCCGGGCGAACGTAGCTCGACCCGGCGCGGCCAAGTGCTGCACCGAAGCGCCACCCGCCGGGAAGTAGAAGATCTCTGGCCACAGGTGGACCGATGGCATGTTGTCGGCGGGATCGGTGCTGCGCCCGGCAAAGTAGGTCGCGTGCTGACCGGAATTACACAGGTCGAAGATGCCG